>Ga0335073_10001902_pt1 | contig 28342 bp, 28 predicted proteins | sample Lox_Sample_22_FD_207093 | JGI IMG/M metagenome (GOLD analysis project Ga0335073, IMG submission 207093) | Soil microbial communities from Loxahatchee National Wildlife Refuge, Florida, United States - Lox_Sample_2.2 | ecosystem: Environmental > Terrestrial > Soil > Wetlands | place: USA...
CATGAGAATGAAATGGGGCCACCTCAATGGCCCGACCTGACCCCGTTTCCATTTCGCCCTCCGCCATACTTCGGTTCGGGTATCCAGTGATACGCCGGTGGGTCGATCAGATCAGCATGCGTCAGCCAGTGAATACCCGCAAGTTGACACGAGCAACCAACTGCAACAAGTGCAAAAAAGAAACACGGCCGAAATAGTGAACGGAGCGCCGCGCCAATGGCGCGACGCCCCGAGCAGGCGAATTCAACTGGCGTCAGCCGGCGATCAGACCCTTGGCCTTGGAAGTCGCCGTCGCATAACGCGATTGCACGTCTTCCCAGTTCACGACGTTCCAGAATGCCTTGGCAAAGTCGGCTTTGACGTTCTTGTACTGCAAGTAAAAGGCGTGCTCCCACATGTCGAGCACCAGCAACGGAACGATACCGAGCGGGAAATTGGTCTGGTGGTCGTAGACCTGGAATACCAACAGCTTCTGGCCGAGGCTGTCCCAGCCCAGTGCCGCCCAGCCAGAACCCTGCACGGTGGTGGCAGCCGAGGTGAACTGACCGCGGAACTTGTCGAATGACCCGAAGGCGTCGTCAATGGCTGCCGCCAGCTCACCGGTCGGCTTGTCACCGCCGTTGGGGGACAAGTTCTTCCACCACAGACTGTGATTGACGTGGCCGGCCAGATTGAACGCGAGGTTCTTCTCATATAGCAGAATGGCCGAGAAATCCTCTTTGGCGCGTGCCTCTTCCAGCTTGGCGACGGCATCGTTGGCGCCCTTGACGTAGGTGGCGTGGTGCTTGTCGTGGTGAAGCTCGTTGATTTGACCCGAGATGTGCGGCTCCAGTGCCCCGTAGTCCCAGTCCAGGTCGGGCAAAGTGTATTCAGCCACAAGATTCCTTCCTTCGACGATCGTTGCCGATCTGCTTCTGACGCTCCACTCGCAGGCTGTCAGCGGAGCGGCGGCTTGGGTTGGTTAACCAAGATCAACCCTGCTCCATCGCCGCGCGCACCGCAAGAACGAGTGCCAAGGGTGGATACCCAGCGGCGGGATATCAGAACCAGACGATGACGGCGAGGATCGCCAGCAAAACCAGCGCGATCAGAGCGGCGCGCAAACCGGCGAGCAAGTAGGAGCGATTGCACGTGGGCGAATCGGTATACCAGCGCGACGAAGAACCCGCCGACTGCGGCCCGATCGGTTGCGTTGTCATCGGATGACGCCGACCTTCACGTCCAACTCTCCCCCAAGTGAGATGAGTCACAACTACTCCAGTGGTCGCGATCATAACCCCTTGGCGAACCGGCGGGAAATTTGTACGAAAAGCGGGCCGCTGAGCAGCACCTTTTTGCTGAGTGACGAGGGTGGTCGAGCGGCGATCCGCACCGCCCGGATAGCACGGGCGGATGGTCTGCCGGGCGGGTTGGCTGTGACATCTCCCATACGGCGGAACCGGCGCGTCGGGTGGCGCGCGTTAAGAATTCGCTAAACGTCCGCCGCAGCGGCCGACCGCGTGGTGGATTCCGCGCGGTGTTATCCACAGTCGTAGAGCCGTCGGGTGTATTGACCGCGCGTTCAACGCGCCCGGCGCCAGGTCGCGGGTTGTGGATAAACCTGTGGAAACTGTGGATACCGCTTGGTAGCTGAGTGGGGTCCGCTTCGCGGCGGGTTGGCCCGTGCCAAGATCAAGGTCATGGACAGTGAACCTGTGGTCGCACAGACAGATGTCGCCGGCTTGCCCGCCGAATTCGGGCCGGGGACGGTGTTGCTAGATGTGCGTGAGGACGACGAGTGGCAGCGCGGTCATGCCGCGGACGCCCGGCATATCCCGATGGGTGAGGTGCCGGCCCGGCTGAACGAGATCGACCCACAGGCGAAGTTGTACGTCATCTGCAAGGCCGGCGGGCGTTCACAGAAAGTCGCGCAATTCCTGGCCGGCAACGGGTATGAACCCGTCAACGTCAGCGGCGGAATGCTGGCATGGGCAAACGCCGGACGCCCGGTGGTCACCGATGACGGCGGCGCTGGCAGCGTCTGACCGGCCGTCCCACCCGCACCGGCGCCGAGCAGCCGGTTTTGGCGGTTAGGCTGATGCGGTGATTCAAGTGTGCTCCCAGTGCGGCACACGCTGGAATGTCCGTGACCGCCAGCGTGAGTGGTGTCCGCGCTGCCGCGGCAGGCTGCTCGCGCCGCCGTCGGACAACCCCGGCGTCGATCCGCGCTGGGGTGCCGGCCCACGGCCGACGTCACCGCCGCGGTTGCCTCCGGGCTACCGCTGGATCGCGGTGCGCCCCGGCCCGCCCCCGCCGCCACGACGTCGGCGGCGACCGCTCGGGCCGACGCCGCGATACCCGGTGATACCGCGCTGGGGTCTGCAAGACCGCGTCGAGCGGGATGGCGGCAGGCCGGGTTCGACGGTGCGGCAAGCGCCATCGGCCAGCCGGGTGCATGGAGCGTTCTTCGCGACCACGTTGACGCTGGGCATTGCGGCCCTGGTTCATCTGGTGCGCTATCTGTTGCTGATCATCAACCGGAATATGTTGCTGAATTGGCTGGTTGCTGACGCCGCGGCGCTGCTGAGTGTGCTGGCCGGCCTCGCTGCGATCGCGGCGGTGATCGCCTACGCCGTGGTGCTGACGCAATGGTTGATCGCACGTCGCGCCGCGGCTTTCGCGCACCACGGCAGGTCGGAGACCCGTACACCGTGGGCGTTGCGGGCCGGTTGCCTACTCCCGTCGTCGGCAGCGATGGCGCTGGCCATCACGTTTGCCGTGGTCCGGGTCACCACCGGTCATTCAGCCAGCTGGGCATTGATGGCCGGCTGCCTGGTGATGAGTTGCCTACCGCTGCTCGCCGGGGTGTGGTCTCTGGTCTACGTCATCGAGCTGGCGAAAACCGAGGACAACTACAGCCAGCTGCGCGGACTGATCTGGGGATGGTGGCTGCTCTGGCTGCTCAGCAGCGTGACGTCCGTCTTCGCATCGATTACCAGCGGGGCGCAGGACGCCCAGGGCATCGCCAACAACACGGTGGCCATCATCGTGGCCTACCTGCTGGCATTGGTCGCTGCGTTTGCGACCCAGCGACTGTTCGAGGGCTTTGAGCGCAAACCGGTCGAGCGGCCCGCCCATCGCTGGGTGGTGATAGCCGACGGTGCGGAGGCCGAAGCCGGCACAGCGGGATCGGCTCCAGCAGTTGAGTTGTCGGGTGAGGAACCGGCAGCATAGTGGCATGACGCGGGCCGACGACGTGGTCTCTCGGCATCCGTTCGTGGTGGCCCATCGCGGTGCGTCGGGCGCGCTGCCCGAACACACTTTGGCGGCATACGATCTCGCGCTCCGGGAGGGCGCCGACGGCGTTGAATGCGATGTCCGGCTCACCCGCGACGGTCACCTGGTCTGTGTGCACGATCGCCGGCTTGACCGAACGTCGAGCGGCGCCGGTCTGGTCAGCACGATGACGCTGGCCCAGCTACGTGAGCTGGAATACGGGGCTTGGCATGGCAGTTGGCGAGCCGACGGCACCCACGGCGATACCGGCCTGTTGACGTTGGACGCCCTTGTCGGACTGGTGCTGGATTGGAAGCGGCCGGTGAAGCTATTCATCGAGACCAAGCATCCCGTCCGGTACGGCGCCCTGGTGGAAAGCAAGGTGTTGGCGCTGCTGCATCGCTTCGGCATCGCCGCACCGGCGTCCGCGGACCGGTCCCGTGCGGTGGTGATGTCGTTCTCCGCCTCCGCGCTGTGGCGGGTTCGGCGGGCGGCGCCGCTGCTGCCCACGGTGCTGCTCGGCAGGAGTCATCGCTATCTCAGCAGCAGTGCGGCCAGCACTATCGGGGCCACCGCGGTCGGGCCCGCGCTGGCCACCCTTCGCGAACACCCCGAGCTGGTCGACCGGGCGGCCGCGCAGGGCCGGGCCCTGTACTGCTGGACGCCGGACAACTACGAGGACGTCATCTTCTGCCGGGACGTGGGCGTGGCGTGGCTGGCCACCAACCATCCCGGTCGCGCCAAAGCGTGGCTCGACGAGGGCCTGACCGGTGCCGACCCGGACTAGTCGCCGCTAGACCCGGCGCCCGGCGGTTGCCGGCGCATCGGAGGCGGCCAGCGGCGAGGCGATTTCCCGTGCGACGAAGTTCTCCAGGTCGAACAGGTTCGCCCCGGCGCGATCGGCGACGCGCACCAGCGACGTCATCAGCGCCATCTCCTCGACCTGCTCCTTGAGGAACCACTGCATGAATTGCTCGCCGAGATAGTCGCCTTCGTCGCGGGCGACGGCCGCCAGCCTGCTGACCTGCTCGGTGACCGCTCGCTCCTGCTCCAACGCCAACGCCAGCGCATCCCGTGGGGTGTCGAACTGATTGCGCACCTCGTCCACCCCGGGGATCTCGACGCGCACGTCGCGGTCGAGCAGATACTGCACCAGCATCATCGCGTGATTACGTTCCTCAAGGGCTTGAGCGTAAAAGTGCTTGGCAAGCTGACGCAGTTCGGCGCCGTCGAAGTAAACGGCCATCGCAATATACTGCTGAGCGTTGGTGAATTCGTTGTAGATCTGCTCCTGCAATAATGCGTGGAATTTCGTTTTGTGGGTATCCCGATCGTTCATGGCGACCACGCTATCGCAGCTCAAACCGCCTGTCACCCAAGGTAATACTTACTCAGGCCAGCTTTGCCTAAGTAAAGAGAGGCTACGTTGATTTAAATCCAGGTGACCATTTTCGAGCATTTCTCGAATAACCTTAAAGCCGCTAATTGAGAACGGCCGGCGGGACCGGCTGATCGGCAGCCAGCGCGTCGAACAGTTGGGCCGCCTTCTGGTGATCCCACACCACGACCGAGCCGACGTCGCTGCCGGTGAACTCGCCGATCGGGACGGTCAACGCGATGGTGGACCCGTGCAGCGCCCAGCCCAGCCGCGCCATGTCCCAGGCGTGATCGCCGTGATCGACGGTTAGCGCGCTGACCGCCGCGTGCGCCACCGAATACCACCGCCATGGGTTGAGCCACACCGCGGGGCTCGCGGCGCGGTGCAACACCGCCGCCATGAATTGCCGCTGGTTGACCATCCGGTCGAGGTCGGCGCGCGGAGTGTCGCGGGAGCGCACGTAGCCGAGCGCGTCGGGACCGTCCAGCTTCTGACACCCGGCGGGTAGATCGATGCCGGCGAGGGGATCGTTCATCGGCGCGGTCGGACAGACGGTGATCCCACCGAGCGCGTCGACCAGCGCGGCGAACCCGCTGAAGCCGACCTCGACGTAGTGGTCGAGGCGCAATCCGGTGGCCTGTTCGACGGCCTGGGCCAGCAGCGGCGCTCCGCCCATCGCGAACGCGGCGTTGATCTTGTCGCGCCCGTACCCGGGAATGGGCACGTACGAGTCGCGCGGTATGGACACCATTGTCGTGGGCGTCCGTGACCCGATCGCCGGCACATGGACCAGCAGCATGGTGTCGGTCCGGCCGTTGCCGGTGTCGCCGCCGGTCGCGAGCGCCTGCTGCTGCTCGACGGTGAGCCCTTGCCGGCTGTCCGAGCCGACCAGCAGCCAGGTGCTACCCCGCCCGGGCGCCGGCCGGCCGGGGTAGTCCGTCAGCACCGGTTCGCGGTGCAGCGCCGTCTCCAGCCACAGCGTGCCGCCCAGAGCGGCGGCGGTGATCAGCAGAACGACGAGGACCAGAGTCAGTGAAATCAGTTGACCCCAGGCCCGTTTGCGCCGCGGCTTGCGTGGCCGCGCCGGCGGCGCGCCGGGCCGACGTAGCCGCACGGTCGGGGCATCGGCGGGGGCCGGCTTGGGTGGTGGTGGTTTGGCCGGCGGCCGGTAGCCGGGGTCGCGGCGAATCACCTGCGACGGCTCGGGCCGCGGTGGGAGCCGGCGCTGGCGCCGGGCACGGTCGTCGTTCATGTCAGTGCAGCCAGTGCAGGTGGCCGGCCAGTAGGGCATAGCCCACAAACGCCACGGCGTCGATGATCCCGTGTGCGATCACCAGCGGCCACAGCCGGCCGGTGCGCTGCCAGGCGTATCCGAACACCAGGCCCATCGCGACATTGCCGAGTCCCGCGCCGAAGCCCTGGTACAGGTGATACGTGCCGCGCAGCACGCTCGAGCACACCAGCGCCACCCGCGAACCGACGCCCAGCTGCTCCAGCCGGGTGAGTAGATAACCGACGACGATGATCTCTTCGGCCCAGCCATTGGCGAACGCGACCAGCAGCAGCATCGGGACCCGCCACCAGGTGTCACCCATGCTGGACGGGACAACCGAGGCATTGAGGTGCAACGCTCTGGCCACCAGGTAGAGCGCCAGCCCGGGGAGGCCGATCAATGCGGCCAGGCCGACGCCGCCGCCCAGATCCGCGCGCCAACGTAAGCGCGGCAGCCCGATCCGGGCGGGGCTAATTCCGCTGCGCCACAACAAGTACAGGCCGAGCGCACCCCATGCGATCAGTTGCACGACAAAAGTCGCATTCAGGCCGAGATCGATCAGGTCGAAGTAGGAACGCCGCGGGTTGAGCGGGATCCGCTGAGCACTCAGGTTGCGCAGGACCGAGTCGGCCAGTTGCAGGACCGCGGTGACTGCGGACAGGCCGAATGTCACGGCCAACACGATGACGAGCTCGATGCGCAGCGCGCGGCGCTGCGTTGGCTCGGGGTTGGCTTGAGTGCCGGTCCAGGTCACCTCGACACGGTAACCGGCTCAGTCTCGGCGAGCCCTCAACCCGTTGACGAACGGACACCCCATCAGCACCCGGATGGCCTGCCCCAGACCCGTGACGTCGTCGACCGGCTGGCGGAAGGGCAGCCGGACATCGCGGTCGCCGTCGGCGCTTTCGACACGTAGCCGGACGCCGTAGCGGTCCACCCCGAGCGGGCGGACGTCCCCGCGCCGCAGCCGCGCGGGCAGCCGCGCGGCCAGTCGGGCGACCACGTCGCGGTGCGCGGTGTCCAGGTGGCGGATCCAGCACGATTCGAACGCGCAGAACGGGTCGGGACGCGCGGCCAGCAGGGCCTCCACGCCGACGGCCTCGGCCCCGGTGGAGTCGGTGACGACGACCGACTCGATGTCCAGTCGCGCCAGCAGATAGCGGGTGTCGCCCGCGGCCACCGGCCCGGACTCCAAGGTCTGCACTTGCAGCAGTGCCGGGTGGGGGTCCCCCGCGGCAATCCTGTCGAGCAGCCCGGGCACGGCCGGCAGCGGCACCTGGTGCAGCCCGCCGCGGATCCAGACCAGCGAGCGGACCGGTTCGCGCAGCGGCAGCGGGGCATAGTCGGCCAGCTCCAGCACGGCCTGTGCTCCGTCGGCGTCGCAGTCGACCGGGACCGCCACGGCGAACGAGCCGTCGGTCAGCAGATGGTGCAGGGGAGTGGTGAGCGGCTGGGTGCCGTCGACGCCTTCGATGGCGAGTAATGCCTGGCCCGCTCGAACGCAGGTGCTGCGGATCCGCTCGGCTGTGGTGGGCGCCGCGCAGTCGGCAAGTGTCATCGTCGACCATCCTTGAGGAAGTGAGGTAAGCCTAACTTAACTAGGGATGATCGGGCGGCGCAAGACGTACGACCCGATAGGGTTTTGGTCGTGGCAAGCATCGCGTATCTCGGACCCGAAGGGACCTTCACCGATGCCGCGCTGCTGCAGATGATCGACGCCGGCATGGTTCCGCAGCACAGTCCGGATACGTTGGGACGGCTGCCGGTCGACAGCACGACCGCTGCTCTCGACGCCGTCCGCGACGGCGCGGCCGCTTACGCCTGTGTGCCGATCGAGAATTCGATCGACGGTTCGGTGACGCCCACCCTGGACAGCCTGGCGATCGGGACGCCGCTGCAGGTGTTCGCCGAGCTGACGCTCGATGTGGCGTTCAGCATCGTGGTCAAACAGGGTCTTGCCGCCGCCGACGTGCGCACGCTGGCCGCCTTCCCGGTCGCCGCGGCGCAGGTGCGACGGTGGCTGGGCGTCCACCTGCCCACGGTCGAGCTTCGCCCGGCCAATTCCAATGCCGACGCCGCGCAGCAGGTCGCGAACGGCCACGTCGACGCCGCGGTGACTTCGCCGTTGGCCGCCACCCAGCGCGGGTTGTCGGCGCTGGCCGACGGCGTGGTCGACGAAGCCAATGCGCGCACCCGTTTCGTGCTCGTCGGTCTACCCGGGCCACCGCCGGCCCGTACCGGCGCCGATCGCACGTCGGTAGTGCTGCGGATCGACAACGCGCCGAGCGCGCTGGTGTCGGCGCTCGCCGAGTTCGGCATGCGCGGCATCGACCTGACCCGTATCGAATCCCGGCCCACCCGAACCGAATTGGGTACCTACGTGTTCTTCCTGGACTGCGTCGGCCACATCGACGACGACGCTGTTGCCGAGGCACTCAAGGCGTTGCACCGGCGTTGCACCGACGTGCGTTACTTGGGTTCGTGGCCGACCGGAGTGCTTGCCGGCGCGCCGCCACCAGGCGTGGACGAGGCGTCGCGCTGGCTGGCGGGGCTGCGCGGAGGGCGGACCGACGAAGGCGCGGCACGATGAGCGGCCGGCTGGTGTTGGTGCGGCACGGTCAGTCGTACGGCAACGTCGACAAACGTCTGGACACCCGCCCGCCGGGGGCGGAGCTGACGCCGTTGGGCCGCGAACAGGCGCGCGAGTTCGCGCGGGCGGCGGCGTCGCGGCCCGGACTGCTGCTGCATTCGGTGGCCACCCGTGCAGTGCAGACGGCCGCGGAGATCAGCGTTGAAGTTGACGTGCCGGCCAGCGAGGTGACCGGCATCCACGAAGTCCAGGTCGGCGACCTGGAAAACCGCAGCGACGAGGATGCGGTCGCCGAATTCAACGCCATCTACCAGCGCTGGCTCGAGGGCGAGCGCGATGTGCCGCTGCCGGGGGGCGAGACCGCCAACCAGGTGCTGGACCGTTACACGCCGGTGCTGACCGACCTGCGGATGCGCTACCTCGACGACCACGAGTGGACCAGCGACATCGTCGTGGTCAGCCACGGTGCGGCCATCCGGCTGACGGCCGCCATCCTGGCCGGCGTCGAAACCAGCTTTGTGCTCGATCATCACCTCAACAACACCGAGGCGGTGGTCCTGGCGCCGATCACCGACGGCCGCTGGAGCTGCGTGCAGTGGGGGACCCTGACGCCGCCGTTCTACCCCGAACCAGATAGCACGCCGGTGACCGACGCGGTGGAGTCGGGCGCCGATCCGATGGGCTGACGGCCCCTGGGTTCAGATCGCCACGGCGGACGGTGCACTCACATCAGCGCAGTCGCACCCGATCGCGTCGCAGTCGACGACGAACGCATGCGGCATCAGCTCGGGGCTGGTGCAGCCTTCCTCGGTGCACTCCGACCGGTGCAACCAATGGCGAATGAGCGTGCCGTGGCAGTGATCCAACCCTGCCCGGCAGTCGCGGCAGCGTGTTTCCATGCGCCGTTCTTAGCACTGATCGCCGACAGATCGGCGACGCCGCGCCCGTCGGCCCGGGGTTAAGTTGCTCAGGCCCAACCGAGTTCGTGCAGCCGGTCGTCGTCGATGCCGAAGTGGTGGGCGATCTCGTGGACCACGGTGATCTTCACTTCTTCGACGACCTCGTCTTCGTCGTCGCAGACGTCCAACAGCGCGTCGCGGTAGATCGTGATGGTGTCCGGCAGCGAGCCGGCGTAATGGGAATCGCGTTCGGTCAACGCCACGCCCTCATAGAGGCCGAGCAGATCGTCTTCCTCGTCGTTACGGTCGGCGACCAGCACCACCACGTTGTCCATCACCGCGGCCAGCTGCGGCGGGATCAGGTCGAGCGCGTCGGACACCAGCTCGTCGAACCGTTGCGAATCCATCCGCACGGCCACCGCGCTATCCGCCGGGAGGGGGTGGTGGCGGCGGGGCCTCCGGCGCAGGCGGCGGCGGTGGCGGTGGCAGGAAGGGTGGCGGCGCCTCGGGGGCCGGCGGCGGCGGTGCCTCGGGGGGCGGTGCGGCTGGTGCGGGCTGCTGCCCCGGAAGGTGTTGGTTGCCCTGCCGCTGGCTGCTCGACCCGCCCGACGAGGATCCGCCCGACGACGCGCTCGACGACGATCCGCCCGATGCCGAGCCGGCCGACGAGGATCCGGCCGACGAGGATGACCCGCCGCCGGTGACCGGCCCGGTCGGCCCGGTCGGGATCGGCGGCAGGTTCAGTCGCTCCGCCGGGATGTCCGGTGGCGGAACCGGGGGCTGGCCGTTGATCTTGAGCGCACCCTTGGCACTGTTCAGCAACGTCGCCCAGCCACCGTTACCCAGGGTCGCCCCGATACTGCAGGCAACCTGCCGGCTGCCCGCCGACCAGCTGGGCAACGACAGCGTGCTGTAGATCAGCGTCAGGGTGGTGCTGCGCAACTGGACCGGCGCGAGGTAGGCGTCCGTCAGGCGGGTGCAGGAATCCTTGATGAACCCGTCCTGTTCGGGCTCCGGAGGCAGCGCGTCGGGAAACTTGGCGAGCAAGTTGACCGTCCCGGTGACCTCCATCGCATGCGGCGCCGCGCAGTCCACCGGAATGTCAGTGGGTTGATTGGTCGACGGGTCGATGCCCAGGCAGGTGCCGTCCGGCCAGACCTTGGACTGGTCGACGCCGCCGACCTTGCCTTTGTAGGCGATTTGTTCGTTACCCGCACCCGGCAACTGCAAGCCGCACAGCATCCGCCGCTCGCCGGATTGCCGCCAGGCTTTGTCGCCGGACCACAACATGCTGATGATGAACTTGCTGTTGGGGTCGAACTTGGCGCCCAGATAGCGGCGCACCGCCGACTCGCACTGCTCCTGGCTGATCTGCTCGATCCGGGTGGCCGACGGCGGCGGGGCATCAGGGCCGTATTCCGAACCGGGGAAGGTGCGCATGTCGATCGACTCGGCGACCTCGAAGCGGTGCTCGTCTTTGCAGTCGACGATCGTTGCGGCTTCGGGCATCCGGTCCGGCCACATCAAGCAGTTTCCGCTGGCGGCGTGGTTGAACGCGTCGTTACCCTTCGAGCCGGTGCTGGGCACCGGGTCGATGTAGCCGGTCAGCCGACCGGGACCGCCACCGATCGGAAGGGCGGTGACGAGCCCGGCAATGAGCAGACCGCCCAGGGCTGTCAGCAGCAGCGCGCGCCTGGTGGCCGAGGCCTGCAGGGCAGTCAGCCACTCGACCCGCGGTCGCCGAAATCCCGGCCGGTTGGCCGGTGACTTTTGCTGCTCGGAATCGTTCGACATTGGCTCCATTCTGACAGGCCTGCCACGTCCCGTGACAGCTGTTGCAGAAGTAACGTCATGTGGTTATCGCTGGCGGGCGCCTTCCGCGTAGGGTTCTAGCCCGTGATCGACCTGAAGTTGCTCCGCGAAAACCCGGATGCCGTGCGCCATTCCCAGATCAGCCGCGGCGAGGACCCGGCCCTGGTCGACGCGCTGCTCGCAGCCGACACCGCCCGGCGGACCGCGATCTCGACAGCCGATTCGCTACGCGCCGACCAAAAGGCGGCCAGTAAGAAGGTGGGCGCCGCTTCCCCCGACGAGCGTCCGGCGCTGCTGCAGCAGGCCAAGGAGCTGGCCGAGCAGGTCAAGGCCGCCGAGGCAGCCCAGGCCGAAGCGGAGGCGGCGTTCATCGCCGCGCACATGGCGATCTCGAACGTGATTATCGACGGCGTCCCCGCCGGCGGCGAGGACGACTACGCCGTCCTCGACGTCGTCGGTGAGCCCGCGGCGATCGGCGATGCGAAAGACCACCTGGAACTCGGTGAGGCGCTGGGCCTGATCGACATGGAGCGCGGGGCCAAGGTGTCCGGCTCGCGGTTCTACTTCCTGACCGGTCGGGGGGCATTGCTGCAGCTGGGGCTGCTGCAACTGGCGATCCGGCTGGCGGCCGACAATGGTTTCATCCCGGTCATCCCGCCGGTCCTGGTGCGTCCGGAGGTGATGTCGGGCACCGGCTTTCTCGGTGCCCACGCCGACGAGGTGTACCGGGTGGAGGCCGACGACCTCTACCTCGTCGGCACCTCCGAAGTGCCGCTGGCCGGCTACCACGCCGACGAGATCCTCGACCTGTCCGGCGGGCCGCTGCGCTACGCCGGCTGGTCGTCGTGCTTCCGCCGCGAAGCCGGCAGCTACGGCAAGGACACCCGCGGCATCATCCGGGTGCACCAGTTCGACAAGGTCGAGGGATTCGTCTACTGCACCCCGGACGCGGCCGAGGCCGAGCATCAGCGGCTGCTGGGCTGGCAGCGGGAAATGCTGGCCCGCATCGAGGTGCCCTATCGGATAATCGACGTGGCCGCAGGCGATCTCGGCTCGTCAGCCGCCCGCAAGTTCGACTGCGAGGCCTGGGTGCCGACGCAGCGCGCCTACCGCGAGCTGACCTCGACGTCGAACTGCACCACCTTCCAGGCCCGCCGGCTGGCCACCCGCTACCGGGACGCCGCCGGCAAGCCGCAGATCGCCGCGACGCTCAACGGCACGCTGGCCACCACCCGCTGGCTGGTCGCCATCCTGGAAAACCACCAACGACCCGACGGCAGCGTGCGGGTTCCCGACGCCCTGGTGCCATTCGTCGGCACCGAATTGCTCGAGCCGGCCTAGGTGCGGCCGGCCCTCGCGGTCGTCGCAAAGCAAAGGTCAAATAGCGCTATCTCACTGAACTATCATCACCAACGTCCTGTATGCGTGGATGAGGCAACCGCATTAGGGGGGTGTGAAGGCGATGGGCTGGCTCGGTCTGTGGTGGCGACAACCCGACCATTACGACGAGTTGAGCTCGCACCTGCAGGCCCGGAATATGACCCCTTTGGGACGTGCCACCATCTCGCTGATTGTCGGGGGCATGGCAGTGATCGCGCTTGCAACGATCTGGGCTCCGACTGGTCCACACGGCCCCGTTGCGGTCGCCTGCGCGCTGGCTGCGTTCGCCGGCGGCATGGTCGGCGCGCTGTTATGGGCGCTCTGCTTGCCAAGCCGGACGGCATCGATTCGGTTCGTCGTGCTGTGCGACGCCAGCATCGCACTGGCCGCACTGGCCCAACACGATCCGCTCGGGGCGATGTTGGCCTGTACTGCGTTCGCGACCTTGGCCAGCTTCATCGCGCTGTTTCACACTCCGCCGTTGATGGCCTTCAACTTCGCGATCGCCGGCGTGATCGGCGCGGTGGAGGGCTTGCGCATTGCCGCGAAATTCAACGTCGTCGCCGCCTTGAGTTCCTACGCGATGCTGCTCCTGCTGAATCTGGTGGTGCCGTTCGGCATCCAGGTGCTTGTGCATGTGCTCGGCGCTGATGCCCTGCGGGCCGAACGTGACGAACTCACCGGCCTGCTGACCCGGCGGGCTTTTCGTCGGCGTGCGAAGGCCCGTCTGGAGCAGAGTCGCGACCAGTTCGCTCACTTCGTCATCGCCATGATCGACCTGGACCACTTCAAACGGCTCAACGACAACTACGGGCACAGCACCGGTGACGACGCGCTGGCCTCGGTGGCACGTGTGCTGGTTGACACCACCGGCGAATCCGCGATCATCTGCCGTTCGGGCGGCGAAGAATTCGTCATCGCCGATATCTGGCATCCTGACGAGGTGGGCCCGCGCGCCCAGCAACTGTGTGAGGTTATTGCCGCACTGTCCTTCGGCGTCACCGCCAGCATCGGTACCGCCGGCGTCCACCCGGCTCAGCAGCCCGGTGACAGCGCCGATCTACTGGCCGAGTTGATCGCCGCGGCCGACGACGCAATGTATGTCGCCAAACGACGCGGCGGGAACCAGGCTGGCCACCACCGGTGGCCGTCGCCGCCTCTGGACGGTTTCGCGGCGGACGAACGTGATTACCCCGGCGACGGGCTCACCGCTTAGGCGTCGACCGGCGTCGGCGCGGCCGGCGTTTGGGCGTGACGCCGCTGCCGTTCCATGGTGGCGAAGTAGAACGCAAACGCGAACGCGAAACTGGTGAACAGGCTGGACACGAAGTACAGCCACGGGCGCCGCAGCCCACGGCGATAGCCGTCGACGATGGTAAACAGCGGCAGCAGAATGACATTGGCGATCGTGTAGTCCTGGCTCGCCGAACTGGCGGCCGGGTTGGTGAACATCAACCGGATGTATTCGGCCCAGCTGCCGTGCTCGCCCCAGAGCGGGTTGGTGGATCCGTGCGAGTACTGCTGCACGTAGGTGATGTTGAAGTACCAGCCCAGCGCCACCGACGCGATACCGACGAAGTAGTACGCCGCTTCCAGCGGCGAGAACAACGGCCCATCGGCCGGCCGGGCGAAAACCTTCGAATTCGATGCAACGATCCAGGCGATCACCGATAAGCCGAGTACTGCGTGTACGAGAAGCGACACCATTGGCGAAGTCTCACCTTGTCGCCAAGTTTTGTCAATATTGACATAACACGATTTGCGGTACTTTACAGACATGGTCAGGCCGGCTCAGACGGCGCGCAGCGAGCGCACTCGGGAAGCGCTGCGCCAGGCTGCCGTGGTCCGATTCCTGGCTCAGGGTGTCGAAGACACCTCGGCCGACCAGATCGCGGCGGACGCTGGAGTGTCGCTGCGGACCTTCTATCGCCACTTCGCCTCCAAGCACGATCTGCTTTTTGCCGACTACACCGGCCTGCACTGGTTTCGCGCCGCGTTGGACGATCGACCGGTCACCGAATCCATCATCGATTCTGTGCAAACGGCGATCTTCGCGTTTCCGTATGACGTTGACGCGCTGGCGAAAATCGCTGCGCTTCGCGATGAAGGGATCGACCCGAGCCGCATCGTCCGGCATATCCAGGAAGTGCAAGCCGACTTCGCCGACGCCATCCAGATGCAGTTGCAACGCCGTAGCTGCAGCGCCGATCCGACGCCCGATGAGAGATTGCGCATGGCGGTGGCAGCACGGTGCATCGCTGCGGCGGTCTTCGGCGCGATGGAAATGTGGATGCTGGGCGACACCCGGTCGCTTGGCGAGCTGGCTCGTGTGTGTCACGTCGCGCTGGAGTCGCTGCGCGCCGGCATCACCGCCGCACGGGCTCCCGACCCAGTTTCGTCATAATTGACAAAACTTCCCAACCGTGCCAGCCTGCGCAAGCAGGGCGGCAGGCTTGAGAGGTGGGAGCAGATGACCGATTTCGACGCGATCGTCATTGGTGCCGGACATAACGGGCTGGCTGCCGCCGTGATGCTGCAGCGCGCCGGGCTGCGCACGCTGTGTCTGGAATCCAAGCTCTATGCCGGCGGTATGGCGTCGACCGTCGAGCTTTTCGACGGCTACCAGTTCGAGATCGCGGGCTCGGTGCAGTTCCCCACCGCACCCGTGGTCCGCCACGAGCTCGGCCTGGACACCTTGCCGACCATCGACCTGGACGTGATGTCGGTGGCGCTGCGCGGTGTTGGTGACGACCCGATGATCCAGTACAGCGACCCGATCAAGCTGTTCACCCACCTCAACGAGGTGCACGGGGCGGACGCCGTCAACGGCATGGCCGGGCTGATGGGCTGGGCCCAGGCACCGACCCGGGCGCTGGGCCGGTTCGAGGCCGGCACGCCGCCGAAGACCATCGACGAGATGTATGCCTGCGCCACCAATGAATTCGAACGTTCGGCGATTGATGACATGCTGTTCGGCTCGGTCACCGACGTGCTGGACCGCTACCTTCCGGACCGCGAGAAGCACGGCGCGCTGCGCGGCTCGATGACCGTGCTGGCGGTGAACACCCTCTACCGCGGGCCGGCGACGCCGGGCAGCGCGGCCGCGCTGGCCTTCGGGCTCGGCGTTCCCGACGGCGACACCATGCAGATGAAGAAGTTGCGTGGCGGCATCGGTGCGCTCACGGCGCATTTGGCTGACTCGCTGGTGAGTGCCGGCGGGGAGCTTCGCTTACGCACGAAGGTCACCGAGGTGCTCATCAGCGACGGAAAGGTGAGCGGGGTGCGCACCGAGGACGGGCAAACGGTGGCGGCCCCGATCGTGATCTCCGCGGTCGCACCCGACCTGACGGTCAACGAGCTGGTCGACCCCGCCGCGCTGCCCGCGGATATCCGCGAACGCTACGCGCGGATCGACCACCGCGGCAGTTACATTCAGATGCACTTCGCGTTGGACGAGGCGCCCGAGTTCGCCGCGCCGTACACCGCACTCAACGATCCGAGCATGCAGGCGTCGATCGGCATCTTCTGCACACCGGAAGAGGTCCAGCAGCAGTGGGAGGACTGCCGGCGCGGAATCGTGCCCGCCGATCCGACGGTCGTCTTCCAGATCCCCTCGCAGAACGATCCCGATCTGGCACCCGAGGGCAAGCACGCCGCGTCGGCGTTCGCGCTGTGGTTTCCCATCGAGGGCGAAGTGGACTATGGCGCGGCGAAAGTCGAAATGGGCCAACGGGTCATCGACAAGATCACCCGGTTGGCGCCCAACTTCGAGCGCAGCATCAGCCGGCACACCACCTTCACGCCCAAGCACATGGGCGTCATGTTCGGCGCCCCCGGCGGCGACTACTGCCACGGCCTGTTCCACGCACAACAGGTCGGCCCCAACCGGCCCGGGCCGAAAGGCTTTATCGGACAGCCCATTCCGGTTCACGGGCTTTATCTGGCCAGCACTGGATGCCACGGCGGGCCGGGAATCACCTTCATCCCCGGGTATAACGCGGCCCATCAAGCGCTGGCCGACGCCGGGCGCTGACGCACGCAACTAGCCGCCACCAGACCTAATCCGCTCGACTCGGTAGCATGCAACGCATGGCCATCAAACTCGAGAACGTCGGCATCGCCGTTCGCGACCTCGAAGCAACGATCGCGTTCTTCACCGACCTTGGTCTTATGGTCGTCGGCCGCGACACGGTCAGCGGCGAGTGGACCGACACTGCGGTCGGCCTTGATGGCAACCACGCCAACATTGCGATGCTTCAGACGCCAGACGGTCATGGTCGCCTTGAGCTCTTCGAGTACATCCACCCCACAGCGATCGAGTCGAAGCCCGCTCGTCCCAACGAGATTGGCATGCACCGCGTCGCGTTCTCAGTCGATGACATCGACCAAGCCCTCGAGATAGCCGCGAGGCACGGCTGCCGTCCGCTGCGGGGAATAGCGACCTACCAGGACGCCTACAAGCTCACCTACGTCCGCGGTCCCAGCGAAATCATCGTGATGCTCGCCGAGGACCTGAAGAAGAGCTGACGGCCGATCCGCAAGCAGTGTCCGACACGCTCTAGTCGCGTTGGTCCAGCAACCGGTCCAGCAGCGCGGTGAACTCTTCGGGGTCGGCCGGTGTGAACGCCGGCCTCGGCCGGGTCCCCGGCACGTCCAGGGTGATCAGCGTTGATCGCAGCGGCCGCCGCGTGTCCAGTGGCAGCCAACGACGCAGGTCTGAGCTGCCCCAGATGCGAAACCGGTGCATGAACAGCCCCAACGGTTCGGCCCGGTATCCGCGGATGCTGTCCAGCGCGATGATCTTCGAGGTGCCAGACGGAAAGTGGTAGCGGCGCAACGTGATCGCCTTCCGGTCCAGCTGGACCCGGCCGTCATCGTAGGAGCTCGAGACGCTCATCGCCGCGCGGACCTGAGCTCGTGACCGCGGGCGGTGAGGCAGCGACCGTTGTCCAGGTTCCATTGCCAGCCGTGCAGGTTGCAGGTCAGCGTGCTGCCCTCCACGATGCCGAACTTGGACAGGTCAGCTTTCAGATGTGGGCATCGGCGCTGAATCTCCCAGCCGTCCATGGTGATCGACGCGGTGTCATCGTGTGTCTCGGCGAACCAGCCGTCGGCGTAGGCGATCCGCTCATCGGTCAGGCATTTGAAAAACGTGTACAGGTATTCGTTGTAGCCGCCGACCCGCCATGCCTTGAACCGGGTGGACAAGAAGATGGTGTTGACCCAGTCGGGTTCGTTGTCGCGTAGCACGGTGCGCACCAATTCCGGCGCGATGGCAAACCCGTATCGGAATTTCTCGTCAGGAATCGCCTCTCGCACCGTGCGTTTGGGAAAGTCGAGAACCACCTGCTGCGAGCCCATCCGCAGTTCGACCGGGTAGCCGATACCGTCGCAGATCTCGTCGGAAGCCGACATGATCGGCTCGAACACCGCCCGCAGCGGCTCCAGCAGCGACTCGCCGGTGGCGGGCGCCCAACCGGCTTTTTCCGCCGCCAAGACGGGCTGCATACGGGCGGCGTAGTCGGCGATGTAGGCCGCCTTGCCGGTGGTGAAGATCGCTTCGACCTGATCGGTGGGCAGTGGGTGGCGCAGCGAGTTCAATTGTGCGCCACAGAATTCAACGCTCGACCCGGGCATCATCAGCAGGCCGCGGTTGTGTCCGTGCGTGCGCATCTGGTCGAGGAACACCATCTGGTCGGGAAAGATGTTGGCCGGATCGCCGTGGTCGTCGTTGAGGTGACGCAACTCGGGATCCAGAAAACACGGCGGGCCGGCCGAGGGGATCACCCACGTCGCGCCGACCTGCGCGACGTATTGACGGGCCCGGTCCATCTGGCGTTGCCGCTTCTGCGTGCCGAACGTCTCCTTGGCGCGCGCCGGCATGTCGTAGACCATCGGGTACCAGATCGCGCCGGAGTACTGCAGCATGTGCACGTCGATGTCGCCGAAGTCCGCGTGCAGTATGTCGAGATCGACCGGGCGGGCGTCGTTCATGTTGAACGCTGTCGTCTCGCCGTCGGAGACCACCAGCGCGGAATCGCCGATCGGCCCGTCCGCGGGAGCCCGCAGCGCGATGACCATCACGTCGAGGTCGCCTTTCGGCCCGCTGACCCGGTGTTTCACCGAATCGGTGGTCTCAAAGAACCGGTGGAAGCCCAGGCCCTGCAACGCATTTTTCAGGTCGGGCACCGGGTAATCCGGCAGCAGCACCACGGCGTCTTTGTTGACGTGCTTCGCCAGCAGCTTGGCGTCGAAGTGGTCCTTGTGCAGATGCGAGACGTACAGGTAGTCGCAGTCGCCCAGGGCGTCCCAGTCCAGCCCGCTGTTGTCCGGGAACGGAAACCACGACGCGAAGTAGGCCGGGTTGACCCAGGGGTCGCACAGGATGCTGCCCGCCCGGGTCTCGATCCGAAAGCCAGCGTGACCGACGCTTGTGACCTGCACCGATACCCTTCAATAACTAGATTCGCGACTCGATTCGCCGCCCCCGAGCCTAGCGGCGATCGCCAGCGCGGCGAAGCCGGGCGCCGCGGGTCGCCGCGCGACAACTTAGCGGGAGACCCGAGGGAAACGCCCTACCCGCTACAGCTACCCAGCCGGGAACATTAGGGTTGATCACCGTGGAACCGGTATACGGAACGGTCATCAACCTCGTGCGGCTGACGTGGCGATTGCAGGGTTTACGTTTCACGGTCCTCGGGCAGGAGAACATCCCCGCCACCGGCGGCGCCGTCATCGCGATCAACCACACCAGCTATTTCGACTTCACCCTCGCCGGGCTACCCGCCTTCCGCGAGCACCGCGCCCGCAAGATTCGGTTCATGGCGAAGCAGGAGGTCTTCGACAACAAGATCACCGGGCCGATCATGCGTGGCTGCCGGCACATCCCCGTGGACCGGTCCAGCGGCGCCGCGTCGTACGACGCGGCCGTGGAGAGGCTGAAGGCCGGCGAGCTGGTCGGTGTCTATCCCGAAGCGACGATCAGCCGGAGCTTCGAAATCAAGGAGTTCAAATCCGGCGCCGCGCGGATGGCGATCGAGGCCGACGTGCCGATCATTCCGCACATCGTCTGGGGCGCCCAGCGGATCTGGACCAAGGACCATCCCAAGAAACTGTTCCGGCCCAAGGTGCCGATTGCGATCGCGGTTGGCGAGCCGATCCTGCCGACGCTGCCCGCGCCCGAGCTGACGGCGTTGTTGCACTCACGGATGCAGCATCTGCTGGAGAAGGTGCAGGACTCCTACGGACCGCATCCGGCCGGCGAGTACTGGGTACCGCACCGGTTGGGCGGCGGCGCTCCCACGCCGGCAGAGGCCGCTCAACTCGACGCCGAGGAAGCCAGCCGCCGCGCAGCCGCCCGAGCGGCCCGCGAACGCGCGGATTCGGCGGGCGCCTCGGAGTAGCAAGATGGAGCCGGTCTTTCGAACTCTTGAGATCGCGGCCAAGACCTTGGTCGCGGCGACCGGCACCAAGATCACCTACCAGAACTTGGAGAACATTCCGAGCACGGGCGGTGCGGTGATCGCGATCAACCACACCAGCTACGTGGATTGGTTGCCGGCCGCGCTTGCCGTGCATTACCGGGGGCGGCGCATCCGCTACATGATCAAGGCCGAGATGCAGCAGGTGAAGATCGTCAACTTCCTGATCAAGCACACCAAGACCATCCCGGTCGATCGCCGAGCCGGGCATCAGGCCTATGCCGAAGCAGTCCGGTTGCTACGGGCCGGCGAGCTGGTGGGCCTGATGCCCGAGGCGACGATCAGCCGCAGCTTCGAGCTCAAGGACTTCAAGACCGGGGCGGCGCGGATGGCGCTGGACGCCGACGTCCCGATGGTTCCGCTGATCGTCTGGGGTGCACAGCGGATTTGGACGAAAGACCACCCGAGAAATGTCGGCCGCCAGAAGATCCCGGTCGTCGTGGCGGCGGGCCGGCCGCTGTCCCCGGCCGGCGACGTCGAGCACCTCGACGCGGCGCTGCGCGACGAGATGACGTCCTTATTGCATCGCGTTCAGGAGGAATATCCCCACCCCGCAGGTGCGTTCTGGGTCCCGCAGAGGCTTGGCGGCAGCGCACCTACGGTGGCGGAGGCCAAAGTCCTCGAGGAAACTGAGAAGGCCGCGCGCGCCCGGAAGCGGGCTGAGTCCGGTGGGTGACACGGTCGGCAGCTGAGAGCATTCGGCGTCCGCATCGGGGACGATGGAGCGGGCGCCGATTGCACGAAAGGAGCACCGCGCATGGCAGAGCCGTTTTACCGGTTCGGCGAATGGATCGTGCCCCCATTGGTCGGGATGAACGGAACCAAGTTCACGTTCCGCGGCCTGGAGAACATTCCCGAGCAGGGCGGCGCGTTGCTTGCCCAGAACCACACCAGCTACCTCGACTGGCTCCCGCCGTTGTTCGCCGTACGTGAACGAGGCCGGCGGATGTACTTCATGATCAAGGCCGAGATGGCCGACGTGAAGGCGGTCAACTACGTCATCAAGCACGCCCGGCTCATTCCGGTGGACCGCAGGGACGGACGCGACGCCCTGAATACCGCCGTCCAGCGGTTACGTGAGGGCGAACTCATCGGGATGCATCCCGAGGCCACCATCAGCCGCAGTTTCGAACTCCGCGAGTTCAAGACCGGGGCGGCCCGGATGGCGCTGGAGGCTCAGGTGCCGATCGTCCCGTTGATCGTCTGGGGCGCGCATCGCATTTGGCCGAAAGATCACGAAAAGAAGGTGTTCCGCAACAAGGTTCCAATCACCGTGGCCGCCGGGCGCCCGCTGCCCCCGCAGGGCACCGTCGAACAACTCAACGTGGCCCTGCGGTATGCGATGAACGAGTTGCTGCACCAGGTGCAAGAGGATTATCCCCATCCCGAAGGCGAATTCTGGGTGCCGCGGCGGCTCGGGGGCAGCGCGCCGACCCGGGAAGATTCCCAGGCGATCCGGTTGGCCGAATTGCAAGAGCGCCTTGAGAAATACGGAACCGACGGCGTTACGCGCCCGGGCCATGACCAAAGCGGAATCCATTGATCGCTGGCTTTGCGGGCGGATCGCCCCGGTGACGCTGCCCGCGCTGATCGCCTGCGATGTGGACGGCACCCTGATCGGCGACGACGAGAGGATCAGCCCGCGCACACGCAACGCGGTGCGCGCGGCCGTCGAGGCCGGTGCGCAGTTCGTGCTGGCTACCGGTCGCCCGCCACGCTGGGTGCAGCCGGTGGTCGATGACCTCGGGTTCGCGCCAATGGCGGTGTGCGCCAACGGCGCTGTCATCTACGACCCCGCGACCGACCGCGTGCTGTCCGCGCGCACGCTGTCGGTTGCGACGCTGGGTGAACTGGCGGAGATCGCGACACGCGCCATCCCTGGTGCCGGGTTGGCCGTCGAGCGGATCGGTCGCAGCGCGCACGACACGGCGACGCCGCAGTTCGTCAGCTCGCCGGGCTATGAGCACGCGTGGCTCAATCCCGACAACACCGAGGTGTCAAAAGAAGACCTGCTGAGCGCCCCGGCGGTCAAGCTGCTGGTTCGTAAGGCCGGCGCCCGCAGCGCCGATATGGCCGCCGAGCTCGCCAAGCACATAGGCATCGAGGGCGACATCACCTACTCCACCAACAACGGGCTGATCGAGATCGTGCCGGTGGGCATCAGCAAGGCCACCGGTATCGCCGAACTCGCTGGGCCGCAAGGCATCACCGATGACGACGTGGTCGCGTTCGGGGACATGCCCAACGACGTGCCGCTGCTGCTGCGTGCCGGCCACGGGGTGGCGATGGGCAATGCGCACCCCGATGCGATCGCCGCCGCCGATGAGGTGACCACGCCCAACACCGACGACGGGGTGGCGCGAGTGCTGGAACGGTGGTGGCTTTAACGCGGCCTCAGTCGGCGCGCACCGGTGAGAACCGCTCGAGCTGAATGGGCGGGCCGCTGGGCGGCGACGGCGGCAATTCCTCTGCCACCCCGTCGATCACCCGGCTGACACGACCGCTGAGCCGATCGAAGTCCAGCGTGCCGTGCTGGAAGTTCTGGTTGATCCATTGCGGCTCCTGAAACTCGCCGCTGGTCGGCAACCCCAGCGCGCCGCGCTCGTAGCCGAGCGAGGCCCACGCGTCGTAGATGGCTCCGGTGACCGGTTCGGCGCCGGTCTCCGGTGACCAGTACATTGCGCCCTTGTCGAACGTGGCATAGCGCGCCTCGCCGGCCCCGGTTGATTCCGGTGAGGTCGGCGCGCCCAACACACTGTTCATCGCGCCCATCGACTGCCAACGGTCATAGATCGCGCCGCCCTGCAGCGCCATCGCCAGATCTTCCGGCCGTGGTGGGCTGTTGAAACGCGCTGCAGTATCGCGAATTTCGTCCATCAGACCGTAGGCGACGTTGCCCGGGCAGTCGGTGGCGCCGACGTCGCGGTGGCTGAAAATCGTCGGCAGTGTCGCGGTGGCATCGACGGGATAGTTGGTGTCCGGCCCGCCGGCCGACGCCAACGTGACGGTGCCCTTCGGATTGATGTGATCCAGACTCAACCGCCAACCGAGCAGTCGGCCCGTGGTGTTGAGCTGGATCGGCGTCGGCGCGACGTCATCGAAGTTGCCGATCATCGCCACAGCCCAGGTTTCGCGGTTGAAGCCGCCGGTGGCATCGACCTGCACCGGCCCGCCCAACGCGCCTGCCCGGCCCTCGAATACCTGGCCGTACTTGTCGACCAGCGCGCTGTAGGCGATGTCGCACCAGCCCAGTATTTGGGTGTGATAGGCGTAGATCGATTGAACGATCGCCGCCGAGTCCTGCGGCTGGTAGTCGTTGCTCTCCGCCGTGTGGTGCACGACGGCGGCGCGGATGGGTGCGTCGAACGGCCGGTTTCCACAGCGCACCAGGTCGTCGGCGCCCCATTGGGCCCGGTGGATGATGTTGGGCGGTTGACCCGCCGCAATGACCGCGGTGGGCGGCGCCCACTGGGTGTCGGCCGGAGCCTGTGGCGGGGAGATCAGGACAGCGGAGATGTTCTGCGCCAGCGGCTGTTCCACGGTCGCCGGCAGGTAGCCCAAGCCGGTGGTGGTCGGCGTCGGGCCGCGCGGTGGTTCGGTCGGCGGTGCTCCGGGCGGCCGGGTGACCGCGATTTGGACGGTCGTGGTTTTGCCGACGAACACCGGATCGGTGCCCGACGGACCCGGTGCTGAGCCGCGACCGCCCGGGGCCGCCAGCGCCTCGGTCGCATACCAGGGACCCCACGAGCCGTCGGCGTGGCGGGCGCGTATCCGCGCTGAGGTGCCGCCGAGGTCTCCGCCGGTCAGCGCAACCATGGAAAACGGTGTGGTTTGGCTGATTTCGCGGATTGTGACGCCTCCGCCGAGGCCGACCAGCGGCTGTTCGGCGAGGTGAGTGTTGCCTGGCCAGACCGCTTGATGCGGCTGATCCCGATGTCCCGTGGCCGGGTCAACCGCCCACGGCAAGATCACCACGGTCGCGACGACGGCGGTGAACAGCATCGTCGGTGCGGGACGGCGGGGCGGCACCACCCGATGTTACGTATGTGTCTATTGTTACGAATGATTCGACACGCTACGGGAGTGAATTATGTTAATGACGGCACGGCACGGCACCGCAGAGATTGGGCGGCGCTGGTCGCGCGCGATCCCTCTTCTGCGGTGCCGTTTCGGGTGACAAGTCCTTCGGGCCGGGGTCCGATCAGGGTGTCGGCAGCCCCGGCGCAGCCGGGACCGGCGCCGGTACCGGAGGAGCCGGTACCGCACCGGGCGCTGCCGCAGCGGCGCCTGCGCCGCCGTGCATCGCCTGCGTGATGCCCGGCATCACCAGGCCCTTGAGCAGGTCGATGGCCTGACCGGCGCCCAGCTGGTTTGCCGCGCTCATCATGTCGCTGATCAGACCGCCGCTACTTCCGCCCGACGACGGCGCAGCGCCGAGTGACGGGTCGCCGAGGATCGGGTAGGTGCCGCCGGCGCCCGGGTCCAAGCCGACCGGGTCGCTGATCGGGAATTCGCTCGGGTTGGGCAGTGCACCCGACGTCGGACCGAAGGCGGTCGGGCTGGTCAGCCCCGGAGTCGTGCCCGGAGTAGTCAATCCCGGTGTGGTCAGCGAGGGATCGGTCAGGCCCGGAGTCGTGCCCGGGGTCAGGCCTGGCGTCGTGCCCGGGGTGAGGCCTGGGGTCGTGCCCGGGGTGAGGCCCGGGCTGGTGAGGCCTGGGGTCGCACCCGGCGTCAGACCGGGCGTCGTGCCCGGGGTGAGGCCCGGGCTGGTCAGACCCGGTGTGGTCAGACCCGGTGTGGTCAGACCCGGCGTGGTCAAGCCGGGGCTGGTGAGGCCAGGACTGGTCAGGCCAGGGCTGGTCAGCCCGGGGCTGGTGAGACCCGGCGAGGTCAGCCCCGAGGTCAGCGACGGATCGGTCAGGCCCGGCGAAGCGAGCCCGGGGCTGCTAGCACCGGTTGCACCGGTCAGGCTCGGTATCGGCGGGAGGTTGACCCCGAATTGCGACAGCCCCTGCGACAGGGCGCCCATCAACTCACCGGGCAGGTCGCCGATCCCGGCGGCCTGAACGAACTCCCGGTGCTGGGGTGCGGGCTTGGTGTCGGTCATTAGACCGCTGACGGCTACATAAGCAAATGGACTCGCGACCGCCAGAGCGGCGACTGCGCTCGTGGCTGTCGAGAGCCTGCGTCGACGTCGGTTCGGCACGGAAGTCTCCTCAATCTGGACTATTGCGATCTCGGTCTCCTGCGCGCTCAGCGCGCGCAAGGTGCCTTGAAGAGTGCTACTTCGGGCACGTGATCGATGGTACTGACGTGATTGGTGTGACTAGTGTGACGAGATCCAATCGTGAGCCAATCGCGACCTTCGTCACCAAAATGCACCCGATCGTGCGCCGCGGCGCTGGTATCCACGCCGTCGGCGAAGCCGGCGCACAGAACACCCCGGCCGAACGCCGTTGCCAAGCGGGTTCTGGTCGCGCGGTCGGATACCCTAGGCAACCGATGACCACTCGTTTTGACCTCTTCGTTGTCGGCTCTGGATTTTTCGGCCTGACGATCGCCGAGCGCGTGGCCAGCCAACTGGACAAGCGCGTGCTCGTCGTCGAAAAGCGCCCCCATATCGGTGGAAACGCTTACTCCGAGGCTGAGCCGCAGACCGGCATCGAGGTGCACAAGTACGGCGCGCATCTCTTCCACACCTCCAACAAGCGAGTGTGGGATTACGTGCGGCAGTTCACCGACTTCACCGGCTACCAGCACCGGGTCTTCGCGATGCACGACGGGCAGTCCTATCAATTCCCGATGGGCCTCGGGCTGGTGTCCCAGTTCTTCGGCCGCTACTTCACACCCGACCAGGCGCGTGAGCTGATCGCCGAGCAGGCCGCCGAGATCGAGACCGCCGACGCCCAGAATCTCGAAGAGAAGGCCATCTCGCTGATCGGCCGTCCGCTCTACGAGGCGTTCGTCAAGGGCTACACCGCCAAACAGTGGCAGACCGACCCCAAGGAGTTGCCCGCGGCCAACATCACCCGGCTGCCGGTGCGTTACACCTTTGACAACCGTTACTTCAACGACACCTACGAGGGGCTGCCGGTCGACGGCTACACGGCCTGGCTGCAGAACATGGCCGCCGACGACCGCATCGAGGTCAGGCTGGACACCGACTGGTTCGATGTGCGCGACGAGCTGCGCGCCGCCAGTCCGGACGCTCCGGTGATCTACACCGGCCCACTGGATCGCTACTTCAACTACGTGGATGGCCACTTAGGCTGGCGCACTCTGGATTTCGAGGTCGAGGTGCTGCCGATCGGAGATTTCCAGGGCACACCGGTGATGAATTACAACGACCCCGACGTGCCGTTCACCCGCATCCACGAGTTCCGCCACTTTCATCCCGAGCGGGACTACCCGACCGACAAGACGGTGATCATGCGGGAGTACTCCCGCTTCGCCGACCATGACGACGAGCCCTACTACCCGATCAACACCGAGGCCGATCGCACCGTGCTGGCCGCCTACCGGGCCCGGGCCAAAGATGAAACCGCTTCGGCGAAAGTGCTTTTCGGCGGGCGCCTTGGTACCTACCAGTATCTCGACATGCACATGGCCATCGCCAGTGCACTGAACATGTACGACAACATCCTGGCGCCGCACCTGCGTGACGGCACGCCCTTGGACGAGAACAGCAGAGGAAGCATCGGGGGATGACAAAGACCACCGGCGACGACGCAGCCAAAACGACCGCCAGTGCGGCTGCCCCGACCACGGAATCCGGAAAAGCCGTGAGCCTGCTGGCGCGCGTCATCTTGCCGCGCCCCGGCGAGCCACTCGATGTGCGCAAGCTGTACCTCGAGGAGTCGACGACCAACTCCCGTCGCGCGCACGCGATCAACCGCACGTCACTGCAGATCGGTGCCGAGTCCGAAGTGTCATTTGCCACCTATTTCAACGCGTTCCCGGCCAGTTACTGGCGGCGGTGGACGACGTGCACGTCGGTGGTGCTGCGAGCCGAGCTGACCGGATCCGGCCGCCTGGACGTCTATCGGACCAAGGCGACCGGCGCGCGGATCTTCGTCGAAGGACGTGAATTCGCCAGCACCGGTGAGCAACCGGTGACAGTCGAGTTGCAGGTGCCGCTGGCGCCATTCGAAGACGGCGGGTGGATCTGGTTCGACATCACCACCGACAGCAAGGTCACGCTGGGCAGCGCCGGGTGGTACTCCGACCAGCCGGCACCGGGCGTCGCGAACGTCGCGGTTGGCATCCCGACCTTCAACCGGCCGAATGACTGTGTCAACGCGCTGCGCGACCTTACCTCGGACCCATTGGTGGACAAGGTTATCGGCGCAGTGATTGTGCCTGACCAGGGCACGTCGAAAGTCCGCGATCACCCCGATTTCGCCGCCGCGGCCGCGCCCCTTGGCGATCGGCTCTCCATTCACAACCAGCCCAACCTCGGCGGCTCCGGCGGGTACAGCCGGGTGATGTACGAGGCGCTGAAGAACACTGACTGCCAGCAGATCCTGTTCATGGATGACGATATCCAGCTGGAACCCGACACCGTTTTACGCATTCTCGCGATGCACCGCTTCGCCAAGACACCGATGCTGGTGGGCGGCCAGATGCTCAACCTGCAGGAGCCGTCGCACCTGCACATCATGGGCGAGATGGTCGACCGGGCGAACTTCATGTGGACCGCAGCGCCATTCACCGAATACGACCACGATTTCGCCGAATACCCGTTGAGCGACAACAACCCTCGCAGCCAGCTGCTGCACCGGCGCATCGACGTCGACTACAACGGCTGGTGGACGTGCATGATCCCGCGCCATGTCGCCGAGGAGCTCGGCCAGCCGTTACCGCTGTTCATCAAATGGGACGACGCCGATTACGGGTTGCGCGCCGGCGAGCACGGTTATCCCACCGCCACGTTGCCCGGTGCGGCGATCTGGCACATGGCATGGAGCGACAAGGACGACGCGATCGACTGGCAGGCCTATTTCCACCTGCGCAACCGGCTGGTGGTCGCCGCCATGCACTGGGACGGCGACGTGTCCGGACTGGTCCGCAGCCACCTCAAGGCGACCCTCAAACATCTTTCCTGCCTTGAGTATTCGACGGTCGCGATTCAGAACAGGGCGATCGATGACTTCCTGGCCGGCCCAGAGCACATCTTCTCGATACTGGAGTCCGCGCTGCCCGAGGTGCACCGGATGCGCAAGGAATTCCCGGATGCGGTGGTGTTGCCGTCGTCCGACGAGCTGCCGGCGCCAT
>Ga0335073_10001903_pt1 | contig 28341 bp, 26 predicted proteins | sample Lox_Sample_22_FD_207093 | JGI IMG/M metagenome (GOLD analysis project Ga0335073, IMG submission 207093) | Soil microbial communities from Loxahatchee National Wildlife Refuge, Florida, United States - Lox_Sample_2.2 | ecosystem: Environmental > Terrestrial > Soil > Wetlands | place: USA...
GCGGCTGGCATCGGCGGCTGCGAGCCGGCTCCGACGGAGGGGAAGCCACCGGTCTCGGTGACCCCGGCCTCGAGGTCGCGGAGCTGGCCTTCCAGGTACGCCTTCAGCCTGCTGCGGTACTCGCGCTCGAAGGCACGCAGGTCGTCGACCCGGCGCTCGAGCTCCTCGCGGGTCTGCACCAGCGAGCCCATGGCCTGGCGGTGGCGCTCCTGCGCATCCCGCTCGAGGCTCTCGGCGCGAGCGCGCGCGTCACCGGTGATCTGCTCGGCCTGGCGCCGGGCCTTGGTGAGCACCTCGTCGGCCTCGCGGCGAGCCCGGCCCAGCGTCTCGTCGGCTTCGCGGCGGGCATCGGCGATCGCCTGGTCGGCGGTCTGCTGGGCCAGCGAGAGCACCCGCGCGGCCGTGTCCATGTTGTCCTCGATGTGCGGCATCCCGCCCATCATGACCGGCTCAGGCTGCCTGCGGTCCGGCTCCATCCGCGGCTCGGGAGCCATCGTGGCCGGCACCGGGTCCGAGAGCGGGGAACTCAGCGCGGGAACCGCTGACTTGCCACCGCGCAGCACCTCCGCCAGCTTGGCCCGGAGTTCCTCGTTCTCCTGGATCAGCCGGTCGAGCTCAGCCTCTACCTCATCGAGGAAGGCGTCGACCTCTTCCTCGTCGTAGCCGGGCCGGAGCCTGGTCGTACTGAACTGCTTATTCCGCACATCCGCGGGCGTCAGCGGCATCTCGTCTCCTCGGCGCACTTGGACCGTGTTCCTCACGACGGTACCTGAATCAGAGGTGAGGCACAGCCACTTCAAGCAGGATCAGGACCACGATGAACAGAACCATGAAGCTGAGGTCCATGGCCACCATACCGAGCCGGAGCGGCGGGATGAAGCGGCGCAGGAATTTCAGCGGCGGATCTGTCACGGTGAAGATCGCTTCGGCCAGCACGAGCAGAATCCCGGTCGGGCGCCAGTCACGGGCAAAGACCTGGACCCAGCCGAAGATCATCCTGCCGACCAGGATGACCAGGTAGATCGTCAGCACATAGGTGAGGACTTCCCTCAAGACCTGCACGAGTCCACCTGGCCTTCGGTGCCGCCTGTCACGGCACGATTACTGATCAGCATCACTTAGTCACTGCTTGCTGGCTAGCTCTGGTTGAAGAAGCCGCGTTCTGCGATACGAGCCTTGTCCTCCGCGGTCACCTCGACGTTCACCGGGGACAGCAGGAAGACCTTGTTTGTCACGCGCTCAATGCTCCCCCGCAGGCCGAAGATCAGGCCCGCCGCGAAGTCGACGAGACGCTTCGCGTCGCTGTCGACCATCTCGGTCAGGTTCATGATCACCGGAGTGCCTTCGCGGAAGTGCTCACCAATAGTACGCGCTTCATTGTAAGTGCGCGGATGCAGTGTCGTAATACGAGTGAGATCAGTTGGCTGCTCGGGACGCCACTCAGGGACCTGGTACCCCCCGTAGTCATCCCGCGATGACCGCGGGTCGGGCTCATCGGGCTCCCCGGAGAGACCAGGCTCGTCGTACTCTTCGTACTCCCCGTACGAGTCGTACTTGTCCTGGTAGCGGTGATCGTCCTCCACGAGGCCGAGGTAGACCGCCATCTTGCGCATGGCACTGGCCATCCTTCAGTCCTCCCAGCCTGTACCCGTCGTAGCCAGCCATTCCGGCTCCACGCTCGGGACATTACCTGACACGAGCCCCACGATCGCCGAGCAACGCCGTACCGATTCTCACGTGTGTCGCGCCAACCGCAATTGCCGCCTCCAGATCACCGCTCATGCCGGCCGAGATCGCGGTTGCGGCCGGCCGGACGCCTCGCACGACCGCGGCGCTGTCGAGCAGCCGGGCAAAGGCGTCGGCGGGCGGCACCCCGAGCGGGGCAATGGCCATCACGCCGGCCAGGGCCAGCCCTGCTTCATTCATCAGGGCCTCGGCCAGGCCGAGAACCTCACTGGCCGCCGCCCCGCCGCGAGCAGGATCGCCGTCCAGGCTGACCTCGATCAGGCACTCGATGACCCGCCCGGCCCGGCGGGCGGCCGCGCCCAGCGCGCGGATGAGCCGCAGCCGGTCGACCGAGTGCACGAACGTGGCGTAACGCGCCACGCTGGCCGCCTTGTTGGTCTGCAGCTGGCCGACAAAATGCCAGACGAGATCGAGGTCGGCGCACTGGGCGGCCTTCGGCGCCGCTTCCGCGTCACGGTTCTCGCCGAAGTCCCGGACGCCCAGCCCGTTCAGTAGCCGGACATCCGAGGCGGGGAAGGTCTTGGTCACCGCGATCAGCGTGACGTCCTCGGGCTTGCGGCCCGCGGCCTCGCACGCGGCGGAGATTCGCTCCCGGACCGCGGCGAGCCGGGCGGCGAGTTCTTCCCGCCGGAGGGAATCGGTCACTTGAGGAAGTCGGGGACATCCAGGTCGTCGTCTTCCTCGAAGACGACAGGGCGCCGGCGGGTGGCGGGGACGTCGAAGGTCTTACCCAGCTCGGCGTGCGCCGGGCGGGAGATCGAGGAGTACGAAGCGGAGGAATAAGAGGCCTCTACCTCATAGCCCGGGTCCGCGGAAGATGACTCGGAGTCGGCGGGCTGGGACGCGGGCGCGTCCTGCGGCACCGGCGCGCCGAGCAGGCCGACATAGGCGCGCGTCTCGGCGGACAGGCCGTGGTCAGGGCCCAGGGCGGTCTCGGCGTCGGCGGATGAGCCGGGCGTCTCGTCGGCAGACCAGCGGCTGGCTTCCGGCGGCGGAGCGGGGGCCGGGGCCGGAGGGGGCGGGCTGGCCGGGGCCGGAGGGGGCGGGCTGGCCGGGGCCGATGCGGGGCTCGCGGAGCTGCTGAACGAGGAGGTGCTGCCGAACGAGGAGGTGCTGCTGAACGCGGAGCCGCCCGAATCGGCGCTGCTGGCACCGGTCCCGCTGCTGGCCCGGCCGTTGCGGTTCTCGTCCAGGCCGGCGGCGATGACCGTCACCCGGACCTCGTCTCCCAGGGCGTCGTCGATGACCGCACCGAAGATGATGTTGGCGTCGACCGCGGCGGAGTTGGAGACCAGCTGAGCGGCTTCGTTGATCTCGAACAGGCCGAGGTCCGAGCCGCCCTGGATGGACAGCAGCACACCGTGGGCGCCGTCGATGCTGGCCTCGAGCAGCGGGCTCGAGATGGCCATCTCGGCGGCCGCGACGGCCCGGTCATCGCCGCGCGACGAGCCGGTGCCCATGAGCGCGGAGCCCGCGCCGGACATCACCGATTTCACGTCGGCGAAGTCCAGGTTGATCAGCCCGGGCGTGGTAATAAGGTCGGTGATCCCCTGCACGCCGGAGAGCAGGACCTGGTCCGCGGCCTTGAACGCGTCGAGCACGCTCACGTGCCGGTCGGAGATCGACAGCAGGCGGTCGTTGGGGATGACGATCAGCGTGTCGACCTCGCTGCGGAGCTTCTCGATGCCCGACTCCGCCTGCACGACACGGCGCTTGCCCTCAAAACCGAACGGCCTGGTCACCACGCCGATGGTGAGCGCCCCGAGCGAGCGCGCCACGTTCGCCACCACGGGCGCTCCGCCGGTGCCGGTCCCACCGCCCTCGCCCGCCGTGACGAACACCATGTCGGCCCCCTTGAGGACCTCCTCGATCTCCTCGCGGTGATCCTCGGCGGCCTTGGCGCCGACATCGGGGTTCGCGCCGGCGCCCAGCCCTCTGGTGAGTTCGCGCCCGACGTCGAGCTTGACGTCGGCGTCGCTCATGAGCAGCGCCTGCGCGTCAGTGTTGATCGCGATGAACTCGACGCCCTTGAGCCCCTCATCGATCATGCGATTGACGGCGTTGACGCCGCCACCGCCGATTCCGACGACCTTGATAACCGCCAGATAGTTCTGCGGTGCTGCCACGAGGAGGGTACCTTTCCGCTCGTTTTACCTGTGCCATGCCCGTGCCATCTCGGGGGGCGTGTGCTGCTATTCAATTGCGCCGCCGCGGCCCGCCGATTATGGCCCTGGGCTCGGGAAACCTCAGCCCTAGGGGGCGACGCGGAATTCACCGCCAGGGCATTGTCCGTCACCATCAGGTTTAACCTTCAGGTTAAGATTTAAAGTTTTTGCCGTCCGAACGATTGATACGGACAGTAGGGTCGGACGGGACCGGGGTCAACTAACCACGCGAGAACTGGTCAGCGTGTCGCGAACCGACGAGCATGGCCGGTCAGCGGGCGCGTCCTCAATTGGTCACCGCCGTGGTCGGCGAGCTCACGTCGTAGTAGCGCGCGTGCGTCGCCATGAGGACGGCCAGTTCCTCGGCCTTCGCGGCGGCGTCGTCCGGGCCGCCCCACACGACGGTCACCCCGCTGCGCAACTGCAGGGTCACCTGGTCCGGGCCGGGTGCCGTCACCGAGGTCACCGAGGACCGCAGGGCGGCAGGCAGTTCAGCGAGCACGGCCGCCGCCGCGCTCACGTCCGGGTCGCCGCGCAGGGCCGAGACGGAGGCGGAGGTGGTGTAGAGCGGCAGGCTCGCGGGCCGCGCCTCGACCAACTGCACGACCACGCCGTAGGCGTCGACGAGGTCGAATCCGCTGGGGACCAGGACGGCCAGCGCCGGGGTCCGCTCGCGGACCGCGATCACCACGCGGTCCGGCCAGGCCAGGGCGACCCGCACGGCCAGTACCTGCCTGATGGTCAGGACCCGGCCCGCGATCCGGGCGGTGTTCACCCGGACCAGCGGGGTGCCGGGCTTGACCGCGGCCACGGCCAGGACCTCGGACTGCGGCACCAGGCGCGTGCCGGTGACGACGACGGTACGGACCGCGAACAGGCCGGAGCCCAGCAGCGCCCAGGTGAGGCCGCCAGCAATGGCCATCGCGGCCAGCAGCAGCCATACGGCCAGCCGCCGGCCGGGCCGGGCCCGCGGCCGCCGCGGCTTTTGCGGCTTCGGGGACTTCCGGGACTTCGAGGGCTTTGGGGGTTTTGAGGGTTTTAGGGTCCGGGTCGCCGGCCGGGGGGCGGTGAACGTCGCGGCTCCCTCGACGGCTGCCGACCGGGACGTCTCGCCATCCCGGTCAGAGCCGTCCGGTCCGCTCACTCGTGCCGCCTCCCGATGGCCTGCACCAGCTCCGGTCCGAGCGTGGTGACGTCCCCGGCGCCCATGGTCAGCACCACGTCGCCGGGCGCGGCGATCCCCGCGATCACCGGCGCCACCGCGGTGCGGTCCGGCTGGAACAGGGCCCGTCCGCCGGGGACCGCGTCCGCCACGAGCCTGCCGGTCACGCCGGGTTCCGGATCCTCGCGCGCCGCGTAGACATCCAGGACCACCACCTCATCGGCCAGATCCAGAGCCGCGCCGAAGTCACCGGCGAAGATCCTCGTCCTGCTGTACAGGTGCGGCTGGAAGATGGCGATGACGCGGCCTGCTGCCCTGCTGGTTCCGGGGGGGACGACCCCCCCGTGCCCCCCCGAGCCTTCGGCGGTGTTGGCTCCGGGGGGGACGACCCCCCCGTGCCCCCCCGAGCCTTCGGCGGCTATTCCCCGCGCGGCGCGCAGGTCGGCGGCGAGCTCGGTCGGGTGATGGGCGTAGCTGTCGAAGACCCGGACCCCGTCCGCCTCGCCCTTGAGCTCCATCCGGCGCCGTGCACCGCGGTAGCCGGCCAGGGCGGCGGTCACCCGCGGCGGCGCGAAGCCGAGTTCGACGGCGGCGGCGAAGGCAGCGGTGGCGTTCAGCGCGTTGTGGTGGCCGGGCACCTGCACGGTCATCTGGGCGAAGATCTCGCCGAACGGGCTGTGGTCGGCGGTCACGGCGAAGCTGACGGCCAGGCCCTGGGCGCGGACGTCGCCGAGCCGGTAGTCCGAGCGGAAGGACTCGCCGTACCGGCGGATCCGCTGCGGGCTCTGGGATTCCAGCCGGGCCGCCACGGCCTCCGCGCCCGGGTCGTCCGCGCACGTCAGGACCAGGCTGCTGACGCGGCTGCCGAAGGTGGCGAAGGCCGCTTCGATCTCCGCCAGGTTCCCGTAGTTGTCCAGATGGTCGGCTTCCACGTTGGTGATGACGGCGACGTCCGGCGAGAGCAGCAGGAACGAGCCGTCACTCTCGTCGGCCTCGGCGAGGAAATCCATGCCCGCGCCGTCCTCGGCGCCGAGCCCGGTCTCGTTGAGAATGCCGCCGATGACGTAGCCGGGGTCGGCGCCGCACTCGCGCAGCACGGTGGCGAGCATGGACGTGGTGGTCGTCTTGCCGTGCGTGCCCGCGACCGCGATCACCCGCCGCCCGGCCATGACCGAGGCCAGCGCCGCGGCCCGGTGCATGACCCGCATGCCGCGCCGGGTCGCTTCGGCCAGTTCCGGGTTGTCGGCGCGGATCGCGCTGGACACCACCAGGGTGTCCCCCGCGCCGAGGTCACCCAGGTTGGCGGACGCGTGCCCGACGTGCACGCGGGCGCCGTGCGCGCGCAGGTCATCGAGCAGCGCCGAGGGCATCGCGTCGCTGCCCGACACGCTGATCCCCCGGGCCAGCATGATCCGGGCGATGCCGGACATGCCCGCGCCGCCGATCCCGATGAAGTACACCCGCCCGAGATGGCTGGCGGGCACCGGATCAGCGGGCGTGATCAGGCTCTTGAGCATCTGGCTCCTTACCGGCCACGACCTGGATGACCGCCTCGGCAAGCCAGCGGTCCGCGTCACCGCGGCCCAGCGACGCGGCCGCCTCCGACATGTCCGCGACCTGGTCGATATTGACCAGGACGGGCAGCAAGGTGTCCCGGATCCACTCCGGGGTCAGGCCGTCATTGTCGACGAGCATGCCGCCGCCTCGCTGCACGATCGGCACCGCGTTCAGCCGCTGCTCGCCGTTCCCGATGGGGAGCGGCACGTAAGCGGCCGGCAGTCCGACGGCGGTGAGTTCGGCGCACGTCATGGCGCCGGCCCGGCACAGCGCGAAATCGGCCGCCGCGTAGGCCAGATCCATCCGGTCGATGTAGGTCGTGGCGACGTAGGGCACGCCGGTGGCGGTCACCGGGGCATCGGCGCCGTTTCGCGGGCCGATGATGTGCAGCACCTGGACGCCGGCGTCCCGGAGCCACGCGGCCGCGCCGAACACGGCCTGGTTCAGCGCCCGGGCCCCCTGGGAGCCGCCGGTGACCAGCAGCACGGGCAGGTCCGGGCGGAGGCCGAAGTGCGCGCGAGCCTTGTCGCCGATGGCCAGCCGGTCCAGCTCGGCGATCTCGCGCCGGATGGGGATGCCGAGGTACTTCCCGTTCCTGAGCTGAGTGTCCGGGTGCCCGGTGAACACGTGCGTGGTGAACCTGGCCCCCAGCCGGTTGGCCAGCCCGGCCCGCGGGTTCGCCTCGTGCACGACGATGGGAACCTTGCGCCTCCGGGCGGCCAGGTAGGCCGGGGTCGCGACGTACCCGCCGAAGCCGACCAGTACCTGGGCCCGGGTCCGGTCCAGCACGCCGGCGGCCGCGTTGATCGCGCCGGCCAGCCGGCCCGGCACGGTCAGCAACTGGGGGGTGACGGTCCGGGGCATCGGCACGGCCGGGATGAGCTCCAGCGGATATCCGCGCAGCGGGATCAGCCTGGTCTCCAGGCCGCGTTCGGTACCGAGGCAGGTGACCTCGATCTCCGGGTCGGCCCGCCGCAGGGCGTCCGCCAGCGCGAGAGCTGGTTCGATATGTCCGGCGGACCCGCCGCCGGCAAGCACTACCCTCATGTCTCGTCCCTGAACTGCTGCCGCTCTATCGTCGGCGCTTTGCTAGACCGAGCCAGCTTAGAACGCGCAGCGGCCAGCCGGGGCCGCGTGCGGCCAAAGCCTCCTGGGCACCTGGCTCGAGCCGGGCGAACGACATCAGCATGCCGAGCGCGACCAGGGTGCTCAGCAGTGAGGACAGCCCGGCTGAGACGAGGGGCAGCGGCACGCCGGTGATGGGCACGACGCCGATCACCGCCCCGATGTTGACCACGGCCTGGACCACGATCCACGCGGTGATCCCGGTGGCCGCCAGGCGCGCGAACATGTCGGGCACGCGCCGGGCGATCCGCAGGCCGGCGAAGGCCAGCCCGCCGTACAAGGCCGTCACGCACAGCGTGCCAACCAGCCCGAGTTCCTCACCGATGATGGCGAAGATGAAGTCGCTGGTGGATTCGGGAACGTAGCCCCACTTCTGCCGGCCCGCGCCCAGGCCCACGCCGAAGATGCCGCCTGAGCCGAGCGCGTACTTGCCCTGGTTGCTCTGCCAGGTGGCGCCGGTGGGGCTGCTCTGCCCGTCGAGGAAGCCGGTCAGGCGGCCAAGACGGTATTTCGCCGACACGATCATGAGCAGCATGGCCAGCGCCATCAAGATGAGCATGCCGACGAACACCCGCCCGGGCGTGCCGATGATCCACAGCAGCGCGAGGAAGATGACGAGCAGGATGAACGTGGTGCCCAGATCGTCGCCGGTCATCACGAGCAGGCACAGTACGGCCGTCCCTGGCAGGAGCGGCACGAGCATGTGCCGCCAGTCGGCCAGCTGGCCCAGCTTGTCCTTGCGCGCGAGCAGGTCGGCGCCCCACACCACCAGGGCCAGCTTGGCGATCTCGGACGGCTGGATCTGCTGGCCGCCGATGGAGATCCACCGGGCCACGCCGTTCTGCGAGACGCTGACACCGTGGATCAGCGTCAGGCCCAGCCCGACGATGGCCACCGCGAGCAGCGGATAGGCGAAGGCCCGGAACAGCCGGGGCTTCGAGCGGGCCGCCACCCACATCAGCGGCAGCCCGATGGCGGCGCCGAGCAGCTGCTTCTTGAAGTCTGTGTAGGGCGACAACCCCGCGCTGAGGTCGGTGACGGACCCCGTGGACTGCACCATGACCAGGCCCAGCCCGAGCAGCAGTGTGGTGATGCCGAGGACCAGGTAGTAGGACGTCAGCGGCCGGTTGAGCAGCGCGCGCCAGACGCCGATCCGGTCCCGCACCCCGTCCAGGCCCCGCCAAGCGGACCGGGACGAATCCGCCGTGGCCGATCCGTCCAGGTCGGGATCGGCCAGGCGGTCGGCGCCGTCGGGAACCTGCACGTACATGGGTTCAAGTTTCTTCGCCGGGTCGCGCCAAGACCCGGACATCCGGCGCGTGTCGCCCGGGATTTCCGCCGCCAGGCGCCCCAGGTGACCGGGGCGCCGGATAGTTCTGGCATCATGTGAAGCGATGAGCAGGCCAGCTTCTTCGCGCTTCCCGGTGACGGTGACCCGGCTTCCCCTGACACGCTGCGAGATTTGCGGGCGCACCCTGGCTTACCAACCCGGCCAAGCCAGCGCCGTGCTGACCAAGCACTACCTCCGGATGCACCCGGAGGCTCTCTCCGAGGCGGCCGAGGCGACCGGGGCTTAGGAATTCGCGCGGGTCCCGGGGTCTATCGCCGCCGTGGCCCGCCGGGTACGCTGCGGGTACCTGCGCCCCCGCGGATGTGACCATGACCATCGGCCTGGCCGCCTTGATCGCGTGGCTGTTCACCGCCAGCATCGGCGGTTACATGCTTCGAACCTGGGTCGCGCGCGGCGGCCTGCGCCGCCAGCGGGCCACCGGCGTCGGCGTGCCCCCGGCTGTCGTGTTCGGTCACGCCAGCGCCGCCCTGGCCGGGCTGGCCGCGTGGATCAGCTACCTGAGCAGCAGCTGGCGCCCGCTGGCCTGGATCGGCGTGGCTCTGGTCTGCGGGGCGATCTGCCTGGGCATCGGCACGGTGACGGTCTGGACCCCCTACCCGGTCCGTCCCGACCCGGCCGCGCACGCTAAGCAGGAGCCCAGCGTCACCGGGCCCCGCGGCGCCGGCGACTGGGAGGCATGGCGATCGGCCGGCCCGCAGGACGCGGTCACGGTCACCGACGAGATGATCGCCAGCCTGCTCGCCGACCCGTCTCCGCCGCGGCAGCAACGCAGGCTGCCGCTGCTCCCGCTCATCCCGCTGATCCACGGGTTCGGCGCCCTGACCACGTTCTTGCTCACCGTGACGGCTGCTCTGCTGCCGGTACGGTGAATTCATGGCAGAAACGCTGACAATGATGGCGGTACACGCTCATCCCGACGACGAGGCGTCGAGCACCGGCGGGGTACTGGCCGCCTATGCCGATCAGGGCATCCGGACGGTGGTGGTGACCTGCACGAACGGGGAGTTCGGCGACGCGCAGGGCGGGGTCAAGCCGGGGCACGACGGGCACGATGAGCAGGCCGTGGCCCAGCAGCGCCTGGCCGAACTGCGCAAGTCGTGCGCCATCCTCGGGGTCACGGACCTGGAACTGCTCGGCTATCACGACTCGGGCATGCCCGAATGGGACTACAAGGACCGGCCCGAGGCATTCTGCAACATCCCGCAAGCGGAGGTGGCGGCGAGGCTCTCCGGCTTGATCGAGCGGTACCGGCCCCAGGTGCTGATCACCTACGACGACCAGGGGGCGTACCAGCATCCCGATCACGTGCACGCGAGCCGGTGCGCACAGGCGGCGTTCGCGGACTCGGGCATCCCGGACAAGCTGTACTTCAGCGCCATGCGCGGCAGTGACTGGCGCAAGATGTGGGACGCGCTGCGCGAGCTGGGCGTGGAGGTGCCGGACTTCGAGAACGTCGACCCCGAGGTGATCCGGCGGGGCCTGGAGTCCGAGCAGCGCATCACGACGACCGTCGACATCCGGCCGGTGCTGAGCCGCAAGCGCGACGCGCTGTTCGCGCACGGCAGCCAGATCAACGACTCGTGGTTCAGCAAGCTCCCGCCGGAGATCGGGGAAGCCACCTTCGGCCGGGAAAGCTTTATCCGGGTCAGCGACACGACCGGCGCGCCGGTGCCCGAGGACGACCTGTTCGCGGGCCTGCGATGACCGAACCGCAGGAGGTAAGCCCGGAAATAGGCACCGCCATCGGCCTGGTCGAGCGGTACGCCGCCGCGTTCGCGTCCGGCCTGGCGGACCATCCGGAGGACGACGGGTTCTTCGGGCCGGCCAGCGTGACCTGGCGGCTGTCCGCCGACCTGTCCGCCCCGGTGGCGGGGCTGCGTTCGGTGCTGATCCAGGCGCTACACCCGCTGGCCATGGCCGGCGTCGACCAGCACAGCGACTGGCGGCGCGACCCGGTCGGCCGGCTGGCCGCGACCTCGACGTACCTCGCGACCATCACCTACGGCGACCGGGCCAGCGCGGCCCGGGCCGCCGGGCGGGTGCGGGCGATCCACGAGCACGTCCGGGGCACCGACACGGTGACCGGCCGGCCCTATGCGGCCGGCGATCCCGCCCTGCTGCTGTGGGTGCACGCGGCCCTGGTCGATTCGGTGCTCACCGCGGCCGCTCTGTTCGGCACGCCGCCCGGCGCGGCGGATGCCGACGGCTACGTCAGCGAGATGGCCATCTCGGCCGAACTGCTCGGGGTCCCGCGCGAGATCATCCCGGACCGCGTGGCCGCCCTGGAGGAGTACATGGCCGGCGTCCGCCCCCAGCTGCGGAGCACTCCGGCGGCCGCCGAGTCGATGGGCTACATGCTGGACCCGGCCGGCATGGGCGAGGAGATCGCCGAGCTCTGGCAGGACCTGCGCGACGCCGCGCTCGCCACGCTGCCCGGCTGGGCGCGGGAACTGTACGGCTATCCGGCCCCGCCGCCGCTGACCGCCGCGCGCCGGACGGAGATCCGCCAGACCCTCGGCGTGTTCGACGCAGTGTTCATGGCCGAGCCGGGTGTCCTGGAGGCCCGGCAGCAGCTAGCGCTGCGGGTACGGTCGGCGAAAGCTTGAGGATCCGGATGAAGCTGGCCGCGGTGGCGGTGGCCGGCGGGGTGTCGGTCGCGGCCCTGGCGGTGCTGGGACGGCGCAACATGCGGGTGGAGCGCGGGCTGGCGGCGCTGCGGCTAGCCGCGCGCGGCGGCGCGCGGTACGCGAGCAACGCGCCGCGGCTGTTCGCCAGCGCGGGCGAGCACCGGGAGCAGCTCCGTAACGACCTGGCCCTGCAGACGGCCGAGGACGTCGCCGCCACCCTGGGCACGATGAAGGGCGTGCTGATGAAGCTGGGCCAGATGGCCAGCTACGTCAACGACGGCCTGTCGCCGGCGGCCCGCCGCGCGCTGAGCCGGCTGCAGGACAGCGTGCCGCCGATGAGCCCGGAACTGGCCGCGCAGGTGGTCACCGAGGAACTGGGCCGGCCGCCGGAGCGGGCGTTCGCGACCTGGGACCCGCAGCCCATCGCCGCCGCGTCGATCGGGCAGGTACACCGCGCGATCACCCACGACGGGCGCGCGGTGGCGGTCAAGGTCCAGTACCCGGGCATCGCCGAGACCATCGAGGCCGATCTGGGGAACGTCGGGCTGCTGCGCCGGATGCTCAAGATCACCGCGCCCAGCCAGGACGTCGAGGCTCTGCTGGCCGAGCTGAGGGAACGGGTCACCGAGGAGCTCGACTACCGCCGGGAAGCCCGCAACCAGCAGATGTTCGCCGACTACTACCAGGGGCACCCCACGATCGGAGTCCCGGCGATCGTCGGCGAGCTGTCCACCCGCCGGGTCGTGACCAGCGAACTCGCCGACGGAGCCAGGTTCGCCGAGCTGGCCGGCTGGTCGCAGGCCGAGCGCGACCTGGCGGCGGAGACGATCTACCGCTTCGTGTTCCGCAGCCTGTACGAGGCGCACGCCTTCAACGGCGATCCGCACCCGGGCAACTACCTGTTCCACGGCGGCGGCCGGGTTACCTTCCTCGACTTCGGCCTGGTCAAGTACTTCACCGCCGAGGAGATGCAGCCGCTGGCCGCGATGGTCAAGCACCTGTGCGTGGACCGCGACCCCGAGGGGTTCCGCCGGGCCATGACGGCGGCCGGCTTCCTGATCCCGGACGCCCCGGTGTCCACGCCGCTCGTCGTCGAGCACATGGCGGTGTTCTACGACACCGTGCGGGAACGCGGGCCGCGCACCATGACCAGCGAGTACGCCTCGGAAGTAACCAGGAAATTCTTCGATTTCCGCAGCCCGCTGGCCCCGTACGCCCGGATTCCCCGCTCGTACGTGATCCTGCAGCGGATCAACCTCGGCCTGTTCGCCCTGCTCGGTGAGCTGTCCGCGACCGCCGACTGGCGCGGCATCGCCGAGGAAATCTGGCCGTTCTTCCAGGGCCCGCCGTGCACGCCTACGGGTGCGGCCGAGGCCGCGTGGCGGGCACGGCGGACCGAGCGCACGAACGCCGGTTCGTTAGGTCAAAATTCTTTTATTACGGAACGATCCGGTCTGGCCCGCCGCCGAAGAACGGTGCGAGATCGTACGGCCGAAGGTACGGCGGCGGGTTGTAGCTGGCGAACGCGGGCGGAGCCGGGTTGTCGCCAGTACCGGTGAGCGCCGCCGCCTCGGTGTTCAGGGTGGCCGGGTCGGGGACGTTCCAGTGTCCGGTGGCCAGGCGGTTCAGTAGCACCTGGATCGAGGTGATTTCCTCGGCCGGGGTGAACGCGCAGTGCCCGGCACGGGCCACGAACAGCTGCCGGAGCAGGTTTCCGTGGCCAGCCCGGTCGACGACGGCGCGGTAAGCCTGCTCGTTCTCCGGCACGACCAGGCCGTCCCCGATGGTGTGCATGGTCAGGACCGGGACCGAGATCTCGCCGTTGTAGGCGACGTTCCGGGCCAGGTAGGCCACGGCGGACGGGTCTGCGCTGATCCGCGGGGCGCTGTTCAGCGTCTGCAGGTCCTTGGTCAGGCTGAGCCCGGCCTCCTTGTACAGCGCGACCACTTCCTTCAGGTCGGCCGACTTGGCCAGGTCCGCGAAGTAGTTCACGCCGGTGTTCCAGGACGGGTTGCCCCCGGCCTTGGTCTCGAGGTCGGCCCGGAAGTCGAAGACAAACGGGAAGGTCACCTCAGAGGCCCAGTCGAACTGGTTCTGTTCCTGGTCGGTGTAGTCGGTGGGCCCGGGCTCGGGACTCCCCGGCGTGAACCAGCCGGGGGTGTCGCCGAGCGCTGCGACCAGGGCCAGCCGGGCCCGGCCCTGCAGGCTGCCCTGGGCGATGGCCGCCGCGGTCTCTGCGCCGGCCAGGTTGCTGGCCGGGGCGGTGGACGGGCTGGTGGGGATGTTCACGACCTTGACCGAGGGGTCGATCAGCTGCTGGAACGCGAACTCGGCGTCCAGCGCGGTGTTCCAGGTAGCCACGCCGCCGGACAGCACGCCGCACTCGGGGAGGGCGGCGCTGAACCGGCCCGGGTCGTCCTGGATCAGCCCGGCGGTGATCATGCCGCCGAGCGACTGGCCCCAGGCGATGGTGTGGCTCGGCTGGCCGTAGGTGGCGGCGAAGAAGTTCAAGGTAGCGATCTGGTCCGACAGCGCCGAGGCGACGGCCCAGCCTTCGGTGCCGTAGGACGAGCCAGCCAGCGCGTACCCGTTGTCGAGCAGCCAGGTCGCCGTGGGCTGGTCACTGGCGTCCGTGGCCGGGTTCTTGGGGGTGCCGGGGACGACGTAGCCGTGGCTGAACAGGAACAGCGTCCCGTTCCAGGTGCCGGCCGGGCACTGGATCATGTACGTGTCGCCGGCGTCGCCAACGGACCCGGTCAGCGTGGTCACCGCATTGGTGCCGCCGCAGGTGGTCGTCGTCGGCGCCGCGGCCGCCGATCCGGTCGTGAGCCCGGCGATCAGCAGCGCCGCGGCCAGTGCGATCCCGGTTTGCTTCGCTCGTGCCATGAACCCACGCTCCCGTAGCCCGGCCCCCCCGGACGGAAGGTAACTTACCGGTAACTTGCGTGCTTGTCGGGCAAGCCGCCGCAAGGCGGCCGAATTGAGACAGGAGGTCCGGCGATGCCACGGCAGAACCGGGTGACCCCGGACGGCACGCTGATCGCAGTGCCCGACCGGGGCCTGTTCTGGGGAAACCGCGGCGTGCTGCACGATCCCGAAGAGCGGCTGGTCCGTTACTCCCGCGGCCGGGCCTGGGCCATCTGCGTGCTGGAGTTCAAGGGCCGGCGTCGGCAGCAGTGGGCGCCGAACCGGCTGACCGAGCTGTACTTCCTGGACGAGGCCACCGGGCTGGCGGCCGGGCACCGGCCGTGCGGCGAGTGCCGCTACCAGGACTACCAGGCCTGGTCCTGGGCCCGTTACCGTCATCACGCCGCGGGCCACTGTGGCCGTGCTGGCCGCCGGCTACCGGCCAGTCGTCCACCCCAGTGCCTTTTAGATAGTCACGGCCAGGCCGTCGCGGGCCGCTTCGTAGGCCGGCTGGCGATCGAGCATGTCGGCGGACATGTGGGTCAGGATGACACGGCGGGCGGTGATCTCGTGCCCGATGAGGTCGGCGTACCGCAGGTGGTGCGGGACCGGCTTGTCCCAGTAGTACGCCTCGGCGATGAGCAGGTCGGTGTGGCGGGCCGCTTCGGCTATCGCCGGAGTCCAGGCCGTGTCGCCGGTGTAGGCGATCACCGGGCCTTTGAGGTCGAGGCGGAGGATGAGGGCCGGGGCGCCACTGGGATGGCTGGCTTTGTAAGCCTTGGCTTCGGCGCCGGCCAGGGTGGCCGAGTGGCCTGGTCCTAGTTCGGTGACGGTGACCTCGAACCGGCGGCGGACCTGGGTGGAGCCGGGGAACAGGCACTCCATTGCTGCTGCGAGGCGTTGTCGTGTCCCAGGAGGACCCGCGATCGCGAGCGGGGCGGTGCGGCGAGAGAACTGGCCGTCCAGGATCAGGAACGGAAGCCCGCCGAAGTGGTCGCCGTGCAGGTGGGACACGAACACCGCGCCGACCTCGCCCGGGTCGAGCCCGGCTTGCTTTAGTGCGGTGAGCGAGGTAGCGCCGCAGTCGAGCAGCAGCGGCGGTTGTCGCGGGCCGGGCCGGACGTGGATGCAAGCCTGGAACCGGCCGCCGCTGCCGAATGCATCGCCGCAGCCCGCGAACGTGACCGTGGCCATTGTTATGCTCCGAACCAACCTGGCACGTCGAGGCGGAACGCCTCGCCTGGCGCCATGGTGCGCAGGTCTGATTCCAGCGCCGACAGCCGGGCCGGGCCTAGAACGCCGGCCCACCGGGAGCGGATGTCCTCGAAGATCATCGCGGACTGGCCCAGCGCGTCCAGGCCGCGGGCGGTGATGCGGACCAGCTTGCGCCGCCGGTCCTGGTCGTCACCGGCCCTCTGGACGTAGCCGAGCGCTTCGAGACGCTCGATCGTCTTGCCGGCGGCCTGCTTGGAGATTCCCAGCCGCCGCCCGGCCTCGGTGGCGGTGGCCCCGCGCATCCCGATGGCCTGCAGCGCGAAACCGTGCGCCGGGCGCATGTCGGGATGGCCGCGGCGGGCCAGCTCGGCGTGCAGCTCATCGATGATCGAGCGGAACCCGCCGAACAGCAGCAGCGGCAGCTCGAACCCGTACGTGACCGGGACAGCGGGTTGGTTTGACACAATAGACAACCTCATTTACTGTTTTAGACAACCTGATTGTCCATCTTACGTTGTCTAGGGAGTGAGCGTCATGTCCTGGTTCCCCGAGCACACCATCGAATCGGCCCCGGCCGGATCCCGCCGGTTCATGACCGCGACCCAGAAGCACCTCGGCTACCTCCCGGCCGCCACGGCCCGGTGGGCGGTCTCCCCCCACCTGCTCGAGGGCTTCGCCAAGCTCAACGGGATCTTCGAGAACAGCACGCTGGACCCAGTGGCCCGCGAAGCGGTGGTGATGACGATCGCCGCCCGGAACGGCTGCCACATCTGCGTGGCCGTGCACACCGCCCGGCTGACCGCGCTGGGGGCGCAGCCGGACGTCATCGCGACGCTGCGGGACGCCCGGCCTCTGGCCGACCAGCGCGTGGAGGCAATCCGGGTGTTCACGCTGCGGGTCCTCAACACCGCGGGCGACGTGGGCGACGAGGCGCTGCGAACCTTCCTGGCCAGCGGCTACACCAGGCAGAACGCCCTGGAGGTGGTGCTCGGGATCGGCACCTACACGATGTCCACCCTGGCCAACCGGCTCACCGGCGCACCCGTGGACGACCAGCTCAGCGCGTTCGCCTGGCACCCCGAGGCGGCGTGACGGCGTGGCCTAACGACGTCGTTGCCACAACGATGCGCACCAGGCGACGTGGTTGCCGCAACGACGCGGTTGGCATAGATCGCGATGGGGCCGGAGGGACTGGCGAGGCGGGCCGCGGGAGATAATCGGGCTCTATGGACGGGGAAGAAGGCGCGGCCCGGGTGTTCTTGCGGGAGCTGACGGCGGCCGATGAGGAGGAGTTCCTCGAGCTGGCGCGGGCCAGCGCCGGGCTGCATCATCCGTGGTACACGCTGCCCGCCACGCCCGAGGCGTTCCGGCGCTATCTCGACCGCCTGAGCCGATCCAGCACGGAGGGGCGGCTGGTCTGCGTGCGGGACGGCGGCGCGATGGCCGGCGTCATCATCATCGACTCGATCATCCGGGGGCGCTTCCAGTCGGGCAGCCTCAGCTACGCGGCCTTCGCCCCGGCCGCGGGCCGGGGCTACATGTCCGAGGGCCTGGGTCTGGTCCTGCGCTACGCCTTCGATGACCTGCGCCTGCACCGGCTGGAAGCGAATATCCAGCCGGGCAACCGGCCCTCGCTGGCGCTGGTCCAGCGGCAGGGCTTCCGTCAGGAGGGCTACTCCCCCGGCATGCTGTTCATCGACGGCGCCTGGCGGGACCACGAGCGGTGGGCCATCACCCGCGAGATGACCAGCTTCCCGCCGGTCGAGCCGCATCCGACGCTGCCCGTCCGCTGATACGGCTCGCCACCGTCGGCACGGTGCCGCGCGGGCCTCATCTGTCCCGCTAGCCCCGCATATACCCGTCTTCGTTCACCAGTTCCATCATCCGGAAATTATTGTGGTTGATCCGAGCTTCGTGGTTGATCGGTGGCGCTACAGGCCATGTGATCAACCGCCAAGCCCGAATCCACCACGCAAATGATGTGCGTGGGGTCAATGAGGCTCGCGGGACGAGATGGCCGCGGGGGCGGGCCAGCAGGACAGGTGCCGGCCTATGAGACGATGACTGGCCGTTATCAGCCGACGTAGAAGATGCCGAGGCCCAGGGCGACACAGATGCCGGCGATGATCCAGAAGCGGACGACGATCGTGGTCTCGGCCCAGCCGGCCAGCTCGAAGTGGTGCTGCAGCGGCGCCATGCGGAACACCCGCTTGCCGGTCAGCTTGAACGAGCTGACCTGGATCACCACCGAGAGCGTGATGATCACGAACAGGCCGCCCAGCAGGAACAGCAGCAGCTCGGTGTGGGTGGTGATGGCCAGGCCGGCCAGCACGCCGCCCAGGGCCAGCGACCCAGTGTCGCCCATGAAGATCTTGGCGGGCGGCGCGTTCCACCACAGGAAGCCGATGCACGCACCCATGACCGTGGCGGCCACGATGGCGAGATCCTGCGGATCGCGGATGGGGTAGCAAGCCTGGGCGAAGTAGACCGTGCAGTCGTTCCGCAGCTGCCAGATGCCGATGATCATGTAGGCGGCGAGGGCGAGGATGGCCGCGCCGGTGGCCAGGCCGTCCAGCCCGTCGGTGAGGTTCACGGCGTTGGAGGTCCCGGACACCATGAGGATGACCCAGACCACGAAGAACCCGATGCCGATCGGCGGGCCGAAGTCGGCGTAGAAGGACAGGTGGGTCGACGCCGGGGTGATGTCCAGGCCGTCGGGGAACCTGATCGCGAGCACCGCGAAGATCCCGCCCACGATGGCCTGGCCAGCCAGCTTGGCCCCGCTGCGCAGGCCCAGGCTGCGCTGCATGTAGAGCTTGATGAAATCGTCGGCGAACCCGACCAGGCCGAGCCCGGTCATCAGGAACAGCACGAGCAGCCCGGACGGGGACATGGCATCGCCGGTGGCCACGTGGCCGACGAGGTAGCCGGCCAGCGACGCGGTGATGATCACCGTGCCGCCCATGGTCGGCGTGCCGCGCTTGGACAGGTGCCCCTGCGGCCCGTCCGACCTGATCTCCTGGCCGTAGCCGCGCCTGGTGAACACCTTGATGGCCAGCGGGGTACCGAACAGCGCGCAGAACAGCGAGACGGCCGCGGACAACAGGACGGTCTTCACCGGGCAGCCCCCTCGATCAACTCGGCCGCCACGCCTTCCAGGTGGGCGGCGCGGGACGCCTTCACCAGGACAACGTCGCCGGGCTTCAACTGGTTCGCCAGGGCGTCGAACGCGGCCGCGCCGTCGGGTACGGCGACCGCCTCACCGGTCCAGGACCGTACCCGCCGGGCGCCGGCCAGGATCGGCGCCGCCTCCTCGCCCACCGCGATCAGGCCGGCCAGGTCGGCCCGGGCGGCGAACTCGCCGATGTCTTCGTGGCTGGCCCGCGAGATGGCGCCCAGCTCGGCCATGTGGCCGAGGATCGCGAACCCGCGTCCGTCCTGCGCCAGGTGGCGCAGAGCCTCCAGAGCGGCCCGAACTGATTCAGGGTTCGCGTTGTACGTGTCGTTGATGACCGTCACCCCATCCCCCCGGCGGTGGACCTCCATCCGCCACCGGCTGCGAGCCACCGCCGCGGAAAGCCCGTCCGCGATGTCGGCCAGGCCCAGGCCGAGCTCGCGCGCGAGGGCCGCGGCGGCCAGGGCGTTTGGCACGATATGGGCGCCATGCAGCCGGAGGGTTACCGAGGCGGGGCCTTCGGGGGTCAGCAGGGTGAAGCTCGGCCGCCCCAGGTCATCCAGCCGCACGTCCGCCGCCCGGATGGTCGGCCGGACGGCCGGCTGGCTGGCGGCGGCCGGGTCGTGGAGGCCGAAGGTGACGACCCGGGCCGCGGAGCGGGCGGCCATGGCCAGCACGCGGGGGTCATCGGCGTTCAGGATGGCCGCCCCGTCGGCGGGCAGCGCCTCGACGAGCTCGCCCTTGGCCCGGGCGACCCGGTCCAGGCCGCCGAACTCCCCGGCGTGCGCGTGCCCCACGTTCAGCACCGCGCCGTAGCGGGGCGGCGCGATGCGGCACAGGTAGGCGATGTGGCCGGGGCCCCGGGCGGACAGCTCGAGGACCAGGTACCTGGTCGAGGCGTCCGCCCGCAGCACGGTCAGGGGATGGCCGAACTCGTTGTTGAACGACCCGGCAGGCGCGATCGTCGGGCCGAGGCGCTCGATCAGCTGGGCGGCCAGATCCTTGGTCGTGGTCTTGCCCGACGAGCCGGTGAGGCCCGCGACCGTCGCGGCGGGCAGCGCCCCGATCACGAACCTGGCCAGCGCGGCCAGGGCGGCCGGGACGTCTGTGACCAGGACCGAGGGGACCGGGACCGGCCGGGTGGCGAGCACCGCGGCCGCGCCGGCCGCGACCGCGGCGGCGGCGAAGTCGTGCCCGTCGGCCCGCTCCCCCGCGACCGCGGCGAACAGGCCGCCGGGACCGACCCGCCGGGAGTCGATGACCACCTCGCCGGTCACGACGGCGGTCGGCTCCCCGTCCAGCTGGCCGCCGGTGACCTCGGCGATCTGGGCCAGGGTGAGCGGGATCACCGGTCGGCCCACAACGGGTCTTTGGCCGCCCGTTCCAGAGCCGACGCGGTGACCTTGCGGTCGTCGAAGGGCAGGACCATGCCCGCCACGTACTGCCCGGTCTCGTGGCCCTTGCCGGCCACCACGATCACGTCGCCGGGGGAGGCCAGCCCGACGGCCCGGGCGATCGCCGCGGCCCGGTCGGGCTCAACGATGATCCGGGCTCGTTCGGCCTGCGGCACGCTCAGCACGCCGTCCAGCATCGCGGCGAGGATGGCCAGCGGGTCCTCGGATCGCGGATTGTCACTGGTGAGAATGGCCACATCGGCCAGGGACGCGGCGGCGGCGCCCATCATCGGGCGCTTGGCCCGGTCCCGGTCGCCGCCGCAGCCGAGCACGATGATCAGGCTGCCCCGGGTGACCGGCCGCAGCGAGCGCAGCACGGCCTCGACCGCGCCCGGCTTATGCGAGTAATCGACGAAGGCGGTGACGTCCAGCCCCGCCGCGGGCACCCGCTCCAGCCGGCCCGGCACGCCCGGGCAGGCCGCGATCCCGGCCACCGCGTCCTCCAGCCTGACCCCGGACTCGACCAGGGCGACCACGGCGCCCAGCGCGTTGGCCACGTTGAACACCCCGGCCAGCCCCACCGACACGTCCGCTTCGACCCCGCCGGGCCCGATGACGCGGAACGTGCTGCCGTCCGCGCCGGACCGGACGTCGACCGCCCGCCAGTCCGCCCCGGGCTGACCCGCGGCCGAGAACGTGGTGATCGGCACCAGCGCGGAGGACACGAGCCGGCGGCCGTGCTTGTCGTCGATGTTCACCACGCCAATCGCAGTGCTGACCCGGGGGGACGACCCCCCCAAACCCCCCCGAAGAGGCTCTGGAGGCACGAACAGGGAGGCCTTGGCCCGGAAGTAGTCCTCCAGGTCGGCGTGGAAGTCCAGGTGATCCTGCGACAGGTTGGTGAACACGGCCACGTCGAAGCTCGTGCCCGCGACCCTGCCGAGGGCCAGCGAGTGGCTGGACACCTCCATCGCGGCGGCGGTCACCCCGCGTTCGGCCATGACCGCGAACAGGGCCTGCAGGTCGGGCGCCTCGGGCGTGGTCAGGGTACTGGGCAGCTGGTCCGGTCCGATCCTGGTCTCCACCCCCCCGATCAGTCCGGTATGGTGGCCGGCCGCGCGCAGCCCGGACTCCAGCAGGTAGGTGGAGGTGGTCTTGCCGCTAGTCCCGGTCACGCCGATGAGCCGCAGCCGGCTCGACGGGTTCCCGTACACCCAGCAGGAGATCTCACCCAGCCTGCCGCGCGGATCGGCGAGCACGAAGACCGGTACCCCGGTGGCCGCGGCGCGGGCCCGTCCGTCCGGGTCGGTCAGCACCGCGACGGCCCCCGCGGCCACCGCCTCGGCGCAGAACGCGGCGCCGTGGATCCGCGTTCCGGGCAGCGCGACGTAGAGATCGCCGGGCGATACGGCGCGCGAGTCGAGCGTGACTCCGGTGACGCACCCCAGGTCGTTCGGTGGAATTACGGACGCCAGCCGGACACCCAGGAGCGAGCCGAGCGCAGACAGCGGCTTCGGCTTGGGGTGGGCCGGTCGGATCGCCACGGGGTGAGGGTACCTCCTGTCACGGCGCGTTCAGGGCGATGTTGGCGGGGGTGGCACCGTCCGGCGGGATCTGCAGCGTGGCCAGTGCTTCCTTCGCCACCTGGTAGAAGACCGGACCGGCCACGACGTCACCGTAGTAGCCGCCCTTGCGCGGGTCCTGCACGTTCACCGCGATGACCACCTGCGGGTCGTTGCCGGGTGCCATGCCAATGTAGCTTGATCCGTAGACGCACAGGGCGCAGGTTCCGTTGGATTCCTGCGAGGTGCCGGTCTTGGCCGCGATCGCGTAGCCCGGGATGATGCCCCAGGGCTGGCCGCCCTCCTCATCGACGGCCGGCACCTGCTCCAGGATCTGCCGCAGCTCCTGCGCGGTCCTGGCCTGGATGACCCGCTTGGCCGGCGAGGGCGCGGCCGGCGTGTACTTGCCCGCCGGGTTGGTCGTGCCCTCGACCAGCGTCGGCTGCACCCGCACGCCGTTGTTGGCGATCGTCGCGTAGACATCGGCCATCTGGATCGCCGTCACCGCGACGCCCTGACCGAACGCCAGCGTGTACCGGGTGTCCGGCCACCACTGCGAGACCGGGGGCAGCTCGCCCGGCGTCTCTCCCGGCAGCCCCAGGCCACTGGGCTGGCCGAGGCCGAACGCGCGCAGGTAGTCGTACTGGACCTGCGGGGTGACGTGCTTGATGACCTGGGAGATGCCGATGTTGGAGGAATGGGCGACGATGCCGGCGATGGTGTACCGCTCGCCGGGCGACCATTCGGCGTCCTGGATGACCTGGCCGCCCTCCACGATCTGGGCGGGGATGTTGTAGGCGCTCATGGGCGTCTGCCCGCCCTGCTCGAACGCGGTCGCGGCCGCGATCACCTTGGCCGTGGAGCCCGGCTCGAATTCGTCCTGCACGGCCAGGTTGGTGGCCTGGCTCAGGTCGGTGATGTTCGACGGGTCGTAGGTCGGCCACTGCGCCATGGCCAGCACGTACCCGGTCTTCGGCTGGATGATCACGACCGTGCAGTTGCTGGCCTTGCTCTTGGCCACCTGGGCGGCGCAGGCCTGCTCGGCGTCGTACTGCAGCGCCGGGACGATGGTCAGCCGCAGGTCGCTGCCGTTCACCACCGGCCGGTTGTTGCTGCCCGCGAGCGGTATCTGCTCGCCGTTCGTGCCGACCTGCACCTGCTCGCTGCCGGCCCGGCCGGCCAGCAGCGCGTTGTACTCCTCCTCGATGCCGGCCGCGCCCATCAGGGTGCCCTGGCCTTTCGTGCTGGTGAAGCCGACGATGTTGGAGGTTATCTCGCCGTCCGGGTAGGACCTGGCGTAGCTCGGGGTGAGCGCGATCCCGGGCAGGTCCAGGTTTTTGATCTCGTCACCTACCTGCGCGGACACGCCCTTGGCCAGCACCACGTACTGCTGCGAGGTCGGGTGCTGGATGAGGCTGAGGATCTGCACGGCCGGCATGTCGAGGTAGGAGACGAGCCTGGTCGCGACCTGGAACTGATCGGCCGCCGGTATCTGCGGCGGGTCGGCGTACACCAGGTAGGTCTCCACCGTCATGGCCAGCACCTCGCCGTTGGCCCCGGTGATGGCGCCGCGCACCGCGGGCAGCGGGATCGTCCAGTCCCGCTGCTTCAGGGCCTGCGTGCGGTAGTAGCCGGCGTCCATCCCCTGCAGCTGGACCAGGCGCCCGCCGAACAGCGTCAGGACGAAGACGATCGCGAGCAGGCTGATGCCGAGCCTGCGGGACGGGTTGCCGCGCGGGATGAGGCGGCGGGGTCGCGGCGGCCGGACGTAAACGGGCCGGGGCGGGATTCTTTCCGCCGGACGGACCGGACCGGATGCGCCCGGTCTCCTGGGTGGCGGCCCGGGCCGCCGCCGCGGGTCCCGGGGGGGCCGGGGGGGACGGGGGGGCGGGGAGCCCCCGCGTGAGCGGGGGGTTCCGGGGGGTCGCCCCGGGTCAACAGGGCTCACGGGGTGTACCCGGGGACGTTGATCTCCGCGTCGGACTTGGAAACCTGCCCCTTGACGACCTTTCCGGTCTTCAGGTTGATGAACTGCAGAGCCGGGTTCGGCCGCATGCCGAAAGCCTCGGCCTCCTGCGCGATCTGACTCGGCGACGAAGCCTGCGCGACCTGCTGGGTGAGCAACTGCTCCTGCTTGGCCAGGCCGGCGTTCTGCTGCTGCAGGTTGGTGATCCGGTAGGAACCCTCGGCCAGGGTGGTGCTGATGACCAGCAGCGAGACCAGGGCGCCGCCGAGCAGCCCGACGAGCAGCAGGATGAACGGGGCGCGCGGGCGGCGGGGCCCTTGGGCCCGGGTCCGGGCCAGAGGCGGCCGGGCGGCCGGGCGGGTCGTCGGCTGGGCGGGCCTGGTTCCCGGGCCGGTGATGGGCCGGGTATGGCGCGGGGCCCTGATACGGCCAGGGTCCGGCGGCGCACCCCGGCGGGACGGAGAGTCCCCCCGCGTGCGGGGGGCCCGGGGGGACGGGGTCAGGGGGGGACGGGGGGACGGAGAGTCCCCCCGTGAGCGGGGGGTTCCGGGGGGTCGTCCCCCCGGGCCAGCACTGCCGGGGGTGCGCGGCGTCGTGTAGGTGGCCATGTCAGTACCCCCTCGGGTCATGCAGCTTCCCGGATCCGTTCCGCGGCCCGCAGCCGGGCGGAGGCCGCGCGCGGATTTGTGGCGACTTCTTCGCTGTCCGGGCGCTCGGCGCCCCTGGTGAGCAGGCGGAACTGCGGGATCGCCGCCTGGGCGGGCACGGGCAGGCCGGGCGGCGCCGGGTCGGCGGACAGCCGGACCAGCTCGCGCTTGACGATGCGGTCCTCGAGCGAGTGGTAGGCCAGCACCACCACCCGGCCGCCCACGGCCAGCACGCCCAGGGCGGCGGGCAGCGCCCGGCGCAGCGTGCCGAGCTCGTCGTTCACCTCGATCCGCAGCGCCTGGAAGGTGCGCTTGGCCGGGTTACCGCCGGTACGCCGGGTCGCCGCCGGGATCGCGTCCTTGACGATGGCGCTCAGCCGCAGCGTGGAGGTGATCGGCGCGCGGGACCGCTCGCGGACCACCGCGTCGGCGATCCGCCGGGCGAAGCGTTCCTCACCGTAGTCGCGCAGGACGCGGGCCAGTTCGGCGGCCGGGTACCCGTTGACGATGTCGGCGGCGGTGCGGTCCTTGGTCCGGTCCATCCGCATGTCGAGCGGGGCGTCCTGGGCGTAGGCGAAGCCACGCGCCGGATCGTCGAGCTGCGGCGAGGAGACGCCGAGGTCGAAGAGCAGCCCCATGACCCGTGCGGGCCCGGGTATGGCCGCGACGGCCTCCGGGATCTCGTCGTAGCGGGCGTGCACCAGCGTGACCCGGTCGGCGTAGGGGGCGAGCAGCTCGCGGGCGGCCTCGATCGCGGCCAGGTCGGCGTCGATGCCGATCAGCAGCAGGCCCGGGCAGGCCTGGAGCAGGGCGCGGGCGTGCCCGGCCCGGCCGAGGGTCGCGTCCACCAGCACCGCACCCGGGCCGACCAGGGCGGGCGCGAGCAGTGCCGTGACCCGGTCGGCGAGCACCGGCACGTGCTGTGGCCCGGTCATGCGTCCCCCTCTCTGAGTCTGCCGTGGGGCCTCTTCTCTCTACGTCCGTCTTGGCCCGTCCCCCTCGGCCGGCCTCCATCTGCTGGCGCCGGCTGGCACCGGGGAAGTGATGCCAGCAGGGAACGGCGGATGGAGGCCGGCCCGCGATCGCTACAGGGTTCCCGGGAACACCTCCTGCGAGGCGCCGGAGAACGCGTCTTCTTGTGTGGCCAGGTAGGTCTCCCAGGACTGGCTGTCCCAGATCTCGAGGCGGGTATTCGCGCCGATCACCACGCAGTCCCGCTGCAGCCCCGCGTAGGCGCGCAGGGCAGCCGGGACGGTGATCCGGCCCTGCCGGTCGGGAAGCTCGTCGGAGGCACCGGAGAACAGGACGCGGCTGTAGTCCCTGGACGCCTTGTCGGTCACCGGCGCGTTGCGCAGCTTCTCGGTGATGCGCGAGAACTCCTCCCGCGGCCAGACGAACAGGCAGCGGTCCTGCCCCTTGGTGATCACTACTCCCCCAGCGAGCTCTTCCCGGTACTTGGCGGGCAGGAACAGCCGGCCTTTCTCGTCCAGCCGTGGCTGGTGAGTGCCGAGAAACACAGGCTCTCACCTCCTGGCGCCACCCTTCACCACTGCGCTCCACTGTACCCCACATTCCTCCACCGTCAACGTCCAAAAGCCGCGGATCTGCGTCTCGCCGCCACGAAATGCCAGGTAGAGCGCCGTGGAGTGAAGTGGAGGAAGTCTAGGGCCGCTGCGACCCAGACGGCCGAACGCGGGCGTGGCGGTACGGATCAGCTTTCCGTACGGCAGAGATAAGGCCAGCTAGGAACGGTAAGTAGATTCCTGGTTCGGTGACTCGACCGATGGGGCGAGGCGGCCGTGGGCTCGGAGTGGGGCGTTGTGGAGCAACCTGGCGACGGCGCCGGGCGCTCCGCTCCTGGGTCACCATCCGGTTGCCGTAGTGTCCCATGATGCGTGCCATGACGGGGAAGCAGGGCCAGCGTCGCGCGTTGGGCGGAGAAAGACGTACTGTAGCGGTACAGCCGCTCGGCCGGGAGCGCTACGTGATCGGAAGCCTGGCTGGCCTCTGGCCGCCAGCGCCTTCAGGGAGGCCATGTGGTCCTAGACACCGGACGGCAGACGGGGAGCCCAATCGATGATCTAGTTCCGGCGGCACGCAGGGTCGGCGGGGCCATTGAGGCCGTGATCGAGGGAAAGCCGGAAGCGATCCGGCTTGCCCTCGCCGTGCTGCTCGCCGAGGGGCACCTGCTCATCGAGGACGTGCCCGGCGTCGGCAAGACGATGCTGGCGAAGTCGCTGGCGCGCGCGATCGACGGCAACTTCCAGCGGATCCAGTTCACGCCGGACCTGCTGCCCAGCGACATCACCGGCGTGAGCGCCTTCAACCAGGAGCGGCGCGACTTCGAGTTCAAGCCGGGACCGGTGTTCGCCAACATCGTGCTCGGTGACGAGATCAACCGGGCCTCGCCGAAGACCCAGTCGGCGCTGCTCGAGTGCATGGAAGAGCGCCAGGTCACGGTGGACGGCACGACGTATGCGCTGCAGCCGCCGTTCATGGTCATCGCCACCCAGAACCCGGTGGAGATGGAGGGTACCTACCCGCTGCCCGAGGCGCAGCGGGACCGGTTCACCGCCCGGCTCTCCCTGGGCTACCCCTCGGCCGCGGCCGAGCGGGAGATGCTCAACACCCACGGCTCGACGTCACCGCTGGACGAGCTCAAGCCGGTGGCGCGGGCCAGCGACGTGCAGAAGCTCGTGATCGCGGTGCGCGAGGTCCTGGTCTCGGATCACGTCAAGGACTACCTCATCAGCCTGGTCAACGCGACCAGGACCTCACCCGAGCTGCGGCTCGGCGCGTCCCCGCGGGCCACGCTGCAGTTGCTGCGGGCCAGCCGGGCGTGGGCCGCGCTTGACGGGCGGGACTACGTGATCCCGGACGACGTGCAGGCGCTGGCCGCCCCGGTGCTGGCCCACCGGCTGCTGCCCACGGCCGAGGCCATCGTGGAACGGCACCTGCCCGAGCACGTGATCAAGCGAATCATTGCCCAGCTGCCGCTATCCCGGCGATGAGCCGGGACAGGCCGGTACAGGCGCGCCGCTGACGGGAGGTGGTGGGTCATGCGAGGGCTGCTCGGCTCGCTGACCACACGGGGCAGGTCGTTCACGGCCGCCGGCGGGGCGGCCCTGGTGTGCGGCCTGGCCATTCCGGAGACCGATCTGGTCCGGGTCGGCGCGCTGCTGGTCATCCTCCCGCTGATCTCCGCGACGATCGCGCGCCGATCCCGGTACCGCCTGTCGTGCAGCCGCCGGCTCGACCCGCCGCGGGTGCCGGCCGGCCAGCCGACCGTGGTCACGGCGCGGGTGGAGAACGTCTCGCGGCTGCGTACGGCCGTCCTGCTCGCCGAGGACGTGACGCCGTACTCGCTGGGCAGCAGGCCCCGGTTCGTGCTCGACGAGATCGAGCCGGGCGGCAGCCGGGAGCTGAGCTACCAGATCCGTTCCGATACCCGCGGCAAGTTCACCATCGGCCCGCTGCGGGTCCGGGTGGCAGACGCGTTCGGCCTGGTGGAGATCAGCCGGTCGTTCAGCACGACCAGCACGCTGGTGGTCACCCCCAAGATCTACCCGCTGCCACGGGCGGCGGCGCCGAGCAGCTACCTCGGCGAAGGTGACGGCGGGATGCGGACGATCTCCGCGGTCGGCGAGGACGACGCGGCGCCGCGGGCCTACCAGAACGGCGACGCGCTGCGCCGGGTGCACTGGAGGTCGACGGCGCGCCGCGGCGAGCTGATGGTCCGCCG
>Ga0335073_10001904_pt1 | contig 28332 bp, 29 predicted proteins | sample Lox_Sample_22_FD_207093 | JGI IMG/M metagenome (GOLD analysis project Ga0335073, IMG submission 207093) | Soil microbial communities from Loxahatchee National Wildlife Refuge, Florida, United States - Lox_Sample_2.2 | ecosystem: Environmental > Terrestrial > Soil > Wetlands | place: USA...
GATCGAAAGCTCGCCCTCGAGCACCAGGAATTCCTCGTCGACGCACAGCGCACCCTCGCGATCGAGCCGCCAGCCGGCCGGATACTTGACGAGCAAGCTCGCCGCGCCGTTCTCGTCATCGGCGCTCAGCGTCTTGACCTCGATCCCGGCGCGCACTCCCCACAGGTCGCCGGCCACCCATGGCAGGTTCTGAGACTGAACGTATTCGATCCACGGTCGCGCCATCACGTATCTCCGCCGGATCCGCCGCCGCCCTCGGCACGCAGCGGCACCCGTTCGTCTTTCGAGTCCGAGAGTACCCGTAGAAGCTTGCGGATCGACTGATCCGCCGCTTTGGCCGCTTGCTCGCGCAACGCCGCTCGCTCGCTGGTCTGCTCGATCGTCGCCGGCGCCAGCACGCCGGCATCCGTCAGCGCCGCCTCGAGCGCAAGCCGTCGCGTGCGCTCGATGTGAAGCTGCGAGGCCAGCTCGAAGATCAGTGCACCGAGCATCGCGCTGTCGAGCCCGCCGAATTCCGCAGGCGCGCTCACGCCTTCTCCGCCTCGAGCACGGCCCAGGGAAAATGCCACTCAGAGCGCTTCGGCCACTGGAGCGAGGGCAGGCGGCCGGTGTCGCGCTCATCGAACGCCGTCCAGCGCACCTTGTCGAAGCCGGCGCGCGTGGCCATCGCCGCCGTATCGGCGGCCATCATGGGCGGCATGAACGGCTCGTTGTTGCGCGTGCCGTGCTCGCGCATCGCGAGGTCGCGCAGCTCATCGCCGGTGAGTTGAAAATCGAGGATTCGAATGAGACCGCCTGGCGCGAGCAGGCGTGCGGCTTCCTCGAAAGTGGCTGCGAGCACCTCGAGCGGCAGCTCGTGCACGAGCATGGTGGCGGTCACCAGATCGGCCTTCCCGGACTCGAGGCCGGTGTGTGCGCAATCCGCCTGCCGATAGCGAATGGCGAGCTCGAGCGCGTTGGAGCGCTCGGCGGCGAGCTCGAGGCAGTGGGCTGCGAGGTCCACTCCGATCACCTCGGCGCTCGGAAATGCGCGCTTGAGCGGCCAGGTGGACTTGCCGAAGCCACAGCCGAGGTCGACGATACGGCGGTAGTCGCGCCGCGGAATCGCGGACGCGACGAACAGCCGGTGGAACTTGTAGTCGTCATTATCGCCGAGCATCACGAGCTTGGCGCCGAGCTCATAGATCTCGGCCGCCGTGCGACTCGACCACACGCCGCCCGGCTGCAGATGGATGTCCCAGCTCGTATACCAATCGGGCAACTGCAACCGCGGATCGAGCTCCAAAGTCGCCGGGCCTTGCGCCGTGCCCCTGGGGGCTTCCGGGGTCGACCGCACCGAGTCGCCCGCGGCGCGCCAGAGCATTTTCTGCGATCCGCGCTCGAGCCAGGCAAACCCGCCGTAACTGGGCAGACGGTGGACGCGCTCGGCGAGGTCGCCGGATTCGCGCCGGGCGGTGGCTTCGTATTCCCGATGCAGCCGCGGATATAGCGTGTCCGCCCAGCGGCGCCTCAGAGTCAACACGAAGTCCAGCGCAGCGCGCGTCTCCAGGTTACTCATGCATTCGCTCCCAGGGCAGCGCTTGCCGGCTTGGGCCCTAGCTCTTGCTCCAGGGCGAGAACCGCTCGCCGATAGGCGGCAAATCCGAGAAACACCAGCACGATGGATGGGATGCCGATCATGACCACCTCGATCGAGACGGCGTACCGCAGTGCGGCGGGCTCTCCCATCCTGTCGGTCATGATGCCGACCAGCGGCGGCCCGATCAACTGAGCGATGACGCTGACCACCAGATAATAGACCGCGGTCGCTTGCGCGCGCATCTGCCCCGGGGTGAGCATCACCAGTGTGGCCGGGCCCGCGGCCGTCGCCATTGCTTGACCCAGGTGCGCAACGAACAGGGCCGCAATGCCGAGCGCGGCGCTCGGCATCAGCGGGAACACGATGTAGGCGGGAACGCCGATGAGGAGGCCGAGAAACAGCGCGCGCAACGTCGCATCGGGCCGTCCTTTGCGCAAATCGCCGTTGGTCAAAAAGACCCCGAGCAGAGTGCCCAAGGGTCCTGCCGTGAACAGCACGAGCCCGACGGCCACCCCGACCTGCGCGACGTCCCAGTTCCAGGTGCGCTTGAACAGCGCGACGTTCCAGAACGCGAGCGCCCCCATCGTGACATTGCATGCCGACGCCAGGAACAAGGTGCCAAAGGCGCGCCAACGCCTTGCGATGAAGACGAACGCGGCGCGAAACCCGGCCGAGGCGGTGCGCTCGAGCCGTCCAGGCTCGCGTACCGTCAGCATCAGGATGGCGAGCAGCAATCCCGGAATCCCGACCAGTACAAAGCACATGCGCCAGGGCTCGAGCCGTCCCACGAACGGCAACGAAAACGCCGGATGCGACTCGATACGATGAACCAGCGGCCCGAAGAACAAGAACGTCGTGCCGGCGCCCAGAAATGCGCCCGACATGAACAGGCTGATGGCGCGCGCGCGGCGCTCGCGGGTGAAGTAGTCGCTGATCAACGAGATCGACGCGGGCGCCACGCTCGCCTCTCCGAAGCCGACGCCCAAGCGGGCGAGAAGCAGAGGCACGAAGCCGGTCGCGGCCGCGCCCGCCGCGGTCATCGTGCACCAGATCGCGATGCCTACCGCCAGGATCGCGCGCCGGCTGACGCGGTCCGCCAGCCAGCCGAGCGGCACGCCCAGGGCAACGTAAAAGATGACGAACGCGGGCCCGAGCAACAGCCCCATTTGAAAATCGCTCAGGGCGAGTGCGTGCTTGATCGGCTGCAACAAGAGGCCGGGCAGAAACCGGTCCAGGTAGGAGACGATCTGCGTGACGGTCAGCAGCGCGGCGATGTACCACGCATAGCCCGGCGAGAATTCGCGCAGGTCCGCGGAATTTGTATCATTCATAGGCCAATTGCCATGGTACCGGTTTTTGCGGCGCGCCGTGAATCAACTGATGGCCGCGGCTTGCTCGAGACCCGCGATCATCGCGCTGTTGCGCAGATACTGGCGCGCGAGTGTCGGGTCGCCCGCCGTGCGCTGCAAATCCTTGAGCATCGCCCGCCGGCGCTCGGGATCGGTTTCGCGCATGCGATTGCGGTTGCGATGAGCCTGGGCGATCACGTGCTCGATGGCGACGGCGCGCCGCTGTCGCACGTACTGATCGAGCAGCTCCGCATCGCCACCGGCGAGCACCCGGCAGAGCTTCTCGCTCAGATTGAAGGCGTCGTGAATGCCGCCGTTCATGCCCATGCCGCCGCTCGGGCTGTTCAGATGCGCCGCGTCGCCGGCGAGCAGCATCCGGCCGGCCCGATAGGTGTCGGCGACCCGCTGATGGATTCGGTAGGAGCGCTTGTGCAACACGCGATGGCGCTGCGGCGAGGGCGCCGCGTTTTGCATGTGCTTCTCGATCGAGTCCTCGGTCATGGCTTCCTCGAGCGATTGGCCCGGCAGCGGGTAGAACGAACACCGCCAGACCGAGGGTAGATGCAGCAGACTGAAGGTGCCGGTCGCCGACCAGACATAATTCACGCCCGACAAGCCTTCAATCGCCCGATCGAAGTCGAAGTCGGTGGTCACCAGGATGACGGTTTCGGGATAGGTCTCCCCCGTGAAGCCGATTCCGCAGCTGTCGCGAACGATGCTGCGCGAGCCATCGGCACCGATGAGCCAGCTGCCGACCGTGCGCCCGTGGGCGGTCTCGACCCACGCGCTGTCCGCATCTTGGCCGGCGGAGTCGACCGCCTGACCGAGTCGAATCTCGGCGTGCGAATACTCGCGCAGTCGCTCGAGCAAGAGCTGCTGGAGCTTCTGCTGCTCGCACTGCAGGCGATAAGGGTGACGCGTCTCGTCCCTGAGGATGCCGAGATCGAACTCGGCGCGCTCGCCGGTTTCCTGCAGGCGGATCTGCCAGCGCGGCGTGATCAATCCACGCGTCACGAGCTCGGTGCCGAGGCCGAACCGGTCGAGGAGATCGAGCGTCGGCGGGTGAAAGGTCGAGGCGCGCAGATCGTCCGGGATCGCGCCGTTGGCCTCGAACAGGACCACCGGCACGCGCGCTGCCGCAAGACAGAGCGCTGCGGTGAGTCCCACCGGACCGCCGCCGACGATCAGCACCGGTTTCATGACGCCGCCAGCCGGTCCGCCCAGCCTCCATACAGCCGGGATTCGGCGCCGGGTCGCGCAGCTCCCGTGACCTTCGCGAGCGCCCAGGCGAGACACAAGTTGCAGGACAGGACCGGCATGCCGCACGCCGCTTCGAGCGGCTGCAGGGCGCGCAAGCTCGGCATCCCCGTGCCCGTGAACAGCACGGCGTCGGCCCCGCGAGCGTCCAGGCCGTCCAGGCGCTCCAGGAGCGCCGGCGTGGTATGCGCATAGATCGGTTGCGCCGGCGATGCGGGCTCGAGCTGCAGGGTCATCGTGACGCGCAGCCCGCGCCGCACCCAGTGCGCCCGGCACGCTTCCGTGAGCCAGGGCGGGTAGGGCGAGACGAGCGCGATCGCGCGGATCGCGAGCGCGCGAAACGCTTGTTCGACGGCAGCCGCGGCCGTGATCACGCAATACCCTTTGCGCGTCTCGATTTCGCCGAGCGCGATGCGCTCTTGCTCCGCGTCGAGCCCATAGCTCGAGCCGGTGCACGCGAATCCGACGGCGTCGAACGCGATCCGGTCGAATTGCTCGACGAATGCCGGGAGCCTCTCGAAGTACTCGGTCAAGCGCCGGCGCAGATCGGCTGCGCCGCTCGTGAGCCGAGCGCAGAGGAGCGAGCTCTGCGTCGGCAGCAGGATCCTCATCTCCGGCTCGGCAGTCGGATTGCCCTGCGGTGTCAGCAGGCCGTAGAGGCCCGCCCGCCCGTACTCGCGCGCGGCGCTTGCCAAGCTCACGGAGGGTCTGCTCATATACCCTATTAGTAGAACATAAAGGCGCGGTCCGCCGTATCGACATTCGGAGCCTCATGATGGATCGACCCGTTTCGAGCGAGTTCGCGGTACCGAGCCGCGTCACCGCCTTCATCGACCATGCGCCGCTCGCTGCGCGCGGCGCACACGTGCTTGCGGTCGTCAATCCCGCCGACGAGCGCCCGGTGAGCGAGCTGGAGGAATCGGATGCGACGATCGTCGATCGCGCGGTGCGCGCGGCGCGCCGGGCGTTCAATGACGGGCCCTGGCCGCGCACGGAGGTGGGCGAGCGCCAGGTCATCCTGCGGCGGCTTGCCGCGCTCATTCGCGAGCACGCACGTGAGCTGGCCTATCTCGAGTGTCTGAGCTCCGGAATTCCCATGCGCCATCTGAGCCTCGGGCAGATCCCGCGCGCGGCGCTCAATTTCGAATTCTTCGCGGAATTCATCGGACAGTGCGCGGGCCAGGTCTATACCGAGGATCCGCGCTACCTGACCTTCGTGACGCGCGAGCCGGTGGGCGTGGCGGCCTTGATCGGACCGTGGAACGCGCCGCTCGCGCTCACCTCCATGAAGATCGCCGGCTGCATCGCGTTCGGCAATTGTTGCGTCGCAAAGCCGGCGGAGCAAACACCGCTCGCCGTCGCGCGCCTCATGGATCTGATCGTCGAGGCGGGTATCCCGCCCGGCGTGGTCAACATGGTGTGCGGCCGCGGCGCCATCACGGGCGATGCGCTCATCCGTCATCCGGAGATCGATCTCGTCTCGTTCACGGGAGGCACCGCCACCGGCCGCACGGTGATGGCGACCGCCGGTTCCGGCCTCAAGCCATGCTCGCTCGAGCTCGGCGGGAAGTCCGCCAACATCATATTTGCGTCCGCGGATCTCGAGCGAGCGCTGGACGGCGCGCTGCTCGGCATCTTCTCGAACAATGGACAGCAATGCCTCGCCGGCTCGCGCATCCTGGTCGAGCGCTCGATCGCGCCGGCCTTCATCGACGCGTTCATCGCACGTACCGCGCGTCTCAGGATCGGCGATCCGATGGACGCGGCCACCGAGATCGGTCCGCTCGCATTCCGCGCGCATCTCGATCGCGTCCTGTCGTTCGTCGATGTGGCTCGAAGCGACGGCGCCAAGCTCCTCGTCGGCGGTGCGCGCGCGGCGGGCTTTGAGCGGGGGTACTACCTGCAGCCGACCGCGGTCATGGCCTCGGACAGCCATGCCCGTGTCTGCCAGGAGGAGATATTCGGGCCGTTCGCCACCTTCCTGGTGTTCGATGATCTCGAGCAGGCGCTTGCGATCGCCAACGATTCGCGCTTCGGCCTGGTCTCCTACATCTGGTCCGAGCACATGCCGACCGTGCTGCGCGCCAGCCAGGCGCTCAAGAGCGGGGTGGTCTGGGTCAATACGCCGATGGTGCGCGAGCTGCGCGCTCCCTTCGGCGGCGTCAAGGAGTCGGGAATGGGCCGGGAGGGCGGGCAGGCCTCGATGCAGTTCTATACGACGGAGAAGACCACGGCGATTCCGCTGCGGCCGGTGTCGATGACACGCCTAGGTCTCGGCTGACTTGTGGGCGAGGGCGACGTACCAGCTGCCCGGCCCATCGACACGCGTGAGATGCGTCTCCTCGATGGCACCCTCGGCAAAGCCGGCCTGGGCCAGCAAGCGGGGAACGTCCGCCTCGGCGAAGACCTGCCAGAACGGCTCGTTGTTGTACTTGGTCTCCCAGGCAAACATGTAGCGCTCGAACAGCGAGCGGTGGCCGCGGATCGGTACGTCCTGATGGACCGCGATCCCGCCCGGGCGCAGCACGCGCCGCGACTCGGCAAAGAGGCCAGCCATGGTCTTGCGCGAGATCTCATGCATCAGGTTGTGCGAGACCACGAGATCGAAGCAGCCGTCCGGGAAATCGAGCTCGGCCACGCTCATCTGATGGAAGTGCACGGCAACGCCCAGCGCTTCGGCGCGCGCGTGCGCGTAGCGCAGGATCGCTGGCCCGGCATCGACGGCATGCACCTCGGCGTCCGGAAATCTCGCGGCGTAGGCGACCGAGGCGCCGCCCGCCGAACAGCCAAGATCGAGGATGCGCTCGGGACGGAACGCGGGGAAGCGCTCCGACAGGAATCCGATGACCGCTCCTGCCTTGCTGTCGCGCTGGCCGATACCCACGCCCGAGGAGTACACATTGCCGCCGCTCTCATAGAGGGCGCCCGCCATCAGGTCGTCCCCCCCGCCGTCGCGCATGTACCCGCCAGGCTGGCAATGAATGTCAGCCACGAGCACATCGCGTGGCGCGACGAACTTGGGATCGAGCGAAAGCGATCCCTTTCTCCGCCCGGGGGCGCACAGGCGGCGCGCCGCCTCCCGCATGCGCGGCGTATCGCGAGCGATCGTCGTCTCGACGGCGTCCCACATCATTTCCTGCGCCGCGCGGGTCAGGGCGCTCCAGGTCTGGTAGCAGGGCTCGTGCTCGAGCTCCGAGCCGAGCTCCTCGACGGTCTCCGGAGCGCGGCCGTGGCGTGCGCGAAAGCGCGGTTCGGCGCGCATCGAGCAGGCAGCCTCGTTCGCCTTGCCGAAGGCGCGCATGTAGCGCTTCAGGCCGACGATGAACTGCGTCCTCGCGACGTCGTCGGGCGTCTGCTGCGCGAGCATCTCGTGAGGAGTACTGCGGTTCAAATCCACGAGCCACACGGTAGCAGCTCGCTGCGATCCATGACAAGGCGCCGTGTCCCCTTCGCGCCGGCGACCGGGAGCACATGATGTCCAATCGCAAGCAGCAAAGGCCGCTACTGGGCGCGATCCGCGCGGTGACCTATGCCGTCTGCGATCTGGACGCCGTCGAGCACGCCTACGTCAAGGAGCTTGGCTATGTGGTTGTCCGCCGCGGGCAGGTGGCGGCCGGGGAAGCGCGCGCCTGGGGAGCCCCAGCGGCGGCGGGTGCGGCCGTGCTCGTGCTCGCGCCCGCGAGCGGCGAGCCCGTGTATCTGCGTTTCGTGCGGGAGGCCGCCGCGGCGGGCTGGACCGCGCTCACCTCGTTCGGCTGGAACGCGACCGAGTTCGTGGTCGAGGACGTGGACGCGCTCGCGCGCCGCCTCGACGGCGGTGCATTCGAGATCATCGGTCCGCCGAAGCCCCTCACACGCTTCCCGATGATCCGGGCCATGCAAGCGATCGGACCAGCGGGCGAGTGTTGCTATTTCACCGAGGTGGGTCCGGGCTCCGGCCTCGATCTGGCGCGGGCGCGCTCCTTCGTCGGGCGGGTATTCATCGTCGTCGGCGCCGGACCCGATGCGGATGCGCTATTCGGGCCGTACGGCGCCTTTGACAATGCTGTCGATCCGCCGGTGGCGACGCCCGTGGGCGTGATCTCCCGCGCACACGGGCTCCCGGCCGACACCTTGCACCGGCACGGGCTCGTGCGTCTTGCGGAAGGCACGCTGATCGAGCTCGACCAGTATCCAGCGACGGCGCGGGCGCGGAGGGCGGCGGCGGATCGCCTTGCCCCCGGGATGGCCATGGTGACGTTCGCAGTCGGCTCGCTTGGCGGACATGACTTCATCGCGCCGCCCGCTCCCTGCGAGCTGCCCGCACTCGGCGGGTCGAGCGCCTGCCTGCGAGGTGCCGCGGGCGAGCTCATCGAGCTCGCCGCGTCCGCGTCCTAGAGAGGATCGGTGAGCAGGAACAAGGGGTTATCGGCAAACTCTTGAAATTGCGCCGCCACCCGCTGCATGGCGGCGGAGGCCACATCCACGCCGAAGCGCGCCATGTCCTTGACCCGGATGATCTCGACGTACTGATATGGCGAGGCACCGCCGCCCAGCAAGCCCTTCGCCTTCAAAAGCTCGAAACGCTCGACCGACGGCAATGCGCCTGCCGTCGGCAAGTCCACCTCACGGGCCCAGCGCTCGTAGTCGGCGGCAGCGGCCGGGTTCTTCAAGTTGAAAAGCACGATCAAGGTCACGGCTGGCTCCTCGAAGTTGGGGCGCGGCAGACGCATTCTCCCGTTCCGCGAAGACAGTTGCAATTTGCTATAGGTTGGAGACATATTGCCGCCGAGTGAGCAACGACACGCACATCAGCCGCGACCTCGAGGGCAAGGTGGCCGTGGTCACCGGCGCGGGGCGGCGGCGTGGTCTGGGCGAGAGCATCGTAAGGCGCCTGGCGGCGGCCGGCGCGGATGTGGTCCTGTCCGACATCGGTGCCCCGGTCGATGCCGCAACGCCGGCGCCGATGATCGGCTCGAGCGCGGACATGCGCGAGATCGCCGGCGAGATCGCAGCCGCGCACGAGGCGCGCGTGCTCGCCTTCCCGTGTGACGTGCGCGCGGGCGCGAAGGTCGATGAGCTGGCGCGCTTCGCGCAGCGCGAGCTCGGGTCGCTCGATATCTGGGTGAACAATGCCGGAATCGGCTACATCATGAAGCCGCTCCTCGAAGTCGGCGCGAACGATTGGGGCGCGGTCATCGACGTCAATCTCACCGGCTGCTTCCACGGCATCCAGTCCGCGGCCCGCATCATGACCGCGCAGGGGCGGGGCGGGCGCATAATCAATATCGCGAGCCAAGCGGCGAAGTCGGGCTTTCCGTTTGCGGCTGCCTATTGCGCCTCGAAGCATGGTCTCGTGGGGCTGGTGCGCTCGGCCGCGATCGAGCTCGGCCCTCATGGCATCACGGTGAACAACGTGTGCCCGAACCATGTCACCACGGGTCTCGGGGCCTGGCAGAACGATTACTTCTCGATCAAGCTCGGCCTGACGCTCGATGAGTATCTCGAGAGGATGCGGGAGCGCATTCCGATGCGCCGCTGCGGCCGGCCGGAGGACACGGCCAATGCCGTCGCATTCCTGTGCTCGGAGGCAGCTGCCTACATCACCGCGGAGTCGCTCAATGTCTCGGGAGGCGAGGAGCCGCATTGAGGCGCTCGGGAGCTGGAACTCGACCCTATAACTCGCGGAGGCACCATGCCGTTGCAATTGAACCATGAGCTCAAGGTCGACATCGATCGCGACAGCGCGGCGAGGCAGTCCTTCGTGTCGGACCTGCGCGCCTATCTGCTCAACGACATGGCGGCGGCCATGCGCGAAGCCTATGAGTCCCGGGTGAGCCCGGATTTCCAGCGCCGCCACGGGCGGCCGCCCGCGACTCAAGACGAGATTCACGACGCGATGCGCAGGGATCCGAGCTTCAAGTTCTACAGTTCCGTGCGCTACAACGCGCAGGAGATGGTGTGGCGATCGGTGACGCCCTGCGTCGAGCGCGAGCTCGGGCGTATCGAGCGCCGCATCCGCGAGCTGAGCGGCAGCGCGGGCGGCACGTTGACGCTCGATCCGCGCCTGCCGATCCCGGAGAACGTCGACGGCTTGCCGATCCACCTCATGCCCGGAGGCTATGCGCCTTCGGAGGCCCCGCTCGCCGGCGCCGTCTACGACAACGGACTGGCGGTGTTCTCGGCGGGATTCATGGGCAAGAATCTCGACGATATCGGCCTCTCGATGGCGAACTACGTCAAGTTCCGCCATCCGGAGTTCCAGCCGCGCGCCATCCTCGATTGCGGAGCGACGGTCGGCCACAACACGGTCGCGTGGGCGAGCACCTTCCCCGCGGCCGAGGTTCACGGCATCGACGTGTCGGCCTCGACGCTCCTGTACGCGCACGGCCGCGCCGAAAGCCTCGGCAAGCGCGTGCATTACCGGCAGATGGATGCGACTTCGCTCGACTATCCCGGTGACTCCTTCGACCTCGTGTTCACCTCGATGTTCCTGCACGAGCTGTCGTTGCGCGACATCCAGACATTCTTCCGCGAGGCGCGCCGGGTCCTGCGGCCGGGCGGAATGCTTCTCAACATGGAGTTGCCGCCCAACCGGGAGCTCGCGCCGTACGAGCAGTTCTACCTCGACTGGGATTCGTACTACAACATGGAGCCCTACTACCGCACGTTTCGCGATCAGAATCCCGAGGCACTGATCGAGGCGGGCGGGTTCGATGAATCGGAGTACTTCCAGTTCGTGGTGCCGCAGTACTCCTACATGAAGGAGGCGGATTTCATCGCGGCCATCCAGGCGCCGCAGAAGATCGATGGCGACACGGGGCGGCTGAGCGCGAGCCTGCAATGGTTCGGATTCGGCGCATGGAAGCGCCCATGAGCGAATCGGACGAGGACTACAAGCGACAGGCGTTCTTCGAGTCCGACGCCGTCGACCAGTTGATGAGCATGGTGCTCGAGCTCGCCGCCGACCACTGGGTGCTGCGCGAGCGGGTGTTCGCCATCGAGCGGGCGGCCGAGATGCTCGGACTCGACCTTGGCGCGGCGGTCGAGCGCTACCAATTCACCGAGGCGGAGAAAGCGACCCTCGGCGCCATGCGCAAGACCATGATCGACAATCTGATGCGCACCGTGAATCGCCCGCACCGGCGTGCCCGGCCCGCCCTGAGGTCGTAGCCGCGCTCCATGGGGATGACAGCGACGCTCGTCTACGTGCACGTGCTGCTCATGGTGTTCTGGCTCGGCACGGACGTCGGCGTGTTCATCGCGGGACTGCGCTTCATGGATGCCACGCGCCCGCTCGAGCAGCGCGCCGCGGTCATCGATCTCGGGATGGTGATCGATCGCTATCCGCGCATCTGCTTCGTCGCGATCCTGCCGGTGGGCCTGCAAATCGCCTATCTGCGCGGCTTCCTGCCGGCGCTGTCCAGCGAGCTTCTGGTGCTCGCATGGGCGCTCAGCGCCGTGTGGATGATCGCGGTGATCGCGGGCCTGCGGCTGCATGGCACGCCTCGGGCGCGGCCTTGGCAACTGCTCGAGCGCTGCTTTCGGATCGCCGGCCTCGTGGGCTTCACCGCGCTCGGCGTTGCCGGCTGGAGCGGGCACGTGGCGGTGCCGGGGTGGCTCGCGGGCAAGCTCGTGGGCTTCGGCATGATCTGCCTGTGCGCGCTCGCGCTCGAACGCGCGTTCGCGCCGGTGGCGGCGACGTTCGCATCCATTCTCGCCGAAGGGTCGACGGTCGAGCGGGAATCGATGCTGCGGCGACAGATGATCGCGACCTATGGCTGGGTGCTCGGGATCTACGCCGCGGTGCTGGTTTGCGGCTTCCTCGGAACCGTCAAGCCATGAGCCGCTCGCCGTGCAGACCCTGAATTTCCCAGGCGATCGCTATCCCAGCTTGTTCTCGCCCTGGCGGCACGGACGGCTCAAGCTGCGCAACCGCATCGTGCACGCTGCCATGACCACGCGCCGTGTGCTCGATCAAACGCCTACCGAAGCGATGCTGCAGTACTACGCGAACCGCGCGCGCGGCGGGGCGGCGCTGGTGGTCACCGAGCCGCTCAACAGCTCGCGACTGCAGACGCGCGGCCACTACGTGCGCGCCTGGAACGACGATCATCTCGGCTGGCTGCAGCGCTGGGCGGAGGCCGTGGAATCGCACGACTGCCGTCTGCTCGCGCAGATCCAGGACTCGGGACGCGGCCGGCACGAGCGAGGGCGCAACCCGAACGCCATCGGGGCTTCGGCGCTGCCGGACGATCTGTCCTGGACGGTGCCGCGGGTGCTCGGCCGGGACGAGATCCGCGCGATGATCGAGGACTTCGCGCAATCGGCGGCGCGGCTCGAGCGCTGCGGCTTCTCCGGCGTCGAGCTGTCCGCCGGTCACGGCCATCTCTTCCATCAGTTCCTGGCGCGGCGCTCGAACGTGCGGGATGACGAGTTCGGCGGCAGCCTCGAGGGCCGCCTGCGATTCCTGTTGCAGACCATCTCCGCGATCCGTGCCGCCTGCGGCTCCGGGTTTCTGATCGGCGTGAAGCTTCCGGGCAACGACGGTCTGCGCGATGGTATCGACGAGCCTCAAGCGGCTCGGATCGCGCGGCAAGTGACCGCCGGCGGTGAGGTCGACTACGTCGCCTTCTGTCAGGGCGCTCATGCGCACACGCTCGACTGGCATGTTCCCGACATGCACTGGCCGCGCGCCGCCTGGATGCCGCTGATCCGCCGCCTGCGTGCGCACGTACAGGGGACTCCGGTGGTCGCACTCGGCCTCATCACCGATCCGGCGCAGGCCGAAGGCATCATCGCACGCGAGGAGTGCGAGCTCGTGGGTCTCGGCCGGCCGCTGGTAACGGATCCTGCCTGGCCCCTCAAGGCCGCGCAGGGCCGCGAGCGCGAGATTCGCTACTGCGTGTCCTGCAACACGTGCTGGGGCCAGATCGTCGAGGGACAGCCGCTCGCCTGCGACAACAATCCGCGGGTCGCGCTCAAGGATGAGGTGGACTGGCATCCGGCGCGCGCCGCATGGCGGCGCCGGATCACCGTGATCGGCGCGGGCGTGGCGGGACTCGAGGCGGCGTGGATTGCCGCGGCGCGCGGCCATGCGGTGACGCTGTTCGGGTCGTCCGCGGAGGTCGGTGGGGCCACGCGCCTGCACGCGGCGTTGCCCGGCGGCGAGTCGCTATCGAGCGTCTATGACTATCAGTACCAGCAGGCACGCCGCCACGGCGTGGTCCTCGAGCTCGGCATCGAGGCGGGCCTCGCCGAGACGCTCGATTCCAAGCCCGATCGGGTCATTCTTGCGACCGGCGCCTCGATGATCTGGCCGGGCTTTCTGCCGGCCGAATGGCGTGCGGACGGCTTGCTCATCGATGGGCGCACGGCGGCGCGCGCGCTCTCGGGTCTGCGCGAGCCGCAGGGCGGGGTGGCAGTGCTCATCGATCAGGATCACACCGAGGGCACCTACGCTCTCGCGCAGGTGCTGCGGCGCCTCTACGAACGCGTCGTGATCCTGACGCCTCGCGACTCGATCGCCGCCGACGTGCCCTTGGTGAGCCGCCTCGGCATCCATCGGCGCATGGCTTCTCTCGGGATCGAGGTCGTGCCGTTCGCCGAGATCACCGAGGAATGCGCGTTCGAGGAGGCGCGAATCGTGTATCGCCACGTGCACACCCGAGCAGCGTCCGCGATCGACGGCGTGATGCTGGCGGTGCACTGCTCGGCGCGCGCGCCTCGGGACGCATTGCTCGCGCCGCTGCGGGCCGAAGGGCTCACGGTCGAGGCGATCGGCGACTGCAGCGCGCCGCGCACGTTGCTGGCGGCGACCAGCGAGGGGCATGCCTGCGGAGCGAGCATCTGATGGCGGACTACACGGAGTTCAGGCGAGGCTGGCGCATCGTGCTCGCGTCCTTGGTCGGAATCGGTCTCGGACTTTCTCCAGTGCCGTTCTACACCATCGGCATGTTGGCGCCGGAGCTCGCCAGGCAGTTTCACTGGCAATACGCGCAGATTCTATTCGGTCTCACAGTGACCACGCTCACCGTGCTCATCTCGGCGCCGGCCGCCGGGTTCCTTTCGGACCGGATAGGCGTGCGGCGCGTGGTGCTCGTCTCGATCGTGCTCTTTGGTCTGAGCTTCATGGCCTTCGCGGCGACCAACGGCTCTCTGCCGCTGTTCTATCTCACTTGGGCGGTGCTGGCGGCGGGCGGCGCAGGGACCCTGCCCATCACCTGGACGCGTGCCGTGAACAACTGGTTCGACGCTCACAAAGGTCTTGCCCTGGGATTCTCGCTGGTGGGCACGGGTCTTTTCGGTTCGATGCTCAAGCCGGCTTGCGCGTGGCTCATTGCGCACGCCGGCTGGCGGACCGCATACCTGGTGATTGGGGCCTTGCCTCTGGCGATCGCGCTGCCGATCGCGTGGGTGTTCTTCCACGATGTCGGTCCGGGGCGCGGTCCCAAGACGCGCGCACCGGGCGGTGCCGCCGGGCTCACGTTGCTCGAAGCCCTGCGCGAATGGCGCCTCTGGGTGCTCGCCGTCGCCTTCGTACCGGTCTCGTTTGCGATCGGCGGGCCGATTCCCAACCTGGAGAACATCTTGAGACTGCATGCCTTTGACAAGCCCGCCATCGCGACGCTCGTCACCTTCATCGGCTTGTCGGTCATCGCGGGCCGGTTGCTCGGCGGCTGGCTGATCGACCGGTTATGGGCGCCGGGCGTGGCTTTCATGCTCCTGTCGTTGCCGGCTCTGGCCTGCTGGCTGCTCGCCCAGGCACATTTGAGCTTCGGCCAGGCGCTGCTCTCCATCTGCCTCATCGGCGCTGCGGCCGGAGTCGAGTACGATCTCATGGCCTTCCTGGTGGCGCGCTATTTCGGCATGCGCTCCTATGCCGCCATCTATGGCGCGCTGTACGGATGCTTCGCACTGGGCGCCGGGGTCGGGCCGATGGTATTCGGCGCGAATTTCGACAGGTCGGGCTCGTACGGCGCCGCCCTCATGGCCTCGGCCGTCATGCTGGTCGCCTCGGCCGCGCTGTTGCTGACCTTGGGCCCGTACCGACGCTTCGCTCAATCGGACTCGACCATCTCGAGCAGCGTGCCGTCGGGTGCGCGCAGCGTTCCCGCGAGTCGCCCCTCGTAGATACGGCCGGTGCGGTGCGCGGGCGGCGTGATCCACGGCCCCGGCAGCTCGCCGAACTCGGGGTGCGAAAGCGTCGCCAGGCTGATGCCCGGCGGCAGCTCGCCGTTCGCTGTGGCGCGGGGCGTCGCTGCGGCGGGATATTGATCGAGCTCGAGGAACACGTCACGCCCGTGCACCAGGGTCGCGATCTCGTGCAGGTCCGACATCGGAAGGCCGAACGACTTCGCGAGCATGGTGTAGACGATGCGCATCTTGCGGCCGAGCGCGAGGTGCGCGTGATGCTCGAACCAGGCGAGCGAGCGCTCCAGATCGGAGCAGGCAAGCACCAGGATGAAGAGCTTGTCGATCGGGCACGCGGCGCGCGGCAAATCATAGGAAGGCAGATCGCCGCGTATCTGTGTGAGGTACACGATCTCTCGATCGGGCCCCATGACTTGCATGGGAAAGATCGACGGCAAGCCCTGGATCTCGCGAGGGGGCCCGATGATCTCGAACGGCGAGCCGAGCAGGCGCGCGTTGACCGCCAGCACGTCCTCGACGCAGATCTCGAGCGCAGCCCAGCCATGAGTGCGTAGCGGCTTGAATGACGGTGCGACATTCCCCTCGATGAAGCGCAGCGATACGGGCGCGCGCGAGGCCGGGTCGAGCACCACATAGCGCCGCCCGGCGGCGTTGTGCGCCCCCCAACTTGCCGCGAGCGCGGCATCGATGCGGCCCTGCTCGACCACGCGATAGCCAAACCATTCGACATAGCGCCGCGCCGCGGCTTCCGGATCGGCCACGGTCAGCGTCGCGGCGCGGAGTAGCTTCACGGTAGCGTGCGCTCCAGGCCTCGCGCTCAGCGCGCGGCAGGGGGCTCGTCCCTCGCCACCTCGGCTGCCACCTCTTCGGAGGCGAGGTCGGCGCCAGGTGGCGCCGCCATCTGCTCTGCCTCTTGCTGCACGATGCGCAGCACGCGCGCGATGTATTCCTGCATCCACAGACCCCGCTCCGCCGCTTCCTCCGGCGTGGGCTGGAACGTCTCGATGTCGACCCGGGACATGACTCCCTTGCGTTCCAGAATGCGCTCGAGCGTGTCGATGCGCGTGCGCGCCACGGCGAGCTCTTGGGCGATGGACATGGCGATCGCCATGACGCGTTCAACTTCGGGTGTCATGAAGTAGGGGCGCTTGCCCGCCGGTTTGGCGGACGCCGTGCTCAGGGCTGCGGCGATGCTCATGCGGTTTTCCTCGCGCCGATCAGATGCCAGGCGGCCTTGCGCCCGTAATCCTCGCCGCTGTCGTCGGCCGCGTCCGGAAACACCGCCCGGTCGACCACGGCAGTGGCCGTGCCATGGATGAGATCGCCCGGCTTGAAGCCGGCCTGAATCAAGAATCCATCGAGATCGATCTCGTGCAGGGTGCTCCAGAACGGCTCGTTGTTGTAGAACGCGTCCCAATCGCGCATCGCTTGCTCGAACAGCGGCATGTCGGGACCGTACTGCGGCTGCTCCAGATGAAGCACCAGGCCGCCGGGTTTCAGCAGCCGGAAGCTCTCGCGCATGATCGCGCGCATCGACGCATAGGAGAGCTCGTGCAAGAACATGGTGGTCAATACCCAGTCGAACGATTCATCCGCAAAGCGCCGCAAATCCGCACCGTCCGCCTGCACGAAGCGCAGATTCTTGACGCCGAGCGAACGCGCGCGAGCCAGCGCGTAGCGCAACACCGGCTTGCTGACGTCGACCGCCGTCACTTGGGCGTCCGGGAACGCCGCCGCGATCGGCACGATGCTGTGGCCGAGGGTCGAGCCGATGTCCAGGATGCTGTGCGGCTTGAATCCGCGCAGATGGCGCTCCAGCCAGCGCAGCACCGCTTTGCCGCCGCCATCGGTGTAGCGCCCCATGGTGCCGCCCGTGGTCGCGAAGATCCCGCTGTCGTAATTGGCCGCGGCGGACACATCGCCGGGAAACATCTCGGTGTGGTAGCTGCCCGGCATGCAGTGATGATCGACGGCCGAGACATAACGCGGCACCTTCACCGCCGGATCAGGCTCGAAGCCGCCGTCGGCGGCGACGATCCGGTCGACCTTCGCGGCGAGCTCCTCGGCCTGCCGAACCGCGACCCAGCGTCCGGCCTGCTGCCGCTGCTCCATGGCCATGCGCCGCAGCGCCGACCAGGTCTGATAATAGGAATCCTTGAGAAGTGCCTTGCGCACTTGATGGCGGTTCTCGAAGCGCCCGCCGGCCGCCGTCACCTGTGGCGCCACGCGGTTGTCGAACACGGTCTTGACGCCGGGCAAAACCCGGGTCGCGAGATGGCGGTTCATCTGCGCGAGAAAGTTGAAGCGCTCGATCTCATCGTGCGTCGTGTGCGGGAACACCTCGTGCCGGCCGACGGCACGATAGTCCGGCGGCCCCTGATAGCTCATCCCGATCGCGCCTTCGCTCATCTGGTCCACCTCGCCCATTTCGGCCCGATCATACCACTCGAAAAACGCTCACCTGCGGCTCGCGCGCCCGCCGGCGACAGCGCCCGGAAAGCCGAGCGGCAAGCCGGCGAGCGGCGTGAATCCGTAGAGTTCCTCGTCCGGGAGCGCCGCCGCAACGATCTCGCGCACCTTGAGCAGGGCGGGCAGGTCGACGCCCGTCTCGAGCCCCATCGCCGCGAGCATGAAGCAAAGGTCCTCGGTGACGATGTTTCCCGATGCGCCGGGCGCGAACGGACAGCCTCCGAGGCCGCCCAGCGAGCTGTCGAGCGTCGTGATGCCCTCTTCGATGGCCGCGAGCGCATTGGCGAGACCGAGTCCCCGGGTGTTGTGCAGATGAATGCCCGAGACGGCGCCGGCGCCGGCGGCGGCGCGCACCAGCCGAATCACGCGACGCACCGCGGCAGGATCAGCGTAGCCGGTGGTATCGGCCAGGCCGATCTCATCGCAGCCCGCTGCCATCAGCGCCTCCGCCAGGCGCGCGATCTGCCCCTCGGGGATGGCGCCTTCCAGCGTACAGCCGAACACGGTCGACAGAGAGCCCTCGAAGTGCGGCCGCCGTTCGGCCGGCAGCGTCCTCAAGAACGCGGCGATCGAGCGCGCCTCCTCCAGCACCTGTGCGTGGTCGCGCCGCAAATTGCGCAGGCTGTGTGTCTCGCTCACGGAAAGGGGCAGGGTGATCTTGTGGGCGCCGGCCTCGACCGCGGCCTGTGCACCGCGCAGATTGGGCACGAGCGCAGCGACGGTGAGTCCCGCGATGGTGCGCGCGAACCGCACCAGTTCTCGGGTGTCCGCGAGCTGCGGCAGGAGCTTCGGGGGCACGAAGCTGCCGACCTCGATCTCGCGCACGCCGGCGGCGGCCTCGGCGGCGATCCATGCCAATTTCGCCGGGGTCGGCATCACCGTCGCGATGCTCTGCAAGCCATCGCGCAGGCCGACCTCGCTGATCAGAATTCGCGCAGCGCTCATCCTTTTATACCCGGCACATATGTAATAATACTATAGCAAATACGGCCCGGGCGCCCGCAGGAGCGGCTTGCGGGGTCGGGAATATGGCTCAGGAGTTGCGATGCAGCCCGACGAATTGCCGCTCGCCGGCATGAGAGTGCTGGAATTCACCCACATGGTGATGGGTCCCTCTGCAGGCCTGATCCTGGCGGACCTGGGCGCCGAGGTGACCCGGGTCGAGCCGATCGGGGGCGATCACACGCGCACGCTGCCGGGCTCGGGCGCGGGCTACTTTGCGATGTACAACCGCAACAAGCGCAGCATCTGCCTCAATCTCAAGGATCCCGAGGGGGTCGATCTGGCGCGCCGGCTCGCGCGCCGCGCGGACGTCCTCATCGAGAATTTTCGTCCTGGCACGCTCGAGCGTCTGGGACTCGGCTACGATACGGTGCACGCCGACAACCCTCGGCTCATCTACTGCTCGGCGAAGGGGTTTCTCGCCGGCCCTTACGAGGAGCGAGCCGCGCTCGACGAGGTGGCGCAGATGATGGGCGGGCTTGCCTATATGACCGGGCCGCCCGGCAAGCCGCTGCGCGCCGGCGCGTCCGTCATCGATGTCACCGGCGGCATGTTCGGGGTGATCGGCATTCTGGCCGCGCTCGAACGGCGTCATCGCAGCGGCGAGGGCGCGCACATCAAGTGTTCGCTGTTCGAGACCACCGGCTTCCTGGTCGGACAGCACATGGCGCAGATGGCGGTCACCGGCAAGCCCGCGGCGCCGATGCCCGCCCGCACCTCCGCCTGGGCCATCTACGATGTCTTCGACACCGCAGGCGGCGAGCAGGTGTTCGTCGCCGTGGTGAGCGATGCGCAGTGGCGCGCGTTCTGTACGGAGTTCGGGCTCGCGGAGTTCGCCGCCGATGGCGCGCTCGACACCAACAACGGCCGCGTCGCCGAGCGAGCGCGAATTCTGCCGCCGATTCGCGCGCTGTTTGCCGCGTGCTCCCGCGACGGGCTGCTCGAGCGCCTCGCCGCGATCGGCCTGCCGGCGGCGAAGATCGGCCGCCCCGAGGACCTGTTCGACGACGTGCACTTGAACGCGCGCGGAGGGCTGGTCGAAATCACCCTGCCGGATGGTCGTGCGACGCGGCTGCCCGCGCTGCCCGTCGAGATGGACGGCGAGCGCTTCGGCAAGCGCTGCGACCTGCCCGCCGTGGGGGCGGATTCACGTGAGGTGCTCGAGGAGATCGGGCTCGGCGCCGAGAAGATCGATGCCCTGATGCGCGCCGGCGCGGTGGGATAGGTACGGCCCTCAATGTTGCAAATCGATGCGCAGCTGATAGCGGTCGGAGCGATAGTGGGCGATGGTGAGCAGAATGGGGTGTCCGGGCGGATCGTATACCGTGCGGGTGATGCGCAGGATCGCGGAGCGCGGCTCGACCGCCAGCACTCGGCAAATCATCGGATCGGCGAGCATCGCGGCGATGGTCTGGGTCGCTTTGCCGAGTCGATATCCGGCCCTCTTGATCAGCTTGAGAATCGGCATCTTCGTCAACCCCGCGCGTGTTACATGGCTCGACAGCGCCGCGGGAACGTAGCTCACCACGTATCCGAGGGGCTCGCCCTCCAGATAGCGCACGCGCGCGGCGCGCACCACGCGTGCGCCCGGCTCGATGTGCATCGCCTCCGCGATGCTGGGCGCGGCGACCTCGGTGTCGATCGCCAGCACGCGTACCTTGGTGAGTCGGCCGAGCTCGAGCAGGGAATCGACGGCTCGATCGATATTGGCCTCGAACGGCTTGGCCGGCGGGCGGAAGATCACCGTGGTGCCCACGCGACGCTTGCGCGCGACGAAGTGATGCTGCGCCAGCTCATCCAGGGCGCGCCGCGCCGTGATACGCGAAACGCCATAGGTCTTCGACAGCTCCATCTCCGTGGCAACGGCCGAGCCGAAGGGACGCTGGCCCGACAGGATCTCGTCGCGAACCTGCAGAAAGATCTGATGATAGAGTGGAACCGCCGCCGCCCGATCCACCGCGCTACCGCGTTTGCTCTTGCTTTGCATAATCCAATGCTGCCGATCGATCGAACCTGCGGCGACTCACGCTCGGCACGTGTTCGCCGTATCCTTGTGCGGCGCCCATTGTAGAGCAACGCGCCGGGGCAGGGCGGCTTTATCCGGGAGAATCGAATGCAGCATCGCGGGATTGCCGGAACGATCCTCTATACGTCGAACAAGCCCGAGAGACGCGGCGAGCGGCGCGGGATCGAGCATTTCCGATTCACGCGCCATGGAGACGGCCAGGTGACGCTGCGCGCCTACTGCGAGATCGAGGAGCCGGAGCCGACCGTGATGCGCGATGTAATCTATTCGCTGGATGCGGCGGGCAGACCCGCGGATTGCCTGCTGCGCCTAACAGTGGGGGATCGCTTCATGGGGTCCGGCTGGTTCCACTTTCAGCCGCATCAGGTGGAATGCGAGTCCTATGGACCCTCGCACGGGCGTATCTCACAGGTCATGCCGCTCGATGAGCCGCTCGACGGATTCGGCACGCATCCGATCGTCGCCGATGGGTACTTGCTCGCATGCCATTCGTGGCGCGAGGGCGAGCTGAAGAAGCTTCACGTACTCGTGCCTTCGCCCGATCATCGAGGCGCGACGCCGCCCCTGCTCGCGCACGTGCGCATCGGCGCGCGCTACCTGGGCAAGGAGGCGGTGGAGGTGCGAGCCGGGCGCTTCCCCGCGCGCCGCTTCGAATTCCTCGACGACGGCTCATCCGGGATGAGCGGCCGGCATCCTCCTTATGAGCTGTGGATCACGGACGACGCGGACGGGATCTTCTTGAAGGGCGGGGTCGGCGGCCACATGCAAACCTGGTACGAGCTCGTCTCCCTGGAGCGCTAGAGCGGGCATGGCTGCGACACTGTTCGAGAAGATCTGGATCGCGCATCGGATCGAGGAGGATGCGGCGGGCGCCTTGATTCTGATCGACCGCATACTCCTGCACGAGCGCACCGGGGGCGTGGCGCTGCAAAGCCTGGCGGCCGCCGGCCGCCGGGTCGCGGCCCCGCAGCAGGTGTTCGCCACCATCGATCATGTGGTCGATACCCGCCCCGGGCGCAGCCAGCGGTCCGGCACTGCGCTGGCGGCCCGATTCATGGAAGTCACGCGCCGCGAGACCGCCGCCGCAGGCATTCAGCTTTTCGACGTTGACGATCCCCGTCAGGGCATCGTGCACGTCATCAGCCCCGAGCTCGGCATCGTGCTGCCCGGTCTCACACTGGTGTGCCCGGATAGCCACACCGGCACGCAAGGCGCGCTCGGCGCGCTGGCCTGGGGCATCGGCTCCACGGAAGCCGAGCACGCGCTGGCGACGCAGACCTTGCGAGTACCGCGTCCGCAGACGATGCGGGTGCTGATCGATGGAACGCTCCCCGCCGGCGTCACCCCCAAGGATCTCGCGCTGCACTTGATCGCGGCGCACGGTGCCTCGGGAGGCAAGGGTTTCGCGGTGGAGTTCGCCGGCTGCACGGTGAGCGCTTTGGATATGGAAGGCCGCATGACGCTTTGCAATATGGCGACGGAGTTCTCCGCCTTCGCGGCCATCATCGCGCCCGACGACAAGACATTCGCCTATGTGCATGGGCGCGCGTACGCGCCCGGCGGCGCATCCTGGGATCGGGCGGTGCGCGATTGGATCGAGCTCGCGAGCGATCCGAGCGCGCGCTTCGATGCGGAGCTGCGCATCGATGCCACGGTGGTGCAACCGATGGTGACCTGGGGCACCAATCCGCAGCAAGCGGTGGCCATCGACGGCCGCGTGCCCGCCCACTGGCACGGCTCGCAGCATGACAACCCCGAGTCCTACGATAGGGCGCTCGCGTACATGGGCCTGAAGCCCGGCGCTTCCTTGCTTGGGTTGCCGATCGAGGGGGCGTTCATCGGCGCCTGTACCAACAGCAGACTCTCGGACCTGAGGCGCGCAGCGGCCGTGTTGGCGGGACGGCGCGTCGCGCCCGGCGTGCGCGCGATTTGCGTTCCCGGATCCTCGACGGTCAAGCGCCAGGCCGAGGCGGAAGGCATCGACAAGATACTCATCGCCGCCGGTTTCGAATGGCGCGAATCGGGCTGCTCGATGTGCTTCTATGCGGGCGGCGAACGATTCGGTGCGCGCGAGCGCGTGATCAGCTCCACCAATCGAAACTTCGAGGGGCGGCAGGGGCCCGAAGCCCGCACACACCTCGCGAGTCCCGAGACCGTCGCGGCCTCGGCGATCGCGGGCCATATCGCCGATGCCAGGACGCTGCTGGACTGATGCAGCCCTTCCTCCCCCTCACTGCGGTCGCGCTGCCCCTGCTTCGCGACAACATCGATACGGATACGCTCATCCCTTCGCGCGAGATCACGGCGGTGTCGAAGACCGGGCTCGCGCCGGGTCTGTTCGCCGGCTGGCGCTACCTCGGCGGAGACCACGCGAAACCCGACCCCGCCTTCGAGCTGAACCAGTCCGCGTACCGGGGCGCGCAGGTCCTGCTCGCCGGGGAAAACTTCGGCTGCGGGTCGAGCCGGGAGCAGGCCGTATGGGCTCTCGCGGAGTACGGGTTTCGCGTGCTGGCCGCGCCCTCGTTCAACCCCATCTTCTACCGCAACTGCGTGCGCAACGGCATCGTTCCGGCGATGCTGCCCGCGAACCAGATCGCCGAGATCGCGCGCTGGGTAGCAGCCGATCCGCAGCGCAACCGCTTGTCGGTCGACCTGCGCGCACGGCGGATCGGCACGCCCGATCATCGATCGTGGCAATTCACGATTCCGGATGAGTCGCGCGACTTTCTGTTGCGCGGCGTCGATGCGATCGATGAGACGCTCAAGCTGCGCGACAGAATCGCCGAGTTCCGCGCGGCCGACCAGCTGCGCCGACCCTGGGCTTACGAGATCGACACCGCCCCGCGCGACGCTGTCCAATCCGATGTCGATATGTTATAGCTTTAGGCCAATATGACTTGGCGCGTGACATGGCGAGATAGGGGCCGATGCCAATGACCGACAAATTCGATCTTCTGATTCGTAACGTTCAGGTCGCGCGGCCCAGGGAATCGGCCGCGCCGGTTCGCGATATCGCGGTGAGCGGCGGCAAATTCGCGGCCATCCGCGAAGCCATCGACCCTGCGAGCGCCTCGCGCGTCGTCGACGGGCGGGGCCTGGTCGCGTTCCCGGGTCTGGTCGACGCGCACATGCACACGGGCATCTACAGCCCGTTGGCCGAGGACGCACGGACCGAGAGCCGCGCCGCGGCTCAGGGCGGCGTGACTTCCAGCTTGAACTACATGCGCTCGGGGCAGTACTACTTGAACAGGGGTGGCCCGTACGCGGAATTCTTTCCGCAGGTTCTGCAGCTGTCGCGAGGCCGCTTCTACGTCGACTACGCCTATCACCTGGCGCCGATGGATTCTGGTCAGATCGGCGAGATGGAGATGCTGGTGGAGAAGTTCGGCGTCACGTCGTTCAAGATCTTCATGTTCTACGGCGGATACGGCTTGCATGGCGCCTCGAGTCATCAGCACGATTTCCTCATGATCGGTCCCGATGAGAAATACGACATTGCACACTTCGAGTTCGTCATGCGGGGCATCAAGCGTGCCTGCGATCGATATCCGGACCGCAAGCCCTACATCAGCTTGAGCCTGCACTGCGAAACGGCGGAGATCATGGCGGCCTACACCAGGCTGGTGCAGGCGGAGGGCAAGCTCACCGGGCTGCGCGCGTACAGTGCGGCGCGGCCGCCGCATTCCGAGGGGCTTGCGATCGCCATCGCCTCCTACCTCGCCCACGAGACGGAATGCATCAACATCAATCTGCTGCATCTGTCGTCGATGAAGGCCGTGCGGGCCGCGCTGCTCATGGCGCAGACCTTTCCGCAGATCGACTTCCGCCGCGAGGTGACCATCGCGCATCTGTGCATCGACTATGACGTCAAGACCGGTGTGCTCGCAAAAGTCAACCCTCCGATTCGCTCGCGCGATGACGTCGAATATCTGTGGGGTGCGCTTCTGGAAGGCAAGATCGACTGGGTTTGCAGCGATCACGCCTGTTGCCGCCATGAGATGAAGGTGGATGGCGCGAAGCCCCACGATGTGTTCCTCGCCAAATCGGGGTTCGGCGGCACCGAATACCTGTTGCCTGCGCTGATCACGGAGGGGCGCAAGCGCGGCTTGAGCTATAACCGTATTGCGGAACTCACCTCCTACAATCCCGCGCGCCGCTTCGGTTTGCTGCGTAAAGGTGATATCGCCCCGGGGCTGGATGCAGATCTCGCGCTGGTCGATCCAAGCCGCTCGTTCGTGGTGCGCGCCGAGGAGTCCGAATCGATGCAGGGTTACACGCCGTTCGAGGGGTTGGAGCTGACGGCGCAAGTCGTATCGACATACCTCCGTGGCTCGCATATCTACGAGCGCGGAGAGATACTGGGCGAACCTCGGGGAGAATATTTGCGCCGCCCTTGCTAGGGCCGCGACCGGCCGGTGTCGAGACGATCGTGCACTCCTTCACCGCCGAAGGCACGGACGTTGCCGGACCTTTGTCGGGAGTCATTCAAGGGGCGGACGGAAATCTCTGTGGATCGGCCGCCTCCGGCGGCGCTCATTCCACGGGCGGGGTGTTCAAGATCACCCTGTAGCGCGCCGGGTTTTTGCGCGAGTCTCCGAGGACCCTCGCGGCGCTCGGAGACTCACTCGTGTTGCGCCGACCGCTTTCCGGCGTTCCGGTACACTAGCGGGCGTCAGGAATTTCAGGGTTGGGGAAAGCGCTCGGTGATCTCGCAGTTTTGCAAATGGCTCGATGCAACGCCGCTCAGCCAGACGTTTCAGTCGCTGGTGTGGTTCGTGCCGACCGTGCAGACGATTCACATCTTGTCGATCGCCGTGGTGATGACCTCGGTCGTGCTCGTCGCGGGCAAGCTGATCGGGCTCAGCGGGCGCGCGCAGACGCTGGCTGCGATGCTATCGAGCGCGCTGCCCTGGGTCTGGTGGGCCCTCGCTGCGCTGCTGACGACCGGCCTCTTGTTGATCATCGCAGAGCCCGGGCGCGAGCTCTTGAACAACGCGTTTCGCGCGAAGATGCTGCTGGTGGCCGGATTGGCCGGGATCTTGCGCTTCGTCCAAGTGCGCCTGCGACACGATGCCGATTACTGGAACCATCGGCGCCTGGCGGCCGGAGGCCTGGGCGTTGCATCGCTGCTCCTCGCGGTGACCATCATCGTGGCGGGACGCTGGATCGCTTACATCTGAGCGACTCGCTCGGCGGCGCTTCCACTACCATGAGCCTCAGAGACCTTTGCCAGCGATTGCAGGACTTGAGCTTCCCGACCGACATTCGCGAGTCCGATTGGCTGTTTCCCAGCATCGAGACCGTGCACGTGCTTGCGCTGGTTCTGGTGGTCGGCTCGATTCTCATGGTGGATCTGCGCCTGCTCGGCATCGCGAATCGCGCGCGCTCGGTGCGCTCGATCACCGCGGAGCGTCTGCCCTTGACCTGGGCCGCGTTCGCGGTCGCGGCAATCGCCGGCGCACTGCTGTTCTCCTCGAAAGCGCTCACCTACTACGACGATCTGCCATTCCGGGTGAAAATGGCCTGCCTGCTGCTCGCCGGCCTCAACATGACGTGGTTTCACGCCTTTACCTTCCGCCATGTCGCAGGCTGGGATCACGGCCGTCCACCGGCGGCTGCGCGCATCGCCGGCGGGATCTCCTTGGCCTTGTGGATCGTCATCGTGGGAGCAGGTCGATGGGTCGGCTTCACGACCTAGCGCGCGGCTCGATACTGGCCACGCTGCTCGGGCTTGCGGTGGTGCTCGCGGCTGCCGCGGCCATCCACCGCCACCTCCTGGTCACGCGTCTGCTCGAGGCCGATGCCGACGCGATTCACCGCGATTCGGGTCTGTGGCGATTCGCGCAACGCGAAGCCGTGCCCTTGTACCGCGATCTTTGCGCGAGCTGCCACGGGACGACCTTCACCGGGGACCGTGCCCGCGGCATCCCCGATCTCACGGATGATGACTGGCTCTACGGTTCCGGGCGAGCCTCCGAGATCGAGCGCATCATTCTCTACGGCATCCGTTCGGGAAACGGCAAGGGCTGGAACCTCGCCTATATGCCGGCCTACGGAAGTGTCACTTCGCGCCGGCGTGCGCCGCTCGACCCGCTCACACCGGGCGATATTCGCGACACGGTCGAGTATTTGCGGACCCTCGAGCACCGGCCGGCAAATGCCGAGGCGGCGCTGCGAGGCCGAGAGATCTTTCTGGGACGCGGCGGCTGTCATGACTGTCACGCGCCCGATGGCCGCGGCGACGCGGCGATCGGCGCCCCGAATCTCGCGGACGATATCTGGCTGTATGGCGATGGATCGCGCGAGAGCGTGTTCGATTCGATCGCGCGCGGTCACGGCGGCTCGTGCCCCGCCTGGACTCGGCAGCTCACCGCCTGGCAGGCGCGTGCGCTCGCGGTGTACGTGGCCGCCGTGGCCAAACATCCGTGATCCCGCCAGCGAGCGATCGCGCCGCGCGGCGCTCGGTGCTGTTCATGACGAGCGGCGCGATACTCGGGCTGCTGATTGCGGGCTACGGGCTCTTCACCGCCAAGGGCACGGCGCTGCGCCGCGTGCCGCCCGAGGATGCCGCCCTGGTGAATCAGCGCCCGATCCTGATGAGCGATCTCGTGGCGCAGGCGGAAAGCACCTACACACTGCCCTTCACGGAGCTGTCGCGCGCGCAGCGCAAGGCGGTGCTGGCATCGATGATTCACGAGGAGCTCTATGTCCAGCGCGGCCTGGAGCTCGACTTTCCCGGCACCGATCCCGATACACGCAACGCGCTGGTCGCCGCGGTGGAGCAACAGGCGGTCGCCGATGCCACCACGGAGGTGCCGAGCGAGGCCGCACTGCGCCGCTACTTCGAGGCGCACAGCGCGAAGTACGCGACCGAAGGCACGATGTGGGTGCAGGATCTGCGTGCAGCCGATCCGGTCGCGGCGCAGCGTGCCGTCGCCACGTTGCGCAAGGGCGGGGCGAGTGCACAGGCGATTCGCGATGCCGGGCTCACCGCGGCGGGCCCCAATCGCGGCGAGGATTTCTATTTCGCCGCAAAGATCCATCTCGGCGATGCATTGTTCGCCGCCGCAAAAGCGCTTGCCGATGGTGCGATCAGTGACCCGGTCGCGCTGCCGGACGGCGTGCACGTGCTGTACATGATCACCAACAGGCCACCGGTACCGCGCGATTTCGCGCGTGCACGCGAGGAGGTGCTCATCGACTACAAGCGTGACAGGGCCGCGAGACTGCGTGCGGCGGACGAGAAGTATCTGTACGGCAAGGCCGATATTCAGATCGCGGATTCCTTGCGATGAGACGCCTGGCCGCCGGTAGCGTGCTGCTCGCCGCCTTGCTCGCGGCCGGCGCCGGGGCGCACACCCGGAGCGAGAGCCACTCCGCTTGGCAGATCGATGCTTCCGAGGTGCACCTGCAGTTCACGGTCCCGGAGCTCGAGGCCCGGCGGCTCGCCGCCGGCGGCGGCGCTCCGGATGCGGCAACGCTCATCGCCTATCTGAGCGCGCACCTCGGAGCGCAGT
>Ga0335073_10001905_pt1 | contig 28323 bp, 17 predicted proteins | sample Lox_Sample_22_FD_207093 | JGI IMG/M metagenome (GOLD analysis project Ga0335073, IMG submission 207093) | Soil microbial communities from Loxahatchee National Wildlife Refuge, Florida, United States - Lox_Sample_2.2 | ecosystem: Environmental > Terrestrial > Soil > Wetlands | place: USA...
GGCGGGGCCAAGGGGCCCTCGCCAGCCCCGGAGCCGGGCCGGCGGAGGAAGCAGAATCAGCGTGTTAATACCCCGCAAGCCCCTGCTTTGCCCGATCCGGAGCGGCATGGCCGGAGCAAGCGCAAGCCAAAGAGCACGCCGCCCGGCAGCGGGAGGAGCTTGTTCGCGAGCGGCCATCCAGGGACCCGCTTCAGTAGCGACCGCCAGGAGCCGCCAGCGAGCGCACGCTGGCAAGCCCGCCCACGCCTGCTAGGGCATCGGATGCTCAAGTCCTGTTAGCTCAGCCAGGACGTCTTCGTGCCGGGAACCGAGAGCCAGGGCTTCCCTGACGGCAGCAGAGCTGTCGGTGAGAAGGCGCCGGTGGACGGCGGCGCTGGCGGACGGATGACCGGCGACCCCGGCACGGACGATCGGGTCGGCGTCACCGGCCAGATCCAGCAGCATGACCGGTCCCGTCCGCGGGTTGCGCGCGACGCGCCGGCGCACCCGCGCGTCGGCGTCGGCCGCAAGGACGGCAAGCAAGGAGGCAGGGACGGCGGGGTTGCCGCCGAGCCCTGCACGCACGGATACCTCCGGGTCCGCGCTCAGATCGCGCGCACTCGCCGCAGGAAGCTCACGGTTGCCGGCAGCCGCCAGGCGCACCGACGTCGCCGCATCGGTCGCGAGCACGGCTAGCGACGCGAGATGACACAGCGGGTTTCCCGCCGCAGCTCTGCGCATGATCTCGTCCGGGCTGCCGGCAGCGTCAGTGACAAGGTACTGGGGGGTCCTGGGGTGCCGCAGAGCCGCGGCCCGGACCATGTCAACCGCATCACGCCCGAGCTGGTCAAGTGCGAGCGGCGGCACACGCGGGTTACGGGCAGCCGCGAGGCGGATGGCCGACTGTCTGTCCCCTGCCAGCTTGTCAAGCAGCCCTGACGGGAGCGCGGGGTTGCCCGCGGCGAAGAGCCTGCACATGAAGTCGCTGCCACGATATGCGCGCAGGAGCGGCGGTGACGGCGCTCCGGGGTTCTGCAGAAGGCTGTGGCGGACCCGCCATGTGTCGTCGGAGGCGAGCGCGAGCAACGTCGAGTCCGGGCAGCAAGGATTGCCTGCGGCGGCCGCGCGCACGTCTTCGGCGTCATCGCCCGCGAGGAGCTCGATCACGGCTCCTGGAGCCGCGATGTTGGCCGCCGTCAGAACACGGGTCAACTCATCCTCGTCGCGGGCCAGCTCGGCGAGGATCCGCGGCGGGCAGCTCCTGTTCGCCGCGACACAGCGGCGGACGGGGTTGTCCGGGTCACCCGCGAGCTCAGTGAGCAGGGCAGAGACAGCAGCGGGGCTGGCGGCGGCCGCGGCCCGTAGGCCAGGCGATTCGCAGCGGGCAAGCTCGTGAATCACCACAGGTGGCGTGTGGGGATTGGCTGCGAGCAGCGGCCACAAGCCGGGGGGCGAATAGGCGAAGGTCATGCCGCGGCTGGCCGATCACTTGCCGGCAACGCGTAGAGCGGCGCACTGGCCCCGGGACCATCGAGTGCCCGCAGCTCACTGGCAAGCCGCAGGGCGGCCGCATGCTTGCCGTAGCCGTTCGCGAGCAGCCACTCGCGCGGCGCCCGCGCCCCGTCAAGCACGGAGAAGAACGCCTCTTCGACATCTCCTTCGTCGTCGAAAAATACCCCTGTCTGCGGAGTCAGGTACTTCCATCCGCCGAGGATCTGGCGATTGACGAGGACAGGAACGTCGACCGCGAGCGCCTCCGTGATGACGCGCGGAGACGCGTCCCACCAGTTCGGCACGAAGGCAACACGGGCAGCGGCCGTCACGCGCATCATCGCTCGCCAGGACAGTTGCGGAAGATAATCGATGTTCGGGTGGTCTGGCAGCCCCGGCATGCCGGCCCTGCCCACCATGGCGACGCGCGCACCAGCATTAGCCAGCCGCAGCGCGCAGCACCGGGCGAGGTCCCAGTTCTTCTGCAGCTCGTTTAGCCATGTGGGCAGGCAGCTGTAGACGAGGTCCCATCGTTTGGCTGGCCAGCCGGTGTCAGTGGCCGCCTCCCACGCCGCGGCCTCGTCGACGAAGTCGGATCCGCTCACCAGCATTCTCGGGGTGCCGGGCGGGAGATAAGCACCGGGGTCGCGAAAGCAGTGCGCCCATGCCTCACATGCCCTAACCTCCGGGCGCTCCCAGCCCTGCTGTGGACTGTCCCCCTGGGCAAGCCCATCGTATGCCTCGTGGTACAGCGGAAACGGCCCGAAGTGAGTGAATCCGATCATCCGATGATCAGCTGCCAGCACATCGAAACTGAGGCGCTCTCCGGTCTCCAGGCCACGCCGCAGCATCGCGAAGCCTGTGTCGCGGCCCCGTTCGTCTACTATCCACCGCAGCGGCCAGGGAAGGATGTCCCGCGGGCCTTCGGTTCCGTGTGCCGGGGCGCGCTTCTCACGCCCGGGCGTCGTCATGCGGCCTAGCCGGAGTGGATTGCAGTACCGACCTGCCCACCTCCAGAAGCGTCTTCTCGGGTGGCAGCGGGTGGGTAATACCCGCCCGCACGTCGCGCAGTGCCTGCTCGAACGGCAGACTCCGGTCGTACGACCGGCTGCCCACCAACTCCATCGCGAGCTCGGCCACTCGAATCGACGACATCACCACCTGGCGTTTAGCCAGCATCGTGGTGCGGAAGTGGTCTTCGCTTCCGATCGAGTCGTCGGTAGCCGCGGCGAGCAGGGCATCAAACGCCCACTGGGCGCAGCAGGACTCTTGGGTGAGCAGGCCCGCGATGCGCTGCTGCGCGGGATCGGCGGCGCCGACAGCGGCCAGTTCCAGCGCCTTGTCCCGCGCCGCGCTCGCCGCTCCGAGGTAGACGGACGCGATCACCGTCAGCGCGATCTGCAGCCCGGGTAGCCGGGAACTGTCGCCTCCGGACGCGCCATCCGGCGCGGTATGGCTGGAAAAGCCAGGCAGGGTCCACAGCGGCTCGAATTCGATGACGTTCGCATCGGGCACGAACACCTCGGAGAAAGACACCGGGTTGCTCCCGGATCCTCGCATGCCCATCGCGTCCCAACCGGGGACGATCTCCACCCCGGAGGCCGTCGTCGGGATGAGCACCGTTACCGTCCAGCGCTGCCTGCCGTCATCGACTCGCGCCAGCGTGGCGATCAAGTCGGCGCCGGGCGCGCCGCTGCAGAGGCGCTTGCGGCCGGTAACCAGCAAACCGCCCGCCACCGGCGAGGCCGTGAGGCCTGGGTTGGCGTGATCCACGGCCCCGCTGGAGGAGAGCAGCAGCCCTTCGCCGGCGACACGCCGCAGCGTGCGCGCGACGGCACGATCTCCTAGTCGCCAGCGCCATGCCAGTGCGAGCACGGTGTGCTGGTGCATGGCGATCGCCAGTGCCGTGTTCGCGCAGTACCCGGCCAGGACAGCCTGCACCCGGCATATCGTCGCGAGGTCATGGCCTCCGCCGCCCAGTTCCCTTGGCACGGCGATCGCGCCATAGCCGCTATCCCTGATAGCCCGGTATCCCTCCGCCACGAAGGTGGCTTCCCGGTCATGACCCACCGCGAAGGGCGCCGCAGCGCGCCCGATGCTGTGTGCCAGGTCGATGACCCCATCGCCGCGGTCGAGGGCGACGTCATGCCTGTCCGGCGTTGAATCAGGGACCGGCCGTGGCTCGTCCTGTTCCTGACATGCGGCCACAATGCGCCGCACCCGACCAAGATCGGCCCGCAATTCTTCCGCGGCACCGTGCCAGTTGCTGTCTCGTTCGATTATCACCGCTGCCGGAGATGATCGCGCGAGAAGGTATTCGAGCAGCTGGAATACCTCGTCATGCACAGGCATGGAATGACTGTCTATCCATTCACCGCGAGCCTGAACCCCGCCGGCCAAGTGCACGTAGCCGATTCGGTCGGCGGGGAGGGCGTCAATGAACTTCAGTGGGTCGACGAGTCGGTTCCGCGAGTTGAGCCACAGGTTAGTAAGGTCCAACAGGCAGTTCCACTGGTCCGAGGCCTCTAGAAGACGGAGATAGAACTCTTCGGGCGTGTACGTGGACCCAGTGATCGTGGTCTTGGTCGCCAGATTCTCCAGGCAGATCCTGCGCCCTGTCACGTCCGCGATTGTCTTGATGTTGTGAGTTGCAGCCTCAATGAGATCATCGTCGAAAAGGTTCGGCGCCAGGTGGGTGAAGTCGCGGCCGGCCACGCGGGTGAAGGCCAAGTGGTCGCTGCACGCTATGGCGCCGATACCGTCAGCGAGCCGCCGCATCCGTTCCAGGTAAGCGGTATCGGGGCCGTAGACGGACGCCACATTGCCGCACAAGCCATGGATAATCGTCGGGACTGCCGAGATGCTGCGCAATTCCCAGCTCCGGCTGAAGCCATTCTCACCGAAATACCGGTCGCCGATGATCTCGAGGCAGTCGACTACTGGCTCTTCTCCGTGGCATAGCCCTGAGATCTCAGGACGATAGCCAACGCCGACCAATGTCATGACCGCGTTCCCCTTATGACGGCCTGCGAGATCAGCTTCCCGAGAAGCGACTCCAGGGAACGGCCTGGCCCAGCGACCTGCCCGATCTCAGCGGCGCTTATCTCCCCTTGCCTGGCGGCGATCAGCTCAAGGGCATGAGCACCGTCGTCGTCAACGCGCAGCACGACGACCTCGCCGTCGCCATCCCGCTGAATGACGACGAGGTTCGCGGGATCTTGACGAGCGCGTGAGAGGTCCTGACGCGACCGCACGGTGCGAACGTCCGAGCCGAACCGCCGTACCGCCGCACTGCGATGCAACCAGAGAACTCGAGTTGGGTCGACCCTGCCCGGATCGAGGGGATCTTCTTCCCGCACGGGCCACAACGGCCCCTCCGTGCAGTAGCACTGCATTCTCAGTTGTTCGAGCCGGGCGACGTCGAGGATTACGTCACCGCAGGGTATATGCTCCGCGAGCTCTCGTATCTGCTCAACGAGAAAGTCGGCAAAGCGGAGACCATCGGCGGCAGCGGACTCTAGCGGAGCATACATTTCCGAATATTCCTCAGTCAGAATTGTTCCCTGCTCCGCAAGCAGAAAAAGAGTTGTGCTCAATGGCCACCGGATTCCCTGCTCGCGCTTGCGCACGAACGACGGCGTGAGGGTGGCAAGATCGTCAGCCATACTCGCAAGCAGGGCGCTCTCTTCGCTCGTAAGGCTGAAGTAGCCGGCGAAACTGTCCGGACTTTCAATGATCATGTCACGGGCGCTGCGACTGGTCAGCACTGCGCCCATCGCGTTCTCAAGGTCAGTGCGCACGACGGTCATCCCCCGCAGGCGGTACCTTCAACCTGGTAGATAGCTCTCCGGAAGTTTAGGCGACAAAGGGCAGATCACGCAATGTTCCCGTGGTTGAGCATCACGCGACCCGCGGGGATACGCATGTCTCGAATCCGGCATTTCAGACTTCTGCGGGCAGCCGCGCCACGCCCGCACACATAGTCCCGGATCTCAACAGTAACGATCCTGAAACCAAGGGTGGTCGTCCATTTGTGTGAGTGTTGAAATCACTGCCGACCGGGGCAGGTGGTTCACGTGTGGAAGCTGCCACCACGCCGTTATGTAATCAACGCGCCATCGTGCCGAATCGCATGCTTGCGGGATTGACATGAATAAGACTCAGGCAGTATTTTCCCATTACGTCCACCGCTGGCGTTCGGACTAGTCTCTGACCTTTACATGTGGGGTACTGCGTGTCCTGGGGGAATCATGTCTGATAAGGGATTCGTAAAAGACTTCATCGATGGAAAGATCAGTCGGCGGACTCTTATCCATAGATTAGTTGCCGCAGGTGCTGGCGTCGCCGCCGCCGGTGCGTTCGCGGACGCGCTAGCCGCGTGCGGGCCGCAGCACAGCACTACGCCGACGCCTACCCCGACGCCTACCCCGACACCGACACCGACGCCCACCCCGACACCCACGCCGACCCCTACACCCACGCCTACGCCTACGCCCACGCCCACGCCCACGCCCACCCCGACGCCGGCACCCACGCCGACGCCAGCCCCTACGCCGGTTCCTCCAGTCCCCGTTCCCGTACCCGTCCCGACGCCCACTCCAACCCCAGTGCCGGTGCCACCGAACTGCCAGGTGAGCTGCTCGGTGAACTGCCAGCAGTGCAGCGTGTCGCAGTGCGCTAGCCAGTGCGGAGGCGGCGGAGGCGGAGGCTGCACCAGCATTATCAGCCCCACGATCCGAAGCGGACGCGACCTGCGCAGGCGACCACCGATCCGGCCGAGCTGGATGCCAGTGAACGCGCCGACGCGCACTAGCCAGTGAGGAGGGACAGTGGCTGAACAGCCAGCCGACGCGGAGCACCTGCCGATCGAGTGGCGGCGATGGGCCGCGCTAGCCCTCATGCGGGGGACTCAGCTGACCGATGTCCTGGACACCCTCGGCGACAACGGATTCGCGGAAACGGACTCGGCGCTCTTCTGCGCCTCTCTTTACGACAGCCCCGCCATGGACGCCGGGCGATGGCTCGCCCAGCAACTCGCGAAGGTGGCGTCGGTGCTCACGATGCGGGAGCGAATGCGAGCGCTTTCAGGCATGCCGCTCGACATTGACCGCCGCGCTGGCGTGAGCCGGGAGGAATTCCTCGACCGGTACTACTCGAGGAACGAGCCGGTGCTCTTGACTGACGTCTGCGATCGCTGGCCCGCAAGGTCCCTGTGGACCCCCTCCCACCTGGCGGGCAAGCTCGGTTCGGTGGAGATCGAGGTCATGGCTGACCGTGAGTCAGATCCGGACTACGAGGTCAACGCCAACCGGCACCGCTACCTGATGCCATTCGACGAATACGTGGCAAAGGTCGAGGCGTCATCTCGCAGCAACGACATTTACCTCGTCGCTAACAACAAGCTGCTGTCCACCGAGGCAGCCCTGCCGCTCTGGGACGACTTCTACCTGGACGAGCGGTATCTGTCGCCGGACCCGGGCCGCAGCCATGCCTTCTTCTGGTTCGGTCCCGCGGGGACAGTCACGCCGCTCCACCACGACACCGTCAACGTGCTGTTCAACCAAATCGACGGATGGAAGCACGTCATTCTCATCCCCGCGCTGGAAATTCACCGGGTGTACAACAGCATCGGCGTCTTCAGCGACGTGGATCCGTTGAATCCTGATCTGCGCCGGTATCCGCTTTACACCGACGTCCAGCAAATTCATGTCGACGTCGGCCCTGGTCAGACGCTGTTCATCCCCGCTGGCTGGTGGCACCACGTCGAGGCGACAGAGATGAGCATCAGCATCTCGCTGACGAATTTCGCGTTCCCGAACGATGACCTGGCGTGGCGTAACCCGGACTTCAAGCTTTTGTGACGCGGCGGTACGGGCGGGCCATCGGCCAGTGCCGGTCGTCGAGAACGGCGTGCGCGTCGAACTGGCCGAGGGTCTGGATGAGCCTGGCGACCAGGCCGGTCCAGCCTGTCTGATGCGAGGCGCCCAGGCCGGCGCCGTTGTCGCCGTGGAAGTACTCGTAGAAGAGCACGAGGTCGCGCCAGTGCGGGTCGTCCTGGAACATCATCGCGCCACCGTAGACGGGGCGGTGGCCGTCGGCGTCTTTCAGGAACGTGGCGACGAGGCGGCGGGACAGTTCCTGGGCGACCTCGAAAAGCGTCATCATCGTGCCCGAACCGGTCGGGCACTCGACCTTCAGGTTGTCTCCGTAGTAGCGGTAGTGCGTGATCAGGGCGCGAATGAGCAGGAGGTTGATCGGGAACCACACGGGACCGCGCCAGTTGGAGTTGCCGCCGAACATTCCGCTCGTGGATTCCGCTGGCTCATACTCCACGGCGAGGTCGGTGCCGTGGACGTTGAAGACGTAGGGGTGCTCGAGGTGCCAGCGAGAGATCGACCGGATCCCGTGCGGGCCGAGGAAGCGGTCCTCATCGAGCATGCGGGCAAGGATGCGGCGCAGCTTCTCCTCGTTCACCAGGGACAGCAGGCGGCGACCGTGCACGCCTGGGACGAATGGGTCGGCGATGTTGACGAGCAGGTCCCTGTTCCGGTTGAGGAACGCGCGGACCTGGCCGGTGATCTGCGGGTGCTTCTCGAGCATCTCCTCTTCGATGACAGTCGCGGCGCATAGCGGCAGCAGGCCCACCAGGGAGCGCACCTTGATCCGCGTCCCGCTGCCGTCTGGGAGGCGGAGCACGTCGTAGAAGAAGCCGTCCTCCTCGTCCCACATCTCGTCGGGGTTGTCGCCGATCGGGTCCACCGCGGCCGCGATCCAGAAGAAGCGCTCGACGAACTTGAGCACGAACCCCTCGTAGCTGTCGTCGTGCTCAAGCAGGTCCAGCGCCATCTCGAGCATGTTCTGGCTGAACATCGCCATCCAGGCGGTGCCGTCCGCCTGCTCCAGCCTGCCGCCGGTCGGCAGCGCGGCGCTGCGGTCGAAGACGCCGATGTTGTCCAGGCCGAGGAAACCGCCCTCGAAGACGTTGTTGCCCGCGGGGTCCTTGCGGTTGACCCACCAGGTGAAGTTCAGCAGCAGCCGGGTGAAGCTCTTTTCCAGGAACGGGAAGTCAACATCGCCGAGGTCTTCCTGCATTCTCTGCAGGAACAGCGCCGCGAAGGCGTGCACCGGCGGGTTGACGTCACCGAAGTTCCACTCGTAGGCCGGCATCTGGCCGGTCGGGTGCAGGTAGTCCTGGGAGAGCATGAGGTCGATCTGCGTTTTCGCGAAGTCCGGGTCGACCATGGCGAGCGGAATGCAGTGGAAGGCCAGGTCCCAGGCCGCGTACCACGGGTACTCCCACTTATCGGGCATTGACACCACGTCGTGGTTGAACATGTGGAACCACGACTCGTTGCGTGTGCCGCGGCGGAGCGGGGTGCGCAACGGGTGGAACCGGCGCTCGCGCAGCCACTCGTCCACGTCGAAGTGGTAGCACTGCTTGGACCAGAGCATGCCCGCCAGAGCCTGGCGCATGACGGACTTGGCGTCGTCGCTCACGTTCGGCGGCGTGATGACCTCGTAGAAGTCATCCGCTTCTCGCCTTCGCTGATCGATGAGGAGGTCGGCGTCGGCGAAGGGGTCACTCAGCTGCTCCGGGTCAGCCCGGCTGAGGCGTAGGTGGACCGTCGCTTGTCCGCCGCCGGGGACGTGGAGGGTGACGTGAGCGGCCGCCTTGGTGCCCGTCTTCGCGGGGTTGACGGTGGCAGCGCCGTGCAGGATGTGGTCGTTGATGCCGTCCTTGGGGTACGCGGGTCCTTGCTCGGCGCCGAAGACGCGCCGGCTGTTTGTCTCGTTCTCGCAGAACAGCAGGTCGGCCTCGGGCCCGGCGTAGAGGTAGAAGACGCCGAGCTGGGGGTGGTCGGCGCGGATGACGCGACAGGCCGCGCTCGCCACCTCCTCGAGGCGGGGCCTGGCGGCTTCCGGGGTGCCTGGCATGTCCTCGTGCCAGGACCACGTGTTGCGGAACCAAAGCGTCGGGACCACGTGCAAGAACGCGTCCCTGGCGCCGCGGTTGTGCACGGTGACGCGCTGGATGATGTCTTCCGGGCCCGCTTTCGCGTGCTCTACCTCCACGTCGAAGTAATCGCCCGCGTTGAAGATGCCTGTGTCGAGCAGCTCGTACTCGAACTCGTACCGTGACCGGCCCCTGTTGACCGCGACGAGGTCGTTGTAGGGGAACTCGTCCTGCGGGTACTTGTACAGGTAGCGCTGGTAGCTGTGCGTCGGGACGTTGTCGACGTAGAAGTAGTACTCCTTGACGTCCTCGCCGTGGTTGCCTTCGGCGTTGGTCAGGCCGAACAGCCGTTCCTTCAGGATCGGGTCGCGCTCGTTCCACAGCGCGAGGGCAAGGCAAAGCCGCTGCTTGTCATCGCTGATTCCCGCGATGCCGTCCTCGCCCCACCGGTACGCGCGCGAGCGCGCCTGGTCATGGCTGAAGTACGACCAAGCGTCGCCGCCTTCGCTGTAGTCCTCGCGGACCGTCCCCCACTGGCGTTCGCTCAGGTAGGGTCCCCAGGCGCGCCACGGGACACCCGCCCGTGCCTCGCCCAGCCGCTGCTCTTCTGCCGTCAGCCCTGCCTGGCCTGCCGACGTGGTCTCGTTATGCGCGCCCCCGTATGACACACAGTGATTGTCCCCACTAGAAGACAGCCGTAACAACGGTGTCATGCAGTGTGACGTCGTACCAGTTCAGTTGGAGCAGGAGGCGCTCCGGACGCGACGGGTTGCCGGTTGGCAGTCTTCTGGCGTGTGGCATGTTGTGTGTGGCGCCTCGTGGTGTCCCGGTGAACGCGCCGGACGGCGGGCGCGTTGTCACAGCAGCCTCTGGTGTTCACCTTGTATATGCGCCGTACGACAAAACGGGACAAAACCACCTCGAAAGTGGTCGGCGTATATACAAAGTGCAACGGTGAGGCCAGTGTGACGAGCGGATGAGCGCCGTCGGCCGGGGGCCGCGGGCCGCGGGCCGGCGTCGAGGGTCGGGGCGGGGCCAGGGCACCGGGCTAGGGGCCAGGACATGGGGCCAGGGCACCCGGGCCAGGGGCCGCGGCCAGGGCATGGGGCCAGGGCACCCGGGCCAGGGGCCGCGGCCAGGGCACCCGGGTCAGGGGTCGGGGCCAGGCATGGTCCGGAGGCCGGGGCCAGGCATAGGGGCGGAGGGCTATGCGCGGGCGCTGCCGGCGAGTTCGGCCGCTAGTTCGCCTCTGGAGGCGATGCCGAGCTTCCCGTACGAACTGGTCAGGTGATTTTCCACTGTTCGCTGGGTGATGAAGAGCGCCTGGGCGATCTGCCGGTTCGTCTGGCCGGCGGCTGCCAGTTCCACGACTGCGAACTCGCCTGGCGTCAGCGCGTCACGGCCGCGCACCGCGTCGCGCCGCGGCCTGCCGCCTGCTATCACGAGCTCGTGCCTGGCCCGGCTGGCTAGCCGCAGGCTGCCCTGCCTGTGCGCGAGGTCCAGTCCCTCGCGCAGGTACTCGCGCGCCTCGGTACGCCCGCCGGCCCGGCGCCGGACGGCGCCGAGGTCGATGAGCGCTCGCGCCAGCTCCAGCGGCGATGAGGAGGAGGAGCGCAGCACGCTGACCGCTTCCGTCAGCAGGTTTACTCCGCGGTCGCCGCCCTCGGCCAGGCCCGCGGCGCGCAGCGCGATGCCTAGCGCACGGGGAGAGCCCCACTGCGTGGCGAGGGCGAGTTCCTCCGCGCATAGACGGCGCGCATCTACGGCGCGGCCAAGCGCGAGCAGCGACAGCGCGGCATCCGATCGCCAGGCGAGGACAGCCGGGTTGACGTGCCCGCACGCCTGCGCCTGCTCCCCCGCGGTCAGCAGGTCGACAGCGGCGGCCGCGTGATCGCCATCGGCAGCGTGCAGGCAGCCCCTGGCGTGCCGCAGCAGGGTGTGCGGCCAGATCGGCCACAGGTCACCCATCAGGCCCCGCTCCGTCAGCATCGCCCGTGCCTTGGCAAGCTCGTCGCGCTCGATCAACCCGTGGATGACGAAGGGCAGGTAGAGGTATTCGATCGCGATGCTTGGCGTTCCCGACACGGCCCGCAGGCCGTAGGCGACAGCCTGCCTGATCTCGCCCGCGCAGAGCGCGGCGATGGACAGCAAGCCCTCCACCACAGCGGCGGCAGGCGCCGAGCCGTGACGCCGCGCGAGGTCCAGCCTTGTGCGTGCCGCGGCGGTGGCTTCCTCGACGAAGCCGGCGTGCAGGAGGGCGGCGAGCGCTTCCGACAGCGCCGCCCCGGCGACCCAGTCCCGTTCCGGTAGCGCCGCTATCGCCATGCGCGCGTTACGCACGGCACCTTCCCGCTCCTGTGCGACGGCGGCGAGCTCCAGCGCGAGGCCCGCGTGCAGGCGCGGGTCGAGGCTCTCGCCGCGCCCTGCCCTGTCCCTGATGTGCTCCACCATCGGGCGCGCCGCGGCATGTGCGCCCGGGTCCAGCCGGGCCAGGGTCAGCAGTGCCGCCTGCAGCTGCTGCCTGCCCGGCTCACCGTCCGCCTCGTCGACCGCCCTGGAAAGCATTTCCGCCGCGGCAGCGAAATCGCCGCGCAGCAGCAGTGCCTCAGCGAGGAGTTGCGCGACCTCGCCGCGCCGAGGCCAAGCCGATGTCGCGTCGAGCACTTCCGTCAGGTGCGCGACCGTGGCCTCATCGCCCAGCATCAGCTCGGCCGCGCCGAGCTCGAAGAGCACGTCTGTCCGCAGTCGCGCGGCCGGCGGCTCCGCGAGAGCACGCCGCAGGCAAGTGATCGCCACCTCCGGGGCTCCGCGGCTGCGAGCGTCCGCCGCGGCGGCTAGCAGCTTGTCGACTACCCACGCGTCATCGGCTCCGGCTGAGGCGAGCAGATGCACTGTTACCTCTTCGAGCGCCGCGCCCTGGGCGTCGAGCATGCGGGCAGCCCTGGCATGCCAGCGCTGGCGCACCGGGGCGGCAAGGTCCTGGTACACAGCGGAACGCACTAGCGGGTGCACGAACTCGATGGCCCGCTCCCCCTGAATCAGCCGTTCGGCCATGAGCGCCGCGATCGCCTCGGTGCACGAGTCGTTGTCGAGATCCGCCAGCTGGCCGGCCCGCGCCGTGGTAGCCGCTGTGCCCAGCACGGCGACGGCGTGGGCGGCGGCCAGCGCCGCCGCGGGCATCCGTCCGAGCTGCAGCAGCACGCCGCGCGACACCGAGCCAGGGGTCAGCTGCCGCAGGTGCGCGATATCGTCGTCCCGCCCGCTGAAACCATCGGCGGCAAGGCTCGCCGCGAGCGCCTGCAGTAGGAGGGGGTTGCCCCCCGTAAGGTCGCGGCATTCCTGCTGGAACGCCGCGGACGGTGTCCCGCCGAGCGCGTGGCGGACAACCTCCGCGCAGGCGGCCGTGCCGAGCGCGGCCGGGCGGAGCACCGTGACGCTCGGGTCCGCGGCCAGGCCGGAGATCAGCGCCTTCTCCTGCGCGGTCCCAGAGCGCGGCTCCCGGACGGTGAGCACAAGCACGACTGCGAGCCCTTCCAGCCGGCGCGCCAGGTGCACGACGAAGCGTAGCGACGGCTGGTCAGCCCAGTGCAGGTCATCGAGCGCGAGCAGCAGCGGCGTGCCCTGCGCGATTCCCGCGGTGAGCCAGTACAGGCCATGCAGGACGGAGAACGTGTCTTCGCCATCCGGGCGGGCGTCCATCGTCAGCGCGGGAGCGGCCAGCGCGGCCGCGTCTCCCCCGGCCAGTCGCGCGCCGTCCAGCCTCCCCGGCTGAAACAGCTGGCGCACGACACCCCACGCGTAGCCGCTCTCGAACTCGGCCGCCCGCGCCGTGAGCACGGTCATGCCCGCGGCCGCCGCCTGCTGGCGGGCATACGCCAGCAGGCTCGTCTTGCCGATGCCGGCGGGTCCCTCCACCAGCAGCGCTGAGCCCGCCCCAGACCGCGCCGACTCCAGGGCGGTCCCGATGGCCGCGAGCTCGGTCACTCGCTCGAGCAACCGGCCGGCAGGGGGTGTCCCGCTCATGGCGAAATCGTAGGAGAAGGGCGACCGCGGCACCATCACGATGCGCGGCAAGGTACCCGCGCGGCGATCGGATCAGGACTGGCCGGAGGGCTCAGGGGTTGCCTGGCGGTCGGGCTGGGCTCTCGGGCGCCGTGCCGGGCGGTGGCGCGCTTGCGGGCGCTGTGCTCGCTTGCGCCGTGCTCGCTTGCGCCGTGCTCGCGGAAGTTGGGCGGGCCGACTCGGCACGCGGCGGGGTGAAGATGCGCTCGGCCACACTGATGAGCCGGTCGGCGCGATCGCGGACCATCTCGAAGCGCTGGAGGACCTGCTCGACCCGTTCCTGCAACCGGTCCGCCGGGTCCTGGCGCTGCCCCGGCCAGGGCGGGCCGGCCTCGCCGTGCTGGCCATGCTCGCCGTGCTGGCCGACGTGCGGCGGCATCGGAGGCCGCGGCGGGTGCGGTGCGTGGGGCGGAGGCGGAGCGTGGGGCGGGGGCGGCGGGCGGTGCGCGCCGTGATGGTGGCGGGGCGGGCCGTCGTCGAACTCGCCGGCCAGTTCTTCGGCCTCGTCGGCGGCTTCTTCCGCCCGGTCGGCGGCCTCTTCGGCTTCGTCGGCGAGCTGCTCCGCGCGTTCGGCGCGGTGGCGGGCCTGCTCGGCGACGGCGCGGGCCTCGTCGGCGCGGCGCTGTGCCTGGGCGATCTCCTCGTCGCTGGCCCATTCCATGGTCAGCTCGGAGGCTTCCTGCGTCAGGTCCGCGGCTTCCTCCGCCGCGGTGGCGGCCTCGTCCGCGCGCTCGGCCCGCGTCCGGGCCTGCTCGGCAAGCTCGCGGGCGTGCTCGGCGAGCTGGCGGGCCTGTTCGGCTTGGACCTGGGCGCGGAACTCGTCCACGCTGAGGCCGGCCTCCTCGGCCATCCGCGCGTACCAGTCGTCGTCAAGCGGGGTGCCACCGGAACCTTCCCCAGGGAGGTCATCGCCAAGGGCCTCGCCGTTAGGGACTTCGCCGTCAGGGACTTCGCGGTCGTCGGGCCCGTCCTGGACCGCATGCCTGGCGACGCTGTACGGCTCGCCGGTCTGGGCCATGCGCTGGCGGATGGCGGCCTTCCGCGCCTTGTCCTGAGTCATGATCAGTGCTCTCCTGGCGAGTCTGCCCGCGTCTGCTCGCCATGGGTGAACGGCCATGACTAGGAAAGGGCACCCGAGTCGCAGACCCTTGTCCTCGTTGCCGGCCGACGGCGCGGGCCGATCGCTGGCTCGGAAGCGGGCAGGTGGTGCGCTGCCACTACGCCGAGGCTACCTCACGATATAACGCGTCGCAAGAGAGTTTTGGCGGGGCGGGGCGCGGCTGGGGGTCGCAAGAGGGCTCTGGCGGGGCAGGGCGCGGCTGGGGGGGTCGCAAGAGGATTCTGGCGGGCGGGGCGCGGCTGGGGGGGTCGCAAGAGGGCTCTGGCGGAGTGGGGCGCGGCTCGGGAGGGCGGGAGCGGGCGTCGCCGGGGATGGGGGTGGCGTGGGCTGCCGTGGCGGGCGCCGCGCTGACCGGGGGCGCCACGCTGGGCAGGAAGGGACTGTGCCGGCGGAAGGCCACGGCTCGTTCGGGATAAATGGCGGAGTGGCATTCGTGGCCGGCCGCTGCGGTTGTCGCGGACCTCAGCCCTGGCGAGGGCTTGTCATGCAGCGGCCCCGGTCCGCAACCTGCGGCGGACCGGGGCCGGCTGGTTGTCCCTAGCCGATCGTGTAGGTGTAGGGGAAGGCGGCGACGTCGCTGCCCTCAGGGGAGAACCCGGGGAGCTCGTTGAAGCTCACCGCGCTCGGCATGAACGAGGAGTCGGCGATGTAGAGGGTGCCGGACACCGTGGTGCCGTGGCTCCCCTCCGGCGTGATCGTCACCGGGATGGAGACGCTCTGGCCGGGGTTGACCACGTACGGCGTGAATCCGGCCGCCGCGTTGACGCTGCCCAGCCACAGGTCGCCGGTGGGCGTGGAGACCGCCGGGTCGAAGCCTGCCGTGGTCGCCGTCATCGACACGTTCGCGTTGACGCCCTTGGCTTGCTTCGCGCCGGTCGGGCCGAGGAGGAACGGCGTGACCGTCCAGTCGCCCGGCGGCACGTTCGGCGCCGAGAAGGACTGCGTGGCGGTCTTGCCTGTCGACGAGATCAGGTCCGGGTCGCCGAACGAGTAGGAGGCGTCGAAGAACAGCGGGGCGGTGGACGAGACCGTCGAGTTGATCGCAGTGGTGTGGGACGGGACCAGGAAGGCCGGCACCACGCCCGCCAGGTTCGGCAGCGTGAGGGACGGCGCGGTCTGCGGGGCGAGGTCCAGGCTGGTCTGGGTGTTGAGGCGGGCGTCGACGAAGTACGCCTCAGGCGTGGTGCCGCTGTTGTGCACCCAGACGTACGCGGTCACCGGGATGCCCGGGGTGAGGTCGGTGCCGGCCGAGTCGGGAAGCCCGCTGGCGCCGGCCGAGACCGGGGAGTTGTCCAGGGTGATCGTGAAGGGCTGGGCGACCGCCGTCCCCGAGACCGTGTTGTAGAAGTCGATGATGAGCGTCCACAGTCCGGCAGTCGGGTTCAGGACGTGGAGGACGGCGCCGTCTTCGGGCTGGATCTGGGATTGCCCGGAGACTGAGGTCTGCATCAGCCCGTTGGCGGCGGCGGAGGCGACGGCGCCGTTCGGGTCGACGAGTTCGGCGAACAGCGTGTTGCCGGCGTCGCCCGTGCTCACGCTCACGTTCAGGGCCGGGAGCCCGGACGGGATCTGGACCTGGTAGTACGCGGTCTGCCCGGTCGCGGACGCGCGGCCGTTGCCGCCGGTCAGGGTGCCGGTGACGGTGGTCGTGCCGTTCGGCGCCGGTATCAGCGAGCGGAGCGTGACCGGGATCGAGGTCACCGCGGTGAATGCCGGGGACGCGGCGTCCCTTGTGAGGACGATGGCGCCGGATTCGTCACCGGGCTGGGACGGGGTGGACACCGTCAGCGTGACGGTGCTTGAGGCGCCGGGGGCGAGCGTCAGCTGGCTCTGGGACAGCGTGCCGAACTGCTGCCAGGTGGCGGTGCTGGCCTGGAACTGGGCCTGCAGCGGAGCGCCGGAGCCCGCGCTGGAGATCAGGGCCGTCCAGGTGCCCGGTTGCGGGTCGGCCACCTGCGCGTTGCCGTAGTTGCCGACCCCCTGGGGCAGGTTGTACTCGGCGAGATCGCCGCTTGGCGAGATCAGGCTCAGGTTGACCACGCTCGGGACGGCGAGTGAGGCGTTGAGCCGGGCCTGGCCTGGCGGCACCGTGAAGGTGACGGCCGTCGCGTACTGTGCGGCGTTGGTGAGCGTGAGCGTCTTGGTGACGACCGGCGTGTACGGGGACAGGGTGCGGCTGGACAGGTTCACCGTGGCGCTGGCCGCGCCGTCGTTGGTGAGCGTCTCGGTGAACTGCTCACTCGTGCCTGGCTCGCCGACGGCGTTGAGCTGGGTCGGGCTGTCCAGGATGGCGTGCCCGGCCGGCTTGACGCTCGCGCCCTGGTAGTCGCGTGCGGCGAGCACGGCCTGGTACGCGTCGATGAGGCCCGCGCCTTGCTGCTCGGCGGGGGCGTCGATGTTCTGCGCGGTCGACACGATGATCTGCTTGACGACGGCCGGGGACGGCGTGGCGCCGTTGTGCGCCTCGCGATAGGCCTGGATCACCAGCGCGGCGACCCCGGAGGTCAGCGGCGCCGCCTCGCTCGTCCCGCCGGACAGCTGGACTGACGCGGGCTTGCCGTCGAAGTTGGTGCAGGCGGCCCACTTGTCCGGGTTGGGGGTGCAGAGGGTCCAGTTCAGGTCGCCGGGGGCGACCACGTCCACGGTGCCGCCGGCCTGGTCGAAACCGCCGGAGGACAGGCCGCTGATGTTGTTGTCGAGCCAGCCCGTGACGCCTGGCGCGGTGATGCCGCCGATGCCGGTCTGCGCGTAGGCGCGGTAAGTGGTGCTCGCGCCGGCCGAGATGACGTTCGGGTCGGTGGCGGGCGAGCCGATCGTGTCGGTCACGCCGGCGTCGCCGGTGGACACGTCCACCGTCACGCCGGCCTTGACGGCCTCGTCGTTGGCCAGCCTCGTCAGGTCAAGGCTCGCCTCGTCAGGGAACGGGTTGCTGCCGAACGATTCGTTGAGCACGTTCACGTGGTCGACCGTGACGGCGTAGTCGATGGCCTCGAGGAAGACGGAGTTGAACGCGAACTCCGCGGAGCCGAACACGTTGAGGCCGACCAGGCTGGCGCCGGGCGCCACGCCGAGGATCCTGATGTCACAGGGGGTGGAAAGGCCCAGACCGTAGCTGGCGATGTTGTAGACGTGGCGGCCTTGCGCGGCGATCGAACTGGCGTCGAGGAAGGCTTCGCCGCCGTCGGTCGGCGCGTTGGTGCCGGTGCCGCTGAAGTCCTGGTAGTCGGTGAAGACGTGCTTGCCGTTGGCGCGGATGAAGTCCGGGTTGTTGATGTCGATGCCGTCGGCGATCCAGGCGACCTTGACGCCGGCGCCGGTGTAGCCGAGTCCCTGGGCCGAGTCGCTGGCGCCGGCGGCGTGGATCACCTGGACGGCTTCGGGGTCGAGCTGGACTTTGCCCTTGGGGGCGCAGGCGCCGGGGAGCGGGGCGCTGCCTTGTTTTTTGCTCGCGGGTTTCGTGACCGGCAAGGTGGCGACCGGGATGGGCAGGTCGGGGACGACCTCCTTGACGGCCGGATTGGCGGCCAGGAGCCTGGCGGCACCGGGCGAGACGGTGGCGGCCACGGCGTTGACCAGCGAGATGCTGTGCACGTTCTTGGCATGCGTCTGCGTGAGTTCGGTCAGCACGCCGCGCTGGAGGCTCCTGATCATGGCGGCGCGCATCGTCGAGTTCCTCGTCGTGTCGGGCAGCGCGGCGACCTGGTTCTTGAAGAGCACGATCACCTTGTCGGTGACGTTCTTCGACAGGGCTTTGGCTTCCGCTGGCGAGATTTTCGTGGCGTTTGTGGCGTTGTTCGTGGCGTTTGTCGTGGCGTTTGTCGTGGCGTTTGTCGGGGAGCCTGCGGACGGCGGGACGGTCCGCGCCTGGGCGGTTGCGACCGTCGTGGCTGTCGTTGCCAGGGCGAGCAGGAGGATGGGGGAAGTGAACGCCGCTGTGCGCAGCAAACGCCGATGCCGCATGTGAAAGAACTCCTCGCCTGAAGTTTCTGCACGCTCCCGAATGTTGACGCTCAAATATTCCAGCATTGAGGGATAAGTGTCTATTGTTTCTTCAGGCGTGTTTGGTCTCACTTGTGCCTTGTGCCTTGTGGCGTGGACGGGCGGGCGGCTGTGGCCCGTTCAGCGATTGCAGCCAGGTGCGGGGTGCGTGGCTTGATAGCGGGGTTCCGCCTGCTTGTGCCCTGGCGGCGGCTCGCCCGGATCGCGACGGGATTTGCCCGTTTCACATCGCCGGACAGCGAGATCGTGCGGTGCGGCCACGGCGCGAGTGTTCGGCGGCATGCGGGGATATGTCCGGAATGCCGGAAATATTCAGGGTGCGGCTATTAACGGGAAGGGTTATCCGCCCTCCAGGTCCGATAACCCTTCCCGTTGTTCTGCCAACGGCGCTGGGCGCAGGCGCCGCCCTCCGGGGTCAGGTATCTGGCGCCCCTCTGTTCCCATTGCGCACCGCCAGAAGCAGGACATTTGGCTCGTGTGCGACGCGCGGTCGGAGTGCGGGTCACGCGGGGGTGGTGGCGACGCCCATGATGGCCGGGCTCACGAACTTCGGGGCTTTCGGCAGCGCCGTGTGCTCGAGTTGCGTGACGGTGAACCCCGCCTGCTTGATGGTGCTGAGCGTGGCGCGGTTGCAGTCGCAGCAGACGACGATGCGGTTGAGCCAGTTCATCCTGTCCTGCAGCCGCGCCCGCGCGAGGTCGTCGGAGCGCACGTGCTCGAGGAACAGGAGCCGGCCGCCGGGCCGCAGTACCCGGCGCAGCTCCCGCACCGCTCGCGGCTGGTCGTCGACGCCGCACAGGACCAGCGTGGAGACGGCCACGTCGAACGTGCCGTCGTCGAATGGCAGGTCCTCGGCCGGCGCGCGCAGTACCTTGGCGGCGCTGCCGTTTTCGCGGACCCTGCGCTCCAGCCGGCGCAGCATGGGGGGCTGCGGCTCGGTGATCGTCAGCGACTCGACGCCTTGTCCGTACAGGAGGAGGTTGGCGCCGGTCCCGGCACCGACCTCGATGACCTGGCCCGCGGCGCCGGCGAGCAGGCGGCGGCGCATGTCGCGGAGCCCGGCTGCTTCGGCCTTGGCGATCTGCCGGTCGTAGGTCAGGGCGAAAAAGCTTGATCGTAGGGACATGGCTGCCTCATTTCGTCGCGATCGGAGAGCGTTCGTGATTCGACCGTAAGGAGATGGCTGGCCGGGCCGCATGAGGCGAATACCCCATCTTCGCTGGCGGGGGTGGTGCGGAGTGAAGTGGCGGGGGTGGGTGCGGAGTGACGTGGCGGGGTTGGCGCGGAGCGAAGTGGCGGGGGTGGCGCGGCGCGGGCTGGCGGGCGGTCACGGTGGGGAGTGGGGGCCGGCGGGGCGGGGCGGGTTACGCTGTGCTGATGGCAGATGGTGACGGCCATCCGCGAGCACGGCTGGCAGAACTCGTCGCGGCGCTGTCGCTCGGGATTGACCTCGGCTTCGGGCAGCCGATGGAACACGTGCTGCGGCAGTGCCTGATCGCGCTGCGGCTGGCCGAGCGGTCGGGGCTGGGCGAACTTGACCGGTCCGCGGTGTACTACACGGCCCTGCTCGTCAATGTCGGCTGCCATTCTGACGCGCACGAGCAGGCGAAGTGGTTTGGCGACGACATCGCGCTTAAGGCCGGCAAGTACAGCCATGACCTCGGCGGCGTCCGCGCGATCCTCGCGACCATGCGGCTGGTGGGGGCCGGGAACCCGCCGCTGCACCGGTTCCGTGTCGGGCTCGCGTTCGCGGCGGTCGGGCACCGCGAGGTCGACGGGATGATCGCGCGGCACGCGCGGCTCGCGCAGACGCTGGCCGAGCAGCTTGGCCTGCCCGGCGAGGTCCGGGACGCGGTCGGCGCCGCTTATGAGCAGTGGGACGGACACGGCTGGCCTGGCCTCTTGAAAGGCGACACTGTCCCGATCGCGGCGCGGATCGCGCAGCTGGCCGAGTTCACCGAGGTCGCGCACCGCGTGCAGGGCGTGACGGCGGCGCGTGCGCTCGCGCGAGCGCGGTCAGGCAGGCAGTTCGACCCGGCGCTGGCCGCGCTTATGTACACGCAGGCGGACCAGATCTTCGCGGGGCTTGACGCCGTTCCTGCGTGGCAGGCGGTGATCGCCGCCGAGCCGGCGCTCGCCGTGGAACTGTCGCCCGCGCAGCTTGACGACGCGCTGACGGCCATCGCGAACTTCGTGGACCTGAAGTCGCCGTACACGCTCGGGCATTCGGTCGCCGTCGCCGAATTGGCCGCGGATGCGGGCCGCAGGCTCGGCATGCCGGATGAGAAGGCTGAACTGCTGCGCCGGGCCGGGCTGGTGCACGGCTTCGGGCGGCTTGGCGTGTCGAACGCGATCTGGGACCGCCCGGGACCGCTGGGCGCCGGCGACTGGGAGCGTGTCCGGATGTCTCCCTACCTGACCGAGCGCATGCTGCATCAGTCGGTGGCGCTGGCCCCGCTCGGCGAGATCGCCGTGCAGCATCGCGAGCGACTGGACGGCAGCGGCTACCCGCGAGGATTGTCCGGCGGGGCGATCTCCCGGCTGGCCCGCGTGCTCGGCGCCGCGGACGCCTACCAGTCGATGCGCGAGCCGCGGCCGCACCGGCCCGCGCGGTCGGCCGACGACGCGACGGCCGAGTTGCGTGCCGACGTGCGCGCGGGCCGCCTCGACGGCGCGGCTGTCGACGCCGTGCTCGAGGCGGCGGGGCATCGCCTGCCGCGGCGCAGGACGGCCATGGCGGGGCTGACCGCCCGCGAAACAGAGGTCCTCATCCTGCTCGCGCGCGGCATGTCCAACAAGCAGATCGCGGCCCGGCTCGTGATCACGCCGAAGACCGCGGGCAATCATGTGGAGCACATCTACGCGAAGATCGGCGCCTCGAGCAGGGCGACCGCGGCGATGTTCGCCGTCCAGCACGGACTGCTGCCGGAGGAAGAGATCGCGGCCGCGGTCACGGACCCGGCGCAGCTGGGTCCTCGCCAGCCACGGACTCCCGCTGAGTGAGGCCCGGGAGAGCCCCCGCCAGCGGTTCGGTCAGCGCCTCCACCTGGTGGCGCAGGGCCGACACCTCGGCGGCCAGCGCCTGCATCACAGGGCGTCGCCGAACGTGGCGAACCCGGGTTGGTCGGATGCTCCGCGTGGTAAGCCACCAGGCAGCTGACCACCAGGACGCCGCCCGCGACGACGAAGACCCGGCCAAGCCGCTCAACCAGGCGGGGGGTGCCCCGGCCCGGCCGTGCCAGGCGGACAAGGCGGATCACGCGGAGCACGACCGCGAACCCGCCCGCGCTCGCGAACGGGAGCAGGAACCAGGGCACCGTGGCGATCACGACCTCCAGATCGACGCGGCCGAGCCTGCTGCGCGCGTAGCGCGGGAGAAAACGCGCCTGCACCACGTAGTCGGCGAAAGGGACCAGCCAGCTGCCGATGCCGACCACGATCCCGATCCAGCTGTTCGATTGCGGGACGACGATGAGCGGCAGGATGGCGGACACGATGATCGGATGCGCTGACCCCGAATATCCTCTGCATCGAAGGCATGCGTGACGCAGGGCCCCGGGAGCGGACATGCGCGACCTGACCGAGGAAGCGATACAGCGCCTGTTGCGCGCGGACCCAGACGACTGGCCCCAGCTGGCGCCGCGGGTCGCCGAGGCCATCGGACCGTCCAGGCTGCGCGAGATCGCCGGTGAAACCCGGCGGCGCACCGGCGGAGTGGACGAGGTCGAGGCGCGTTCTTCGGGCGGGTTCATCGCGAGAGGGCCGAGCGGACGCGTGCTGGTGCGCGGCAGCGCCGACGCCGACGGGCTCGTCGCGAGCCTGTGGATCACGGCCGCGGTACGGACAAGCCATCCAGGGCGCGCGCTGCACATCAGCAACGCGCTGCTCGTCGTCTTCAGCGCGCTCGCGGCCTGGGGCGCGTGGGGCGCGACGAGCCGTACCGCCTGGGTGGCCAGCGCGTGCTGGGTGCTGTTCCTTGCCCTGGTTGTCGAGGGACTTGGCGGACCGGCCCGGCTCCCCTGGTGGATCCGCCGCACGGCCGAGGCGCTCTGGCTCAGCGGGGCACTGGCCGCCGTCCGGCTCGCCGGCATGGCCGGCGGGACGATCGGCGCGAGCCTCATCCTCGGCATCGCCTGCGTCGCCGCCGCCGCGGCGGCGATCTGCTGGGCCCGCACCAGGGACTTGGACGCGGCCGTCTCCGTCCCGCTGGCATTTCCGCTGCGGGGCCGCTGGTATGTGGTCCATGGCGGCGCGAGCGCCATCGTCAACCACCACGTCAAGGTGCCAGCACAGCGCGGCGCGCTCGACCTGGTGCGCGCCGGGGCGCAGGGCACCAGGCGCGGCCCCGGGCACGGCTGCGCCGCGTACCTCGCCTACGGGCAGCCGGTGTTCGCGCCGTGCGCCGGCACCGTGGTCACCGCGCGCGACCGCTTCCCTGACCAGGTGCCCGGAACCATCGAGCCCGCCCCTGCCGGAGGCAACGAGGTTGTGATCGACACCGGCCGGGAACTCATCCGCATGGCTCACCTGCGGCCCGGGACGGTGCGCGTCGCTCGCGGGCAGCGGGTGCTCGCCGGGGAACTGCTCGGGGAAGTCGGCAACAGCGGCAACACCACCGAGCCGCACCTGCACCTGGAGGCCTCCCGTGACGGGCTGGGCCTCGACCTCCGCTTCGCGGGGAACCCCGGTCGCTACTGGCGCGGTCGCACCCTGCGCGGTTAGCCACCACCGGGCAGGTGGCGGGCGCGCGGGAGTCGGGACGGCTCGTTCGGGATGATGGGGGACAACTGCGGGGCGGCGGGACGGTCGTCAGCCTGACAGGGGCGCGGCTGACGGGGGAAAGCCTGTCCAGCGCAGCGCGGGCGGAAGATGGCCGGCATCGTTGAAGCTGATCAGGCTGGGGGGCGCGGCGGGCTGGTAGGCGATCACGGTCAGGGCGCCGTTCATCTGGTTCAGCCCGAGCCAGCGCCAGGGGGGTCCTGCCATCGCCTGGCTCACGAGCCACCCGATCAGGAAGTTGTGGGTCACGACCAGTTCGTGCGTGTCGGCGCCAGCGGCGCCGGCCCGCGTGAACCGTTCGAGCGCCGCGCGGGCGAGGCTGGCGCCTGCGGCGCGCTCCTCCTCTGTGTAGCTGGTCACGACGCTGGCGAACGGGGCCGGCAGGCCGGCAAGCGCGGGATCGGAGGGGATGTAGTCTCCGGCGAGCTCGGAGGTGGTTATCGGGACGTCAGGGAATGCCGCCGCCATGATCTCCGCTGTCTGCGCCGCCCGGGGCAGCGGGCCATGGCAGATGGCGGTCAGCGGTACGTGCCGCAGCCGCTGCCCGGCCAGCCGCGCCTGCTCACGGCCCGTCTTGCTGAGCGGCCCGTCGTGCGGCGAGGCCTCGCCGTGCCGGACCAGGTACAGGAAATGAGTCACCCAGCGAGCTTACGAGGCTAGCTGCCAGGCCCGGGCACGCCGCTCGTGCCCGGGCATTGGAAGCCGCATTTCGGCTCCGCGGCCGGGGGCAAGAAAACGCCCGTTAATATGCCTCGAATCAACAAAACACGCTGCGCTCGCGGTCCCGAAAGTTTCGGCCGGCCATGGGGTGAAAACAGGAATTCGACGCGGGCAGGAAACATTTCGGACTTATCGTCGCCGCGTGAAAGTGTTGACACGCAGGAGGTTAAGCGTCGCCAGAGTGATGTCTGTGATTTGAACACTGCGCGAGGATGAACTCATCTGGCGGGAACGGCCAGGCAGTTCGGCGTGCGGGGATTGGCGCGGGCCAAGGCCGGGATTTGCCTCTTCGTTTGTTCCGAATAGTAGGATGCCTCCCCCATTTCCCGAATAGTAGAACGCTGTCTTGACATGTGAAAACACCGTCAGGACGCTCGACCTAGCGTTCTCACGGAATGGAGGAGGAAAATGAGCTGGCGACCACGACGGCGTGGGCAACTGCGCAGGAAAGTAATCGTGCTGATCGTGAGCCCGGCGGCCGTCCTGGCGATGGCCGCGGGCGTACCCGCGGCGCAGGCTGTCGCCGCCACCCATGGGGCCACGCACGGGACCACCCACGTGACGGCCGCCCGGTTGCCGGTCATGCCGTGCGCGGCGCTGACCGGCATGCCGCTGCCGGGCCTGCCGGGGTCTGACACCGCTACCGTGAGCGCGACCGAGGTCGCAGGGAGCGGCTGCCAGGTCTCGATCGAGATCACGGACACCTCGGACCCGCGCGGCGGCCAGCCCGGAATGATCGGCGTCGACGTGACCCTGCCCGACACCTGGAACGGCAACTACATGGCCGAGGGCAACGGCGTCTACTGCAGCCCGGCGAGCTTCGTCACCCTCACGGGAGACCAGTGGCTGGCGGCCGGATACGCGATCTCGCAGGACGACTGCGGGCACACGGGGTTCACCAACCCGCTCGTCTCGCCGTGGGTCACGAACTCCAGCCCGCCGCCGGCGCTGAACTGGAACAGGATCGACGACTTCGGCTACCTGGCCCAGCACCTGATGGCGGTCGAGTCCAAAGCCGTGATCGACCAGTACTACGGCGTCGGGGCGCACTACTCGTTCTGGAACGGGTGCTCGACGGGCGGACGTCAGGGCCTCATGGAGGCGCAGCGCTACCCGGCGGACTTCAACGGCGTCCTGGCCGGCGCGCCGGCGATCAACTGGGACCAGTTCATGGTCGCGCAGATGTGGCCGCAACTAGTCATGGAGTGGAACAACGACTACCTGTCCCCCTGCAAGGAGAACCTGGTCAACACGACGCTGCAGTCGCAGTGCCCCGACCAGGACGGCCAGGTGGACGGCGTGTTCGACCCGCGCGACTGCGACGTGCTCGGCGTGCTCAACAGCCTGGTCGGCACGGTCACGCCGTGCGGCACGTTCACGTCGACTGACGCCCTGGTGATCAGGGAGATCTGGCAGGGACCCCGGTTGTCGGGCTCGCAGAACAACCTGCTGACCGGCCTGCCCGTCTGGTTCGGCATGGAGCCGGGCGCGAACCTGTCTGGCGCCTACCTTCCGTTCCTCGGGCCGGGAGGCGGGCTCGGGCTCGCGACCACGTTCCAGTTGCCGAGCGGGCAGTACAGCGGCGCGCCGTTCATCCCCAGCGCCGACTGGTTCCAGAACTGGATCAAGATGGACCCGACCTGGGTCTACACCGACGAGACCTACCAGCAGTACTGGCTGGACTTCCTCAAGTCGGGCCTGTCGTACGACGCCGAGATAGCGGCGGACAATCCGAACCTGACGGCCTTCCGCGCGCACGGCGGGAAGCTGATCATGTGGCAGGGACTGGCCGACCAGCTCATCTTCACCGGTGACAGCATCAACTACTACAACCAGGCGATCGCGGCCAACGGCGGGCTCAGCAGCACCGAGCAGTTCTTCCGGTACTTCCTGGCACCTGGAGTAGCTCACTGCGGCACCCCAGGACCGGGAAGCGTCGCGCCGACCAACCCGATGCAGCAGGTCATAGACTGGGTCGAGAACGGCCAGGCGCCCGCCGTGCTGGACGCGAGCGGCTCGATCAACGGCGCGTCCGTGACCCGGCCGCTGTGCCCGTACCCCGACCCCGACGCTGTCTACAACGGCGGCGACCCGACCCAGGCCAGCAGCTACAGCTGCCGGAACACGGTCCAGATAACCAACCCGTTCACCGTCGGCAAGTCGTCGGCTACCAGAGATTAGTGTCACGCGGCCCGGCGCGGCTGGCGGGCTCCCCAGCCGCGCCGGGCGCTGCTACCGCGCCCAGCGCATGATCAGCAGGTCGCGGGCCGCCGCGAGGTCGAGCAGGCCGCGGCGGGTCCGCGGCGACACCGGGCCCAGCGGAGCGCGCGTCCGGTCGCAGGCGATGACGCCGCCCTCGGCGAGCAGGATCTTCTGCGCGCGCAGGCCGCACTGCCGGTTCTCGAAGTGGATGAGCGGCAGCAGGTCTTCCCAGGCGCGCACTGCCCCGGCCCGGTCGCCGGACAGGTAGGAGCGGACGATCCGGCCGAGCTCGGCCGGGACCATCGAGCTTGGCATCGTGCCCCTGGCCCCGGCGTCCAGGTCCGGGATCAAGGTGACCGACTCCTCGCCATCGAACGGGCCTGGCAGGCTGTCGCCCAGGGCGCTGACCAGGGCGTGCAGCTTGTCCGCGGCCTGCGGCACCTCGATCTTGGCGTACTGGACCTGGGGCACGGCACGGACCAGGTCGACCAGCAGGCTGGCGGGCAGCGGCGTGGGCGACAAGGGCGCGTCCTGCACCATGACCGGGATGTCGATCGCGTCCGCCACCCGGCGGAAGTATTCGATCACCGCCGGCCCGGCGACTGTGAGCGTCGCCCCGAAGAAGGGCGGCATGACCATCACCATCGCCGCGCCCATCTCCTGCGCGGCGCGGCTGCGCGCGGCGGCGACCCGCGCGCTGTAGTGGCTCGTGGTGACGATCACGGGGACCCGGCCGGCGACCCGCTCGAGGAGCGTGCGGGCGATCGCGTCGCGTTCGGCGTCGGTCAGCGAGAACTGCTCGGAGTAGTTGGCGAGCACGCACATCCCGTCGACGCCGGCGTCGACCAGGTAGTCCACGACGCGCGCCGTGCCGTCCATGTCAACGGTCTCGTCGTCGTGAAAGATCGTCGGCACGACCGGCACGACGCCTGCCAGCGGAGCGTCCATGAGCGGATTCTCGCGGACAGCCCGCGTGAGCGCCATCCCCGGGGTTGAGTGCCGCTACGATGCCGAGCCGCACTGCCTGAGCTGGCCTGTGGCCGGTCAAGCCGGGCGGCTGGCCCAACCCGTGGTGCGCCCTTCACTCACCGTCAGCGGCCGACGGATGATCGCTAGCTTGCCCATGGCGACCCTCTCTGACAAGTCCTGATCCCGCCGGGCAAGGGGGCTCACGGCTCGCGCCCGGCGACTGTCAGCACAGCCGATCAGGCTCACGTGACGCGGCAGTGGAAGCCATATGGAGACCATGTGAAGGCCCCGGCTTCACCTTAGTCGCGCCGGGCGTCCTGGTGCCGCCGCCGACTGCGCCTGTGGTGCAGGGCGATACTGGGGTGACTGAGGTCTTCATAGGACCTGCACACGGCCTTCACGCCTTCTGCATCCGCCGGGAGTGGGGTCATAAGCGTAAGGCAGCGCGTCCGCGGGCTACCCGCGACAGCGCGAACCGACTCTCGGGGGGTGACGGATGTGACGGCAAGCGTTGACGAAGCGAAGCTAGAAGAGTTCATGCACCGCATGATCGGCTTCATGACGGGCTCAGCGGTCTGCTACGGGATCTGGCTGGGTGACGAACTGGGCCTGTACCGGGTCCTCGCCGACGGGGGGCCGGCGTCTGCGGCGGAGGTCGCCGCCAGGGCCGGCTGCAATCCACGGCTGGTCGCGGACTGGCTCGACGGGCAGGCCGCCAGCGGGCTGATCAGCTACGACCCGGCGACGGACGCCTATCACCTGAGCGGAGAGGCGATCATGGCCCTTGCCGATGACTCCTCCCCGGTGTTCACGGCCCGGGCAATGAACGCCGTCGGCGCCTTCTACGCCGACATGGACAAGCTGGCCTCGGCCTTCCGCAGCGACGGGGCGCTGAGCTGGGCCGACCATGACCCGCGGCTGTTCGACGGCACCGAGTGGCTGTTCCGCACCGGCTATCGCGCTTACCTGCCGCAATGGATCGCCGCGCTCGAAGGCGTGCAGGCGAAGCTAGAGGCAGGCGCCCGGGTCGCCGACATCGGCTGCGGGC
>Ga0335073_10001906_pt1 | contig 28319 bp, 19 predicted proteins | sample Lox_Sample_22_FD_207093 | JGI IMG/M metagenome (GOLD analysis project Ga0335073, IMG submission 207093) | Soil microbial communities from Loxahatchee National Wildlife Refuge, Florida, United States - Lox_Sample_2.2 | ecosystem: Environmental > Terrestrial > Soil > Wetlands | place: USA...
CCCGTCCACCGCCGAGCTCGCCGCGCCGGCGAGCGACGCAGAGGCCGCCGCCCTGCTGCGTCAGCCGCGGCATCCCGGCGGCGCGGTGATACCGCGCGGCCTCGGCCGCAGCTACAACAACGCCGCGCAGTCCGCGGGCGGCCTCGTGCTGTCCACCGGGCGGCTGAACCGGATCATCAGTCTCGACCCGGCGACCGGCGTCGCGGTGTGCGAGGCGGGCGTCAGCCTCGAGCAGCTCATGGTCGCGGGCCTGCCCGCCGGGTGGTTCGTGCCGGTGTCGCCCGGCACCAGGCAGGTGACGATCGGCGGCGCCATCGCCGCCGACGTGCACGGCAAGAACCACCACGTGGCGGGCAGCTTCGACAGCCACGTGCTGTCGTTCGACCTGCTGGCGCCCGACGGCGAGTCGCGGACCGTGACGCCGGACGACGAGGTGTTCTGGGCGACGGCCGGCGGGATGGGCCTGACCGGCTTCATCACCCGCGCCACCGTGCAGCTCAAGCGGGTGGAGACGTCGCTGTGCACGGTGGACACGGTGCGGACCGCGGACATCGACGAGACGATGGCGGTGCTCGCCGAGCATGACAGCAAGTACGGCTACACGGTCGCCTGGTCCGACAGCCTGGCCAGGGGCCGCGGCCTCGGCCGGTCGATCATCACCAGCGGCGACTTCGCCGCGCTTAGCGACCTCCCGGCGGCCCGCCGGGCGGACCCGTTCGCGTTCGACCCGCGGGCCAGGATCGGGGCGCCGCCGGTGTTCCCGCCCGGCCTGATCAACAAGTACACGGTCCGGCTCGCCAACGAGGCCTGGTATCGCAAGGCGCCGCGGCTGCGCGAGGGGGAGCTGCAGACGATCGGCCAGTTCTTCCACCCGCTGGACGGGATAAGGAACTGGAACCGGGTCTACGGTCCCGGCGGCTTCCGCCAGTATCAGTACGTCATGCCGTTCGGTGCCGAGGGGGCCGTCCGCCGCTCGTTCGAGATGGTCAGCGCACACCCCGCGCCGTCGTTCGTTACCGTGCTCAAGAGGTTCGGCGAGGGCGACCAGGGGCTGCTGTCGTTCCCCGCCCCCGGCTGGACGCTCGCGCTTGACTTCCCGGCGCGCACCCCTGGTCTCGGCCCGCTGCTCGACCAGCTCGACCAGCTGGTCGTGCGGAGCGGCGGCCGGGTCTACCTGGCCAAGGACTCTCGCGTCCCGGCCGCGGTGCTCGAGGAGATGTACCCGCGCCTTCCCGAGTTCCGCAAGCTCCGCGCCGAGATCGACCCGGTCGGCGTGCTGGCGTCCGACCTGTCCCGCCGCCTTGGCCTGTGACGGACGCCGGTTAGCGGCTCAGCGCCTGGCGAGCCGCAGGAACACGGATCCGAGAACCACCACCGGGATCAGCCAGCCGAACCCGATGTGGCCGGCGATGCCGCTGGCCACGTTGCCGACGATGATCACCGCGATGACGCCGAGGACGATGAGACGTGCCGTGGGCGGGTGGCTCATGCGATGCGGGTCGCCGGGGCCGTCAGCGTCGAACACCGGACCATCGGCCGGCGGGACGGTAACCGTGCCCCGCCCTGGCAGGTCGGTGAACAGGGCAGCGAGGTCGTTCCCGGTCTTGGCCTGCAGTGCCTGCCCGGACCGCTCCTCGAACTCCTCCTGCGTCAGCCGCCCGGCCTGGAAGTGCTCGCTCAGCTCGGCGACGGCCTGGTCACGGTCAGCGTCCGACACCCGGATGGTGCCGCCGGGGAAGCTCTTCGGCGTGTCCATGGTGCTGTCTCCTCGGTTGGTGCTTGCGCTGGTACCCACACTATGGATACGGCCGAGCCATGCCATCGGCCTGCGAGTTGACTTCAGTAAGTCAACCCAGGGGTTGACGGACAGCTTCGGGCTGATCGTCCTTATGTCCTGGCAGGTCCCTCGCCCCGCCGAGGGGGCCTGGGCGCCTCGCGAATCTGGGGCAACGCCTCGAGCCGGCGTCGCGCCAGTGCCACGACCTCGAGTGTGGAATGAACCCCGAACTTCACCATGAGGCTGCGCAGGTGGGTACGCACCGTGTTCGCGGACAACTCCAGTCGCTCCGCGACCTCCTTGCGGCCGGCGCCTTCCACGAGAAGGAACAAGACGTCCCGCTCCCGTTGTGTGAGAGATGCGAGCAGGTCATCGCCATCGCGGCGGTCGTCTTGATCCTCGATGAGCAGGCGCAGTACCGCACCAAGCTCCCTGGGATCTATCCAGGTCTCACCGCGCATGACGCCGCGGATGACGCACAGCAGATGGTCGATCGAGTCGTCTTTCCGCACCCATGCCGCCGCTCCGGCGCGTACCGCGTCCACGATCTCCCCGGGCTGCGAAGCCTCGCTGAGCATGACAACGCGCGGCGCGCTTTCGCTCCGCGTCATGTCGGCGCAGAAGGCAATGGCCGAGTTATCGGGCAATTCGGCGTCGAGCAGGATGACATCGGCTGATCTCCCGACCAGGACGCGAGGGGCAAACTCCGCGGAATGGGTTTTGGCCACCACCGTCACGTCTGGCTCAGTCTGCAGCCGGGCCGCCAAGGCGTCGCGGAATGCCAGATGCTGGTCGACAATGAGCACATGGATCGCGGATACGGGCGGGGTCACCAACACTGGACGCGGGCTCTTGCTTTCTCCCCAGGCAGCGATGTGCGGTCGGGCTGGCAGGTTTGGGTATCCGCGGCAGTGAGGTCATCCGCGGTCGTCGCCTGACTCGTTAGCAGACCGTCTCGACTGGCGAGGGCGGCGAGTTGCAGGCGGCTGTGGACGCCGAGTTTCGCGAGCACGTTCTTTACGTAGGTGCGGACCGTATCGACCGTGATGTTCATCGCGCACGACATCTGCTTGGTGCTCTGCCCGGCGGCGATCCTGGTGAGGATCTCCTTCTCCCGCGGTGACAGCTCGCACAGCCTGCTCTTGTCGCGGGCCTTGTATCGCAGCGGTCCTGGGTCCAGCACGTTCCCGCCCGCCTCGATCGTATCCAGCGCCGCGGCGATTTGCGCGACGCTGCGATCCAGGTTGGTAAGGCCCGCCACACCGCTTCGCATGAACCGCGACAGCATCTCGGGGTCAGTGACGTTAGACAACACCAGCACCTTCGTGCCGGGGTAGCGCTGCAGGATGGCTCGCACCGTATCGGGGCCGCTCGATTGATTGCGACCCTGGAACCCGAGCAGGCAGATGTCCGGTACGCAGTCACGGGTCAAGCTGAGGGCATCGTCGACGGTTGTTGTGACAGCCAGAATGTCATAGCCGCGTGCGTCGAGCGCGGGCGCCAGCGCTTCCGCCAGCATCCGCTGCTGATCGCAGACGAGTATCTTCATTGTTCGCCCTGCCTAATTCGAACACGTCCCGATCCACGGCGGCATACGCCGTGTTGGGCACAAGTTAGCTGGACGGAGGTACGCCGAATCCTGCCGCCGCGAATTGCCGGACTTGAGCAAGCGGTGGCTTGTATGGAAAGCGTTGCCGAGATCGTCTGCATTCACTCGGTGCCTGCATTCCGCGAAAGAAGTCGATTCTATGTTCGCCAAGGCTTCGCGTTAACAGATCGTGAAGTCGCGAACACGCGTCAGCAATGCACCGCCGCATCAGGCTCATCGCCGCTCCCCTAGGTCGGAGACTGCCTGGCTCTTTGCACTAGGGAGCGGCAGGTGCCGTCGGTGCTACAGCGCCTGCCAGGTTTGGCGCTGCACGGTAACGACGACATTCGCCTAAGCAGGACCCGATGGCTCTACGAATACGTCTGTGCAGAAACGAATTCGAGTCTTCCCACCGAGGATAGCCATTTTGGCCCATGCCGGATTTATCCCGTCATGGCAATGAACCCGCGCTCCCCCCCACCCGCCAGCTCTTTCCCTCATCCCATCAGGCGGGTGCGGATCATTGACCTATTTACGGAAATAAATGTGCACGTCACGTACCATTGAGGCAAGAGTTCACTTAGACTTGTTACCCTATCGTTATCAGAATCCACACTCGAATATGTTTTCGTTATTTCATGATAATTCCGATAGGTATCAGTATGTGTATAGCAGCAAGTCCTGGATCGTCCAAATATGCGAAGAATGTCCCGCTATGTTGAGACATGTGCTGAATTTTTGGGATTAAAGTGCCGTAAGTCCGCTTCTGATGTTCCTCTCAGATTTCTCTGCGGTGCCCCCTGATTTGAATTCGCAATCAAACAATTCATCCTGACGGCCCGAATGGGAATTCAACGAAATCCGGGGCGGCCAGCCAGATAAGGGAATTCTCTATTGAGAGGGATTCGAGCCGGAGGCGGGCGGCCCGGACGACCTCACGGAGCCCCAGCACGTCCCTGACCTCCGTGCCGGCGGCGCCATGCTCGGCTACGCCACGTAACTGACGGGTATGGGCCTGATCATCCCAATCTGGCGTAGCTGTGGCCGCTCTTGCGGGGGTGCCGTTCGAACTGGTGATGGGTGAGGCTGCCGGGAGTAACAGGAGTTCCAAGGGGACCGACGCCGCGGGATCACGGCAGCTTGGGGTGGGATGTGGGGGGCGCGTGCTGGGGAGTTCCGGATGGTTACTGGGGTTCGCGCCGATGAACCTCGACAGAGCGGTAACCCGCGAGTTGACCGCCGTCCCATTCACTGACCTGCGCGCTATGGCCGGTGAAGTCTGGCCGGAGATTGAGCGGGACTATCTGGCATGCCTGCTCGACGGCGCGTACATCGGCGGTCCGGCGGTCGCGGCCTTCGAGCGAGAGTGGGGCGCGTACTGCGGCGCGAACCATGCCGTCGGCCTCGCGAACGGGACGGATGCCCTGGAGCTCAGCCTCATCGCGCTTGGCATCGGCCCGGGCGACGAGGTGGTCGTTCCGGCCAACACGTTCATCGCTACCGCGGCTGCGGTGGTGCGGGCCGGCGCTGAGCCGCGCTTCGCCGATGTCAGCGACGACACGCTGCTCCTGACGCCTGAGACACTCGCGGAAGCGATCACGCCACGCACCCGGGCGGTGATCATCGTGCATCTGTACGGACAGATGCCGGATATGCCGGGCCTCGTCGCCATCGCCAGGCAGGCGGGAATTACCGTGCTCGAAGACGCCGCGCAGGCGCACGGCGCGGAATGGGACGGCCGTCGCGCGGGATCCTTCGGCGCGGCGGGATGCTTCAGCTTCTACCCCGCGAAGAACCTGGGCGCGTTCGGCGACGCGGGCGCGGTCGTAACCCCGCGGCAGGATCTGGCCGACGAGATACGGTCGCTGGCCAACCACGGGCGTTCCCATGGCCACTCTCACTACGACCACGACCGCATCGGCACGAACAGCCGCCTCGATGCTCTGCAGGCGATCTTGCTCTCAGCAAAGCTTGCGCGCCTCGACGCGTGGACCGACCGCAGGATCGCGCTGGCTTCGCGTTACCGGGAGCTGCTCGGTGGCGGCGAGTTCACCGGGACCGGGCTGCGGCTGACGGCTGCGGCGCCGCAGGCGCGCCACGCCTATCACCTGTTCGTCGTGCGCGTCCCCCGGCGAGACGGCGTCCGCGCCGAGCTGGACCTGCGGGGCATCCAGACAGGCGTGCACTACCCCGTGCCGTGTCACAGCCAGCCACCGCTGCGGAAATTCGCAGAGCGCCCATTGCCGGTAGCCGAGCAAGCGGCCGGCCAGCTGTTGTCGCTCCCGATGTTCCCGCACATGACCGACCGCCAGGTCGACTACGTGTGCGAGTCGCTTCGCGAGGCCCTGCGGGCCGTAGCTGCCAGCTCGGAGGCTGTCGATGGCCAGTGAGCCCGCGGGCGCGTCCCCGCATGAACCAATGCGGGCCGACCACGGCGTCCTTGTCGGCTACCACGTGTCACGCGGGATCGTGGCGCCGCTGATCCTCGGGCCCGGGGCCACGCTGCGATCGGGAACCGTCCTCTATGACGGCTCGACGATCGGGAGTGGCCTGCAGACCGGACACGGCGTTGTCATCCGGGAGGGCTGCCAGGTCGGCGATGACGTCTCGGTCTGGACCAACAGCGTGATCGATTACGGCTGCCGCATCGGCAATCGCGTAAAAATCCACTGCAATTGCTACGTCGCCCAGTACAGCGAGCTCGAAGACGACGTATTTCTCGCGCCTGGTGTCACGATCGCCAACGACCTCTACCCAGGTGACCGGCGTTCTGCCGAGCTGATGGCCGGTCCCAGGATTGGCGCGGGAGCGCAGATTGGCGTCAACGTAACCATCCTGCCGTTCGTGCGTATCGGCGCGGGCGCCCTGATCGGGGCCGGATCCGTTGTCACGCGCGACATCCCGGCGGACGTAGTGGCTTTCGGCAATCCGGCGGTGCCGCGCCGCGCGGTCGCGGAACTCCCCGATATCGAGGGGCGGGTGGTCCTGGATACGGTGTCGGCGAGCCCATACCAGCTGGCCGAAGGCGGCGCGGCGAACGGAACCTCGCCGTGACCGACCTCGCGACAGGGAAGGGAATCACCGCGCCGCGCCTGGGGCAGGACGCGGCGAAGAGAGTACTGGACATCGCGCTCTCCTCGGCGCTGCTCGTCGTCGTCAGCCCCGTGCTGCTGCTCTTGTGGTACCTGGTTCGGTCGACGTCCGCAGGCCCGGCGCTTTTCCGCCAGGAACGGGTCGGCCGTGACATGAGGCCTTTCATGATGCTGAAGCTGCGCACCATGTACGTGGACAATGACGACAAAGCGCATCGTGCGTACGTCACGAACATGCTCTCAGCGGAAGAGGAAGCCCCGACACGGGACGGCGCCCTGTTCAAGCTCGTCGGCGATCCGCGTATCACGGCACTGGGTGCGTGGCTGCGCCGGACCAGCCTGGATGAGCTGCCGCAGTTGATCAACGTGCTGCGCGGCGAGATGTCCCTGGTGGGGCCGCGTCCTGTGCTCTCGTGGGAAGCGCGGCTGTTCGGCGAAATCTACCAGGCCCGTTTTACCGTCAAACCGGGCATCACGGGCCTGTGGCAGGTCAGCGGCCGCAGTCGGCTGTCCATGCGGACGGCCCTCGAGCTCGACGTCGAGTACGCCCGGCGCCGCAGCGTGGCCCTTGACCTCACCATCCTGGCCCGCACGGTGCCTGCCCTCTTTCGCGGAGGTGCGAGCTGATTGTGAGCCGGTCCTACCGAATCTGGCGTAGATGTGGCCGTTCGAGTGGGGGTGCCGTTCGTGCTGGTGATGGGTGAGGCTGCCGGGAGCATGGGTGTTCAAAAAAGGGGCTAGAGGCCGCGTAGTGCGGCAGCTTGGGGGGAAATGTGCGGACGCTAGCTGGTGATGTCCGGGTCGGCGTTGTGGGGGTTGGGTACTGGGGCTCGCGGCATGTGCGGGTGCTTCGTACCACGACCGGGGTGGGTGCTGTTATCGGCGTGGACCAGCGGTTCGCGGCGATCGGTGACGGGGCCCGGGAGTCTGAGCACGGGATCACGGCGTATGCCTCCCTGGAGGAGGCGCTGCCGTCTGTTGACGCGTTGGTCATCGCCACGCCGCCGGCGACTCATGCGCCGCTTGCGCTGAGGGCGATCGCGGCGGGCAAGCACGTGCTCATCGAAAAGCCGATGGCGACGACCACGGCCGAGGCGCGGATGCTCATCGATGCCGCGGCGGCCGCCGGGGTGGTGCTGATGCCGGGGCATACCTTCGAGCACAACGCGGCCGTCCATAAGCTGCGTGACCTGGTGCGCAGCGGGCACTTGGGGCGGTTTTTCTACCTCGACTGCGCGCGGCTGAACCTGGGGCTCTACCAGAGCGACGTGAACGTGATTTTCGACCTGGCCCCGCATGACATCTCGATCTCGAACTTCGTGCTCGGCGCGCAGCCGTCAGCCGTCACGGTGTGGGGGTCGCGCCACGTTCACCCCGACCACGAAGACGTGGCCTACCTGCGGCTCGATTACGCCGACCTGGGCGTGCGGTCGAACATCCACGTCAGCTGGCTGGATCCGCGCAAGGTACGCCGGGTGACGGCGGTGGGCTCCAAGAAGATGGTCGTGTATGACGACATGGCGGACGGGGAACGGATCCGCATCTACGACAAATCGGCGATTCCCCCTGATGAGAACGCCGCTCCGCTGTCCGGGGTGGCTTATCACCTGGGCGACGTGGTGACGCCGTTCGTCCCCTTCGCCGAGCCACTGGCGGTGGAAGACCAGCACTTCGTCGACTGCATCATCAACGGCACGCAGCCCAGCGTGGACGGAAACTGCGGGCTGGCCGTCGTCCAGGTCCTGGAATGCGCCCAGATCTCGCTGCGCGAACAGCGGCCAGTGGCCCTCAGCGAGGTAACGGGACAATACGCCGAGCCCACCGCACGTGGCTCCGCACTCGCCGCAACCCCCGTCGGCTGAAGCAGGAGAATGACGTGCGGATCGCCATGATCGCATGCACCTTGTATCCCCTTGACCCCCGCGTCACACGGGCTGCCGAGGCACTGGCTGAAAGCGGCCACGAAGTCGATGTCTTCGCCATCGAGCAAGACGGGGTGAAAGGGAGTAGCGACCGCGGGCCAATTCGCGTCCGCCTTCTTCCGATGCGACGGAGGAGGGCCGGCCTATCCCGCTATGTCTATGAGTACGGCGCCTTCTTCTGCTGGGCCCTCGTTCAGGTGACCCTGTTCCACGCCAGGCGCAGGTATCGCGTCGTCTACGTGCACAACATGCCCAACTTCCTGGTGTTCGCCGGCTTGCTCCCCAAGATCGGCAGAGCCAAGGTCGTCCTCGACGTCCATGATCCCGCGGCCGAGCTGATGGCGGATATTCGCGGACGTGACCTGCCGCCGTGGGCCAAGCGCCTGGCGGATGCCGAGGAGCGGGTCAGCATCTCATTTTCTGACACCCTGATCACCGTCAACGAATCGATGCGACGCCGGCTGAGCGCGACATCACCACGACCTGTCTCAGTGGTGATGAACATTCCCGACCTCCGGCATTTCGTCCCGCTGGAGGCGTCCCGTGACGAAAGCGGCTTCCAGTGGATCGTGTACGCCGGCAGCGTCGCTCACCGCAACGGTGTCGATCTGGCCGTACGGGCAGTTTCCCTGCTGGCTGACGAATTTCCCTTGCTGCGGTTCCGGGTAGTCGGCGAAGGTCCCGACCTGGAGTCCGTAGCACGGCTGGCCGGGGATCTAGGGGTCGCGGACCGCGTTGAGTTCCGCGGGCTCGTCCCCAACGAGGAGATTCCAGCCTTGCTGAGCGACGCGACCGCGGGCATCTCGCCGCAGCGCGGCGGCGTCTTCGGCTCGCTCGTGTTCTCGATGAAGGTCGCCGAGTACGTCGCTCTCGGAGTGCCCGTGATCTGCTCGGGCATCGACACGATGCGGCATTACTTCTCCGACGACGACCTGCTGTTCTTCGAGCCGGAGAATGCCGAGGACCTCGCGCGGGCGATCCGGGCCCACCTGACCGATCCCGCCGCGGCCGGGAAGCGGGTGGCCAAGAGCCAGGCGAAGCTGGACGAACTCGGCTGGCCGACGCAGAAAATGGCGCTTGTGGGAACCGTCGAAGCACTGACTGACCCCGGAAAACCCCTCGACAAGGAGATAACGAAGCATGCCTGGTCCGAGAACTAATCCCGGTTCAACGCCCACTGAAGCACCAGTGCTGGTTATCGGTCTCGGCGAGGTCGGTGCCCCGTTGCTGGAGATCTTGAGCGAGGCGCATCAGACGGCTGGACGGGACATCGAGGACCGTCCCTTCGACGGTGTCCAGGTCCTTCATCTGTGCTTCCCGTACACCTCCGATTACGTCTCCGCCGCAGCCCGCTACGTGTCGCTCTACGAGCCTGAAATCGTCGTCGTCAACAGCACCGTGGTTCCCGGGACGACGAGGCAAATTCAGGAGAAGGCGGGCGTCCCGGCTGTGTACAGCCCGGTGCGCGGAAAGCACGCGCGGATGAGGGACGAGATGCGGCGCTACCGGAAGTTCGTCGCGAGCACATCGACGGATGCCGCCGCGCTGGCGGAGAATCACTTCGCCGCCGCTGGAATGACCACGCAGCGTGTGTCGACCCCCGAGGCGCTCGAACTCGCGAAGCTCTTGGAGACCACCTATTTCGGGGTGCTGGTCGCCTGGGCGCAGGAGATGGACCGTTTCGCCGACTTCGCCGGCGCTGATTACTGGGAGGTGAGCGATTTCTTCGCGGAGATCGACTTCCTCCCGCCCGTCGCCTTCCAGCCCGGCTACATAGGCGGGCACTGCGTCATGCCGAACCTTGAACTGCTCGAGCAGGTCCGGCCTTCCCCGTTCATCGACGTCATGAGGGAATCTAACAGCCGCCGCGCCCGGGAATGGCAGGAGCGCGGGCTGTCCACCGCGGACCGGCTTTCCCCTCGGCCGGCGCGGCGGGAGGAGTCGGCGAATCATGACTGACGTCAGCGTCGCGATCATCGGTGCCGGGCCGTACGGGCTCGCCGCCGCCACACACCTGCGCCGGGCCGGAGTGGATGCTCACATTATCGGCCAGCCGATGTCCTTCTGGCAGAAAATGCCAGCCGGCATGGCGCTGCGCTCCAACTGGACGGCCACCTGCATTGCCGAGTACGAGGGCAAGTTGTCCCTTGACTCGTTCTGCGCCGCCACCGGCACTCGCGTTGACCGGCCAGTACCGCTGGATCGTTTCATCGACTACGGCATGTGGGTGCAGCAGCAAGTCGCACCCGATGTGGACCGCCGCCGGGTGGAGGCACTGGAAGCAGCCCATGGCGGATACCGGCTCGCCCTCGATGACGGCACCGTGATCAGCGCCCGCCGGGTAGTGGTCGCGGCGGGCATCGAACTGTTCGCCAACCGGCCCGCGCTGGCGGACGGATTGCCGTCCGAGCTGGCTTCGCACACTGCCGACCACCAGGATTTCCGAGGCTTCCGCGGGGCGCGAGTGCTGGTCGTTGGCGGCGGGCAGAGCGCTTTGGAGTGCGCCGCGCTGCTGCACGAGAACGGCGCGCACGCCGAAGTGGCTGTCAGGCAGGATCATGTGAACTGGCTGCACGGCGGCAAATACCAGCGGATGCTCGGCCGGTATGCCCGTCTGGTGTACGCCCCCACCGACGTAGGCCCGATGGGACTGTCCCGGCTGGTGGCGGTGCCCGACCTGTTCCGGAGGCTGCCGCGACAGGCGCAGGGCCGGCTGAGCTACCGGGCCATCCGCCCGGCCGGGGCCGCCTGGCTGCCGCCACGGCTGACAGAGGTGCCGGTCAGGCTGGGCCGCAGCGTGGCTTCCGCGACCGAACAGGGCAGCCAGCTGCGTGTCACTTTCGCCGACGGTGACACCCAAACCGTCGACCACCTGCTCTTTGGCACCGGCTACCGGGTGGACATCGCGCGTTACCCGTTCCTGACCGCCGCGCTGACCGAACGGATCAGGCGAGCCGGCGGGTACCCGCTGCTCGGCCCCGGGATGGAGTCGTCCGCGCCGGGCCTGCATTTCCTCGGCGCGCCGGCCGCGTGGAGCTTCGGGCCGATCATGCGTTTCGTGTCAGGTGGCTGGTACACCGGCCGTGCGCTGGTGCGGACCATCGCCGGCCCATCCCAGCTCGCCGAGGCGGCCGAGCCGGCGGCCATGCCAGCCGGGGCAGGAGAGGCGCCGTGATCTCCAGCGCATCGCGGAGCATCCGGCGGAAAGGCCAGCGGACTGCCGGAGACGTGGGCGCGGTCGTGATCGGCGGTGACTACCAGGGCCTGGGCATCGCGCGCAGTCTCGGCCGGCGCGGTGTCCCCGTGTGCGTCATCGATGACGAGATCTCCATCGCGCGCGCGTCGCGATTCGTCGGGGACACCCTCCGCGTCCCGGACCTGCGCACCGAACAGGCGCTCCTGGACGCGCTGGCACTGGCCCGCGGCAGGCTGCCAGGCCCGGGGTGGGTGCTGTATCCAACCAGGGAGGAGAGCGTCGCCGGCATCGCGGCGAACCGGGATGTGCTGCGGAAGGAATTCCGGGTGCCCACGCCCGAGCTGACCTCGATCCGGCACGCCTGGGACAAGCGGGAGGTATACGGCCTGGCCGAGCGCCTGTCTATCCCGGTGCCAAGAACGTGGTTCCCGCGCTCGGAGCAGGACCTGGCCGCGATCGAGGTCGATGATCCTGTCGTGCTGAAACCCGCGATAAAAGAGCACTTCTTCTACGCCACGCGCGCCAAGGCGTGGCGGGCTGACACCGCCGCCGAGCTGCTTGCCGCCTTCCGCCGCGCCACGGAGATCGTGCCGGCCAGCGAGATCATCGTCCAGGAGATGATCCCCGGAGGCGGCGAGCAGCAGTACGCCTACTGTGCCTTTTTCCGGGAGGGCCGTTCCGTCGCGAGCATGACGGTGCGACGGCGCCGTCAGCATCCCTCCGACTTCGGTCGTGCGAGCACGTACGTCGAGACGATCTCGCTGCCGGAACTCGCGGAACCTTCCTGCCGTTTCCTGAGCGCCATCGACTACTACGGCTTGGTTGAGCTCGAGTACAAGCGCGATCCCCGTGACGGCATCTGCAAGCTCCTGGACGTCAACGCCAGGACATGGGGTTACCACTCGGTGGGCGGCCCCGCCGGAGTGGATTTCCCTTATCTGCTGTTCCTGGATCAGGTCGGCGCGCCCGTGGCCGAGGCACACGCCCGGGCCGGTGTCCGCTGGGTCCGGCTCAGCACGGACGTGCCTAACGCGCTGCGAGACATCCGGTCAGGCAGCTTGCACCCAGGCGAGTACCTGCGCTCCTTCCGCGGCGTGCGCACCGAGGCAGTGTTCTCCGTCAGTGACCCGCTACCGGGCCTTTACGAGATCGCGCTGCTGCCCTATCTCGCAGTCAAACGAGGCCTCTGAACTTGGCAGAAAGCTGAGGAGGCCCCGTGTTCGAAGCCTCTCACCCATTCGCGTTCTTTGACTACTTCCGCACCCCCTACAAGGTGCGGCCGTCACAGCGGGCCACCAGCCATGCGGGTGCGACGGCCTTCGTCTGCACGCTGACCGCGCTAGCACGTCAAGGGCGTCCCGCACGCTCCCTCATGTGGGTCAGCGCCGACGCCAGGCCGGCGGCCCGGAGTGTGACCGGCCAGCTGGGCTGCTATCAACTGGACAACTTCACCCTTTTCGGGCATGTGACACCGGACGCCGCCGTCCAGGCCATGCTCCCGCAGCCGGAGCGCGGCTGGCACCCGGCCGAACCCATTCAGGACAAGGACGGTCACCGGGTGGCCGCCATCTGGCGGGATACGGATGGCAACGTGTTCCTGCCATTCGATCCCGCCGAGGTGATGCGGCTCTTCTGGTCCGAGGGATACCGGGACATCGGGCGTTCCGCCGTCGCCGCTTCCTGCCGGGGCGCCGCGCTGCGCGCCTATTACCTCGCGCGGCCGGCGATACCCCGGCCGGTTCAGCTCAAGCTGCGTCGCCTGTTCACCCGCGTGCAAGCCTCCACGACCTTCCCGCAATGGCCGATCGAGGACAGCCTGCACGACTTTTACGGCTGGCTGTTCGCGATAATCGCCGATCTGGCGGGCGCGCCGGTGCCGTTCCTCGGCCTGTGGCCGGCCGGCCGGTCGTGGGCGCTGGTACTTACCCACGACGTGGAGACCGCCGTGGGCTACCGCGACATGAGCCTGCTGCGCACGCCGGAGCGCGAACGCGGATTCCGGTCGTCGTGGAACTTCGTCGGCGACCGCTACCCGGTTGACGACGAGACGGTCCGCTCGCTGCAGGACGACGGCTGTGAAATCGGGGTGCACGGGCTCGTGCACGATGGCCGGGATCTTACCGGGCGATTCCTTGACGAGCGGCTGCCGGCCATGTGGGAGCACGCCGGCCGGTGGGACGCTGTCGGGTTCCGTTCGCCGGCCACTCACCGGGACTGGGACCTGATGTACCGGCTCGGATTTGACTATGACTCGTCCTACGCGGACACCGACCCGTACGAGCCGCAGCCAGGCGGCTGCTGCACCTTCCTGCCCTATTTCAACCGCCGTACGGTGGAACTCCCGATCACGCTCCCGCAGGATCACACGCTGTTCACCATCCTGCAACACGAGGACGCCGAGCTCTGGCTCCGCAAGGCGGAGCACATTCGTGAGCGCGGCGGCATGGTGCTGGTACTCACGCACCCCGATTACGCCGGCGACGAGCGGCTGGCTGACGGGTACCAGAAGCTGCTCACCGCGTTCGCCGGTGACAGCACGGCCTGGCACGCGCTGCCGCGAGAGGTCGCGGCCTGGTGGCGCGGCCGTGCGGCTTCCACCATTCGCGGTAACGGCGACGGCTGGATCATTGACGGACCTGCGGCAGATGCGGGACAGGTTTGTTATGCGGACACCTGATCGACGGCCCCGCGGTCGGCTGGCTTACGCAGGGCCCACACAACGGTGTGGCTGATGCCTCGCAGCGGGCCGGGCAGGACAGCCGCGCTCACCGGCGCCAGGCCGACCCCGGTGACCCGAAGTAGCCGGAAATCGAGGTCACGGGTGAGGAACTCGGTCATCGAATGGGCGGCGAAGCCGCGGACGTGATCACCGTTGCCGATATGCAGTGTGGTCGGCTGGCGGCCTGTCAGCAGCAGCAAGCGGTTGTGCAGGGCGGCAAGGTTAGGAACGGCCACCACGAGGACGCCCCCTGGTTCCAGCACCCGCCGCGCCTCCCGCAAGGCGGCGCCAAGGTTCTTGACCGTCACCAGGTCACGATTCCAGATAACCAGGTCAAAGTCGCCATCGGCAGCGGGGAACGCTGACTCGACATCAACCTGGCGGAAGTCTGTCTCGGGGCGCACGGCCGGGTCGCGCCGGTCGTCGCCGTCGTAGACGACGGGGCGGCGAGGAGCAGCGAGCTGGTCACGGAATAGCAGGGTCTGCCGCCCCGCGCCCGGCTGAATTTGCAGCAGGCGGCTCTTATCGGCGGCTAGCGTCCTGATCAGGTAGGCGATCTCGCTGACCACGCCGTCTTCGATCCGCTCATGCCTGCGTTCCCGCATCAGCCCCACGCCGCCCGGCGGCTGGCAGGCTGACGCGGCCGGAGACGAGCTGCCCGGCGTCCCGGCCTTCACGGCGATGCCCCACAGGCCGCTTCCGGTCACGTGCCTGGCCGCGATGGACGCCCCCGGCGCCCTCCGTTCGGCGAAGCGGCTGAACCCGAGGCTGTGATCGATATCGTCGACCACCGCCGCCCCGCCTGGCGGCACGGCCGGCCACACGGTGTCGAGCTCGAAGCATGTGTTGCGCGCGGTGTGCAGGCTGTCATGAACGAAGAGGTCTACCCGGTGCAGGCTGCGGACCACCGCTGGCAGCCGCCGCCTGCTCGTCCCCGGCACGTATGTCCAGCGGGATCGCAGGTCCGCTGGGACGGCTGCGCCGATCTCGTGGTGCAGCGCCGGGTCTACGGACGGGAGGTCGATGCTCCACAGGTGACCGGTCCCGTTGCGATGGAGGCCTTCAAGGATCACCCGGCTGGTGAGCCCGTGTGCCACTCCTGTTTCGACGACCTTCTCCGGACGCAAGTGCGCCACCAGACACCAGACTGCCTCAGCTTGCGCCCGGTCACCGTCGTTCCACCCGCCGTAGGAGGCCAGGCCCATCCGCAGGCCCGCCGCTGCCAGGTCGGAAATCACGGCTTCCCACACCGCGGTGAACTGCTCCGGTTCCTGGCACGGCCACGGCACGCCGATTGCCTTGTGCATGGCGGGCGCCCACTCCGTGACGGCCGCATAGTGCTCGCTTTGCGGACGCCCGAGAGCCATCAGCTCACGTTGGTCCCTGCGTCTGTCGATACGGCCGCGAACGCGCTCGATTCCGTCATCAGGGTGACGCAGCATCGTGGTTGAGGCCCGCACCGTGTATCCGAGCCGCATTACTCCTGCTCCCCTCGTCTCACGAAAGCCGTCCTTGAGTCTGAACCGCGTCTGGCTGACGCGTGCGGGCAAGCCTTAGCAGCCCCAGGGCGATCAGAAGCCAGCCGGCGACCTCCGTCCCGTGCTTCACCACCGCCTTGATCTGGTATGCCCACCCGGTGGGATTAGCCGCCCTGATCTCCAGCAGAAAACGTTCCCCCGACACGTGCGCCAGGAAGGAGAAGGCCAGCAACAGGAGGCCGGTGCCGATCAGCTGGTCTGTGTCAAGGCGGCCCATGCGGCGACGGCCAGGAACCCGAAGGCGTCCGGAACGGCCGCGGGCCACCGCCACCAGGCCCGCGAACGTTGCGGCCAGCACGGGCAGATAGAACGCAAGCCAGTGTGAGATGTGGTCGTGCAGGTCCGTGATCTGGTCTGCCGCCAGGAAGGTCAGCAGCCCGGCTAGGACGGCGGCGAGCCAGCGCGCTGAACGCACGCGCGCCGCCAGCATCCATGCCGCGACCGCTGCGGCCGCGAGAGCGATGTCCCCGACAGCTCCGAATACGCCGCCATCGGATCGAGGATCAAGCGCCCGGATCCGCAGCCCGAAAAACCCGTAGTCGATGAGCTCGGCCGCCACTCCGGCGACGACAACGATGATCGTCAGAAGGATGCCGCGTCTCGTGAACTGGCTCGTGCCGTTGCCGCCCTCGAGTGAGGACGTGTCTCGGTGGTGCCAGACGGCGTGCACGTAGTCCACTCGAACCTATGCGGCGGTGACGAGCCAACCCGCACTTTGACGAGGATTGTTACGTCAGATGAAGCAGGCCGGCGCCGATAGAGGATCTCGGCTACGCCGAATGGGGATGTGCGCACGGTATTTGGCGGGCCCACGATGGGAGCTGACGTTTGCTCGACAGCGCGTAGTCGGTAATGCGGCGCTTGTCACAGATAATCTTCAGAAAATCTTTCTCGATGCGTGTGGGTCTGGCACATGCTCGAGCCTCGTGGGGAGGGGTCGGGGAGTGGGCCAGGGGCGGGGCGGCTGGTATGGCCGCATGCGAGTACGAAGATGGTATCGGCGACCGCGTAGCTGGGCGCGCGCTGTATTGTGCGCCGCACTTGCCGTGGCCTGGATTCCGCTAGTCGCCCAGGCGACATCGGCGGCAACGTCAATGGTGGTCTCACTCAATTTCGATAACAACGCTTCCAACCAGTACTATCTCGGCTTCCAGGATGCCCTACAGCCAGCCGGCGTGAATGCGACGTTCTACATCAATAGCGGCACCATCGGCACAACCAACAAGTTGTCGTGGTCCCAGGTGAGCTCGCTGGCCGCCGCTGGCGACGACATCGGCGGCAAGACCGTAGACGGCACCAACCTGACGACCCTCACCGCTCAGCAGCAGGTCAGCGAGATCTGCAACGACCGGCAGAACATCGCCTCGCACGGCATAACGCCGATCGCGTTCGCCTATCCCTCCGGCGCCTCCAACTCCGCGATTCAGGCAGAGGTGCAGGGCTGCGGCTACGGGAACGCCCGGACGGCAGGCAGCCTGTCACCCACCGGATCCACATACGCGGAGACGCTGCCCCCGAGAAGCTGGCTCGCGCTTCGTGCGTACGCACCAGCCGGTCAGGTCACGCTGGCCAACCTGGAGTCCCTGGTGACCGGCGCGGCCGCCCATGGCGGCGGCTGGATGCCCATCGTGATCCAGCGTGTCTGCTCGGCATCTCTGGACCCCTCGAATTACAGCAGTTGCACCGCTGGCGCGGGGTGGGTCGATCTCGGCGACCTGCAGACGTTCATCTCCTGGGTGCAAAATGCCGGGCAATCGGGCGGCGCGCCCGCCGGAACGGTGTTCCAGACGATGGCGGCGACCGCCATCGGGGCGGACACCACCGCGCCCACCACCACGATCGCCTGCAACGGGGCGCCGTGCCAGTCATCCACCTACGGCGGGACGGTCAACGTTTCGCTCGCAGCGGCCGACCTTGGCTCCGGGGTGGCTGTTACGCGTTACACGCTCGACGGCACCACGCCCACGCAGTCCAGCCCCGCCTACACAGGGCAGTTCCCGCTGACCGCCACCACCACCGTCGAGTGGCGCTCCTGGGACTACACAGGCAACGAGGAAGCGGCGCATTCTCAGACGATCACGATCCAAGAGCCGGCTGATACCACACCGCCGACGACGACGATCTCCTGCAATGGAGGATCCTGCCAGAGCCAGCCGTACTTCAAGCCGGTGACGGTGGCTCTCAGCGCGACGGACAACCCGGGCGGCTGGGGGGTCGCCAAGACGTACTACACGACCGACGGATCCACGCCTACCACGTCTAGCACCGTGTATACCGGGCCGTTCACCGTCCACGGGCCGACCACTGTGAACTTCTTCTCCACCGACCTGGCGGGCAACGCCGAGCAGGTGAATACGCAGCAGGTCAACGTGGAGACGGTCGTCACGCTCACCTTCGACGACCAGTATGAGGATCAGTATCTGTATGCGGTGCCGCTCATGCAGGCGCATAACTTCACCGGGACGTATTACGTCATTACGTCGGACTCGGATAACGGCTATACGTGCTGCATGTCCTGGAGCCAGCTGGATACGCTGCAGGCAGAAGGCAATGACATCGGGTCGCACACGATTGACCATCCAGATGATCTCACCCAGCTGACGACGGCCCAGGTCACCCAGGAAGTCTGCGGTTCACGACAGGACCTGATCAGCCACGGCATCACCGACCCGGAGTCCTTCGCATATCCGAACGGGAACTACAACGCGACGGTGGAGGGCATCGTCCAGCAGTGCGGGTTTAATAACGCACGAAGCGGCGGGGGCATCTCCAATTCGAATACCACGCCGACAGCGCCGTACGTGGAGACGATCCCGCCGGGGAACGCCTACGCGCTGCGCACGATCGCAGTGGACGGCGCTGCCGATGAGAACCTCGCCGACATGCAGAGCTTCGTGAACGCCGCGTCGGCGCACGGGGGCGGCTGGCTGCCAATCACCATCCACGACGTCTGCGACGCGGGCAACTCCGATTTCAGCGACTGCATGTCCAAGTACGGTTCGGTCCAGGACACGATTTTCGGCCAGTTCCTCAGCTGGCTGGCCGCCGCGGGGCAGCCGGGCGGCGCGCCCGCCGGGGTGGTCGTGAAGAACGTCTGCCAGGTGATGAACTGTCCCTGACCAAACCGTCTCTGACCAGCTGATATAGCGCGTGTCAAGCGCATAACCATCCCAAAGTGGCGTAGGCCGGCTCCCTCTCGAGGGGGTGCCGGTCGCCGCCCGAGTAGGTGAGGCTCGACAGGTAATGCTCGAAGGAGATGACGAACGGGGCGAGCCGCGGGGCCGCGGTGACTGCGCAATAGACGGTAAAGAGGATTAGTGATTACGCATTCGCTGCCGCTGATTGCTGCTGTCTTCCGGGAAGGCGCTCGATGACCGCGGCCGAGATCTCGGAGGCGATTGACACCAAGTCTGAACTGGCCACACCGGAAGGTGCGGTCGGCGATTCAATGTCTGTGGCGCTATGGACCGTGATCAGCCGCTTCACAGGCGTCTTGCGCGGTATCACGATCGCCGCGGTGCTGGGTGTCACGTACTTCGCCAACACCTATCAGTTCACTAATTCCCTGCCCAACCTGATCTTCTACGGGCTGCTCGCGGGGTCGCTGTTCTCTTCGCTCCTGGTTCCGGCCCTCGTACAGCACATCGATTCAGGGGACAGGCGCGCGGTCGCCCGCACCGCGGGCGGCCTGCTCGGGGTAGCGCTCCTCGGGATGACGGCAATCGTCCCGGTCGTGGCGCTCCTCACCCCGTGGCTGCTCAGGATCGGCTCGGTCGGTTCCTCGAATGCGGCGGCCGGCCAGGCCCAGGCGCACACCGGCGCCATTCTCGTGCTGCTCCTGCTGCCCCAGGTACCTCTCTACGCCATAGTCGGCACCGCGACGGCGGTGATGAATGCGCACCGGCGTTTCGCGCTGGCGGCCGCGGCCCCGGCTCTGGAGAATCTGGGCACCATCCTCGTCCTCGGCATCGTGGTGGTCCTGTACTCGCAGGACGCCGCGAACCCGCACGTCCCGACCTCGTTGATGCTGCTGCTCGGACTGGGCACCACGGGGGCGGTCCTGCTGCACGCGAGCGTGCAGTGGTGGGGAGCGCGCCGGGTGGGAGTCGTCCTCTTGCCGAACGCGGGGTGGCGCGATCCGCAGGTGCGCGCGACCATCCGGCGAGCGCTGCCCGCGGTGGTGCAGGCCGGGCTGGCGGCGGTGCAGCTGGCGGCGCTGCTTGTCTTCTCCGACAGGGTGGCCGGGGGCGTCGTGGCGTTCCAGCTGGCGACGAACTTTTACTTCCTGCCGATCGCCGTCGGCGCCACACCAGTCGCGCTGTCCCTGGTGCCCCGGCTGTCCAGGATGACCGCGCCAGGCCAGGCCGGCCTGTTCCGTGACACCTACATACGCGGCCTGGCCTTCGCGACTTTCCTGGTCGTCCCGGCGGCAACGGCCTACGCAGTGCTGTCTCTCCCGCTTGCGGATTCGATCGGGTTCGGGCATTTCGCCGCCGGCGGAGGCCGCGAGCTGCTGGCGGCTTCGCTCCTCGGCCTGGCGCCGGCCATCACCGGCGAAACGATATTCCTCGTCACGACCTATGCGTGCTACGCGCGGAAGGACACCACCTATCCGCTGCGCGGGATGATCATCCACGCGATCGTGTGCGGCGCCGGGATCGCCGTCGTCGTGTCGACGATGCAAGGCCCGGCGCTGCTCACGGGGCTCGGACTGGCCTATTCGGCAGGCAGCGTCGTAGGGTCGGCCTACCTCGGATTCCGGCTGTGGCGAGTACTGCCGCACGGGGGCGAATCGATCTGGCGGCCGTTCGGGCGGACCGTCGCCTGCTCAGCGGTCATGGCCGGGCCGACGTGGGTAGCGGCGACTTTCCTTGTCAACCACACGCACAGGGCGGGCCCCCGGGTCGCCGGGATGCTCCTGGTCTGCCTTTTCGGCGCCGGCATCTACTTCTCCCTGCAGGCATTGCTTGGCGCCCCGCAGATGCGGTGGGTGACCGCGGCCTTGCAGAAGCGGCTCCAGCCATTGACGAGCCGTCTTCCCGCGAGCCTCACCAGGCGGGCGCTCGCTCCCGCCGTGCGGCGCTGGCGGTTCGACGCCGTCTTGCTCATCGCGCCTCTCCTGGCAGGGGCGCTCGTCGGCCTGAAGGTCAAGTACGCGCTGCTGGCGGTCGTCGCGGCGGGCATCATCGGATGGGCCATGGCGAGGCCCGCCATCGCCGCCTACTTGCTGATCTTCCTCACGCCTCTCGTCGTGGGATTCAACGACGCCGCGGTGCACGGGGTGCGGCCCAACGAGCTCCTCATGGGCTTGCTCGCCGTGGGCGTCGCCCTGCGCTGGCTGACCCGGGCCCGCTCCGGCGGGATAAAGTTCCCCCGGCTGGACGGCGTCGACTGGAGCCTCATCGCGCTCGGTGTCACGAGCTGCATGCTGCCACTGGCGATGATGGTCGTCCGGCAGCGCGCCATCACCATGGATGACCTGCTCTACAGCATCGTGCTGTGGAAACTGATCGCTGAATACGTCATCGTGCGCACGGTCGTCACAACGCGCGAGCAAGCGCTGCGCTGCCTGAAGCTGTCATTGGCGGCCGCGGCCATCGTGTGCGCCATCGGCATCGTGCAGTCGCTCGGTCACTTCGGCGTCCAGCATTTTCTCGCGAAGTATTACACGCCGACCGGCCTGGACACCTCGCTGACAAGCGGCCGCGGTGGTTCACTGCTCGGGCTGCCCGCGGCGGTCGCGGACCTGGCCATCCTCAACCTGGCGATCGCGGTGGCGATGATCGTGCGCGGCTATCCGCGCCGTCTGCTGCTGGGCGGCCTGGCGGCTCTCTTCGGGCTCGGCGTGGTGGCCGCGGCGGAATTCTCGACGTTCATCGGTCTTTTCGTGGCGCTTACGGCGCTCGTGATGGTCACGAAATCCGGACGCATCGCCGCCTACACGGTTCCGGTCGCGATCGTCGCCGGCGTGCTGCTCTGGCCAGTCATCAAGATCCGGCTGGCGGGCTTCAACTCCGCAACCGGACTTCCGATCAGCTGGGTCGACCGGCTGTACAACCTGCGCACTTACTTCTGGCCTGTCCTGTTTTCCGATCACAACTGGATCCTGGGGGTACGGCCAGCGGCCCGCATTCCGCTGCCGAGCAAGCGATTCTCATACGTATGGATCGAGAGCGGCTACACATGGCTGCTCTGGGGTGGCGGCATTCCGCTGCTCGCCAGCTACATCGCCTTCGTATGCACTGCCCTGCGGAAGGCCTGGGCCTACACGCGGCGTGCCGACGCGGGCGGGATCGCGGCCACCGCGGTGGTTACCGCACTGGCCGCGCAGATAGTCCTGATGATCTTGGATCCGCACTTGACCTACCGCGCTTCAGGCGACGCGCTTTTCCTGACCCTGGCGCTGGTTCGCGGGTTCCCGGGACAGCGCACCAGGGTCCCCGGCGATGAGCAGGCGGCGTCCGCGGCCCTCACCGCCGCCGCTCCCGTGGAGGTGCCCGCATGACATGCAAAGACGCGACCGGATTGGCGGCTTAACCGAAATGACACTGCTCCGCAGGCATGGCCTCTGGCTGGTGCTAGCCACGATCGCCGGGATCGTCGGCGCCATGCTGATGTACACGTCCCGTTCCATCACCTACAGCTCCACCGCGCAGGTCGACGTGGAGGCGCACGTCGTCGCCAACACGACGCCCGTCACGCCGAACATGACCACGGAGACACAGGTCGCAACCTCCGGCGTGGTCGTGACCAGTACCGCGCATGCCCTCCGGCTGAACCCGCCGCAGCTGCAATCGCATTTGTCGGCAAAGGTTTCCGGCACCGCCAACATCCTGTCGATCACGTGCACGATGCCAACCCGCCCGGCGGCCCAGCGCTGCGCCACTGCCGCTGCCGCCGCTTACATCGCCTTCCGCAACATGGCGTCGGCTAACAAGACCGCCCAGGCCCATGATCCGCTGCAGGCCACCCTGGTGACGGCCGCCTCGGCGCCAGGATCGCCAGCAGGCCTCGGCAAGAAGATACTGCTGCCCCTCGGCGCGATACTCGGGCTGCTCGTGGGCGTCGGGGCCATGATCCTCCGCGATCGTGCCGATGACCGGGTACGGGACCGCGCCGACGTGGAGCGGTGCCTGGAGGCCCCTGTCATCGCCGAGGTGCCTCGTGTCAGCCGCCGCGGCGGGTCGCCGGCGAACGTCTTCAGCTGGGCGCCGCAGTCGCCGGCCGCTGAGGCCTACCGCTACCTCCGGGCGCGGCTTGATCCACCGCCGCTTGTCGCCTCGAAGGAAGGCGGGATGGTACTGCTGGTCGCCGGTGCGCGGGGGCTGGAGGGGCGCACGAGCGTGGCAGCTAACCTGGCCACTGCCTTCGCGCGCGGCGGCGACACGGTGATCCTGGTAGACGCCGACACGAGGCGCCCGTCGCTGAGCAGGGTGTTCGGCGCCAGGTACGAGCACGGCCTCGGCGACCTGCTCGCGGGGCGGGCGTCGCTCGATGAGGCGGCCGTGCCGACCGAAGTGCCCGGATTGAGGCTGGTGGCGGCGGCCGGGGACAACGCCCAGACGCAGGACATGCTGGAAGTGACCCGCTTGGAGCAGGTTCTGGTGCGGATGAGAGCCGCGGCTGACGTCATCATCATCGACAGCGCGCCCGTGCTGGAGGTGTCCGACGCGCTCACGCTGGCGCGCGTGAGCGATCTCGTGGTGGTAGTGGCCGATCCGCGGCGCACCCGCCGCGGGGACGCCAGTTCGGTAGCACAGCAAATCCGGGCGGTCGGACTGGGGACGATCGTTGGAGTTCTCAACGGGACGCCGTGGTCGCCATGGAGCAGGACGCTCTGGAGAAGGACACGGCCCAAGTTCAGCCCCAGGCCGACGCCGGCCCCCGTCGCACCCGCTGTGCCCGAGAGCATGGTCACCCTGCTGCCGCCGGGCGGCCCGAACGGGCAAGGCGAGAACGGGCCAGGCGAAGCAAAGAAGACCACCGACGAGCAGAACGGGGAAGGACGGCCGACGGCGCGCCAGCAGGAGAACGGAGAAGGACAGCCCGCGGCGCGCCAGCAGCAGAACGCCGGAGGACAGCCCGCGGCGCGCCAGCAGCAGAACGGGGACAGGCGGCCCGACACGGGCCGCCGCACCGGGAACCAACGCAGGTCAGGGCATGATGACGAGGCAGGAGAATAGCGGTCAGCTGGTGCTGACGGGCCGGGTGCGATCAGGCATCCGGCTGGCTGCGCTGACCGCTCTGCTGCTCATCGCCGCGGCTTGCACTCCGGCGGGCGGGGGTGCGCTTCATCCCGAGATTTTCTACGTTTCCCCTTCCGGAAACGGCACAAACGGCCTGAGCTGGGCGACCGCGTGGCGTGACACATCCGCCATCAACTGGTCGGTGATACGCCCGGGAGCACTGATCCTTCTTGACGGCGGCAGTTCGAGGTGCAGCGCGTCGCCCTATGAATTCGCGGCGTCGGAATCAGACCCTGGGGTCACGTGCGGGCAGCGCTACAGCCCCTTCTCCATCGAGCAGGACAACATCACCATCGACCGGTCGGGCGCTCCGGGCCGCAACGGCACCGTGGTCATCGACGGCGGGCGCGATACGCCGCTGCCTTATTGCGGCCAGCAGCGATACGCAGCTGCGGTTCCCGCGCGCGCGGGCATTGACCTTAACGGGCATTCTGGGGTGACCATAGACGGCATGACGCGCAGTGGAATCGTGGTGCGCGGAGCGCGGAACGGGGTCGTGATGGGAAAGGGGGGTCACGACACGCTGCGCAATATGGAGATGTTTGACAATGGTTGGGCAGACACCCATCCGTGGGGCTATTCATCAGACGGTAATGGCGTGCTCATGGGCGGGGAGGACAACACCTACGACCGGCTCCTGGTTCATGACAACGGCCAGGATGAGTTCCACTCCGACGGGGACGGCTTCGACGAATCCGGGTCAACGCTCGACAACTCGTGGCTCGGCGCCTTCCGGGCGAATCCGCTTTATCCGGGCGAGCCGTTCAATGATCTTCAGGTCTCTGGTCACGATCCGGGCTGTACCCACGCTGACGCGATGCAGATCTTCGCGCCTGGCACCACGATGAGCTCCCTGAGCTTTAACTATGACGTGATCGGTCCTGGGACCAATCAGGGTCTTTATCCCTCGGACAAGAATACTGGCACGACATTCGACAACGTGACGATCACGAATTCCCTTTTCCTGGACGCCGTAAGCGTCGACATCGTCACCGAAAATCCTGTGCACGGCTGGGATCTCAGTCACGACACCCTCGTCGGCCGCCGCGGCGGACTTGCGATTCCCGGCAATGGCGTCAATAAAATGACCGATGTGATAAAGTACGGCGGCTATGTTTCCGCGCCAGGTGGCTCGTGGGTTACCTCAGGTAATGTCTGGTACGGTGGCGATCCGCTGCCCGGCGCGGCAGTGCACCAGAATCCGGGCTTCGGCTCAATTCCCGCCGATCCTGATAAGCTTTTCTCCGCGAACTTCGCCTCCACCTCCACAGCGGCTGGCTCGCCTTTGCATTCGTGGTCGGCCTTGCTGGCACGCATCGACTCACTGAATGGACAGGGCTAGTTATCGGGGGGACCGCATGCCTGGCTACCTCATCGTCGGGACGGCGCTCGCTACGGCGACCGCGCTCGCGCTGGCATGGAAATGGGAGCTCGGCGTGCTCCGCGCCGGAGTTGTCATCCTGGCCCAGTCGATGGTCACCGCGCACGTGCTCAGCGCCGTCAACCCGCTGGCGCACTTCAGCACCGTGACCGGGACGCTGGCGATGTGGGGGATAACGGTCCTGGCCGCGGCCGGGTGGCTGCTGATTGTCTTCTTCAGGGATCCGGAGCGGGGCGCCCCGGATCGCGCCGACGTCATCGTCAGCCCCGCCGATGGCCACGTCATCTACGTCAGGCCCGTACCGCCGGGTGAGGTTCCCGAGTCGACCAAGAGGGGGCACGCGAGCCTGCTGCGGGAGTTGCGCGGGACACCGCTGTGCGACGGCGGCGCGCTGGCCGTCGGCATCTCCATGAGCATGGCGGACGTCCACGTCAATCGCGCGCCGATCGCCGGCCCCGTGCGTCTGGTTGAGCGGACTCGCGGCACCTTCGGGTCGCTCAGGAAGCCGGAGATGGCCGCTTCCAACGAACGCGTGACGACGGTCGTCGGAACCGGCGACCTCCAGATCGCGGTCGTCCAGATCGCCTCACGGCTCGTCCGCCGCATCGCGACGTTCGCGTCAGAAGGCGACGAACTGCGGCTCGGCCAGCGGATCGGCGCCATCCGCTTCGGCTCCCAGGTCGACTTGCTCCTTCCGGCGCAGCAGCACATCAAACTCGCCGTGCAGGTGGGCGACAGACTGGTAGCGGGCCGCACCATCGTCGGGGTGTTCGTGCAGTCGGCTCCGCACGGTCACCACGGGCCCGTTCCGAAAAATCAAGATCCCTATCCAGAACGGACACGTGGTGACTCCCCAGCCCCCGCCAGCTAGCGGCGGCCTACCTTCCGGCCGAAGACGAACTTCTCCGTCGGCGTCGTCGGCAGCGTGGTGGTGCCGTCGTGCGCCGTGCCGGCCTCGTTGCTGACCGCGGGGATCGCGAAGTACTGGAAGGTGATGGTGGTCTGGCCGGGTCCCGAGCCGGGGTCCACGTCGAAGATCGAGTAGCCGTAGGCGTCGGTGGGGTTGATGGCCGCGGACCACGGCGCGTCTTCGATCGAGTCGGCGCCGTTCTTCGTGAACCCGGTCGCCTCGGCGCCGACCACGGCGTTCCGCGTGGTGATGACCTTGGCCTGCGCTTCGTCGTCGGCGGTGTCCGTGCCGTAGGTGTTGGTCGGCCCGTTGGTGCCGCCGCCGCCGAGGACCAGGTACACGGTGCCCTCCGCGGTGTTCCACCCCGGGGTGCCGCCGTGGCTGTACGGCTCCGTCGTCACCACCGCCGGGCGGCGGGTGTCGACCTTGGCGCCCTTGGTCTGGCCGGGGTTCGGGGCGACGACGGTGCCGAGGTCCCCGGCGTCGTAGCCGCGGACCGGATAGGTGCGCTCGTAGTCGTGCTCGTGCCCGGACAGCACCAGGTCGACCTCGTACTTGTCGAACAGCGGCAGCCAGGCCTGGCGGATGCCGAGGTCGGAGCCGTTGCCTGTCACGGAGGTCGACATCGCGCACTGGTGCATGAACACGACGATCATGTCCACGGACCGGTCACGGCGCGCCTCGGCCAGCGTCCGCTCCAGCCAGATGGTCTGCAGGTTCGGCTGGCCCGAGCCGTAGTCGGGGACCAGCGAGTTGTTCTTGGCGTCGGACGTGAGGTCCCCGCTGTAGAAGCGGGTGTAGGCGGTGGTGCCGTTCGGGATCTGCGCGCCCGTGGTGGTCTTCTCCGGCGCCGTGTTCGGCGTGTCGATCACGTAGTTGGCGGCGCCGTCCTGGTAAATCACGTCGTCGGCGTCCAGTGAGATGAACCGCACGGTGCCGACCTGGAAGGTGTAGAAGTTCCCGCGCAGCCGGTTGCCGTCCCAGTTCACCACGCCGTTGTCCGGCAGCAGGAACCGGCTCAGGTAGTGCCCGAAGCCGTACGGCCCGTTCCAGTAGTTCCCCGCCGCGCCCTGCGCGCCGGTGCCGCCGGGCGCGTCACCCGGCTGGCCGGAGCGCGTGCCGGTGCCGAACTCGACCTCGTGGTTCCCGAGCGCGGGCATCCACGGCCGGTTGGCCGCGCTGCGGCCGATGTTGTTACCGAAGTCCCGCCACACCCCTGGGGCGTTGTCGACGTCCAGGTTGGCGTAGCACAGGTCGCCGTTCAGCAGGTGGAAGAGCGGCGCGCCCTTGCCGTCGCCGGGGTTCTCGATCGCGGTCACCGCGTACCAGGAGTTGTCGCAGGACTCGTGCCAGATGTTGCCCGAGGTGTTCAGGTCCCACGAGGGAGTCGCCAGGTCACCGAAGCTGGAGAACCGGTACTTGGCACGGCCGGCCGGCGCGGTCAGGAACGACGCGCCGGCGGCGGACGGGGTGGCCGCCCCGTCGCTGACCTTGTAGTAGTACGTCGTCGCCGGCCAGAGGTCCGCGAGCTGGACGTGGTAGAAGTACGTGGTCTGCCCGTTGAGGTCGTCGGTGAAGCTGACCGAGGCGGCCTGATCGTAGCGGCGCGTCACGTCGAGCGGGCTCGGGTCGGGCAGCTTGACCAGGCGGCCCGGGTTGGCGTCCGTGATCGGCCTGGTCGAGTAGGCCAGGGTCGGGGCCGGCTGGGGCACCGTGCCCGGCGCGCTCCAGGACACCGTGACCTCGGTCGCGGGGTCGGCGCCCCAGGTGAGCAGCAGCTGCTCGGGCGCGGTCGTGGCGGGCAGCGGCAGCGTGCTGGTGGGCGGCCCGCTCGGCGGGGTGGCCGCGAACGCGCGCGGCGCCCGGATGGTCGTCCCGCCAAGCGCCGCGACGGCGCTGGCGGTGGCGGTCCCGATGATGAACCTGCGCCGGGTGAACCCGGGCTTTCCG
>Ga0335073_10001907_pt1 | contig 28303 bp, 20 predicted proteins | sample Lox_Sample_22_FD_207093 | JGI IMG/M metagenome (GOLD analysis project Ga0335073, IMG submission 207093) | Soil microbial communities from Loxahatchee National Wildlife Refuge, Florida, United States - Lox_Sample_2.2 | ecosystem: Environmental > Terrestrial > Soil > Wetlands | place: USA...
GGCGGCCAGGCGTCCAGAAATCTCCTGCAAGCTTGCGTTTGTGTCTCGAAGCAGTCCGTTGACGCGATCCGCATAGTCCTGAGCCACGGTAGCGGCTGCCCCATCTCCATCTTTATTCTTGGCATGGCAATCCTGGTTTGGCGCATTCTGTGCAACCGCCGGAATTATAGCGAGAAACATAAGAAAGGCGCAGATTCCATTCCTCATTTGAATTTCCCTCTGCCTCTTGATTAAGCATTCCCAAGGCCATTGCCGGCGATTGAAACAGAGGAGTTACGCCGGAAAGATTCACGCGAGCATCGGGATTTCACGAGATTTCGTGAAAGGCAAAGCCGGTGGCGGCAGATTTTTTGGCTATTGAGCTTCAAGGAATGAACGTTTTTCACTGCATTTCGCTTTGGCCGTAAGCTTGCTTCAGAAATAGCGATAATACCGCGAGTCGGATTTCCGAGTCGCCGCACGAATTCAAAACTTTCATATTGAGGAGTGATTCATGAAGCTATTTTTCCGCTTTTCCTTGATGGCCGCCGGCCTTGCTTTGGCGTTGTGCCTGGCTGCCTCAGAAACAATGGCCGCGAACTCTGAGGGCACGATCGAGAAGAGTCTATACGGTTCGACCGCGTCAGACGTTCCGGTTTATCAATACACGCTCACGAATGACAACGGGCTGCAGGTCACAATCATCACTTATGGCGGGATCATCACCTCGATCAAAAACCCGTCGCACCAAATGCCCAATATTGTTCTGGGCTTCAACAACCTCAACGACTACGAAACCAAAAACAGTCCGCACTTTGGCGCTATCATCGGCCGCTACGCGAACCGCATCGCGAACGGAGTGTTCGCGCTTGGCGGGACCACCTATTGCCTCGACGCCAACAACGGTCCCAATTCTCTGCATGGCGGCTTTAAGGGATTCGATACGAAAGTCTGGACGGTGACGAATGTGATCCAAGGCCCGGGCGGAGTCGGCGTTCAATTGAATTATCTCAGCCCGGCGGGCGATGGCTGGACCGACACTGCGCCCAATCCGAATTGCCCGACTGACGCGGTCAAGGGATTTCCCGGCAACCTCAATACGTATGTGACGTACACCCTGACCAACCAGAACCAGATCATCATCAATTATTCCGCGACGACCGACGCGCCCACCGTCGTGAATCTCACCAATCACACCTACTGGAATTTGTCGGGCGAAGGAACTGGCACAATCTATTCTCATGTGGTGACGCTCAACGCGAACCAGTTCACGCCGGTCAACAGCAATCAGATTCCGGATGGCACGATCCGCTCCGTCTCTGGAACGGTGTTTGATTTCCGCAAGGGCAAGGCGGCGTCGAGCGGGATTCGCACCAACGATCCGCAGCTCACCTACGGAAACGGCTACGATCTTAACTGGATTGTGAACGCGCCCGGTTATGGCTCAGCGCCGCGCTTTGCCGCGAACGTCTTCGATCCGTCCTCGAGACGATCGCTCAACGTTTGGACTGACCAGCCGGGAATTCAGTTCTATTCGGGCAATTCGCTGGATGGTACGCTCTACGGAACCAGTAACCGCGAATACAGGCAGAGCGATGGTCTTGCTCTCGAGACGCAGCACTATCCGGATTCGCCGAATCAGCCGAATTTCCCGTCCACGGTACTCCGGCCTGGCCAGACGTATCAGACAACCACGATTTTCGGGATATCCGACTACCGGTAAGCGGTGTGAGGCGCCGGAAGCCGCGGTGCCGCCAAGGCGATCATGGAAGAACCTCGGGTAGTGGGTAGTTACTCGCAAGAACCCACTACCCTGCTCATTGACCCATCTGCATCAAGTTTGGTAGATTCCGCGCGGACGCGGCGAGATCGTTCGAATGTGGTCGCGTCTGGCGCCTAAGCGGCACGCCTGCCTCCACGACGAGGAGATTCCTATGACGGAAGTTCAGCTTCTAATCGGCGACGAAGACGTTGCTGCCTCAAGCGCAGCTACTTTCGAACGCGCAAATCCGATTTCGGGCGGCGTGGCTACGCGCGCTGCAGCAGCGACGGTGGAGGACGCGCGGGCAGCGGCGGCAGCGGCAGCGGCTGCGTTTCCGGCGTGGTCGGCGCTCGGACCGAATGAGCGCCGGAAAAAACTCTTGCGCGCGGCCGATTTGCTGGAAGCGCGAACTGCTGACTTTATCGCCGTGATGATGGAAGAAATCGGCTCGACGGCAGGATGGGCGGGATTCAACGTTTTTCTCGGGGCGCAGATGTTGCGGGAAGCCGCGTCCATGACGACGCAAGTTTCCGGAGAAGTGATTCCCTCGGATGTGCCGGGCAGCCTCGCGTTTTCAATTCGGCAACCGGTTGGGGTTGTGCTCGGGATCGCTCCGTGGAATGCGCCGGTGATTCTGGGCATTCGGGCGGTCGCGGTGCCGCTGGCTTGCGGCAATACGGTGGTGCTGAAGGCTTCGGAAATTTGTCCCGCCACGCACCGCCTGATTGGAACGGTGTTGCGCGAAGCGGGGCTGGATCACGGAGTCGTGAATGTCCTCACCCACCAACCGGCGGACGCAGCCGCAGTTGTCGAGGCATTGATTGCTGATCCGGCGGTGCGGCGCGTCAACTTCACCGGCTCAACGCGCGTGGGAAAGATGGTTGCAATCACCGCGGCGAAATATCTCAAGCCAGTTTTGCTGGAGCTTGGGGGCAAGGCGCCGCTGATCATTTTGGATGACGCTGACCTGGACGCCGCGGTCAATGCGGCTGCCTTTGGCGCATTCTTAAATCAGGGACAGATTTGCATGTCGACCGAGCGAATTATTGTGGATGAAAAGGTCGCGGACGAATTTGCGCGGAAGTTTGTGGCCAAGGTCAAAACTTTGCCCTGCGGCGATCCACGAAAGGGTGAAGTTGTGCTCGGCGCCGTGGTTGGAATGCCTACAGTGGACCGGGTCCAGGCGCTAGTGAAGGACGCGGTGGCACGAGGCGCGAAGGTCCTGGTGGGCGGCGAGTTCTCGGGAACAATTATGCCGGCGGTTGTGCTGGATTGCGTCACGCCAGCAATGCAGATTTTCCGCGACGAGTCGTTCGGGCCATCGGTTTCGATCACGCGTTTCCAGACGGTAGACGAAGCAATCCGCCTGGCGAATGACACCGAATACGGATTGGCGGCCGCGGTGTTCGGGCGCGACATTGCGCGCGCACTCGAAGTGGCCAAGCGAATTGATTCGGGCATGTGTCATATCAATGGGCCGACCGTGCATGATGAAGCGCAAATGCCCTTCGGCGGCGTCAAAGCCAGCGGCTATGGCCGCTTCGGCGGCAAAGCCGCGGTCGAGCAATTTACCGAGTTGCGCTGGATTACGATCCAGACCACGCCACGGCATTATCCTTTCTGAAATTTTCGTGGCCAAGGCGGCTTCTTCTCTGTTCCCGCTAGTGAACTTCTCGATCCACCGTCGTCCAATAGGGCTTGCGGATTGTTTTGCGGTCGAGCTTGCCGACCGGTGTTTTTGGAAGCTCCGGCCAGAATTCCACCGTCTTGGGCGACTTTACTCCGCCCAGTTTAGCTTTACAGTGCGCGATGACTTCAGCTTCGGTGAGAGACTCGCTGGGCCGGCAAACCACGATGGCTTTGACCGCTTCTCCCCATCTGTCGTCGGGGACGCCGATCACGGCGCACTCCTGCACCTGCGGTAGCGCCATGATGCCGCTTTCGACTTCCGCGCAATACACGTTGAACCCTCCGCTGATAATCATGTCTTTCTTGCGGTCAACGATATACACGTAGCCGTCTTCGTCGATGTAGCCGACGTCGCCGGTGTGGTGCCAGCCGTATTTGCGAATTTCTGCCGTGGCTTCGGGAAGATTGTGGTAGCCCCCTGTCACCAGACTGCCGCGAGCAACAATTTCTCCGACTTCATTCGGTGGTAGGATGCGGCCGGCATCGTCCATGATGGCGAGGCGCACTGCGGCGGTCGGCCGACCGCAACTGCGCAAACGTTCGGGATGGTCTCCGGCTGCGGCGGCAGCCACGGTTCGGGAGTCGAGCGAAGTGAGAAGCATGGGCGCTTCGGTTTGCCCGTACGACTGGCACATGCAAGGGCCAAAGACTTCGACACCCTTTTTGAGTTTGTCGGGCGAAACGGGAGATCCCGCCAGAAGAAAAACGCGCAGGCTGGAGTAGTCGAATTTCCCTATATCGGGAGACGCGAGCAAAGCATAGAAGGCCGTTGGCGGAAGAAAAAGATGGGTTGCTTGATACCGCTCGATCGCTTGCAGCACTTGGCTCGCATCGAAACCGGGCAGCACGACGTTGGTCCCGCCCAGTGCGAACATCGTGAAGGCGACTACGCCGGCAGCGTGCGAGAGCGGAGCGGTGCACAGGCAGACGGGAGTGGCGTCTTCACTTTTCCAGTACCGCATGGCCATCTCGGTCATCGTGCCCCAAGCCAGATTGGTCACGCGGACGCCACGCGCTGGGCCAGTTGTCCCGCCGGTCGGGACCAGGCCCATCATCTGAAAAGGATTGCCATAGGCGTCGGACCAGTCGAGATCGGCGCCGGCGTCTCCCTGTTGTATGAGTCCGGACAAGGAAGAAGCATCATCGGCGGGGCCATCGATACAAACCAGATTTCGCAAGCAGGGAACACGCCGGCGAAGTTCTTCTGCCTGATTCTGGAAGCGACGGCTGTAAAAAAGCCACGTCGTTTCCGAGTAATTCAGAAATTCGACATTCGCGTCGGTGGCGTTGCGAATGTTGATGGGAACCCAGGCCCCTCCGGCACGCAACATTCCCAACATGCAGAACAAAACGGCGGCGTGATTTTGCGAATAGATTGCAGCCCGCTGTTCGCGCTCCAGGGCGCGGGCCAGCATGCCTCGGGCGATGTTTTCACTGAACGCCCGCGTCTGTTGATAGGAATACCGCGATTCGCCATCGATGATCGCAGTGCGATCCCGATGGAGCTCCACGCTTTTGTCGAAATAATCGATGGCCCTCATGGCTTCGTCACCTAGTTCGAAATTTTTGCCTTCGAAAGGCCATGGTTTTCGAGGACGCCCAGAATTTCGCGGGCGCCGAAGGCTTCGGCGGCTGAAGCGAACCCGACTTTGCGCGGAGGCGCAAAGACGAGGTTGCGGGCGGCAAACGCCTGGAGGAGGCCCGTCTGGCGGTAACAGCAAGTGCCGAAGACGGCACACTGGATCGAGTCTGTCGCGCCGCGCCCGGCAATGACGTCAATAGTTCGGTGTTCGCGCGGATTTTCGCGTGGTGGCGTGCCGCCTTGCACTGAGCTGGCCATTTCCGCGAGCTTTCTCTCCTGCTCGGCAGCGGGCAGAGGACGAATCTGTTCCTCGAACATCTTTTCCGTGGCCGCGACTCCTTCCATGATCTGGCGATCCAAAAGGCCGCCAAAGGCGCGAATGTTGGAGACCTGGGGATGGTTCTTATACCAAACCGGATGCGGAAACCCGCCCCAGGCCAAGGCCAACTGGGTCTGAATGATGCCCGGCACAACGACGTCATAGCGCGTGGCGCGCGGCCAGGGCTTGTACTGATTTTGCTCCAGGTAATACGCGTCGGTCTGGATCACGGCAAAAATCGTCTGCGTCGAACCAAAGGTTGGATTGCCCTTGAACATCGTAAGCACTTCCAGGGTATCGATGTTTCCATTGGTTTCGAGGCAGGTGCGAATCGCCGCGTCGCTGACGGCCGACATGAAAGCAGTTGCCGGCGCGGCCAGCAGGCCACGCTCGGCAAATTTCGGGCCCCAGATTTCAGAAACCTGTCGTATCCACGCCTGCTCGCCGCCGATATCCAGATAATGGCATCCCGCGTTGAGAGCGGCTTCAATCACTCGCGGGCCGTTGTAGATGAATGGGCCAGCAGTATTGCAAACAACTTTCGCGCCGCTGAACAAACGCGTCAGCTCCGGGACGCTGCCTTGGGTTTCCGCGCATTCGTAATCCGCGTTCTCGATGCCGGGCACCTGTTTCATCACATCCTGCAGGCGCTTCAAGCAGCGGCCGGCCGCGACAAATGGCACGCTATATTCACGAAGAAACTCCGCCATCAACCGGCCAGAGAAGCCGTTGGCGCCGTAAACCACCACTGGCCTTTTGTTATTCATTCCGCTCCTCGCTTGAGAAGTTGGCGCTTGCCGAGTAGCTACCCCTTTTAAGTCACCGCGAAATGGGGTATGCTCGGGGAAATTTAGGTGCCCATTCTAGGCAAAAGTATCTTTTCAGCCAGTAGGCACGATTTAGTAACCAAAATGCTGCGTGGGGGCGTACCGATGGACCACTCAACCTGCCCCGTAAAACTTACGGCTTCGATCATTGGCGGCAAATGGAAGCCGCCGCTGCTGTTCTATCTCGACGGCAAAACCCGCAGATTCTGCGAACTGCAGCGCCTGATCCCCGGGCTTACCAAAAAAATGCTGACGCAGCACTTGCGTGAACTGGAACGCGATGGCATCGTGCGCAGGCATGTTTACGCGGAAGTGCCTCCCCGGGTGGAGTACTCGCTGACCAAGCACGGGGAGAGCCTGAAGCCGATTCTCAAGCTGATGTCGGCGTGGGGAACGCGCCATCGCGCCCGTTACGGCATGCCCACGGCCCTGAGCCATAAGCAAGACTCAGCTTCGCCACCGGCCGAAACGCCCGCCGGTCTGCTCAACCCTCCGCCGCGACTGGCGCAGGCGCGCAATCCGCTGGCGAGGCCGAAGCCGCCTGCGGGCATGCCTGTTCCGCCGCACTGATTCTGGTTGGCGCTGGCCGGGCCTACTTTACCTGCAAAGATTCCAGGTAGCGGTTCAGGTTTGCAATGCGCAGTTGTAGCATCTCCTCGTGGCCCTGGCTCATGCTCCAGAAAACCGGCCCCCACACCGGCATTTCCTGATTGCCATGCGCCGCCAGGCTGGCTTGTCCCCGCAAAATGCTGGTGACCTTGTCGGCAGGATATTTCCCGCCGTTCTGCTTGGCCAGCATCGTCAGATCGGCGGGAGCCTGCTTGAGGGCTGCGGCCGCCGGACCGTCGCCTTTTGCATCCTTGCCGTGGCACGATGCGCAATAATTCATGAACATCTCCTTGCCCGAGGCAGGAGATGTCATCTGTGCCGGGGCGTGCTTGACTCCGCTTGCCTCCTGGCCTGCTGAAGCCGCTGCTGACATCAAGACCAGCGCGAGCGGCCAAATCAAATAGCGAACTTCCATTCGTCCTCCTCTGGACTCTCCCTCCATGTTCTATCGCGCCGTTAGAACGAGAACTTCAGCGAAAACTGCAACTGCCGCGGGTTGAACATAGTTCGCGCTCTTCCGAACGTCGGATTCGGAGCGTTCGGAATCGCCACGGGAGCAAGTCCTAAAGCCAGCCACGTCGGTGGCGGCGCCGCCGCTTGCTGGGTGGCGCAAGAAACCGACGAATTACCTTGCTGAATCGCACGGGTAGTTGCGTCATTGAAACGGCTGGGAATAACCGGAGTGCCGCCGCAGAAAACCGGCGAACCGTAAATCGAGCTCACTTCATCCACGTTGGGACGATTGAAAAGATTGAAGGCATCGACCGCCAGGTCGAGTCGCTTGGTCTCTCCAAGATTGAAATAGCGCGCCAGGCGGAGGTCCCAGGAGTAAAGCCCGTCGCCAAAATAAGTATTTCTGCTGACCGTGGTCGTGCAGTTCGAGACGGTGGGGCAATGTCCGTTGACCGGCGAGCCGCCCACCCGGTCCGTGCTCAGGTCGGCAATGTCGCCAAATACGCCTTCCCCCGCAAACACGGTAAAGGGCCGCCCGGTTTGCAGGTTGATGATACTGCTGAGTTCAAAGTTACGCGCGAAGCTGTGCTCGGGCGCGCTGGCGGTGAAGTTGGCCACGAAATTGTGGCGAAGGTCCTGGTTAGAATTGGCGCGCTCATTCGCGTAGTCGAACTCGTTGACCGGCAGATTGATGAACGTGGTGAAATTCCCGTTGTCGATGGTATGCGAATACGTGTAGTTGGCGGTCATTTGGAAATACTTTATGCGCTCGGTGGCCGTCAACGTGAGCCCGTGGTAGATAGCATTGGCAACATTATTGTTGTAATCGAGAAGGCCAGCGCTCAACACCGGGGACGAGGTCGGCGGCGGAAGCCCGGCGGTGGGGACGCCAAACTCCAGCCCGCTGGGGTTGAAGGGAAGCAGAGGATTAGGGTTCGGGGCATTCGGATTAACGCCGTTAAATGGACCGAGGAAAGAAAAGAACGGGCCCAAACCAAATGGGCCAAGGATGGGCGTTCCGCTGCAGGGAGAGAGCGAGCCGTTTGGATTGAGCCATCCTTGGGCGTAGTACGGATTGCCAGCCTTGGCTGTGCCGTACGGGCATGGGATGTTCATGTTGTTGCCGCGAACCAATTTGTGGGCGCTAACAAACAAATACCCTGCTTCAATCGTGAATCCCTTTCCGAATTGCCGGTCAATCTGGAGGCTGGCCTGTTCCGCGTAGGGAAGCCGGCCTTCACGTTGAATGCCGCCAGCGCCCACGCCACAGGCTCCCGTGGGCACGCCTTGGGCATTTAACACGCAGGGTCCGCTGAAAGTCTGGGGAGGGTAGGCATTGGCCCCTGCGCCCAGGATGCTGAGCGCTTGTAGAACTTCGACGCTGATGGTCTGGTCGGCTGGTGTGCCGGGCAGTTGCGCGCAAAGAGTCGGAGGCAAGCCTAAAGCCGGGCAAGGCAGGGAAGGCGTGCCCGGGAACCCTGGGGCGGCATCCAGCTGCCAGCCACCGCTGGGCGCGCCTTTCTGGATCATCGGAACGACAACTCCGCTGGTAAATCCGTTTGCCGCGCAACTCGGATCCGCGCCCGGAGGGTTACAGAAATATCCCGGAATCGATTTCTGATTTCCCGTGGTGAAAAAGAAAGTCAGGTTATTGCGATCAAAGAACATGCCAAAACCGCCGCGGATGACGGTCTTGGAATCGGGCGAATAGGCAAATCCAACTCGCGGCTGGAAGGCGCGGTAGTCCGCATTAATTGTGTTGCCCAGGCCTGATTCGAAGTCCCAGCGCATGCCGTAGTTGAAGGTCAGCTTGGGATTGATTCGCCATTGGTCCTGCGCGAAAAATCCCCAATAGCCGTGGTTCAGTGTGTAAGCAAAATTGGAATATTGATTGGTCGGAAAGGCGTTCGGCCAGCCGCTGCCAAATCCTCCGCCCGTCGGCGGGAGCGGCTGGTAGCCATTAGTAAAATTGGTTCGCGGGACTGCGATTCCAAAGTATAAGGTTTCGAGACCATTTGCTCCGGGTTGAAGAGATGTACAGTTTTGGGGAATCGTGCCAAACGTGCCCGAGGTCGGCGTTACTCCCGGGGGCAGAAGTAGGTTGATGGTGTCTGCGAACAGGTAGGCGCAATCGAGGTTGGGAAGCAAGATACGTTCCGGCATGAAACCCGGATAGTTGTTGTAACTCCACACGTAGTTGCCGTCGAATCCGAACTTGGCGACGTGGTTGCCTTTTACCCAGGAGACGGAGTCTGAAAATTGCGCGCGGCTCTCGTAGATTGCGTCGTAGGTGCCGAAGTTGTGCCCGAAACTCAAGTCGTTGACGACGTCGAGATTGGGTTCACCGGTGGCGCCGGGAAAATTATAGTGACGCCGCGCGTATTGACCGAGAACAGTGTTGACCAGATTCGGTTTCAGCACGGAGTTGAAGGTGCCCACTACCGACTGATCGCGGATGAAAAGATTCCGCGCGCCGCTGGGAACGCCGATGCCGCCGCCATCTTCCGTGTTGCCGATCAATTCTCCCAGGTCGCGCGCATCTTCTACGACGTAGCGCAGCGCCAGGCGATTGTTATTGTTGAGCTGATGATCGAGCTTGGCGAAACCGTAATCATTATCTACGGTCTTAAGGACGCCGTTGAGATATCCAAAGGGCGTGCCTGTACATTGCGCCGGCACCAGAGTGCAGCCTTCCGGTGAGAGACCAAGGTAGGCTTTTGCTTGATCGATTTCGGCGATATTGTTGTACAGATCCGGCGCGTAGGTGGGCGAGTTACCGGCACGTCTTCCTTCGTAGTTCATGAAGAAAAAAGTCTTGTCCTTGCGGATGGGACCGCCCAAGGTTCCCCCAAACTGGTTCTCGCGCAACTCATGCGGCAAGGGCGCCGGCTGCAAGAGGGAACGCGCGTCCGTCGCGCTGTTTTGCAGGTAGTCGTACAAAGTGCCGTGGAAGGTGTTCGTGCCAGATCTGGTCACGATATTGACAATGCCGCCCAGGGCGCGTCCGTATTCCGCGCCGAAACTGTTGTTCACGACGCGAAACTCCTGCACCGAATCCTGCGGCGGTGTGGTTCGTTGCACACCGGTGATGCTGTTCACGAAGTCGGCCCCATCCACGGTGATTTGGTTGCTGAACGAGCGCATGCCGGCGAAGGAGATTTGTGTGACCTCAAATTCCGTGAACGTGGTCCCAAGGCTGGTGCGGCTGGTGGCTACGCCGGGGGCCAGCAGAGCAAAATCTGTGAAGAGGCGCCCGCTAATGGGAAGGTCCGCGATCTGCTGGCGGCCAATGACCTGGCTCACTTCGGAGCGGGTCGTATCCACCGCCGGGGCTTCGGTTGTGACGACAATCTGTTCCGTGACTGCGGCCACTTTCAGAGTCACATCGATCGTCACCGTTTGCCCCACGGCCAATTCGATGCCGGTGCGAGTGTGTTTTCCGAATCCCGTGGAGGAAATTGAGAGCTCATAGCGGCCCGGCGGCAGGCTCGGTACCGCATAGTAACCGGACTGATTCGACGTCGCCGAGTAGCTCTGATTGGTGTCCATATTGCGGGCGGCAACAGACGCGCCCGCAATGGCGCGGCCAGACTCATCGGTAACCGTTCCATTCAATACCGCATAACTGACGGTGGCCTGCGCGCTGGCCTGTTGTGGGTGAAGCTGGAGCAGAAACAGAGCGCAGCAGAACGGGAAGAGCAGACGTGATTTCATGGGCGCCCCCATCTCGATGCAGACGTTCACTTCCGAGCAAAAGAAAAGCTCCACGATCGGAGCTCACGCGTTAATGCCGGATCAAATCAATGAATGCACGCCCTAGTTTAAAATTCCGCCCATAAACTCAGCAGCCATGCCCCGCAGGCCATCACCTGCGGCTCAGGCCGTGCGCGACACAGGTACCGGCTGGCCCCAGATTTCCCGCGCCGTTTCCGCCACTAATCGCAGTTTCGCTTCCTCATCGGCCTGCGTGACCAGATTTCCCGCCAAGGTAGAAGCGAAACCACACTGCGGGCTCAACGCCAGCCGCTCCAAGGGAACGTAAGCCGACGCGGCCTCGATCCTCTGCTTTAGTTCGTTTTTGCTTTCCAATTCCGGCTTCTTGGAACTCACGAGACCGAGCACCACGGTGCGGTCTTCCGGAACCTGGTGCAACGGTTCGAAACCACCGGAGCGTTCGTCGTCATACTCAAGCAGGAAACGGTTGAACCTCGTGTTGCGGAAGACGCGCGTGATCGGGCCGTAGTCGCCGGCGGCATAAAACTTGCTTTGATTATTTCCACGGCACAAATGCAGGCCGAACAGGATGCCGGGACGGTCGCTGATCACGGCGTTGTCCATTTCGATCGAGAGATCGAGCAAGCGGTCAGGATCGTTACCGCGCTGCCGGTAGCCCTCGCGCAGGTCGGGATCGAGTAGGGCCGTATACTGCGGCGAATCAATCTGGATATAAGTGCAACCCAAACGAACCAGCTCGGCCACTTCATCGCGCAGGATATCGACCAGGTCGGCGAGATATGCATCAACCGTGGCATATGCTCCCGTAGATTTCTTGCTGTCGTAATAAGCCGCGGCCTGCTGCGCACTGATCATCGTGGATTTGGCGGGATGCCGGGTGCGGGCGCGCAGGTAGGTGAATTCTTCGGCGCAGAGGGGGCGTTTGCGGCGGAGCTTTGAGACCACGACCGGACGAGGCAGCACCAGCTCGTCGCCCTTTTCGTTGCGGAAAGGAATGGCCCATCCGCCGAACTTATCGAAGCCTTCGACCGCGTCGATCAGGTGTCCATAGAAAGCGTAGCGGCGCATCTCGCCGTCGGTGATGACTTCGATTCCCGCGCGAACCTGAAGATCGACCGCTTCATCGACGGCGCGGTCCTCGATTTGCTTGAAGGCGGCGTCGGTTAGCTTTCCGGAAGCGAACTGGTCGCGCGCGTCTTTCAGGTAAGCCGGCCGCAACAAACTTCCGACGACATCACTGCGGTACACAGTGACCTCCACTGACAGCGCCTCATCGAACAACCTGGTTCGATGGACTCATTCGTCTCGCCGTGGTGCGCGAGAGCAACAAAGCGGGCACACTCTAATCCAACTCGCAGCACGTTCTCAAGATGGTGTTTTGCGAGTTCGCTAGTCACTTGGAAGTTCCCTGCAAGTTACTTGAAGGTGCCTTTTACTGTGAAACCCGGGTGGGGATAAGATCAAGCGGGAGCGGATTCGGGAGTGGGAATGAGTCCAAAGATCAAAGCGACTGTGGTGGGAAGTTATCCGGTTCCTTCGTGGCTGGTGGGCAATACGTCGCGCCTGGTGCTGCGCGACGCGGTCATGGCCGTGTTGAAAACTCAGGAGCTCGCAGGAATCGACTTAGTAACAGATGGCGAACTGGTGCGCTTCGACCCCAGCCATCCTGAGACCAATGGCATGGTCGATTACTTCGTGGCGAAGATGGCAGGAATTCGCAGCCATTTTGCGCTTTCCGACTTCGACCGCTTCCATTCTGATCGCGCCTCGGCCGCCAGCTTGCTGACAGCCGGGATGGTGGTGGGGAAAATTGGCGAAGGCACGCTCAACCTGCCCCGCGACTACGACATCGTTGCCCCGCTCACCAAAACACCGCTCAAGTTCACCTGCACGGGCCCGCACATGCTCGCGCGCATGGTGACCAACTGCTACTACAAAGATATTCCCGATCTGGCGATGGACCTCGCGGCGGTCCTTCGCCGGCAGCTGGAAAATATCGAAGCCGATGTCATCCAGCTGGATGAAGCCTGCATTGCGGGCTACCCGCAGGATGCTAGCTGGGCCGCTGAGGCCATCAATCATGTTTTGTCGGGAATTTTGAACGAAGGGGCCGTCCACATCTGCTTCGGCAATTATGGGGGACAGCCCGTGCTGCGCGGGTTCTGGCGCGACTTAATTCCGTTTCTGAACGCTCTCGAAGCCGACCACCTGGTGCTCGAATTTGCCCGGCGCGGATACGACGAACTCGATGTGTTCGCCGATCTCGATCCCAAGATCGGTTTGGGCATCGGGCTGATCGATATCAAGGACAACGAGGTTGAGTCGCCCGAACTGGTGGCTTCGCGCATTGAACGAATCGTCAATACGCTCGGGGCCGAACGTCTGCGTTATGTCCATCCCGATTGCGGCTTCTGGATGCTGCAACGCAGTGTCGCTGACCGCAAGATGCGAACTCTGGTCCAGGGCAGAGATCTGTTCGAAGGGAGAGTGTAGACCCGTGAGCACGGCAGCGCTCATCGGCGAGGAAGAGAAGGCGCAGGTTCGGGCCGTAGTTTTTGGCCATCTCGCCGGCATTGTGGTCGCGCCGGTAGTGAAAGCGCTGTGGGACCGGCGCGTGTTTGATCATTTTGGTCCACCGGAAGAGTGGACGGATCTCGATCAACTGGTTGCTGGAACCCGCGCCAATCGCGGCTATTTGCGCGTAGCCCTGCGCCTGTTGGCATCCTGCGGCTGGCTGCGGCAACAATTCGATGACGGGAATACGCCGCGCTACGCGCTGACGCCCGAAGGAAAAATCGCACTCGCTACGGCGCCATTGCTCTACGGGGAAGTGACCGCATTTGTTTCCAAGGCGATTTTTCTGGAAGACTTTCTTTTCGGCGATTCCGACCGTCCTGTTCTGCCCTCGCTGCAAGAACTGGTGCGCAGATCGAAGCAGCGTTGGGGCCTGCAGCCCGATCCTGATACCGCCGTCAATCGCGTCCAGGAGCAGATTCGCGGGCACCTCGACGGCATGCTGGTTGGCCCCGCTATGGTGGCGTTGGCGCGGGCGGAAATTCTGGCGCAGCTGGAAGCGGGCGCGATCGATCTGAATGCTATCGCCGCCAACCGTACAAGTCTTGGCCTGATTTTCGATCTGCTGGCAACCCAAGGCTGGATCGCTCGTGGCAAGAATTCGGTCGAATTAACGGCCTGCGGATGCTATGCGGCACAGGTTGCCACTTCGTATGGTGTCACAGTTTCCTATCTTCCTCTCTTCGACAACGTCAGCACGCTGTTGTTCGGTAATCCCCGCATTCCGCGCCTGGATGACAGCGGAGTGGAGCTGCTGGTCAACCGGGGCATGAACGTCTGGGGCAGCGGGGGGGCGCACCGGACATATTTCAAGAAAGTGGATCAGATTATCAAGGAAATTTTCAATCGTCCCTTGGGCCAGCAGCCGCGCGGCATCTGCGACATGGGTTGCGGCGACGGAAGTTTCCTCGAGCATCTGTATGACGTGGTGAAAGGCCAAACTGAACGCGGGAAAGTTCTGGCCCAGCACCCTTTGGTCATTGTCGGAGCCGATTTCAACAAAGTGGCGCGTCGAGTTGCCAAGCAGACACTCCGCAAGGCCGGCATTCCCGCGCGTCACGTGATTTCAGGAGACATCAACCGTCCGGCTCAACTGGCAAGCGACCTCGAACAATTGGACCTCGATATCCACGACCTGCTGCACGTCCGCTCTTTTCTCGACCACAACCGCCCCTACATCCCCGCGGCGAACTATGCACGCGGAACCCGGGCCGGGAAATCAAGCGGCGCATTCGCCCATCTCGGAGAAGAAGTTCCTTGTGACGAATTGGAAGAAAATCTGACCCGCCACCTGCGCCGCTGGGCGCCCTATGTCGGGCGATTTGGACTGTTGGTTCTGGAGCTGCACACCTTGCCGCCAGAATTGACGGCGGCGAATCTGCCGCGCACGCCGGCGGTCGCCTACGACGGAACGCATGGCTTCTCCGATCAATATCTCGTAGAACTGCCGTTGTTCCTGGAAGCGGCGGCAGAGGCCGGTTTACGCTCCGATCCGCGGTCTCAGGCAAAATTCCCGCCCAACGAACTGGCAACGGTCAGTATCAACTTCTTCACGACCGCAGCATCGGAGTTTGCTGATCAGGGGGCAGGGTTATAGACGGGTCGGCGATCACTGCGGTTTTTTCGCTTCGTTGTTCGTCGCGGCCGCTTTGGCTTCATTCAGGCTCTGATTCGCGCGGAAGATGACATAACTGCGAATGGCGGCGCCATCTTCCTGAGACACTTCCTTCGCGAAGCTCACCATGCCTTCTGACTGCAGCTCGCCCCCGCGCACGATAGCAAACCATTCATCGCTGGCAAGGAAGGAAGAATAGCGCAGATCCGGCACCAGTCCTCCGCTAACCGCGACATCACCGTGACATCCTGAGCAAAATCGTTCGTAGACTGCGTTGCCATGCTGGATTGTGGCCGCGCTGGCGGTTGACGGGGGCGGATTCAATGCCGGTTGCTGTTCCACCGGTAATGGCGGCAACGACGCCTTGCTATCCAGTTTGAAAGCCAGCAGGCGGCTCACATTCCGCACGCGTCCCGACTTGAATGAGACGTCACCCGTCACCATGGGAAAAACGCCGCCCCAGCCCGCGAGCACCGCGACGTACTGTTCGCCATTTACTGTGTAAGCCACGGGACCGGCCATCACACCGGTCTGCGCGTCGAACGACCACAGCTTCTCGCCAGTATCCGCGCGATAGGCTTCAAAATTCCCCGCCGCCGTTCCTTCGAAAACAAGGTTTCCAGCAGTTGCGAGCGTGCCGCCGTTCCATGGCCCCGGCCGATCGACGGCCCACACCTGTTTTTGTTGGATCGGGTCCCACGCAACTAATTTTCCTCTGACGCTGTCGAGAATTGCCTTCTTGATCTTCGGGTCCTGCGGCATCTCAGCTGCAACCATGTCAATTCCAAAGTTCAAGGCCTCGTTCTTAAACTCAAAATTGTCGGGAGATTTGAAGTTGAAGCCAACTTCGTTGACCGGAATGTAAGTGATGCCAGTCAGCGGACTGTAAGACATCGGCTGCCAGCTATGCGCGCCCAACGGCCCGGGAACGACCGGCGGAACATTGCCACGCGAATAGCGCGCTGTACCCGTTTCGATGGCACGTCCTGTCTTCGGATCGACTCCCGTGGCCCAGTTGATGAACGTGAATGGCTTGGCGGAGATCAGTCCGCCGTTCTTGCGATCGAGGACATAGAAAATGCCGTTCTTAGGAGCATGCAAAATTACTTTTCGCGTTTTTCCGTTAATGGATAGGTCGGCGAGAATGATTTGCTCGGCAGAATCGTAGTCCCAATCGTCCGAGGCACTCTCCTGATAGTGCCACACGTATTCCCCGGTGTCGGGCTTCAGCGCGACGATCGAACAGGTGAGAAGATTGGTGCCGCCCTTGGGATTGCGAAATTTTTCGTTCCACGGCCCGGCGTTACCCACACCGATGTACACAAGATCAAGTTCGGGGTCGTAGACAATCGCGTCCCAAACCGTGCCCCCGCCGCCAATCTTCCACCACTCGCCGCTCCAGGTCTTGGCTGCCTGCTGAAGAATCGGTTGCTCGAACGGCTTCGCCGGGTCGCCCGGGACCGTGTAGAAACGCCAAACCAGCTTTCCACTCTGCGCGTCGTAGGCCGAGACGTATCCGCGCACCCCGTATTCCGCGCCTCCGTTGCCGATAAGAACTTTGCCCTTTACTATGCGCGGTGCGCCCGTGATCGTATAACGCCACTGCCGGTCGATGGTGAGCACTTCCCAAATCAACTCGCCGGTCGCGGCATCGAGTGCGATCAGGCGGCCATCGAGAGTTCCAAAATAAATTTTGCCCTGCCAAATCGCTACGCCACGATTCACCACATCACAGCAGGCGTTGACTCCCCATTGTTTTGGCACCCTCGGATCGTAGGACCACAGAAGTTTTCCAGTTGCCGCATTCAGCGCGAACACTTTGCTCCAGGCAGTGGTGAAATACATCACGCCATCGGCCACAAGCGGAGTCGCTTCCTGCCCGCGGTTCGTATCGAGATCGAAATACCAGGTTAGGCCGAGTTGCTTGATATTGTGATCGTTAATTTCCTTCAGCGGGCTGAAGCGTTGTTCGTTATAAGTTCGGCCGTAGGTCAGCCAATTTCCCGGCTGTTCGTCGGCGTGGACGATCTGAGCATTGGTCACCTGCATCGGGGAAATGGACTGGGCGCTGATGCCCCCAACGATTGAGCAACCTGCCCAACCAATCAGAATCGCTGCGACACCAAGCTCGACGGTATGCATTTCTCGTGACCTGGCCAAGCCGAATGCGTCGGCAGTGGCCGGCGGGAAGTTTACCACTCAATTTCGTCGAATCACGCGGATACCCGGAGGTTACCTAAGCCAAGGTTGCGGCGCTGGCGCACGAATGAATTTGGTTACCGCGAAGTGTCCACTAGCCAAAACCGCGCTTTGATCTAGAATTCCCTGGGGAAAAGAAATTCGGGAAGAGAAATAGAGGAGAGATAACCATGGCCTCCACCGCGGCTCCGATAGAAATTCAAGACAGCGTTACTGAGTTCTTAAAGCAGCCCAAGAAGATGCTGATCGGCGGGCGATGGCTGGAGGCGGTTTCCGGAAAAACGTTTGATACTTACAACCCCGCTACGGGCGAGGTCCTCGGCAGAGTCGCAGAGGGCGACCGCGCCGACATTGATCTGGCGGTAAAGGCTGCGCGCAAAGCCTTCGACGAAGGGCCGTGGCCCGATATGCTGCCCGCTGAGCGCGCGAACCTGCTGTGGAAGATTGCCGACCTGATTGATAAGAATCGTGAAGAACTGGCTGAACTGGAAACGCTCGACAACGGCAAGCCACTTCTATTTGCCCGGATCGTCGATATACCCAGCGCGGCCGCGAATTTTCGCTACATGGCTGGCTGGGCGACCAAGGTCGAGGGCAACACGATTCCTATCTCCATGCCCGGCGCCAAATACTTTGCCTATACGCTGCGCGAGCCGGTTGGCGTGGCGGGCCAGATTATTCCCTGGAATTTTCCTCTCATCATGGCGTCGTGGAAGCTGGCGCCCGCGTTGGCAGTCGGTTGTACCGTGGTATTGAAACCTGCTGAACAGACTCCGCTGACCGCATTGCGTCTGGGCGAGTTGATTCAGGAGGCCGGTGTTCCTGAGGGAGTGGTGAACATCGTACCGGGCTATGGGGAAACTGCGGGCGCTGCGTTGGCCGCGCATCCGGATGTAGATAAAGTCGCGTTCACGGGTTCCACGGAAGTGGGTCGGCTGATCGTTGCCGCCGCTACCGGCAATCTGAAAAAAGTTTCGCTCGAGCTTGGTGGCAAGAGTCCTAACATCGTTTTCGCCGATGCGGATCTTCAGTGCGCGATTCCCGGAAGTGCGAACGCGATTTTCTTCAACCAGGGACAGAATTGCGTTGCTGGATCGCGCTTGTTTGTCCACAAGAGCATTTTCGACAAGGTCATCGATGGTGTGGCCCAGCAAACGAAAAAATTTCACATCGGTCCCGGTCTCGATCTTTCCACGACGCTCGGCCCGGTGGTCTCGCAGGAACAATTCAATCGCGTGTGCGGCTATGTGGAATCCGGCATGAAACAAGGCGCGAAGGCGGTCACTGGCGGAAAAAAGCTGCAAGGCCCAGGCTATTTCGTGGAGCCGACCATTCTGGTCGATGTGCGTCCAGACATGAAAGTGGTGCGCGAAGAAATTTTCGGTCCCGTGGTCACCGCGATCCCATTCAGTGATCCCGCGGAGATTGTGAAAGCGGCCAACGACACCAATTACGGATTGGCTGCGGCAGTCTGGACGCGCGATGTGAGCACGGCCCACAAAGTTGCGGCCAAGTTGCGCGCGGGGATGGTCTGGATCAACTGCTACAACATCTTTGATCCGGCCCTTCCATTCGGCGGATATAAGCAGTCAGGCTGGGGTAGAGAAGCTGGACACGAAGTGCTCGATCTGTACACGCAGACGAAATCGGTTTGCGCGCAGCTCTAGTGGCGGACGCACTTTAACGGACCATCGGCAGGGAATGCCGCTCCTTCGGGGAACTTTCCGTCAACCTTGACGCTCTTCCTTGGACTGTGTAACTCTCGCCGTAATTCGATCGTCACCTGCTTACTCTGCAAGCTGATGGGAACGCTAACCAAACGGCCAGTCAGGCCTGTTCAAGTTGCGTCACGCCGGGCAATTCTCACGCCGGGCGAGAACGGCGTCGTGCATGTGCGCTGCCCGGAACCGCTGGGTCCCTATTCCGGTCGCGTCACTGATCGCCTGGAGTTCTGGGCGCAAAATACACCCGAGCGGACCTTCCTGGCCCAACGCGCGAAAAACGGCGAATGGCAGAAGGTCAGCTACGCAAACGCTTTTGCCCGCGTTCGCAATCTTGCTGCTGGTTTACTTCATCACGGAGCATCGACGGAAAAACCGTTGATGATTCTCTCGGGCAACTCAATTGAGCACGGACTTTTAGCCCTTGCCGCGATGTACGCGGGCATCCCTTACGCGCCCATCGCACCCGCATACTCTTTGGCTGTCAGGGAATTCGCGGCGCTGACGCATGTTTGGCAGAACTTCGAGCCGGGGATCGTTTTCGTTCAGGAAGGATCGCTGTTCGCGCCAGCTCTGAAGTCGGTCATGCGCGACCAAATCATAGTCGTTCATCACGGATCAAAGCCGGAGAGAATACCGTCTATTTCTTTTGAGGAACTGGAAAGCGCCGGCCCGTCTTCAGCGATCAATGACGCGAATCGCCATGTTGGCCCGGATTCAATTGCCAAAATTCTCTACACCTCGGGTTCGACCGGATGGCCGAAAGGCGTGATCACGACACACCGTATGCTCTGCTCGAACCAGCAGATGCTGCGGCAGGTCATGCCCTGCCTCGCCGATGCGCCGGTGATCTGTGATTGGCTGCCCTGGAACCACACGTTTGGAGGCAGCCACAACTTCGGCATCGCTCTCGAGAATGGTGGAACACTTCACATTGATTCCGGCAGGCCAACGCCCGAGTTGTTCGGAGAAACGATTCGCAACTTGCGCGAAATTGCCACCACCGCTTATTTCAACGTTCCCAAGGGCTACGAGATGTTGCTCGAACACTTGCGCGCCGATTCTGAGCTGCGCGCGAACTTTTTCAGCCGCCTCAATCTCTTGTTCTTCGCAGCGGCCGGCTTGAGCCAGCATGCCTGGGACGGACTTCAGGACATTGCATTCGAGGAATGCGGCGAAGAAATTCTCGTGGTTACCGGGCTGGGCGCGACGGAGAGCGCCCCGTTTGCTCTTTCTACCGGCATTGAAGGCTCGGCTTCCGGGCGAATTGGACTACCGGTCCCCGGCGTGGAAATGAAGCTGATGCCAGTTGCCGAGAAGCTTGAAGCGCGGCTGCGCGGGCCTTCGATTACGCCTGGTTTTTGGCGCCGGCCTGACTTGGACGCCATTGCCTTCGATGAGGAAGGCTATTACCGCATGGGCGACGCCGTAAGACTTGTCGATCCCACCGATCCGCAAAAAGGGTTTCTGTTTGATGGCCGGTTGAATGAAGACTTCAAATTATCCAGCGGAACCTGGGTGCGGGTTGGTTCGTTGCGACAGCGCATCATCGCCCACTTCGGGCGCATCCTCCAGGATGTCGTTCTGGCCGGCCCGGACCGCGATTACGTCACCGCAATGTTTTTTCCTTCGCTGGACGCATGTCGAAAGCTTTGTCCGGATTTGCCCGCAAGCGCGCAAATCGACGAGATGGTCGACCGAGCCGGGATTCGCCGCTTGTTCCAGGAACGTCTTGACGCCTTTGCGGAACTGAACCCGAGCAATTCCACCCGCATTGTGCGTGCCATTTTGCTCGAGTCACCGCCTTCGATTGAGGCTCGTGAGCTCACCGACAAAGGCACCATCAATCAGGGTGCTGTGCTCAAGAATCGGGCCGCGCAAGTAGAAAAGCTCTATGAAGAGCCGGCCCCGGCACGCGTTCTGGTTATTCGGGAGGATTTGGCATGAACCTCGCTATGGATGTCGACTCGCTTGCCGCCATCGATGTACACGTGCATCTCGAACCTCTCGAAGACAACACGGTCGATGCTTCCGCCAAGAAATATTTTGGCGACTCCGGCGCTCCGCGTGACCCCAAAGGCCTTGCCGACTACTATCGCTCAAGAAAAATCGCCTTTGTCGTCTTTGCTGTGGACGACCGGCTCATGAGAAAACCGCGTGTTTCAAATGACGAAGTGCTGCAATTTGCCCGGGAGAATTCTGACATCGCCATCCCCTTCGTCAGTATCGATCCGGGCCGCGGAGCCGCAGGCGTGCAGGAGGCGAAGCGTTTGTTATCTACCGGAGCCGTGCGCGGGCTTAAGCTCCATCCCCCGGTCCAGCAATTCGTCCCGAATGATCCCGCTGTCTATCCTCTTTATGAGGTTTTTGCCGAGGCCAGATTGCCGGTGATCTTTCACACCGGGCACAGCGGCCTCGGCAGCGGAATGCGCAGCGGCGGAGGAATTCGGCTGAAGTATGGAAACCCTTTGCCCATCGACGACGTGGCCGTCGATTTTCCTGATCTGCCCATCATCATGGCTCACCCTTCTTTTCCCTGGCAGGATGAAGCGATTTCCATTTGTCTCCATAAACCGAACGTTTACATTGACCTCTCAGGCTGGTCTCCAAAATATTTTTCGCCGGCGCTCGTTCAATACTCCAATACGCTTCTAAAGAACAAAGTGTTGTTCGGTTCAGACTACCCTTTAATTACCCCCGACCGCTGGCTCGCGGATTTCCAGAAAATCGCGATTCGGGATGAGGTGCGGCCGCTGATTCTGAAAGACAATGCCGTGCAGCTTCTTAAGCTGCGCGCCGCATAGGCAAATGCAATCTCATCGACCCACAGGTTTCAGCGGCGATCGAGAGAGTAGTGCGTTGCCGGCAGATCCCGTAGGGTAGCTGCCGCGACTTCCGGCGTAATGTCCCGCTGCGGACCGGCCAGCAGTTCATATCCAACCATAAATTTGCGAACCGAGGCCGAACGCAAAAGCGGAGGATAAAAGTGGGCGTGCAGGTGCCACTCAGGATGAGGTTGGCTATCGGTCGGGGCCTGATGGAAGCCCATGGAATATGGAAACGAGGTTTCGAACAGGTTGTCGTAACGGACCGTGATCTGTTGGAAAATGTCCGCTAAGCCGTGGCGCAATGAAGAATCCAGGGAATTCATGTCGCTGATATGCGCCTTGGAAACCAGCAGCACTTCGTAAGGCCAAACTGCCCAGAACGGTACCAGCACGGCGAAATCAGAATCTTCGACTACGATACGCGTCCGGGCCTGTTCTTCTAACTTCAGGTAATCACACAGCAGGCATGAGCCATATTTTTCGGCATATGCTTTTTGTGACCCTTCTTCTTTTCGCGGCTCGTTGGGAACAGTTTGATTGGCCCAGATTTGACCATGTGGATGAGGGTTGCTGCATCCCATGATTTCGCCGCGATTTTCAAAAATCTCGACATAGTTGATGTAGGGCAAAGCGGCGATTTCGGCATATTGTTCTGCCCACGTGTTCACCACCTGCTCAATTTCCGGGACGGTCATGCGGGCGAGGGTAAGATCGTGGCGCGGCGAGAAGCACACCACCTTGCAGATGCCCGCTTCAGACTCCGACCGCAGCAACCCGCGGCCGGATTCATCCTGCCTATCCGCCTGAGTATCGGGTTTTAAAGCCGCGAAGTCGTTGGTGAAGACGAAGGTCGAGGTGTAATTGGGGTTGCGTGCTCCGCCGGCCCGCTCGTTGCCCGGGCAAAGATAACAGCTCGGATCGTAAGCCTGATCTACCGGCGGCGTGGACTGCTCGCGCTGCCCGCGCCAGGGCCGTTCCGCGCGATGCGGCGACACAAGTATCCATTCCCGGGTAAGCGGATTAAAGCGGCGATGAGGTTCTTGGTAGAGATTAATCGGATCTTTCCTTTGCGTACCCGTCCGGATGTCGCTGCCGCCACGACCAGGCGCTGCGAATAATTTCTTCCAGGCTGGAGAAATTGGCAACCCAGCCCAGTTCATTCTTGATCTTCTCGGGACTTGCCACCAGCACCGGCGGATCCCCCGGCCGGCGCGGACATTCGATGGTCGCAACGGGACGGCCCGTAACCTTGCCAACCGCCTCGATCACCTGCCGCACGCTGAAACCTTGTCCACTGCCGAGATTGTAGACGAGCCTTTCGGGATTGCCATTGCGGGCCAGACGGTTCAGGGCAAGCAAGTGCGCGCTCGAGAGGTCGCTCACGTGAATGTAGTCTCGCACGCACGTCCCATCAGGCGTGGGATAGTCGGTGCCGTAGATGGAAACGTTTTTCCTCTGTCCCAGCGCCGCCTGCAAAACAATGGGAATGAGATGAGATTCCGGGCGATGATCTTCGCCCAAATTCGCCGTCGCTCCGGCAGCATTGAAGTAGCGCAGGCTGGCGCAGCGCAATTTGTGAATCCGGTGAAACCAATCCAGCATGCGTTCTACGAGCAGTTTGGATTCGCCGTAGGCATTGGTCGGCTTGAGCGGATCGTTTTCCAGAATGGGCGTGCGCTCGGGATTTCCGTAGACCGCGGCCGTCGAGGAAAAAACGAACCGTTCCACATGGCATTCGAGCATGGTTTCAAGAAGAGTGAGAGTGTTGACCGTATTGTTACGAAAGAATTTTTCCGGTGCCTGCATGGACTCGCCGGCCTCGATCGACCCCGCAAAGTGCATGACTCCATCGATAGCATGTTCCTGGATTGCGTTTCGCAGAAGAACGCGGTCGCTCAAGTCGCCGATAACCAGGGCCGCTCGCTCGGGGACGGCGTCCGCGCTCCCTTTGCTCAGGTTGTCGTAGACCACTACTTCGTTGCCGGCAGCAACCAGATCGGCGGCTACTACGCTGCCGATGTATCCTGCGCCTCCAGTCACGAGAATTTTCAAGTCGGAAAACCTCCGCTGGAGACTTCGGCTTCCGCGCCCTGCGCAGGTTTGCAGACGTAGATCTCTGGCTGGATGCCTGTCGCCTGCTGATATGCGTCTTTAATCTTGTCCCGGAAGGCATCGACGCAATCGGCGCGAAGCAAATTCACCGTGCATCCGCCGAACCCGCCACCCGTCATGCGAGCGCCATACACGCCGGAGATGGAGGAAGCCAGCTCAACCAGCAAGTCGAGCTCTTTGCAACTCACTTCATAGTCATCGCGCAGGCTGGCGTGCGAGCTGTACATCAACTGGCCCAACTGGTTTGCATCGCCAGAACGGAGCGCGGTCGCGGCTTCTGTGACCCGCTGGTTCTCGGTCACCACGTGCCGGCAACGCCGGCGAATGAGCGCAGGCAACATCTGTCCGAATTTCTCCAAGTCGGTGACCGTAACATCCCGCAATGCTCCAACGCGCGGAAGGGACGATTGCAAAATTCTTACCGCACTCTCGCAATCGGCCCGGCGCCGATTGTATTCTCCCGAGGCCAGCTCGTGCTTGGCCATGCTGTTGCACACCACCAGGCTAAGATCATTGGGGAACGGGAGCTGTTGGTATTCGAGGGTGCGGCAGTCGAGCATGAGCGCGTGCCGGGCAATCGCAAAAGTTGCAGCGAACTGGTCCATGATTCCGCAACGCGTGCCGACGTACTCATGTTCAGCGCGCTGGCAGAGTTTCACCAGTTCCAAACCCCTGGGCGCGTTCCCGCCGAAAGACGATAGCGCCATGGCGGTTGCAACTTCCAGCGAGGCGGAAGAACTGAGTCCGGCGCCGAGAGGAACTTCGCCGTGGATGAAGAGATTGGCACCACAGAGCGGGTAGCCGGCATCCTGCAAGGTTGCCGCGACGCCACGCACAAAGTCGCTCCAGTGCTTTCGAGGCGGACCGGCCAAGGAATCGAGCGGCAGGCTGATCCTTTCGCAGAAGTGATCGGAATAAACCTCCAAGGTCGGGTCTTTGCGCTTTGCCGCTGCCACCCAGGTGTAATACTGAATCGCCGCCGGCATGACAAAGCCGCCGTTGTAGTCTGTGTGTTCACCGATCAGATTCACACGGCCCGGAGCGCGGAAAAGCCGCGCTTCGGCGCCGAACATGTCCCTAAACCGGGCCTTGACCGATTCGCCAATCGAGTTGGAAGCTAACACCGAAGCGCCCACCGCCGCTCCCCCGAGCTGGCCGGACGGGCACATCGAAGCCAGCGCACATAAGATTGCATTCTTCCCCGGACCATTTCGGTCTCCCTGCTTTTCATTCTCCTGATTCCGAGAGTTGCTTATTATCGCTCAACGCCCTTGTCTCGCGTATATGCACGCTGGTGTTGCGTGGATCCGCATTACTGTAGAATCGGCCTTCGCAAGGAGCGAGTATGAAGCTATTTGTCCGGACCTTGTCTTGCACCCTGGGCTTTTGCCTCGCCGCCGCGGCGCAGCCGCCACAACAGTTCGGCAAGCTCGGCGACTTCAAACTCGTCAGCGGGGAGGTGATTCGCGACTGCCGTATCGGCTACCGGACGCTGGGAACGTTGAATGCCGACAAGTCAAATGTGATTCTCTACCCAACCTGGTTTGCTGGAACCAGCGCGAAAACCGCGGACTCCATCGCCTCGCTGCAGCAGATTGACCTCTCGAAGTATTACGTGATTGTACTCGATGCATTGAGCAACGGGGTCTCGTCGTCCCCCTCCAACAGCGCCTTGCAGCCCGGTATGAAATTTCCGCGAATCACCATCGAAGATATGGTCAACAGCCAGCTCCAATTGCTGACTCTAGTGCTCGGCATCAAGCACGTGAAGGCCGTGATCGGTTCTTCCATGGGAGGCATGCAAACCTTTCAATGGATGGTGTCCCATCCTGAGTTCATGGACAAGGCGATCCCGATCGTTGGCTCACCGCGGCTTGCGCCTTATGATCTTGTGCTATGGCAGGCCGAGTTGGACGCGATCCGGCTCGATCCCTTGTGGAAGAACGGCGACTACACCGAGCAACCGGGAACGGCCCAGATCGCCGAACTGGAAACGCTGAACGGCACCAGCCCGGCCAACGTGAACCATGAGTTGAAGCGTGCCGAAGTAGCCAAAAGCCTCGAGGATAGCCGCAAGGATGTCGCCAAGATGGATGCCAACGATCGCATCCGGCAATTGGAGGCGATGATGAATCTGGATGTTTCGGCTCCATTTGGCGGCGCCATGGAAAAGGCCGCGGCCGCCGTAAAGGCACGGGTTCTTGTGATCGTGGCCGCGCAAGACCACATGGTCACGTCCGGTCCCGCGCGCGATTTTGCCAGGCTGCTCGGCGCGAGAGTCGTTGAAATGGAAAGCGATTGCGGCCATGATTCGGAAGACTGTGAGCCCGACAAGGTGCGCCGGGCGGTGGCGGAATTTCTTGGTAAATAGTGGCGGATGGCGTGGATGTCCGTGCCCGGCAACGTGTGGTAGATTGCTTGACTCTTCGAATAACCTGTAAACTCAAGTGATCGGGCAAGTAGAACGCATCGCGATCTGAGGGCACTCATGGCCTGGCTGCAAAATAAATTTGAAAAGAATTTCTTGATCACCACGGTTGATTACGTATTCAACTGGGCGCGGAAGTCGGCGGTGTGGCCCATGACCTTCGGGTTGGCCTGTTGCGCGATCGAAATGATCGCTTCTTCCACGGCGCGCTTCGATATCGCACGATTCGGCTCAGAAGTGTTCCGCCCCAGCCCGCGCCAAAGCGATCTCATGATCGTCGCCGGCACGGTCACGCTGAAAATGGCGCCGGTGGTGAAGCGTATTTACGATCAGATGCCCGATCCCAAATGGGTGATTTCGATGGGCGCATGTTCGTCGGTCGGCGGTCCGTTCAATACTTACGCCGTGCTGCAAGGGGTCGATAAAATCGTGCCAACTGATGTTTACGTGATCGGCTGTCCTCCGCGGCCGGAAAATCTTTTTTACGCGCTGCTCAAGCTGCAAGACAAAATCGACCAGATGACGCTGGCCAAGAAGCCGACCGAAGTTCGGCTCGATGCGAATATGGTGGAGAACTTCAAGCGCCAGGTCATGATCGCTCAGACCTTGCAACCAAAATAGCCGGCAGCCGGCAGCCGTCAGCAAGAACACCTGCCGTCGGGTGCCGTAGATAGCCATGTGGGACAGCCGCCCTCGCTGTCCGGTCGAGCGAAGCTCGACGGTTTCTCAGACCGACTTATGCCCTTCGTCAAGCTCGCTACCCAATCCGATCTCCCCGCGGCAAACCAGGTCAAAGAATTCACCTGCGGAAACAAAATGATTTGTATCGCAAACGTGGACGGCGCAATTTCCGCGCTGGACAACGTCTGCCTGCACCTCGGCGGCCCACTCGGCGAAGGTGTGATCGAAGGTGGCAAAGTTATTTGCCCATGGCACGGTTGGCAATATGATCCCACGACCGGACAGGTCGGGAGCAATCCGAACCTCAAACTTGCCGTCTATCCAATCAAGGTCGAAAACGGCGACGTGATGGTCGAAATTTAGCCCCGAATGGGCTTCCCATTCACGATCTGCGCCGGTGCGCATAACAACAGGAGAAAGTCATGGATCTTGGGTTGAGCGGAAAAATCGCGGTCATCACGGGTGGCAGTGCTGGTATCGGTCTCGCGATCGCTGAGGGATTAGCCGCGGAAGGCGTTCATCTGGTGTTAGCTGCGCGCAACCGCGAACATCTCACCGCAGAGGCTTCGCGGATTGCCGAAAGCTTCCACGTGAAGGTGTTGCCCATCGCTTGCGATGTCGCGACAGCGGAAGGCGCCACCGCATTGCTCGAAGCGATTGCGAAGTTCGGTGGCGCTGACATTCTCATTAACAATGCAGGCACGGGATCCAACGAGACCGTCATGGAAGCTCCCGACGAAAAATGGCAATACTACTGGGATCTGCATGTGATGGCCGCGGTGCGGCTGGCGCGTGGCGTCGCGCCCGGGATGAAGGCAAAGGGTGGCGGGGTCATCCTGCACAACGCCTCGATTTGTGCCGCTCAGCCCCTTTGGTATGAGCCGATTTACAACACGACCAAGGCTGCGTTAATGATGTTTTCAAAATGTCTTTCGACGGAGTACATCAAGCACAGCATTCGCGTGAACTGCGTCAATCCGGGATTGGTCCTGACCGGCGACTGGATCAAAACGGCAAAGCAACTCACCGCGGATAAAGGTGGCGACTGGGAGGGCTACCTGCAGTCGGTGGCAGACGAACACGCTCCCATCAAGCGCTTCGCGAGTACCGCCGAACTCGCCAACTTCTTCGTATTTCTCTGCTCAGAGAGGGCTGGCTATGCCGTGGGTTCCGCCTTTTTTGTCGATGGC
>Ga0335073_10001908_pt1 | contig 28303 bp, 16 predicted proteins | sample Lox_Sample_22_FD_207093 | JGI IMG/M metagenome (GOLD analysis project Ga0335073, IMG submission 207093) | Soil microbial communities from Loxahatchee National Wildlife Refuge, Florida, United States - Lox_Sample_2.2 | ecosystem: Environmental > Terrestrial > Soil > Wetlands | place: USA...
TGCTCGAGGCGCAGCAGGCGATCGCGGAGATCCGCAAGTTCATCTCTCAGGTCTACAACGAGACCGGCGGCCAACGGGAGGACATCAAGTCGCTGGGCGATACCGAGGTGATCGAGCTCGCCAACAATCTGCGGCACGGAGTGCCGATGGCGACGCCGGTGTTCGACGGTGCGAGCGAAGACGAGATCAAGAGCTTGCTGGCGCTCGCCGACCTGCCGGCATCGGGCCAGACCATCCTGCACGACGGTCGTACCGGCGAGCAGTTCGAGCGGCCGGTGACGGTCGGCTACATGTACATGCTGAAGCTCAACCATCTGGTCGACGACAAGATGCACGCGCGCTCCACCGGGCCCTACAGCCTGGTCACCCAGCAGCCGCTCGGCGGCAAGGCGCAGTTCGGCGGCCAGCGCTTCGGCGAGATGGAAGTGTGGGCGCTCGAGGCGTATGGCGCGGCCTACACGCTGCAGGAGATGCTCACGGTCAAGTCCGACGACGTCAACGGTCGCACGCAGATGTACAAGGCGATCGTCGACGGCAACCACGAAATGAAAGCCGGCATGCCGGAATCGTTCAATGTGCTGGTCAAGGAGATCAGGTCCCTGGCCATCAACATCGAGCTCGAGAGCGAGGCTTAATCCATGAAAGATTTACTCAAGTTGTTCAAGCAGCAGGTTCCGGTCGAGAACTTCGATTCGATCAAGATCGGGCTCGCGTCCCCGGACATGATCCGCTCATGGTCGTACGGCGAGGTCAAGAAGCCGGAGACGATCAACTACCGCACCTTCAAGCCGGAGCGCGACGGCCTGTTCTGCGCGAAGATCTTCGGGCCGGTCAAGGACTACGAGTGCCTGTGCGGCAAGTACAAGCGCCTCAAGCATCGCGGAGTGGTGTGCGAGAAGTGCGGCGTCGAGGTGACGCAGTCCAAGGTGCGCCGCGAGCGCATGGGGCACATCGAGCTCGCGAGCCCGACCGCGCACATCTGGTTCCTGAAATCGCTCCCGTCGCGCATCGGCCTGATGCTCGACATGACCCTGCGCGAGATCGAGCGCGTGCTGTATTTCGAGGCCTTCGTGGTCGTGGACCCCGGCATGACCTCGTTGCAGCGCGGACAGCTGCTCACCGACGAGATGTACCTCGAGTCGATCGAGGAGCACGGCGATGAGTTCGATGCGCGCATGGGCGCCGAGGCGGTGCACGAGCTGTTGAAGTCGATGGATCTCGCCGCCGAGGTGGTCAAGGTGCGCGAGGAGATGGCGAACACCAACTCCGAGACCAAGATCAAGCGCCTGTCGAAGCGGCTGAAGCTCATCGAGGCGTTCATGGAGTCCGGCAACAAGCCGGAATGGATGGTGCTCACGGTGCTGCCGGTGCTGCCTCCGGATCTGCGTCCGCTGGTGCCGCTCGACGGCGGCCGCTTCGCCACCTCCGACCTCAACGACCTGTACCGGCGCGTGATCAATCGCAACAACCGCCTGCGCCGGCTCCTCGAGCTCAATGCGCCGGACATCATCGTACGCAACGAGAAGCGCATGCTGCAGGAAGCGGTCGATGCGTTGCTCGACAACGGCCGGCGCGGCCGCGCCATCACCGGCACCAACAAGCGCCCGCTGAAATCCCTGGCGGACATGATCAAGGGCAAGCAAGGCCGGTTCCGCCAGAACCTGCTCGGCAAGCGCGTCGACTACTCGGGCCGCTCGGTGATCGTGGTGGGCCCGATGCTGCGCCTGCATCAGTGCGGACTGCCCAAGAAGATGGCGCTCGAGCTGTTCAAGCCGTTCATCTTCTCGAAGCTGCAGCTGCGCGGCGAGGCCTCGACCATCAAGGCGGCCAAGCGCCTGGTCGAGCGCGAGGGACCGGAGGTGTGGGACATTCTCGAGGAGGTCATCCGCGAGCATCCCGTGCTGCTCAACCGCGCTCCGACGCTGCATCGCCTGGGGATCCAGGCGTTCGAGCCGGTGCTGATCGAAGGCAAGGCGATCCAGCTGCACCCGCTGGTCTGCACCGCGTTCAACGCGGACTTCGACGGCGACCAGATGGCGGTGCACGTGCCGCTCTCGATCGAGGCGCAGCTCGAGGCGCGCGCTTTGATGATGTCCTCGAACAACATTCTCTCGCCCGCCAACGGCGATCCGATCATCGTGCCGTCCCAGGACGTGGTGCTGGGCCTCTATTACATGACGCGCGAGCGTGTCGGCGCCAAGGGCGAGGGCACGGCGTTCAGCGACGTCGCCGAGGTGCATCGCGCCTACGAGAGCCGCAACATCGACCTGCAGGCGAAGGTCAAGGTGCGCATCACCGAGCACGTCAGGAATGCGCAGGGCCAGAACGTGTCCAACGTTCGCGTGGTCGATACCACCGTGGGCCGGGCGCTCCTATCGGAGATCCTGCCCAGGGGTCTGTCGTTCGACGCCATCAACCAGGACATGACCAAGAAGACGATCTCCGCGACCATCAACGCCTGCTACCGCACGGTGGGCCTGAAGGAGACCGTGGTGTTCGCGGACCAGCTGATGTACACGGGGTTCCACTATGCGACGCGCGCCGGCGTCTCCATCGGCGTGGACGACATGGTGGTGCCGCAGAACAAGACCAAGATCCTCTCGACCGCGGAGCACGAGGTCAAGGAGATCCAGGAGCAGTACGCCTCCGGATTGGTCACCAACGGCGAGCGCTACAACAAGGTGGTCGACATCTGGTCGCGCACCAATGACCAGGTGGCCAAGGCGATGATGGAGAAGCTCGGGACCGACGAGGTCAACGACGCCAAGGGCAACCGGGTACGGCAGAAGTCGTTCAACTCGATCTTCATGATGGCCGACTCGGGCGCGCGCGGCTCGGCGGCGCAGATCCGGCAGCTGGCCGGCATGCGCGGCCTCATGGCCAAGCCCGACGGCTCGATCATCGAGACGCCGATCACGGCGAACTTTCGCGAGGGACTCAACGTCCTGCAGTACTTCATCTCGACCCACGGCGCCCGCAAGGGTCTGGCCGATACCGCGCTCAAGACCGCGAACTCGGGTTATCTCACCCGGCGCCTGGTCGACGTCGCCCAGGATCTGGTGGTGACGGAGACCGATTGCGGCACCTCGAACGGCCTGTCGATCACGCCGATCGTCGAGGGCGGCGACGTGGTGGAGGGCCTCGGCGAGCGTGTGCTCGGACGGGTCGCCTCCGAGGACGTGGTCGCGGCCGGCACCGGCGAGGTGCTGGTGAAGGCCGGCGTGCTCATCGACGAGAAGCTGGTGAAGCTGCTCGAGAAGCAGGGCGTCGACCAGGTCATGGTGCGATCGCCCATCACCTGCGAGACCCGGTACGGCGTGTGCGCGCAGTGCTACGGACGCGACCTCGGCCGCGGCCACCGCATCAACATCGGCGAGGCCGTGGGCGTCATCGCGGCACAGTCGATCGGCGAGCCGGGCACTCAGCTCACCATGCGCACCTTCCACGTCGGCGGCGCGGCCTCCCGGGCCGCGGCGGCCAACGGCGTCGAGGTCAAGTCGAAGGGCACGATCCGCCTGCACAACATCAAGACCGTGCGCCACGAGAAGGGACACCTGGTCGCGGTATCGCGCTCGGGCGAGCTCGGTGTGGTGGACGAGTTCGGGCGCGAGCGCGAACGCTACAAGATCCCGTACGGCGCCACCATCACGGTGAACGACGGCGACGTCGTCTCGGCGGGACAGTCGGTCGCCAACTGGGATCCGCATACGCACCCGGTGGTGACCGAGGTCGCCGGCATGATCAAGTTCTCCGACTTCGTCGACGGCATCACCGTGACGACGCAGGTGGACGAGATCACCGGACTCACCTCGACCGTGGTGCTCGATCCGAAGCAGCGCGGCTCGGGCGGCAAGGATCTGCGACCGGTGGTGCGCCTGACCAATGCCAAGGGCAAGGAAGTCACCTTCGCGAACACCGATATTCCTGCGCTGTACGCCTTGCCCGCAGGTGCCATCGTGAGCCTCGAGGACGGGGCCAAGGTATCCGTGGGCGACGTGATCGCACGTATCCCGCAGGAGTCCTCCAAGACCCGCGATATCACCGGCGGTCTGCCGCGGGTCGCGGATCTGTTCGAGGCACGCAAGCCCAAGGATTCCGCGATCCTCGCGGAGCGTACCGGCACGGTGAGCTTCGGCAAGGAAACCAAGGGCAAGCGGCGCCTGATCATCACCAACGAGGCCAACGAGAAGTACGAGGAGCTGATTCCGAAGTGGCGTCACCTCAACGTCTTCGAGGGCGAGCAGGTGGAGAAGGGCGAGGTCATCGCGGACGGCGAGCCGAACCCGCACGACATCCTGCGGCTGCAGGGGGTCGAGGCGCTCGCGAACTATCTGGTGCGCGAGATCCAGGACGTGTACCGCCTGCAGGGCGTGAAGATCAACGACAAGCACATCGAGGTGATCGTGCGGCAAATGCTGCGCAAGATCGAGGTGCTCGATACGGGTGATTCCGCGCTGCTGAAGGGCGAGCAGATGGACCGCGGCCGCCTGCTGGACGTGATCGCCAAGCAGAAGACCGAGGGCAAGCATCAGTCGACCTGGGAGCCGTTGTTGCTCGGCATCACCAAGGCGTCGCTCGCGACCGAGTCGTTCATCTCGGCGGCATCGTTCCAGGAGACCACCCGCGTGCTCACCGAGGCCGCGGTGCGCGGCTTGAAGGACGATCTGCGAGGCCTCAAGGAGAACGTGATCGTCGGGCGTCTCATTCCCGCGGGTACCGGCTTCGCGTATCATGCGCGGCGCCGGCGCACGACCGACGACACCCGACGCCGCAGCTTCATGGACATGGGCGGCGGCATGGGCGAGACGGACGACGCCGTTCCGGCGGGGGATACCGAAGCAGCCGAATGATCTAGGCTAACAAGAAGCAAAGGGCTCTAAAGAATCGCCCCGGACTCGTGCGAGTACCGGGGCGTTTTTTTTGGTGCGCCGGGCGGCGCGCGGCAAGCGGCGCCGTCGAGATTACTGGTGGGCGCTGGAGGTGCCTCGAGCCAGAAACTCGCGCGGCCCGAGAGATCCGGTTTTTCCGGTATCCATCATGTCGAATAGCTTGGACTGGTAGGCGATGAACTCGTCGTGCGAGACGGTACCGTCGCCGTCCGTGTCGATCTTGTGCATCATCGCCTTGGTTTGCAGGCCGCGCGCGTAACCGCCGGTCGCGAACGACACCATGTCGCTCGAGGGCGCCAGAAACTCCTTCTCGTCGACCACTCCGGTCTTGTTCTTGTCGAGAGCCGCGAACACCTTCTCCTGATAGGCGAGCCATTCCGCCTTGGACACCGTTCCGTCGCCGTCGGTGTCGATCTTGTGCATCTCGGCCATGGTACGCAGTCCGCGCGCGTAGCCGCCGGTCGCGAACGACACCATGTCGTCGGCGCGCGCGAGCGAGGCCACGAGCAAGGTTGCCGAGAGGGCCACTAACGGCCGAATTCCACCAATCTTAGAGTGCGGCATGGCAGGTTCCTTTGTGTTGAAGTGCGCATCGTGTGCAGGGCCACCGATCGCGCGGCAGCTCCGAGCAGGAGACCCGCGCGCGCCGGAATTTATTTCGCGGGAGATTCCGCTACGGTAACATACAAGCCCCGGCGGGACATATCAATCAATAATCCCTGCGACATTGGCCGACTTGCCGGCCGACCAACGCAGAGTCCCATTCTTGCGCGTCGGATTGTTCGGAGAGCAGCGATTTGGTCTTTACCTCACACAATATTCGTCTCGATGACGGCTCCTGCACCAAGCCCGATGTCGGTTTCACGATGGATGTCCATCCGTGGTTTCTGGCGGCGAAGCGCATGCTGGACGCCACCTTTCCGGGCAGCAAGCAGCACGTGCGGCTCGCCGACCTGGGCTGCCTCGAGGGCGGCTACTCGGTGGAATTCGCAAGACTCGGCTATCGAACACTGGGACTCGATGTGCGAGAGGCCAACATCGAGGCCTGCCAGTACGTCAAATCCAAGGTGGCGCTGCCCAACCTCGAGTTCGTGCGCGACGATGTCTGGAATCTGCCTGCCCACGGCAGCTTCGATGCGGTGTTCTGCTGCGGGCTTCTGTATCACCTGGACCGGCCGCGCGAGTTCCTCAACACTCTATCCGGCGTGACCCGGCGCATCCTCATTCTGCAGACGCATTTTTCCCAGGCGGGCGATTCACCGAGCTTCATCCACCCAAGACGCCTGCGGCGTGCGCTCGCGCGCGTCTTGCCCTTGAAGAACACCGCGACCACCACGCATAAACTGTCGTATCTCACCGAGAACGAAGGCTTGCCGGGACGCTGGTTCTCCGAGTTTCGCAACGAGCGCGCCTACCGCGATCGGGTGAACCGCCGCTGGGCCTCGTGGAACAATCGCAGGTCCTTCTGGGTGCAGCGCGAGTACATCCTGCAGGCGCTGCGCGACTCGGGATTCGATCTGGTGCTCGAGCAATTCGACGGATTCGGCTCGAACATCGCGTTCGAAATGACGAAGGGCAGCTATAGAACCTCCGGTCGCGGCACCTTCGTCGGCGTGAAGACCTCCTACGTCGCGGAGCTCGCGACTGCGCGCGGACCGGATATCGATCCGAGACTGCGGCAGGGGACGTGAAGATGCGAGGGGCTCGCGCGCCGCGATGGCATGGTACCCGGACGATCCTCGTCGCGACGCTGGTCCTCGCCGCCGGCTGCGTGTCGCACCCTGGCGCCTATCGAGTCAAGGTGACCAGGAACCCCGCGGACGTGGCGGGGTGCGTGGCTCTGGGGCCGGTGGCCGGGCAGGCGCCGTACGAAGGGCCCAAGGACGCGATCAATCAGATGCGCGACCAGGTGATCGGCCTGGGCGGCAATGTGCTGCTCGTGCTGTCGGAGTTCGTCACCAAGACCGGCGCCGCCTACCGCTGCGCGGGTGGATAGGCTTCATGGTTCAGCGAGAGCCCACGGCCCGATCGCGCGCCAGCGCGGGGAGGTAGATGGCGGCCACCTGCTCGGCGATCTCGAGAGTGCTCGAGTGGGCTTCGTCGAGATTGGTGAGCACGATGACGCTGAGATGGTCCGCCACGTAGCGTGAGATGCTGATCCAGAACCCCTGGTTGCTTCCGGTATGGTAGAGCAGGGGATGGCCGTTCACGGCGCCGATCTCCCAGCCGAAGCCGTACGGATAGGTCGCGCCGGTACTCAGGCGCACCGGCGTCCACATGAGCTCGAGCGCCGCCCGCGGCAAGAGCTTCCGCGTATACAGAGCGGCATCCCATTTCGCGAGATCGAGCACGGTGAGGTACAAGCCGCCGTCCGCGGTGGTGTTCAAGGAGGGCGCGATCCACTCCTGATTCTCGAGCTTGCCGTCGACGATGCGGTAGCCGCTCACCCGGTTCGGCACGATGTCCTGTTCGCTGATGATGCGTGCGGTCGACATCGATAACGGCGCGAATATGCGCCGTTTCAGAAAGTCGCCGTAGAACTCCCCGCTCACGCGATGGATCAGGAATCCCAGGATCTCGTAACCGGTATTCGAGTAGCTCCAGCGCGAGCCGGGCTCGAAGTCGAGGGGCAGCGCCAGATACTTTGCGAGCAGCTCGTCCTCGGTGTAGTCGCGGCGGAAATCGAGGATGCCCTTGGTGTAGGAGGTCTGGTCGGTGGCGCCGAAGATATCGGGGAGTCCCGAGGTGTGAGTCAGGAGCTGCCGCACCGTGAGACGTCCGGCAGGAGTCGAGCTCGCCTGCGGGAAGTACTTCGACAGGGGGGTGTCGAGCTCGAGCCGGCCCTCCTCGACCAGCATCATGATCGCGGTCGCGGTGAATTGCTTGGCGACCGAGCCGGATTGGAACACGGAGACGGTCGACATCGGGACCCGCAGCTCCACGTTCGCATAGCCGTAGCCGGTCGCCTTGACCAGGTGCCCATCGCGGACCACCCCGAGACACACGCCGGGTATCCGATGGGCGCTCATCGCGCCGCGGACCACTGCGTCGGCCCGGTCGGCGGCGTCCTCGGCCCGCAGCGGCGCCGCGACCAGCATCGACACCGGCAAGAGGGCCAGGAGCAACGTTCGGCCGTTCATGGCGGACCGGGCTGCATCGGGGCCTCAGCGGCTGTCTTTCGGTTGATGCCGGGGCCACCAGCGCTCGAGCAACGCCGCCGCCCAGTCCTTGCCGCCGATCCCGAAAGCGAGCGCCAGGGCGAGCACGATGCCGCCCAGGATGACGAGAAAGGTGCGCTGCACGATGTCGCCGCCGACCTCGATCTGGCTGAGCGCGATCATCACCACGAACGCCATGATGAGGTACTGTGCGATCTTGCCGAGCAGGTCGGCGTCCGGAATGCGGCCCTCGATGCAGTAGGTCGAGACCGCGTTGCCGACGAAGCGCGCGAAATACGAGCCGAAGATCGCGATGAGCATCGCCACCAGCACCTTGGGCGCGTACAGCACCACGCGGTGCAGGAGGTCCGTGATATAGGTGAGGCCGATCTTGTCGCACGCGCTGATCAGCGCCGCGAGGATCACCAGCCAGTAAGCGAACAACCCGAAGAGCGTGGTCGTATCGCCGCGCAGACCGCCCTGCTGCAAGAAATGGTCCGTGCCGGCGCGCTCCGTCAACACGTTGAAATTGACGGCCCGCAGCGCGCGCTCGACCGCGAAGCGCACGCCCTTCGCGATCAACCAGCCGACCAGGATGATTGCGAGCGCCAGGGCGAGCTTGGGGAGGAGCTCGGCTCCCTGGTCGAGGAAGTGGCGGGTCGTTTCCGGCAAGAAATCAAGGTTCTGCATAGACGCCTCCGAGCCGCCGGCATAGCCACGGCTTTTGCATCATAGGGCGCCCGATTCGAGGATTCCCTGCAGGGGAATGCCTGCCCAACCGGGACGGTTGCCGAGCTCGTAGCGCAGCTCGTACAACGCCTTTTCCAATTCGAACAGGCCGAGAAGGCCGCTCCCGGGCGTGAGAGCCGCATAGAGCGACACGCCGCGCGCGGCGGCATCGTAAGCCGACAGGAACGCGCTACGAACCTCCACCGCCCAGGCATGCGCGAGCGGTGCGAGCTTCGCGTATTCGACCTCATCGTGCGCGACGCTCTTGAGCGCGCTCAACTCCACGTAACTGAAAGAGCGCAGCATGCCCGCCACGTCGCGCAGCGGGGACTGCTTGGCGCGCCGTTGCTCGAGCACGTGGCCCGGCTCGCCTTCGAAATCGATGATGACGAAATCGTTGCGGGTCAACAGCACCTGTCCCAGATGATAGTCGCCGTGGATGCGGATCTTGGTGCCCTGCTGATCTTCCGCGACGTAGCCATCGATGCGCTTCAGCAGGCGATCCGCACCGGCCAGGATGCGATTCGCCTGCTCACGCTCGCCGCTACCGAGCTCGCTCAGACGCGCCTTGAGGAGCGCGAGCGCCGATTTCGCTTCCTGCATCGCCCGCTGGCGGTACGCATCGAGGTCGGATCGCGACAGCGGTTCGGGGTCGAACATCGCGTCGCCGGTGCGCGTCGCGAGCGCCCGGTGCAGCTCCGCGGTGCGCACCGCGAGCACGCGCATCAGCACGAGGTACGCTTCGTGCATTGCCGGCAGCGCATCGCCCGCCGGTGCGGTTCGCTGCTCCTCCAGATGGCGGCGCAGGTACTCGAGCGAGTAGGTCCAGCCATCGCCCTGGTTGGCGATGTAGCCCTGCAGCAGCGCGAGCAGCTTGGGCTCGCCGTCCTTGTCACGGTACTCGAGCATCCCCGCCAGCGGAGCGCAGTTGGCGTAATGCACGACGTCGGTGAGATGCAGCCCCATCTCGAGCTCCGGGCTCGCTCCGGCGCGCAGCCGACGGTAACCCTTGAGGATCAGGCGCTCGCCCATCACAACGACGGTGTTCGAGCTCGAGCCCTGCGGACGCGCCACGGGAAGAGTATCGATGTCTGCGCCGGCCACACGGCCAAAGGTGGCGGTCGGCCTGAACTGCAGCTTGCCATGCGCGGTCGCGATTTCGCGCCGCTCCGCCATGGCCTTGACGATGGCGCGGCAGAAGGCCTCGTCGGCGAACGCATCGCCCATGACGCCGATGCTCGATTGCTGGCGGATCTTCGCGATCCCGGCGGTCGACAGGTTGCGCAACCGCTCCTCGTCGCGCTCCTCCCAGGCGAGCGCGAGCGGCATGAAGTAGGCGGTGGATGCGGTACCGGCCGAGACCTCGAGCAAGGCGACGACCCAGCTGATCTTGCCCTCCTGCCAGAGCACGTGATCGACGATGCGCGCACGCTCGATTGCAGTGCCTTTCTCCGCGTACCAGCGCTGGCTCTCGATGAAGCGCGGCAGCGTATCGGTCTCGAACTCGGCGCGGGTCTTCTCCGCCATGCCGATCCGCCAGGGCACGACACGGTCGCGGAACAGGCTGCTCCAGCCGTCGAAGAGCACCAGCACCGGACGCTCGTCGATCGACAGGATCTGCTCGTGCCAGGAAGGCGCCTCGGCGTCGGTCGTCAGCCTGAACCAGTAGAAGCCGTGGGCCGACAGCGTCAGCAGATACGGCAAATCGCCGATCGGCGGAAAAGTCGTGCGCCCGAGCATCTCGACCGGGACGCGGCCCTTGAACTCGGACAGGTTGAGCTCGACCGGCTGCGCCGATCGGGATAGGTTCGCGACGCACAGTATCGAGTCCTCGCCGTACTCGCGCAGGTACGCCAGGATCTTGCGATTGCCAGGCCTCAGGAACCTACGCGTGCCGCGCCCGAATGCGCGGCTGGTCTTGCGCACGGCGAGCATGCGCTTGGTCCAGGAGAGGAGCGAGCTCGGGTCGCGCTGCTGCGCCTCGACGTTGACCGAGGGGTAGCCGTAGATCGGGTCCATGATCGGCGGCAGGTAGAGCCGCTGCGGGTCGGCGCGGGAGAACCCGGCATTGCGATCGGGACTCCATTGCATCGGCGTGCGCACCCCATTGCGGTCACCGATGAACACGTTGTCGCCCATGCCGATCTCGTCTCCATAATAAAGAATCGGCGATCCGGGCATCGACAGGAGCAAGCTGTTCATGAGCTTGATGCGGTCGCGGTCGTTCTCCATCAGCGGGCAGAGGCGGCGGCGAATTCCGAGGTTTATGCGCGCGTGCGCGTCCGCCGCATAGGTCAGATACATGTAATCACGCTCCTTGCTGGTGACCATCTCGAGCGTGAGCTCGTCGTGGTTGCGCAGGAAGATCGCCCACTGACAGCTGTCGGGTATGTCGGGCGTCTGGTGCATGATCTCGCTGATCGGATAACGGTCCTCCTGCGCGATCGACATGTAGATGCGCGGCATCAACGGAAAATGATAGGCCATGTGGCACTCATCGCCGTCGCCGAAATACTCGCGCACGTCCTCCGGCCATTGATTGGCCTCGGCCAGCAAGAAGCGGTTCTTGTAATTGGCGTCGATCGCTGCGCGCAGCCGCTTGATGACGTCGTGGGTCTCGCGCAGGTTCTCGTTGTTCGTGCCTTCGCGCTCGACCAGATACGGGATGGCGTCGAGGCGGAAGCCGTCGACGCCCATGTCGAGCCAGAAGCGCATGATGCGCAGCACCGCGGCCATCACCCGCGGATTGTCGAAGTTGAGATCCGGCTGGTGACTGAAGAAGCGGTGCCAGTAGTAGGCCTTGGCAACGGGATCGAAGGCCCAGTTGGAGGTCTCGGTATCGAGGAAGATGATGCGGGTGCCGAGATATTTCTGATCCGTATCGCTCCAGACGTAGAAGTCCCGCTCGGCGGATCCCGGCGGCGCACGCCGCGCCGCCTGAAACCACGGGTGTTGGTCGGAAGTGTGGTTGATCACCAGCTCGGTGACCACCCTGAGCCCGAGCCGGTGCGCCTCGCGCAGCATGGTGCGGAAGTCCTCGAGCGTGCCGAACTGGGGATGGACATTCTCGTAGTCGGCGATGTCGTAGCCGTCGTCCTTGAGCGGGGAGGGATAGAACGGCATCAGCCAGATCGTGTTGACCCCGAGATCGCGGATGTAGCCGAGCTTCGAGGTGAGACCCGGGAAATCGCCGATGCCGTCGTCGTTGGAGTCGAGGAACGACTTGACGTTGAGCTGATAGATGACCGCGTCCTTGTACCACAGCGGATCGTCCGCTTCGGAAACGGCCGGCGCGGCAGGATCCTTTGCGCTCTGGACGTCGTTCATCGCTGACTCGCGCTACATGAAGTAGTCAAAGTCGTGCTCGGTGCGCAGGTGCCGGCGCAGCCTGAAGACGTGCGCCGGCAGCCGCCGCGGGTCGAGCATGACGTAGTTGCGGGCGCCGCGCCACTGGTAGCGTTGCTCGCTCAGCAGATCGTGAACCTGGAACCGCTGTTGCGGATCGAGCCCGAGCGCGCCGAGATCGAGCTCGAGCCAACCCGACTGGGCGTTGTGGGGGTCGAGATTCACGATCACCAGAATGATGTCGCGCGCGGCTTGGTCGCTCTTCGAAAAGGCGATGAGCTGCTCGTTGTCGACGGCGCAGAATCGCAGGGAGCCGTCCGATTGCAAGGCCGGATGCTCGTGCCGCGCCCGGTTCATGCGCGCGATGAGCGAGCGCAGACTGTCGGGGCGATCGAGCGACCAGTGCCGCAGCTGGTACTTCTCCGAATCACGATATTCCTCGCTTCCCGGCTCGCGCGCCGCGCTTTCCATGAGCTCGAATGTCGGCCCGTAGATGCCGTAGTTGGCCGACAGCGTGGCGGCCAGGATGAGCCGCGCCGCGAACACCGCGCGCATTCCGGACTGCAGCGTCTCGTGCAGGATATCCGGCGTATTCGGCCAGACATTGGGACGAAAATAATGCCGGCCCTCGCCGTGCGCCAGCTCGGTGAAGTACTCGGTGAGCTCGCGCTTGGTGTTGCGCCAGGTGAAATAGGTATACGACTGCGTGAAGCCGAGCTTCGCCAGGCGATGCATCACCTTCGGCCGGGTGAAGGCCTCGGCCAGAAAGATGACGTCGGGATGAGCGCTCTGCACCTCGCTGATGAGCCACTCCCAGAAGGCGAAGGGCTTGGTGTGCGGGTTGTCGACACGGAAGATGCGCACCCCTTGCTCGATCCAGTGGTCGACCACGCTCTTGAGCTCGTCCCAGAGCGCACGCCAGTCCGCGCTTTCGAAGTCGAACGGATAGATGTCCTGGTACTTCTTGGGCGGGTTCTCCGCGTACTGGACGCTGCCGTCCGGGCGGTGCTTGAACCATTGCGGATGTGCGTCGACATAGGGATGATCGGGTGCGCACTGGAAGGCGAGGTCGAGAGCGATCTCCATCCCCGATTCGCGCGTACGCGCGATGAGGCGCCTGAACTCCTCGAGCGAGCCGAGCTCGGGAAGCACGTGCTTGTGACCTCCCTCGCGCGAGCCGATGGCCCAGGGACTGCCGACGTCGTCGGCGCTCGAGGTGAGCGCGTTGTTGGGGCCCTTGCGGTTTACCCGGCCGATCGGCTGGATCGGCGGAAAATAGAGCACATCGAAGCCCATCCCGGCGATGTACGGGAGCCGCGCCTCGACATCCTTGAAATTTCCGTGGCGTTGCGCCTGCGGCGCGGCGGAGCGCGGGAACAGCTCGTACCAGCTCGAGAAGCCCGCGCGCGGCCGATCGACCTGCAGCTCGAGCACCGCCGTGGTGGCGAGGCTCGAGTCGGCATGGCGCGCGGCGAGAGCGGCGCGCGCGGGATCGAGCGCGAGCGCCTTGAGTGATTCGGCATCGGCGAAGTCCGCGGCGCTCTGCTGCAAGAGCGCCGCCCAGTCGGTGAGGCTCGCGGCATCGCTGCCGCGGGCGCGGCGCGCGCGCTCGGCGATGAGAGCGCTGCCCACCGCGAGGGCGACGCGGATGTCGGCGAGCTCGTCACGACGCTCGAGCTCGCTGCGCCACGATTCGAAGGGGTCGACCCAGGCCGCCACCGTGCATCGATAGCGGCCCGGAGCGGGCGGCGTGAACTGCGCCGTCCAGACGTCGTTGCCGCGTGCCTGCATCTCGACTTCGGTGTGCGGCGCGCCGAGCGCCTGCCAGCGGAGCAGGACACGCAGCCGGTCGTGGCCATCGCTGAAGCAGTGCGCTTCGATGCGCAGCGGCTCGCCGGCGAGGCACTTGGCGCGAAAGCGTCCGCCATCGACGACCGGCGACAGCCGGTCGATCACCGCGCGCACCCGTCCATCGGCCGGCGGCGCCGACAGCGGCGGCGCGGAATTCGCGGTACCGGCTCGCTTGCGTGGCTCCTTGAGCGCGCTCGCCCCGGGTACCGATTTGCTCCTGCTCTCAGCCACCGGACTCGTAGCGCAGCATCAGGGTTGCAAGAGGCGGCAGGGTGAGATTGAGCGACTCGGCCCGGCCGTGAGTGCTGACCGGCACGGATTCCACGGCGCCGAGATTTCCCCAGCCGGCGCCGCCATACTCGCGCGCGTCGCTGTTGAGGATCTCGCGCCATATCCCGCCTCTCGGGACGCCCACCAGAAAATTGCTGCGCGGCACCGGAGTGAAGTTGCACGCCACGAGCACCGGCGGATCCTCGCCCGACTTGCGCAGGAACGCGATCACGCTGCTTTCGGAATTGTCGACATCGAGCCACTCGAATCCCTCGGCGCTGAAATCGATCCGGTGCAGCGCGGGCTCGCTCCGGTACACGCGATTCAGGTCGCGCACCAGGCGCTGCACGCCGGCATGCTCGGGCATGCCGCTCACCCACCACTCGAGCTCGCCTTCATGTGTCCATTCGCGCCGTTGACCGAATTCGCCGCCCATGAACAGGAGCTTCTTGCCGGGATGGCCCCACATGTAGCCGTACAGAGTCCTCAGGTTCGCGAATTTCTGCCAATCATCGCCCGGCATCCTGCCGATCAGGGACCCCTTGCCGTAAACGACCTCGTCGTGGGAGAGGGGCAGCACGAAATTCTCGTTGAAGGCATAGATCAAGGAGAATGTGAGACGGTCGTGATGATGGCGGCGATAGATGGGATCCTTGCTCATGTAGTCCAGGGTGTCGTGCATCCAGCCCATGTTCCACTTGAGCCCGAAACCGAGGCCGCCCATGTCGGTCGGGCGCGAGACCATGGGCCAGGCCGTCGATTCCTCCGCGATCATCGTGGCATCCGGATGATCCCGGTACACGGCGCGGTTCAGGGTGCGCAGGAATTCGCTCGCCTCCAGGTTCTCGCGGCCGCCGAAGCGGTTCGGGATCCATTCGCCCTCCTTGCGCGCGTAGTCGAGGTAGAGCATCGAGGCGACCCCGTCCACGCGCAGGCCGTCGACGTGATAGTGCTTCAACCAGAAGAGCGCCGAGGACACGAGGAAGCTGCGGACCTCGTTGCGTCCGTAATTGAAGATGGCCGAGTTCCACTCGGGATGAAAGCCCTGGCGCGCGTCCGCGTGCTCGTACACATGGGTGCCGTCGAAATAGATCAAGCCGTGCACGTCGGTCGGGAAGTGCGAGGGCACCCAGTCGAGAATCACGCCGATCCCCTGCTGATGCAGATGATCGACGAAATACATGAGATCCTGCGGGGTTCCATAGCGCGCGGTGGGAGAGAAGTACCCCGTGGTCTGATAGCCCCAGGATCCGTAGAACGGGTGCTCGGTTACCGGCATCAGCTCGACGTGAGTGAAGCCGAGACCGCCGACGTAGTCGGCGAGCTCGTGCGCGAGATCGCGATAGTTCGGCAGGTTGCCGTTCTTGCGGCGCCAGGATCCGAGGTGCAGCTCGTAAATGGACATCGGCGCCGAGAGTCCGTTGCGCGCCGCGCGTCCCGCCATCCACTCGCCGTCGTGCCAATCCCACTCGAGCGACCAGATGCGCGAGCCGGTGGCCGGCGGCAGCTCCGAGAAGAAGCCGATCGGGTCGGCCTTCTCCGCGGTGTAGTCGTTGACTCGCGAGGTGATGCGGTACTTGTAGGCTTGCCCGCGCTGCGCGATCGGAATCACGCATTCCCAGATCCCCGACCCGTCCAGGCGCGGCGTCAGCGCATCGCCCGGGCCCCAGCCGTTCCAGTCGCCGATCACCGACACCCGCGCGGCATTCGGTGCCCAGACCCGAAACGAAGCGCCCCCGCCCGGCAGGATGTGGCACCCGAGCTTGTTGTATAGCTCGCCGTGGGTTCCTTCGCGGAACAGGTAGATGTCGTGATCGGTCAACAAGGCGATTCGCTCAACGCATTCTTCTCCTTCGGGCGAAGACCGAGCATAGAGTTGCCGGCGGACGTCCGGCTGTCGCTGTGCGGCGTAGCCTTCTGTAGGACGGGACCCACCATCGCCGTCACGGGTTCCGGCGCGCAAAGCGGCGTGGTCCCTACAGACTCGGGTCTCGAGACGGGTCTCGCGCAGCAAATGAATATAACAGAGCGCGGCGCGCGCGGGACTCAACCGGTGAGCGAGGCGAGGATCGCGGCCGCGGCGCGCGCGCCGGCAGTGAGCGCCGCATGCACGGTTCCCCAGTGCCCGGTCACGTCGGTGTGCTCGCCCGCAAAGTACAACGTGTCCTCGACGGGCCGCGCCATGCGCTCGGGCGCATCGAGAGCGCCCGCGGGCAGGTAGCTGTAGGCGCCGCGCGCGTAAGCATCCCCGCACCAGTCGTGATGGTGCCAGCTCGACAGCAGCCGATCGAGCGCGGTGCGCGGCACGCTGAATATCTTGGAAAGAGTTGCCAGACAGAGCTCGAGCGCGTTGCTCCCCGCGTTGCCCGCCGCGCCGCGCAGCAGCGCCGCCCTGGGGCCTCCCGTCCAAGCGGTGATCACTGCGGAGCGCTCGGGCATCTGGGTCCACCACGTCGGCAAGGGCTCCGCCGGGGCGAACAGGAAGCTGAGCGCGCGCGCGCGCGGCGAGGACTCGCGCCAGAAAGCCTCGCGAAACACCAGCACGATGCGCGCCGCTTCGCCCATCACGAGCCGTGCGGCCTGCTGCAGAATGTCGCCGGGACGCGGCGCGAACTCGATGGCGCCCGACTGCAGCACACCGAGCGGCGCCGTGATGAGCGCGCGAGGGGCGCGCAGCGCGCGGCCCTCGCCGGCGCTCAGGGTGACGCTGCCCGGGCTCCAGTCGACCCGATGCACCGCGGATCCGAGCAACAGCTCGCCGCCCGAGCGAACGAAGCGCCGCGCCATGCAGCTGGGCAGGGTGTCGTAGCCGTCGCGCACGCGAAATAGCCGATCAGCGGCGATCAGGTCTTCCGCGCGCTGTTGCTTGGCGAGCGAGCCGATGCCGATCGAATGGCGCTCGGCAGCGTTGAACCCCTCGACGAAGCGTGCCGCGGGCTCGCCAATCGAGGGGTCGATCGCGCGCACTCGCAGGTACTCCGCAAAGCTCATATCGCACCCGGCCGGCTGCCGCGCCAGCCACTCGATCATCTCGCTGAGGACGCGATGGGTGTTGCCCTGCTCGCGGCCGGGCAGCTCGAGCTCGCCATGCGAATAGACGAGATCCATTCCCGACAGCTCGTTCGTCTCGAGGCGGGCCTCCTCGACGACACTCCAGAGCGCGGGCGGCAGGCCGTGAATGAATTCGGCGCCGAGCTCGACCGGCGTCGGGACACCGGCGCAATCGACGCGCTGCGTGAAGATGCGCCCGCCCACGCGCTCGCGGGCCTCGAGGATCGCGACGCGCCGGCCCGCCGCGGCCAGCTCGCAGCCGGCGGCGAGCCCCGCGCAGCCGGCGCCGACGATCAGCACGTCGTATTGCGCTTGCATAATTCGCTATCATTTTCGCATATGCAGATCATTCGGCGATCCTCCTTCAAGTCCGTGCCCTGGAAGAACGGCGGCGGCATCACTCATGAGGCCATGCGCGCGCCCGCGAGCGGAGATCCGTTTCGCTGGCGGGTGAGTGTCGCGCAGGTTGAAACGTCCGGCCCGTTCTCCGACTTCTCGGGTTATCACCGCACCATGGTTCTGCTCGAGGGCGCGGGCGTGCGCTTGCGCTTCGCGAACGGCGCGCAGCATACGCTGCGCGCCGCCGGCGACCTGATCGAGTTCGATGGCGCGCTCGCGGTCGACTGCCAGCTGATCGACGGGCCGTGCGTCGACCTCAATCTGATCGCGGCCGATGCGCTGCCTGAAGTGCGCGCCCGGGTCGAGCGAGTGCGCGGTACGCTGGCGCTGCAGCCCGCGCCCGGCCGGATCGCGCTGGCATTCGCCCTGGATGCCGCACTGGAGATCAGCAGCGGGCACGATCGCGGGGAGCTGCGCCAATGGGATCTCGCGGTCCTTGCCGCGGAACTGAGCGTTGAGCTGCGCGCGGCGCAGCGCGCGGCCGCGGTATTCCTGGCCGATCTGCCCGCCTGAGGAAGGAGTGCTGCGAGGGTAACCGAGCGCTCGGATGCCAGCGCTTGCGAGATCCAGACTCGGACTGGCCGGCTCAGGATCCGCGCTCGCACGCTCAGTACTTGTGCGTGGACAGCAACAGGCTCGTCTCGCTGTGGGAAATGCCGTCGATCTGGCGGATGCGTCCGAGCACGCGATCGACCGCTTCGAGGCTTTCGGTCCGCAGCTCGGCCACGATGTCCCATCGGCCGTTGGTGGTATGCAGAGCGCGCACTGCCGGATCGCCGCGCAACGCTTTCAGCACCTCGTCGGTGCGGTTGCCTTCGACCACGATGGTCATCAGCGCGCGGATCGACTCCTCGTCCGCCGAGCTCTTCAGTCTCACCGTGTAACCGAGCACGATGCCGTCGGCCTCGAGCCGAGCGAGCCGGTTCTGGACCGTGCCGCGCGAGACACCCAGTGCCTTGGCCATGGCCGCCACCGGCAAGCGCGCGTTGTCGCGAAGGAGTGATAGCAGTCGCCGGTCGGTGGTATCCATGAGTCAAAATGCCATTTATCATTGACGATTTGCACAATTATAACCGCTTTTTGCTCAAAGCTTTGGCTATTATTTGGCATCACCTGATCGCACACTGCTGGCCAGCCATCGGGAGGCAATTTTCATGGTCCACTACATCGGCACCACACGAGTGACGGAGCTCATTGCGCGCGTCGGACTCGCGCGCTTCATCGCGGCCCTGGCCGGCGAGATCGAGCGGGACTACCGTCGCTGGGGCGAGTTCGAGAAGTCGCCGCGCCACGCCAGCCACTCCGCGCTCGGGGTCATCGAGCTCATGCCGACGAGCGACGGGCGACTCTACTCATTCAAGTACGTCAACGGCCATCCCAAGAATACCGCCGCCGGCTTGCTCACCGTCACCGCATTCGGCGTGCTCGCCGATGTCGCCAGCGGCTATCCGCTGCTGCTTTCCGAGATGACGCTGGTCACGGCACTGCGCACCGCGGCCGTCTCCGCCCTCGCCGCGCGGCACATGGCGCGCGCCGACAGCCGCGTCATGGCCTTGATCGGCAACGGCGCGCAGAGCGAGTTTCAGGCCATCGCCTTCCACCACATGCTCGGCATCCGCGAGCTGCGCCTGTTCGATACCGACCGGGACGCCACCGCGAAGCTGCGTCTCAACCTCGAGGCGGCGCGGCTGGCGGGACTCACCCTGCGGCTCTGCGACGATGCGCGCGAGGCGGTGCAGGGCGCGCATATCGTCACGACCGTGACCGCCGACAAGCGCAATGCCCTGATTCTCACGCCCGAGATGATCGAGCCTGGCATGCATCTGAACGCGGTCGGCGGCGACTGCCCCGGCAAGACCGAGCTGCACCGGGACATCCTGCGCGGCGAGCAGGCACGCATCGTGGTCGAATTCGAGCCGCAGGCGCGCATCGAGGGGGAGATTCAGCAGCTCGATCCGGCGACACCCGTCATCGAGCTCGCCGAGGTGCTGTCCGGCAGGACACCGGGCCGCGCACACGAGCGCGAGGTGTCGATCTTCGATTCGGTCGGATTCGCGCTCAACGATTTCTCGGCGCTGCGCTATCTGCACCGCCTCAATCTCGAGTCCGGTGATGCGCGATCGATCGATCTCATTCCCCGGCTCGGCGATCCCAAGGACCTTTTCGGCGAGCTCAAGCTCGCAGCCGCCTCGATGCCCAGCACGCCGCGGGAGCTTGCGTGAGGGGCGCCATGCGCTCGGTGAGCCTCATCGGCGCGCCGACCGACGTGGGGGCGAGCGATCGGGGCGCATCCATGGGACCCGAGGCGCTGCGCGTCGCCGGCCTGGTCGCGGCGCTGGAAGCCCGTGGGGTCGCCGTCGAGGACTGCGGCAACCTCGCCGGGCCTGCCAATCCGGGGCTCGGTCCGATCGAGGGCTATCGCAATCTCGGGGAAGTCGCGAGCTGGAGTCGCGCCGTGCACGATGCGGTACTGCGCGAGCTCGGCGCCGGCCGCCTGCCGATCCTCCTCGGAGGCGATCACAGTCTCTCGATCGGCTCCATCGCCGCGGTCGCGCGGCACTGTCGCGAGGCCGGCCGCCGCTTGCGGGTAGTCTGGCTCGACGCCCACGCGGACTTCAACACCCGCGAGCTGAGCCCGAGCGGCAGCCTGCACGGCATGCCCCTCGCGTGCTTGTGCGGACACGGGCCGGCGCAGCTCACGGGGATTGCGGGCGGCGAGCGTGCGCTCGCGCCGCAATGGGTGCGGCAGATCGGTATTCGCAGCGTCGACCCGGGCGAGCGTCAATTCCTATACGAGCAGGATCTGGCCGTCTTCGACATGCGTTACATCGACGAGATGGGTGTCAGAAGCGCCATGCAGATTGCGCTCGAGGACATCGATCCGGACACACATCTGCATGTGAGCTTCGACGTCGACTTCCTCGATCCGCAGATCGCGCCCGGCGTCGGCACCACCGTGCCCGGCGGCATGACCTACCGCGAGGCGCAGCTCTGCATGGAGATGATCGCCGATACCGGCCTGCTCGCCTCGCTCGACATCATGGAGCTCAACCCGGCGCTGGACGTTCGCAACAAGACAGCGCTACTCGCCGTCGACCTGGTCGAGTCGCTGTTCGGTAAGAGCACACTGATGCGTCCCCCCGCATCCGTGCGAGTGCGCGCCGCGGCGGATGCCCGCGCGCGCGGCGTGCGCGCGCGTACCGAGCTCGCCTGAGCTGAGGACGCATCGCGGCGGGCCCGGCGCCCGCCGCTGGCGTTCGCCCGAGACCTTGCCGATACTAGCGCACCGATCGAGGATTGCCGCCATGGCCGCCAGCCTGAACGATTACCCAGCCAGCGCTTCCCCGGAAGCGCTGCGCGCCGCCGCCCGCGAGCACGCGCTATGGCCCGAGGATCAAGCGGTCCGGCGCTTGCTGCACCAGCTCGAGCTGACCGGCGGGGCGCGCCATCGCGCCGTCTCCCTGGGCGTGGCCCTGGTCGAAGGCGCGCGCGCGCGGCGCGATGAGCGGCCCTTTCTGGATGCGTTCCTGCAGGAGTTCGGCCTCTCGAACCAGGAAGGCATCGCGCTCATGTGCATCGCCGAGGCGCTGCTGCGCATTCCCGACGATGCGACCGCGGATCGATTGATCGCGGAGCAGCTCGCCGGCGGCGACTGGGCCGCGCACGCCGGTAAATCCGAGTCGCTGTTCGTCAACGCCTCCACCTGGGGATTGATGCTCACCGGTGGAATCCTCGATCTCGACCCCGCGATCAAGGCCGATGCGGCCGGATGGATGCGCAAGCTCACCCGCAAGGCGGGCGAGCCGCTGGTACGTCTCGCCGTGCGGCGCGCGATGCGCATCATCGGTGGCGAATTCGTGGTCGGGCGCAGCATCGAGGAGGCGCTCGAGCGCAGCGCGCGCGAGCCGGACGTGGCTCTGTGCTCCTTCGACATGCTCGGCGAGGGCGCGCGCACCCTCAAGGACGCCGAGCGCTATCTCGAGTCGTACGAGCACGCGATCGAGGTGATCGGCGCCGCCGGCGCCGGGCGCGGCACGCACCAGCGCTCGAGCATCTCGATCAAGCTGTCGGCTCTGGAGCCGCGCTATCTGCCCTTGCAGCGCGAGCTGGTGATGCGGCGTCTCGTGCCGAGGGCGGTGACCCTGGCGCGGCGCGCGGCCGCGGCAGGCATTCAGCTCACCATCGATGCCGAGGAGGCCGATCGTCTCGATCTCTCGCTGGATGTCATCGATGCGCTTGCGCGCGATGCCGCCACGCGCGATTGGCCCGGACTCGGGCTGGCGGTGCAGGCCTACTCCAAGCGCGCGCCCGACATCATCGACTGGGCGGCCGCAACCGCGCGCAGCGCGGGCAGGAAGATGACGGTGCGGCTGGTCAAGGGCGCCTATTGGGATACCGAGATCAAGCGTGCGCAGGAGCGCGGCCTCGGGGGCTATCCCGTGTACACGCGCAAGGTCACGACCGACGTATCCTATCTCGCCTGTGTGGGCCAGCTCTTCAGGCACGCGGATGTGCTGTTCGCGCAGTTCGCGACCCACAATGCCCACAGCATCGCCGCGATCCTGCAGCTCGCGCCCAAGGGCGCGTCGTTCGAGTTTCAGCGCCTGCACGGCATGGGCCGGCTGCTGTATGCGGAGGCCGCGAGGCAGCTCGATGACTTTCCGCCGGTGCGGGTCTATGCGCCGGTGGGCGAGCACAAGGATCTGCTCGCCTACCTGGTGCGGCGGCTGCTCGAGAACGGCGCCAACACCTCGTTCGTGAATCGCTTCATGGACGAGGAGGTGCCGGTGGTCGATATCGTGCGCGATCCGATCACCGAGCTCGAGCGGCTCGACAGCTACGCGCACCCGCGCCTGCCGAGTCCGCTCGCGCTGTACTCGAATCGGCGCAATTCCCTGGGACTCGACACCGGCAATCTCAGCGAGCTCGAGAGCTTGCACGGCGCCATGGCCGCGCGGCGCACGGGCGAGCACCTCGCCGGTCCCATCATCGACGGCGCGCTGCCCCAGGGCCCGCGGCACGCGGTGACCAACCCCGCCGATCGAAGCGAGCGCGTCGGCAGCTCGCGCGACGCCACGCCGGCTGAGATCGCGCAGGCATTCGACGCCGCGAGCCGCGCCCAGGGGGCCTGGGACAGGCTCGGCGGCGCGGTGCGGGCCGACTGTCTCGATCGCGCCGCCGCGCTCCTCGAGAGCGCGCGCCTCGATTTCTACGAGCTCTTGATGCGCGAGGCCGGCAAGTGCTACCTCGATGCCATCTCCGAGGTGCGCGAGGCGGCCGATTTTTGCCGCTACTACGCGCTGCGCGCGCGCGAGGAATTCTCGCATCCAGCGCGGCTCGAGGGGCCGACCGGCGAGCTCAACGAGCTGTCGCTGCACGGCAGAGGCGTATTCGCCTGCATCAGTCCGTGGAACTTTCCGCTGGCGATCTTCGCCGGCCAGGTGAGCGCGGCGCTCGCCGCCGGCAACGGCGTCGTCGCCAAGCCGGCCGAGCCGACGCCGCTCATCGCGGCGCGCTTCGTGAGACTCCTGCATGAGGCGGGGGTCGATCCCGGGGCGCTGCAGCTAGTACCGGCCCCGGGCCGCGCATTCGGCGAGGTCGCCTTCGCGCATGCCGCGCTTGCCGGGGTCGCGATGACCGGGTCAACCGCGACGGCGCATACCATCAACCGCGCGCTCGCCGCCCGCGGCGGCCCGATCGTGCCGCTGATCGCCGAGACCGGGGGCATGAACGCGATGCTGGTGGATTCCACCGCGCTTCCCGAGCAGGTCGTGGACGATGTCGTGACCTCGGCGTTCATGAGCGCCGGCCAGCGCTGCTCGGCGCTGCGCCTGTTGTTCCTGCAGGAAGAGATCGCCGAGACGGTGATCGAGATGATCGCCGGCGCCATGGACGAGCTGATCATCGGCGATCCCGTGAATCTCGATACCGACGTGGGGCCCGTGATCACCACGGCGGCGCAGGAAGGCCTGAACCGTCACCTCGAGTGCATGCGCCGCGAAGCCCGCATCCTCAAGGCGTGCCGCCTCGACGGCGCTCACGCGCGGGGCAGCTTCGTCGCCCCGCACCTCATCGAGCTGAATGCCGCCTCGCAGCTGACGCGCGAGGAATTCGGCCCGATCCTGCACGTGGTACGTTACCGGTCCGCCGATATCCAGAGAGTGCTTGCCTCGATCCGCGCGACCAACTACGGCCTGACGCTCGGCGTGCAGACGCGGCTCGAGTCTTTCTGGCGCGAAGTCTTCGAGGGCACCTTCATCGGCAACACCTATGTCAACCGCAACATGATCGGTGCCGTGGTCGGCGTGCAGCCCTTCGGCGGCAGCGGCCTATCCGGCACCGGTCCGAAGGCCGGCGGGCCTCACTACGTCTCGCGCTTCGCAAGCGAGCGCACGCTGACCGTCAACACCACGGCCACCGGAGGCAATGCCGCGCTGTTGAATCTCGGTCCGTGAAGCCGCGGTGCCACCGGAAGCCGCGGCGCCACCGGAAGCCGCGGCGCCACCGCTAGCCGCGGCGCCACCGCTAGCCGCGGTGCCACCGCTAGGGTTGCTGAGCGGCCTTGGTCGCCTTGGCGTTGGCCTTGGCCGCTTCGTAATCGGCGTCGGCCTGGTCCTTGCAGACCTGCTGGTCGTGACCCTGCAGGGTCTCGCATTTCTGGATCGCGACCTTGTGATCGCCATCCGCCTGCGCGAGCGCGACGTTGTACGCATCGCCGCTCATGTCCTTCTGCTGGTCGCGCTGCGCGCTCGCGACCTCGTTGGCGGCCGATTGGTTCGCGGCGGCGATGTCGTGCGAGGCCGTGTCGGGCGACTTGGCGTTGTTGCACGCGCCCAGCATCACCACCAGGCCAGTCGCCGACCATGAAAGCAGCTTGCGTCCCAGGGTTCCTCTCGCGAGTGGGCCGAGTGTGTTCGCTTGCATCGTGCGTTCCCTCGTTGCGCACCAATCGTGCCGTTTCAATGTGCGTGAAAGCCGGCAGCGCATCTGTCGGCTGATCGCGGTCGCCGCGGGTAGGAAGACACCCTGGCAATAGGACGAGACCGCGTGCGCTTGTAGGTCGATTCCTGCATGCCCGGCGCTCGGTGGAGCTCATGGACTGGAAGTGGGCCGCACCCGGCGCGCGCAGTCATGGCACAATGAAATCGAATGAATTCCGTCGTGAGTATTCGGGGCGCCGCGGCTCGCTGAATGATGCGCAGCACGCGCCCCTCCGCCGCAGACGGCCGCGATCCCGTCAGGTTCGCGATGGAGCCTCGCACCTTCGCCGGGTTCCTGGTCGCCATCGCGGCCGTGGTCGTGATCGCGGTGCTCTCGTATGACTCGCTCAAGCTCACGGAAGAGTCCGCGGCGAGCCTGACCCGCGCCATCGAGGGCCTCGGACAGATTCAAACGCTCGTCTCCACGCTCAAGGATGCCGAGACCGGCCAGCGGGGATTTCTGCTGAGCGGGCGCGAGAGCTACCTCGAACCCTATGTGACGGCCAAGGCCGCCCTGCCGAGCGAGATCATGCGCCTCAAAATCCTGCTGTCCGACGATGCGGCGCAACGTGGCCGGCTCGAGAGCCTGCAGAGCCTGGCGGCGGACAAGATGCAGGAGCTCAGCGAGACCATCGACCTGCAGCGGGCCGGCAATTCGGATGCGGCGCGCGCGATGATGTTCACGGACCGCGGCAAGAGCGCCATGGACCGGATTCGCCTGGTGAGCGACGAGATGCAGAACCAGGAGCGCGCGCTCATCACGCAACGCGCGCAGGAATGGCGCAAGACCGCGACCTTGGCCTTCGCCGTCACTTCCGGCGGTGCGCTGCTGCTGCTGGCGCTGATCGTGGTGGCGGGCGCGATCGCATCGCGCGAGTTCGGCGCGCGCCAGCGCGAGGCGTGGTTGCGGAGCGGCCAGCTCGGATTGAGCGAGGTCGCGCAAGGCGACTTGCCGCTCGACCGCTTGGCGGACAACGTCCTCAAGTACCTTTGCGAATATCTCAACGCCCAGGTCGGCGCGCTGTTCATCGCCGAGGGCGGCCGCTTCAGGCGCGTCGCGGGATACGCGATCGGCAGTGCGCTCGAGGTGGCGCAGGTGCGTCCCGGTGACGGGCTGGCGGGCCAGGCGGCGAAGGACAATCGGCCGCTGCGCATCCGCGAGGTGCCCCGGGACTATCTGCCCATCTCCTCCGGCACCGGCCGCGGCACGCCGCTCGAGCTGATGATCGCACCCGCGAGCGTCGACAATCGCGTCTACGCCGTGGCGGAGCTCGGCTTCTTCGAGAGCGTCTCGAACTTGAAACGGGATTTCCTCGAGCGGGCTTCGGAGTCGATTGCCACCGCGGTGCGCGCCTCCAAGGATCGTACCCGCCTCGAGGAGCTGCTGCAGGAGACGCAGCAGCAGTCCGAGGAGCTGCAGACCCGCGAGGAAGAGCTGCGAGTCAGGAACGAGGAGCTCGAACAGCAGGGGCAGGCGCTGCGCGAATCGCGCACGCAGCTCGAATCGCAGCAGGCCGAGCTCGAGCAGATCAACGCACAGCTCGAGGAGCAGACGCAGGTGCTCGAGCACCAGAAGGATGCGCTCGCCAAGTCGCATGCCATCCTCGAGACCAAGTCGGCCGAGCTGCAGCGCGCCAACGAGTACAAGAGCGAGTTTCTCGCCAACATGAGCCATGAGCTGCGCACGCCGCTCAACTCCACCCTGATCCTCGCCAAGCTGCTGGCCGACAACAAGGAAGGCAATCTGAGCGAGACGCAGTTGAAGTACGCGAAGACCATCTCCTCGGCGGGCAACGATCTCTTGAGCCTCATCAACGACGTTCTCGATCTGTCGCGCATCGAGGCCGGCAAGATCGAGGTGGCCGCCGAATCCGTGAGCATCGCCGACGTGCTCGAGCCGCTCAACAAGCTGTTCCAACCCGCCGCCGCCGAGAAGGCGCTCGAGTTCTCCTGCAGCGTCGATCCCGGGGCACCGGATCGCATCGAAACCGACCCCTTGCGGCTCGGACAGATTCTCAGGAACCTCCTGTCCAACGCCATCAAGTTCACGCAGCGCGGCGAGGTCGAGCTGCGCGTCCGCAGCTCGGCCCCCGGTACCGTGTCGTTCGCGGTGCGCGACACGGGAGTCGGCATCGAGTCCCACCAGCACGAGGTCATCTTCGAGGCGTTTCGCCAGGCGGACGGCGGCATCCACCGCAAATTCGGCGGCACGGGACTGGGGCTGTCCATCTCGCGCGATCTTGCGCGCCTGCTCGGGGGGAGCATCGCCGTGCAGAGCGTCCCCGGCGGGGGCAGCACGTTCGCGTTGACGCTGCCGCTGCGATACTCGCCGCCCGCCGCCGGCGGGCGCGCGAGCACGCGAGCGCTCGAGGAGCCGGCGCCGCGACCTGCGGCGACGCGCGCGGCACCCGATTCGGCGGCGCTCGCACCGGGCGCGGTCGCGGATGATCGGGGCAGCCTGAAGGCCGGAGCGCGGGCCATCCTGGTGGTCGAGGACGATGCGTCGTTCGGCCTCATCTTGCGCGACCTGGCGCGCGAGATGGGCTTCCAGGCGATCGTGGTACAGACGGCGGGCGATGGACTGACCGCCGCCGCGAGATACCAGCCGAGCGCCATTCTGCTCGACATCAATCTGCCCGACTTCTCCGGGCTCGGCGTGCTCGACCAGCTCAAGCGCGACCCTCGGACCCGGCACATCCCGGTACACGTCGTGTCGGTCGCCGATTATCGCCGCGAGGCGCTCGAGCTCGGCGCCATCGGCTATGCGCTCAAGCCCGCGAAGCGCGAGGAACTGGTGGCTGCATTGCAACGCCTGGAGCAGCGCCTGGCGCAAAGCGTGCGGCGCGTGCTGGTCGTCGAGGACGACGCGCGCCAGCGTGAGAGCATCCGCCAGCTGCTGAGCAACGGCGAGGTGCAGATCACCGGCGTCGCCACCGCCGCCGAGGCGCTGAGCGAGCTCGCGGCGACGACCTTCGATTGCGTGGTGCTCGATCTGAAACTGCCCGACCTCACCGGCTACGATCTGCTGGAGAAGATGGCGAAACAGGAGGAAGTGTCGTTTCCACCGGTGATCGTCTACACCGGCCGCGCGCTCTCGCGCGATGACGAACAGCGTCTCGGCCGATATTCGAAGTCGATCATCATCAAGGACGCCCGATCGCCGGAGCGGCTGCTCGACGAAGTCACCTTGTTCCTGCACCAGGTGGAATCGAAGTTGCCGCCGTCCCACCAGCAGATGCTGCTCGCGGCGCGCAGCCGGGACCGTGCGCTCGAGGGCAGGCGCATACTGGTGGTCGAGGACGACGTGCGCAATATCTTCGCGCTCACCAGCCTGTTCGAGCCGAACGGCGCCGCGGTCGAGATCGCGCGCAACGGCCGGGAAGCGCTCGAGTCGCTGGCGAAGAGCCGGCAGTCCTCCTCGAGCGCCATCGACATGGTGCTCATGGACATCATGATGCCCGAGATGGACGGGCTCACCGCCATGCGCGAGATCCGCAAGCTTCCAGAGTGGAAGAAGCTTCCGATCATCGCGCTCACCGCCAAGGCGATGAAGGACGATCAGGAGAAGTGCCTCGCGGCCGGCGCGAACGACTACATCGCCAAGCCGCTGGACGTCGAGCGGCTGCTGTCG
>Ga0335073_10001910_pt1 | contig 28296 bp, 26 predicted proteins | sample Lox_Sample_22_FD_207093 | JGI IMG/M metagenome (GOLD analysis project Ga0335073, IMG submission 207093) | Soil microbial communities from Loxahatchee National Wildlife Refuge, Florida, United States - Lox_Sample_2.2 | ecosystem: Environmental > Terrestrial > Soil > Wetlands | place: USA...
GCCGCCGATAATCTTGCCGCGGGCACATTCGATCGTGCGGCGGTTCAAGCGTTGCTCGGGCTCGCTGAAATACTTCCAGTCATGGCGACGTTGTTGAAGAATTTTCCCCCAACCCAAGGGGATATGGATCCACGGGTCGCGATCCCAGCCGCCGGCCTCGACAACCAGCACGCGCCTCTGCGCATTTTCGCTGAGGCGGTTGGCCAGCGTGCAACCCGCCGAGCCGGCGCCGACGATGATGTAGTCGTAGGCCTTCATGCAGCCAACTGAGGTCCGCTTTCGATGACTCCAAGCACCAGCCCGTCGATCCTGCTGCGCTTTCGGCTTAGTTCGTCAACGCGTACCGCCGCCGCGGCCTAACAATAAAAGCCCGGCGCCTTCAGATAGGTCGGAAATGATTGCGGATCGTGTGAACAAAAGATCTCAGCGTCATGCTGCGCGGCCAAGTCCTTTAGACGTTGCATAGATTTGTAGCTTTCCGTCGGATCGAGATGGAAACTGGAAATGATCATCCGATCCAAGTTCTGCTGGGAGTAGCTGGCGTCGCCGGTAAACAACATCGGTCGCCGATGCGACAGCTCCACCAGCAGGCTGTAATGTCCGGCGGCGTGGCCCGGCGTCTCGAATAGCCGGATGCCTTTTGCGATCTCCTGATCGCCCGCGACGGTCTGAAACGTCGGCGTATAGATTTCCGCCGCGGAAGATGGCGGCAGCGAAACGCCGCGCCGCGCGGCGATCTCCGGCGCGAACGAAAGGTCGGAGTAGGACTGAACCTCGAACGGCTGCGGGCAGGCGCACGCCTCCAATGCCTTGGCATGGCATACGGTGCAGGCCCGGCTCAGATATTTGTTGCCGCCGCAATGATCGAAATGAAAATGCGAGTTTATGATGTAATTGATATCTTGCGGCCGCAGGCCAAGAAGGGAAAGCTGACCGGGAATGGTCTGTGCTTTCGTTTGTATCGGCTTGATGAACGCCAGAACGCGCTGGACGTGATCAAGATCGTAGCCGGTGTCGTAGATGTAACGGCCATCGCGATGATCGATCAGGACGGAATAGCAGGGAAATCTGATCTCGCCGCTGGGGCCGGCGTTCCAGAAGGCATGCAGCCCGTCCATGACCAGCGTCCCGCCATCGAGCAGATACACCTTGGTGTCCGACATCGCTTCCGTGCTTGATCTGGCGATATCCGTAAATCGCGCAAAAAAATCCGCCGATGGTGGTCTGGTCACCCCGCCGCGGTGAGGCCTGGCAAAACATACCTCGCAAACAAGCCTTGCGAACAATCAACCGCCGCATATTGGTTGTCAACCAATTCTGGCGGCGTTGTCGGAAAGGAAGGCGCGGTTGCGCAAACACCCGGCGCACAGCTCTCATCGCGCTGGCCAATACGTTGACAATGCAACGATATTAGGCAAGGTTAAGAAACGACCGGGCGGCTCATGGGCGCCAACCATCAGCCGAATAGACAACAACCAAAGATGACCGTTCACCACATATGACCACTCATTTGACGGTGCGGCAGGTGAGGGACAAGGGGGCCTTTAATCGGCTGGTCGATACGTTGCGCCAGCGGTTCGCGACCGAGGGCAGTTTGCCGGCCGAGCGGACCATCGCGAAGCAATTGAACGTCAAGCGGCACCAATTGCGCGGCGCACTCGAAGTGCTGCGCGCCAACGGCGAAATAGGTCCCCCGACATCGCGGCGCGGCGGCTCCGGATTACGGCGCGAGGAAAGTCTGATCCGCACCACGAACCCTATCGAGGTGATCGAAATGCGGCTCGCCATTGAGCCGAACCTTGCGCGTCTGGCGGCGTTACGCGCCTCACCGCTTGAAATCTCCCGTATCTTGCGGGCGGCTACGACCTGCCGGGATGTCGATTCCGGCGCAGCCGATCTGATCTTCCATAAGACGATTGCCGCCAGCACACGCAATAACCTTGCCGCCGCCTTGTACACGCTGTTGCGGCAAATCGGCACCGACGTTCGTTTGCGCTTGGGCAACGGCGCGGCTGTCAACGCGCAGCGGCCCGCGCAACGCGACTCGGAACATCGCGCCGTCGCCGAAGCGATCGCCGCGCGCGATGCCGACGCCGCGGAGCGCGCCATGCGAGCTCACCTGAGCGCCGTGCAGCGCAGAATAATCGATCGTCTTGCGCCCGGATTGTCGGTTGCCTGAGTTGCTGGGAGCGCAGCGAGCGAGCGAATTTCAAGTCGTGATGCCCGCCCGCGCGGCCAACGGCCGCGCGCGGGCAGGTCCAAAGGAGTGGAGCAGCAAAAATGAACATTCATGCGCAGCCAAATCCCGTCAGGCTTCCTGAGCGCCGCGATCTTTTTTACGGCGGTGGTTGGCATGTGGCCGCCAAGGACAAGCGGATGGACACAACCAATCCTGCGACCGGCGGTTCGCTCGGCGAGGTGGGGTGGGCGGACGCCGAGGACGTCGATCATGCAGTGAAGGCGGCGTATCGGGGCTTTCAGGCCTGGCGGGTGTTAAAGCCGTTGGAGCGCGCCAAGATTTTGCGCGAGGCGGCGCAATTGATCCGCAAGCACGGTCGCGAACTCGCCTTGATCGATTCCGCCAACTGCGGAAATCCGATACGTGAAATGGTGCGTGATGCCGAATTCGGCGCCACCAGTATCGATTTCTTTGCCGGTCTCGCCACCGAGATCAAGGGCGACACCATTCCGATGGGCGGCGATGCGCTCAACTACACGGTGCGCGAGCCGCTCGGCGTTGTCGTGCGCGTAAACGCTTATAATCATCCGTTTTTGTTCGCGACGATGAAGATCGGAGCGCCGCTGATCGCCGGCAACAGCATCGTGATCAAGCCGCCGGAACAGGCTCCGCTGTCGACGCTTCGGCTTGCGGAGATCATCGGCTCACTCTTTCCGGCGGGCGTGTTTAACGTGATCTGCGGCGGCAGGGATTGCGGCGAAGCGCTGGTTACCCACCCGCGCGTGGCGAAGGTGGCGTTGATCGGGTCGGTGCCGACCGGCAAGGCTATTTTGAAGAGCGCCGCCGACACCATGAAGAAAGTGACACTCGAGCTCGGCGGCAAGAACGCCTTGATCGGCTTCCCCGACGCCGATCCGGCGGAGGTCGCGGCCGCGGCCGTACGCGGCATGAACTTCACCTGGTGCGGCCAGTCCTGCGGCTCGACCTCTCGGGCCTTTCTCCATGAGAGCATTCACGATCGGGTTCTCGACAAGATCATAGCGGCCGTGAGCGCGATAAAGCCCGGGCTGCCAACCGATGATGCCACGGAAATGGGCTGTCTCGTCAGCAAGGCCCAATTCGAGAAAGTCATGGGCTACATCGCGGCCGGCCAGGCGGACGGCGCGAAGCTTGTAGCCGGCGGCAAAAAGCCCGCCGATCCGAAGCTCGCCAACGGCTTTTACGTCGAGCCGGCGGTCTTCGCCGGGGTAACGCCGCAGATGCGCATCGCCAAGGAGGAGATTTTTGGCCCGGTGCTTTCGGTGTTCAAATGGCGTGATGAGAACGAGATGTTCGAGGCGGTCAACGCCGTCGACTACGGCTTGACCGCTTCAATCTGGACCAAAGACCTCAAGACGGCGCATCGCGCGGCGGCCCGCGTCGAAGTCGGCTTCGTCTGGGTCAATACGGTTGGCGCACACTTCCTCGGCGCGCCGTTCGGCGGCTACAAGCAGTCCGGAATGGGGCGCGAGGAGTCCGCGGACGAGCTGCTCGAATATACGCAGATCAAAAACGTCAATGTTGCGCTATAGCCTGCATCGCCGGCGCGTCGTTATGAATAGAAGTTGGCGCCTTTCTGATACGTCGCGAAGCTGTCCGCGTCGTGCGAAAAGAACATCTCGGCATCGTACTTCGCCGCCAGGTCCTTTAGGCGCTGCATCGATTTGAGATTCGCCACCGGATCGATGTGGAAGCTCGAAATGACCATCATGTCCAGGTTCTTTTTGCTGTAGCAGGCGTCGGCCGTGAACAGCATCGGCCGACGATTGGCGAGTTCGACGATCATGCTGTAGTGGCCGAGAGTATGGCCGGGGGTTTCGAACAGCCAAAGCCCCTTGGCGATCTCCTGATCGCCTTGCAGGGTCTGAAAGGTCGGCGTGTAAATGTCGAGCGCCGGATCGGGCGGAAGCGTCTTGCCGCTTTTGCGGGCGATCTCGGGGGCAAAGGACAGATCCGAATAGCCGAGATGCTCGAACGGTTGCGGGCAGCTGCACGCCTCCAATTCCTTGGCGTGGCAGACGGTGCATGCGGTCGTGAAGTGCTTGTTGCCGCCGCAATGATCGAAGTGATAGTGCGAGTTGATCACATAATTGATGTCCCGGGGTCTTAGTCCCAGCAGGCGAAGCTGGCCAAGAGTCGTCTGCTCCGGGGTCTGAAGCGGCTTTTCGAACGGCAAGACCCGCATGACGTGGTCGTAGTCGTAGCCGGTATCGAAGATGTAACGGCCGTCACGATGTTCGATGAGAACCGAATAGCAGGGAAAGCGGACCTCGCCGGCGGGCCCGCGATTCCAGAATACGTGAAACCCGTCGATCACCAGCGTTCCGCCGTCGAGCAGATAAACCTTGGTGTCCGCCATGACTTTCTCCCATCAGGAATCGGTTCACGGCGTCCCGCACCCCGCGTGACGCCGGACCATGAGCCACTTCAATCGCATCGGATCATGGTCTTCGTCCTTCGTTCGAGCACGATCTTTTTGCGAAAACCGGTTGCCACTTTTCGGGATCATGCTCTAGCGCTCGCCTCGGATATAGGGCAGGCCGAGCGCCGGCGGCAGCATGCTGTCGCGCCCGAAGATCACGAGCACCAGGATGACCATCGCGAACGGCAGCATCTGGACGACATCGGTCGGGATATCGATCCCGGCGACCTGCAGCGCAGTAGTAAGCGACAAGCTCGCGCCGAAAATCAACGCTCCGAGCAGGACCCATAGCGGCCGCCCGCGCCCCAACATGGCCAGCACGATGGCGATGAAACCGGCGCCGTTCGTCATGTAGGGGACGAACAGGCCGGCGCCGACCTCGGCCATGTAAGCGCCGCCAAGTCCGGCCAAAGCGCCTGTTGTCAGGACCGCGCCTGTTCTTGTCGCGACGACATCAATGCCGGCAGCATCGAGCGCCGCCGGCCGATTGCCGGCGGCCTCGAGATTGAGCCCGATGTAGCTGTTGCGAAACAGCCATGCGATGACGGCGACGAGAAGCACCGCGAGATAGACGACCGCACTGTGTCGGAACAGGCCGGGGCCGATGATCGGAATTCTGGCAAGCTGGGGAATGGCCAGTATGGGCGCCTTCGGCAGCCGAGGATAGGTGCGGCTGAACTCGAAGAAGTGCAGCAAGGCGGTCATGCCTTCGGCGCTGAGCGTGAGTGCGATGCCCACGACGATTTGATTGAGTGAAAGACGGACGCAGAATATCGCCATCAGCGATGCAACGGCCATGCCGGCGGCGGCTCCGGCAATAAAGCCGAGTGAAAACGAGCCCGAGGCATAGGCGGCGGCAAAGCCGCCATAGGCGCCGGCCAGCATCATGCCTTCGATGCCGATGTTGAGAATGCCGGCCTTTTCCGAGATTTGTTCGCCCAGGCCGGCCAGCAGCAACGGCACCCCCGCCGTGACGGCGCCGAAGATGAGCGTACTCAGAAAGGCTTCGGTGAGGAGCGCGCTCACGGCTAGGCTTTCGTCAGCCGACGGCGGCGCTGTTCGAGGAATTCAACCAAAGCGAGGAACAACAGCAGCATGCCGACCAGTAGCGGGACAAAATGTTGCGGCACGCCGACCCGCCGCGAGGCGCTCTCGCCGCCGATCATGAGAACGGCGAAGAACAGCGTAAACCCGATGACGCCGACGGCCTCAAACCGGGCGAGAAAGACCAGCGGCACGACCAGGAGCCCATAGGCCGGATTCCAGTCGGCGCGCATGGTGCCCTGCACGCCGAGGATCTCAACTGCTCCGGCGAGGCCGGCGAGCCCGGCGCTGAGGGCGAAGGTCGCAAAAGTGAGCCTCGCCACATTAAGCCCCGCATGGGCCGCAGCGCGAGGATTGGCGCCGACGATCCGCAACTTGAGACCGAACGCGGTGCGCGTCATGAGCAGATGCACCAGCACGACGGCGGCAACCGCGATCACGATGCCGGCGTGGATGGTGGTGCCGAACAAGCGCGGCAATCGATCGGCGACCGGCAAGACACGCGTTTGCGGCACGTCCGTCGTCGGGTCGCGGAACGGAATCTTGACAAGTACGCTGGCGAGGCTGGTGCCGAGAAAGCTCATCATGAGCGAAGTGACGATCTCATTGATGCCATAGCTCGCCTTGAGGAAAGCCGGGATCAGCGACCACGCCGCGCCGACCGCAAAGGCGACGACCAGCGACAGCATGATCGCGATGCTCCACGGCACGATCCCGATTAGGACCGGGGTCAAGGCCGCGGTGGCCACGGCGGCAAGCACGAATTGGCCGTCGGTACCGAGATTCCAGATGCCGGCCTGAAATGACACGACGAGGCCGGCGGCGATCAGCAACAGCGGCGCCATGCGGGTGATCGTCGCCTGCAGGCCGCCCCAGTTGAAAAGACCGTGCGCCAGCACGTCGCCGTAATAGGCAATCGGATTCTTGCCGAGCGCCAACAGCACCAGGCCGCCGACAGCCAGTGCAAGCAGGACCGGAAGCAACAGGCGCGCGCTGGAGCGCAGGGCCGCCATCATCTTGGCATGCGGCGCGGCAGACATCGTTGGTCGCATCACGCGGATAAGGTCGAGCTGATCGTTCAGGCGGCCGCCCCGGTCATGAGAAGGCCGATCCGTCGATCGACGTTCTCTTCATTCGCTACGATGCCGTTCAATCGTCCCTGGAACATGACTCCGATGCGGTCGCTGACGGCGGCGAGCTCGTCGAGTTCGTTCGAAATGACGATCATCGCCACGCCGCGTACGGCGCCCTCGACGATGCGTTCGCGCGTCAGCTGCGTGTTCTGCAAGTCGAGACCGTAGGTCGGCTTGTTGAAGACGACAAGCGCCGCCTGGCCGGTCAGTTCCCGGGCCAACAGAACTTTCTGGATGTTGCCGCCCGACAGCTTGCCGATTGCGGTGTGCTCCGAAGGTGTGCGGATGTCGTGGCGCTCGATCTGTTCCCTCGCATGACGGTGAATCCGATCCCACCGGCTGACGCCGTGTCGCCACAACGGCGGCGTGCCGATCTCTTTGGCGACGAGATTGGTGGCGACCGAGAAGGTCGCAATCGTTCCTTCGCCATGGCGCTCATCGGTGACGTAGGCGATACCCCGCCGCCGTCGCTCCGCGACGCCGCCGCGCGCGATGTCGACCCCGCGCAGCACGATCGAGCCGGCGATTGCCGGGCGCTGGCCGGCGAGGACTTCCGCCAGGTGCTTCTGACCATTGCCGTCGACGCCGGCAATTCCCAGTATTTCTCCGGGCCAAAGATCGAAACTGATGTCGCGCACGGCGCATTCGCCGGGCTGCGCTGCCGTCGCCACGCCCCACAGCCGGAGCAACGGCGCCGCGCTCCGATCAATTCGATTTGGATCGGGCCGAGCCGTCCGGTCTTCCAACGCAAGGCGTCCGACACGGCCCGATGGCCCGTCATTGCCGAACATCAGGCCGACCACCTTGTCGGTCACCTGCTGCTCCGTCATGGTTGCCAGCTCGACTTGCGCGATGCTGCCGACCACCCGGCCCAGCCGCAGCACCGAGATCCTGTCGCCGAGGGCATGAGCTTCCCGCAACTTGTGGGTCACGAAGATGATGGCGACGCCCTTGTCGCGCAGCCGCTTCATGACCTCGCCAAGATAGTGAACGCCTTGCGGAGTGAGCATCGAGGTCGGCTCGTCGAGAATGAGCACGCGCTCGCCGCGCCACAGCGCATGCATGATTTCGACTTGCTGTTGTTCGCCAAGCGCAAGCCGTCCGACCGGCACGTCCGCATCGATCGCGACGCCGAGCAGGTCGGATAACTCGAGGAAGCGCGTGAGCGCGGGCCGTCGACGCAGCGGCCGCCACGACGATCCGCCCAGCATGAGATTTTCCAGCACGGTAAGGCTCGGCACCAGCTGCACCTGTTGAAAAACGGTGCCGATGCCGAGATCGAGGCTTTCGCGTGGCGAGCCGATCGTGACCGGCCGTCCGTGCACGGCAATCGTGCCAGCGTCCGGCTGTTGCAGGCCGGCGAGGATGCCGATCAAGGTCGACTTTCCCGCGCCGTTCTCGCCGAGCAAGACATGAATCTCGCCAGCGAAGACGTCAAGCGTGATATCGTCGTTGGCGACGACACCGGGAAACCGCTTGGTGATGCCACGCAGTTCGATCGCCGGGCGGCCGTCGGCGGTGGTCGCCGCCGCCGCGCCGCGCAACGCTGCCGACGCCTGTACGCTCATAGCCGCCGCTTACTTTGATCTTCACTTCTTGGCGTCGACCGAAGTCATCAGCGCGCGCACCTTCTGCGCATCGTAGATCGGCTCGACCTTGATCTTGCCGTCGATGATGTCCTTACGGAGGTCCATGATCTGGCTCCACACCGCGTCGGGAATGTGTTTGGTGTGCAGCAGCTGTATCGAGTCGTCGGCGAGGCTGATCTTGTAGGGGTGCGTGCCGAACCGGTCGGCCTTCAGGTCGTCGACCATGGCGCTATAGACCGGGACGAGATTCCACACCACTGAAGACAACAGGGTGCCTTTGTCAATTTTCGACTTGTCGCCGATCACGTCGATGAACCAGACCGTGTCGCCCTCGGCCGTTTTGGTGGTCTCGGTCGCTTGCAACATGCCGAAGCTCGAGCCGTCGCCCTGGCCGAAGATGATGTCGGCCCCCGCGCCGATGACCGTTTCGGTGACGCGGCGGCCGCCGGCGGCGTCCGAATACGCCGCCGGACCGACCACGGCGTAGAGGATCTTGGTGGCGGGCTTCTCCGCCTTGACGCCCTGCGCAAAGGCGGCGGACTGCGAATTAAACGGCAGAGGCTCCGCCGAAACGACGATGCCGACGGTGCCGGTTTTCGTCATCTTTGCGGCAAGGCGGCCCGCCAGATAAGCGCCCTCGTAGCCGCTGATCGTATAATCGGCGACGATTCCGGGTTTGCTCGCCGAGGGTTTGTCGACGATGGCGACCGGGACCTTGGTTTCGGCGCCGATCTCTGCCGCCGCGGTATTGTAGCCGCTGGCGTGCGCGATCATCAGGCCGGCGCCGTCGCTCGCCAATTCACGCAGCGTCGGGCGCACGTCGCCGTAGCCGAGACCGGTCGCCGGCATGAACTGCAGATGGTCTTTTGCGGCCACCGCCTTCGCGGCGTCGAAACCTTGTTGGTTCCAGCCGTAGTCGGTCGGCTCCTCGGGGATGAGGATTGCGAGCTTCTTGATTTCGGCGGCGTGGGCGGACGGGGCGGTCGCCAAACCCAGGCCGACCGTGCCGAGGACCATTACCGATAGCATTGATTGCCGAAGCAGTTGCGTCGTCGATGTCATGGCGTACTCTCTTTCTCGCTCGTGGGTTACGATTTGACTCTTCAGTTTTCAGATGTCGTCTTCCGGCAATCTGCGGGAGCAAAATCGAAGCCGTCGCCGATAGCTCCGCTAGTGATTGTTGCTGGCATTGGCGCGGTGCTGGTCGGAAAATTCCCGCGCCGGCGTGCAGGCGACTCGCGGCGCGGCACGACACTCTATTCGGTACGTCGATGCAACGGTGTCGCGGACCCCGATCAACGGCACTTGGTCGACGCTCTTGCTCCAATCCTTGTCGGCGCCGCAGATGATATTTTCGATCATCATCGGCCTACCGTCGAAGCGCGCGATATGGAGCGCGCCCGGCTCGGGCCCACGCGTCATCGCGACCGTGGCGGTGTCGCCCGACGCGATCGGGCCGACATCCGCGGTTACCCAGTGAGCAAACACGACCGTGCAGCGTAACGGTTGCGAATCGTCATTTTTGATCGATAACGTCACCGTAGAGTTGGCTGCGAGCGCCGCCACGGCGAACAGCGGCAGAACGGCAATACCCAAAACGGCGCGGTGGCGCCGGCGCGGGAATGACCGTTCGGTCATGAGGGTCCCTCGCTTTTGCCCGCTCGCAAGACGTTCGGCGGCCGACCGATAAGCATTCGCGTTTCCAACACCGTAAGCGCCGTGCCGCTGGGCGGCACGGCGCGACACTTTAGACCGCGGTGGCGATCGGATTGAGCCGCTCCATCACCAGCTTCTGGACGGCCGCCAGATGCAGCCGCATCGCCTGTTCCGCCGCATCCGGATTGCGCGCAAGGATCGCTTGCGCGATGGCGCGATGCTCGGCATCGCGCTGCTGCGTACGTTTGGGACAGGCCGGCCGCGACGCGTTGAGCCGCACGCGCGCGTCACTCGCCACCCGGCGCAGCAGGCCGTACAGCGAGGCCGCAAGCTTGTTGCCGGAACTTGCCGCGATCAACTTATGGAATTTTAAGTCCGCCGCGCCGGAATCGACGCCGGAGGCGGTGGTCGCCGCTTTCTCGATGGCGGCCATCTCGAACGGTGAGGCGCGCAACGCGGCGAGGCGGGCGAGGAACGGCTCGATGGCGATGCGCATCTCAATCACCTCCATCGGATTGGTGGCGCGCACGAGATTTTCGCCGTTGTGACCGACCAGCGGCTTGCGCTTGGCTTCAGCGGGGGCGATCTCGCCATTGGCGCGCAGCGCCTGCAGCGCCCGCCGCAATTGGTGCCGCTTGACCTTGAGCGCCTCGGCCATCGCCCGCTCCGAGCCGAGTTTTTGCTGAGCGGCCATGGCGCGAAGGGCAACCACGATCCGCTGCAGGTCTTGCGGATACGACGCAAGAGCCGTCAGCGCGGTCACATTCGCGTCGGCGGAACGAGCGGGGGGAGAGGGCATAGACGTTCCGGCTCAGTAACGGCTCCTGACGCGATCAACTTACTCTGATCCGGAACCGTTTTGCAACCATTCTTTTGGTTGAGCATGGTGGCGCGCGATGCGGCCGATGATCGAAATTGCTGCAATATGCTGCATTTTTATCCAAGTTCCTGGTCGCGGCGTTGGCGCATTGCGGCCCGCGTCAAATCGGACCATCACTATTGGTTGATTTTGGTTGACTGGGCCGCTTGCTATGTTAGCGTCCGCTATTCAAGCTGCATTCAAGTCGCCGCAAAGGAGCGTGACCGATGTCAGGCAATGTTCACCGCCTGCCGAACCGCGACACCGCGTTGAAGGCTCTCTATGACGAGCTTTCCGCCAAGCACATGTTTCCGTTCTGGGCCACCTCGGCGGACGTGGAACATGACGAGGTCAAGCAGTTGTTGGCGACGGCGAAAGCCGTGCCGTATCTGTGGCGCTGCGCCGAAGACATCGAACCGGTCCTGCACCGGGCGATCGAGCTCGTCACCATGGACGATTCCGAGCGCCGCTCGGTTATCCTGGTGAATCCCGGCCTGGCGCCGCGCCGCGCCACCGTCAGCACCATGTACACCGCTTATCGGCTCAACGACGCCAACGAGATCATGCCGCCGCACAAGCATTCGCCGAGCGCGATCCGCTTCGGGCTCAAGGGCAAGGGCAATTTCACCGGCGTCGACGGCGAAAACATCGTTTTCGGACCCGGCGACATGGTGCTCACGCCGAACGACACCTGGCACAATCATGGCACCGTCGGTAACGAGCAGGCGCTCAACCTTTCGGTGCTCGATCTGCCGCTGGTTGAAACGCTCAACGCCATCCACTTCGATCACGACTACAAAGAAGAAGAAAACGGCAAGCTCGTCGCCAAGAAAGTGCAAACCGCGCGGTTCACCACCGACTACTCGCAAACCACTTACGGCTTCGGCGGGCTGTTGCCGCGCTTCGCCGGCAAGAAGTCGCGCGGCGCGGGCCATTCATCGCCGATGTTCGTTTATCGCTGGGAGATGGTGCGCGAGCTGTTCAGCAAGCACGAAGACCGCGAAGGCGACGTCCATGACGGGCTGCTGGTCGAGTATATCGATCCGACCACCGGCCAACCCGTGTTCAAGACCATCACCTTCTTCGCGCAGATGCTGCAGCCGGGCCGCAAGACGCTGCCGGTACGCACGACGGCGAACCTGCTGGTTTCGCCGTTCGAGGGGGCCGGCTACTCGGTGGTCGACGGTAAGCGTTACGACTGGAAGCAATTCGACACGCTGGCAATCCCCGGCGGCGCGTGGTTCGAGCACCACAATACGTCCGCCAAGGAACCGTTGTTCCTGTTCGTCGCCAGCGACGAGCCGACCCTGAAGAAGCTCGACCTTTACAAGAAGTGGGGCAAGGACGGCGCCGGTGCGGCCGGCCGCATCGAATAACGCCCAAGCCGCCGGCGCTTCGCCGGCGGCGCCGCTTTCGTGTCTGCCTCGCGATCGTCCGGGACGAACTCAAAGTGCTCAGCAAGTCACCGCGCCAGTCCAACGTCACGCTGTTGTCCCACATCGACTGCCCGGGCGGTGGACAGGTGTGGGTCGAGGGAACGACCCTCTATGTCGGCCATATGCAGCCGACCTCCGGCACCACCATTATCGACGTCGCCGATCCGCGCGCACCGCGCATCCTCGCCCAGATCGCGGTGCGCGAAGGCTGGCACTCGCACAAAGTGCGCGTTCATGGCGACGTCATGATCGTCAACCAGGAGAAGTTCGGCAAATCGGCGCCGAATGAGGTCGGCGGCGGCATCGACATTTACGATGTGGCCGATCCGGCCGCCCCGAGGCTGATCAACCAGTGGCGAACCAAAGGCGGCGGCGTACACCGTTTCGATTTCGACGGCCGCTACGCGTACATCTCGCCGACCGCCGAAGGCTATATCGGCAACATCGTCATGATCCTCGATCTCGCCGATCCGGCGAAACCGCTCGAAGTGAGCCGCTGGTGGATACCCGGCCAGTGGCAGGCCGGCGGCGAAGACTATCCGTGGCACGATTGGGTACCGCCGCGCTGCCACCACCCGCTGCGCCACGGCGATCGGCTTTACGTCAGCTATTGGCACCACGGCTTTGTTATCCTCGATATTTCCGAGCTGTCGAAGCCGACTTTGGTGTCGCATTACAATACCAGTCCGGCGTTTCCGCATCCGACCCACACCTGCCTGGTCATGCCGAAGCCGCTGAAGGGCCGTAACGTCATGGTGGTGGCGGACGAAGACGTCGCCAAATTATGGCCCGCCGCGCCGTCCTTCGCCTGGGTCTACGACATCACCAAAGAACACTTCCCGGTTCCGATCTCCACGTTCCAGGTGCCGGGGCTCGATCCGGACGGTGCGCCGCAGCCGCCGATGACCGGATGCCACCAGCCGTCGGAGCGCTTTTCCGGCACGATCGTGCCGTTCGCCTGGTTCGCCCAGGGCCTGCGTCTGGTCGATTTCGCCGATCCGTTCAGCCCGCACGAGATCGGATATTTTGTGCCGGAAGCGGCGTCCGGCGCGGATCGTCCGTCTTCGAACGATGTGACGATCGACGATCGCGGCCTCATTTATCTGGTGGACCGCGTCAATGGCGTTGACGTCATCGAGGCGTCGGCGTTCCGCTAGAGCGAGAATTTGCGAGAGCAAGCCATGAGCGACCGACGCAACGACGTCTATCCGATCGGCAAGAAAAATCCAAATCTGCCGTTTCATCCCGCGGTCCGCGCCGGCGACTATATCTTCGTGTCCGGCCAGGTGGCGAAGGACGCCGACGGCAACATGATTTCCGGCACCATCGAGGCGGAAACCGCCGGCACGATCGAGTCCATCAGGCGGATTCTCGCGATCGAAGGCGCAACGCTCGCCGACGTTGTGCGGGTGACGGCCTATCTCGAGGACGCGCGCGATTTCGGCCGCTACAACAAGGTCTTCGGCGAGCATTTCAAGGATGCGGTGCTGGCGCGCACCACCGTCGAAGCGCGCGCGGTGATCAGCACCAAGATCGAGATGGATGCGATCGCCTACAAGCCCAGGCAAGATTGACCGATGACCGCCGCGCTCTCCGTGGTTCATCCTTTGGGCGCTGCCGCCGACGCCGCGATGACGGACGCGCCGACACCGCTGGTCGACGCCAGCGACATCGCCGTGGATTTCTATCTGGAAGGCCGTCGCCAGCGCGTGCTGCAAGCGATCAATCTGGCGGTGCCGAAAGGCAGCTTCGTCTCGCTGATCGGTCCCTCCGGCTGCGGCAAGAGCACGCTCTTGAAAGTACTCGCCGGCCTTATCATGCCGACCGAAGGCCGCGTGTCGGTCGACGGCATCGTGCCGCGGGAAGCCGCCAAGCGACGCATCATCGGCCTGGTGTTCCAGGATGCGACGCTGTTGCCGTGGAAAAACGCCATCGAGAATGCCGCCTTCCTGCTGATGACGGCTGACGACTCGATCGGCAGAGTCGAAGCGTTCGCCCGGGCGGCGGCGATGCTCAAGCTCGTCGGCCTCGACGACGCTGAACGAAAGATGCCGTCCCAGCTGTCGGGCGGCATGCGCCAGCGCGTGGCGATTGCGCGCGCGCTCGCGCTCGATCCGCAGGTGCTGCTGATGGATGAGCCGTTCGGTGCGCTCGACGCCATCACGCGCGAGGAAATGAGCCGTTGCCTGCTCGACATCTGGCAGCGCACCGGCAAGACCATCGTGCTGGTGACGCATTCGATCGAGGAAGCCGTTTTCCTATCGCGCGAGGTGCACGTCATGGCGAGCGCGCCCGGCCGCATTATCGAGACGCTGCCGATTGCGCTTTCGCAACCGCGCGATGCGGACAGCTTCACCGATCCGGCGTTCAAGACGGCGCAGCAGCGGCTACGCGGCCTTTTGATCGAAAGTCACCGGCGGAGGCCGGCATGAGCCGGGCCGTCTTCGGCGCCACTGCGGAATCTTCGGGCGCGCGACCGCAGACGATGCGCCGGCCGCTGCCCGACTGGGTGTTGGCGCTGGCTTTGCTGGCGGCGGTCACCGCGGTGTGGGAATTGGCGATCCGGCTTCTCCATGTCTCGACGTTCGTGCTGCCGGCGCCGAGCGCCGTCGTGCGCTCCTTGATTGCCAGCCGGGCGGCGCTTGCCGGTGCCGCCGCATCGACGGCGCTGGAAGTCCTGCTCGGCTTCGTGCTCGCCGCCGTCACCGGCATCGTCGTGGCGCTGGTGATCGCGCGCTTCGAACGGTTCGGCCGAGCCCTCTATCCGCTGATCGTTCTGTTCCAGAACGTGCCCAAGGTGGCGCTGGCGCCGATCTTCATTCTCTGGTTCGGCTTCGACCTGACGCCGAAGGTGGCGCTGATCGTCGTCATCGCCTTCTTTCCGGTGGCGATCGATATGCTGGCCGGCTTGCAATCGGTCGAGCCGTCGTTTGTGGCGCTGATGCAATCGGTCGGCGCGAGCCGCACCAAGATCCTGCTGCGCGTGCGCATCCCGCATTCGCTGCCGCACCTGATGGCCGGGCTCAAGGTGGCGATCACCTTCAGCGTCATCGGCGCCATCGTCGGCGAGTTTGCCGGCGCCAGCCACGGCCTCGGCTACATGATCGAATTCGCTTCGACCCAGCTCGACACGCCGCTGATTTTCGCGGCGCTGGTCGTCATTTCCGTGCTCGGTCTCGCCTTCTACTACGTCGTTGAGCTCGCGGAGCGCCTGCTGGTGCCGTGGGCTCCCAAATTCGAAGCGCACCATCGCGCAAGTTGACGCTAAAAGGAGCCGTGTCATGAAAGCCATTATGCTCGCAGCGTTTGCGACGACGATTCTCGCCACGTCCGCGCTGGCGCAGGACAAGGTCAGCGTGCAACTCGACTGGGTCGTCCGCGGCGATCACGCGATGTTTTTCGTCGCCAAGGAGAAGGGCTACTTCGCCAGGCAGGGCATCGACGTCACGGCAATCCGCCGCGGCACCGGATCACCCAATGCGATGCGGTTGGTCGGCAACGGCAACGCCGATTTCGGTTTCGGCGACTTGCCGACCTTGGCGCTGGCACGCTCGCAGAATGTGCCGGTGGTGGCGCTGGTGGCGGTCAATCAGCACAGCCCGCTTGCCATGCTGGCGCTGGCGAAAAAATTCAAGCTCAACACGCCGCACGACCTGAAGGGACTTAACATCGGGGTGCAGCCGGCGGGCTCGACCTATGTGTTCCTCACTGCGTTGCTCAAGGCGAACGGCATGAGCATGGCCGACATCAAGCAGAGCACGGTCAATCCGCCCTACGAAAATTATCTGCTGCTCGGCCGCGTCGACGCCGTCCCCGGCTATCTCGACGCCGAAGTGCCGGAGCTCGAGGCGAAAGCCGGCGGTCCCGGCTCGCTGTCGATCCTGCAGGGTTCGGATTTCGGTTACGTCGTCTATGGCTCCGGGCTGTTCACCTCGGAGAAGATGATCGCCGAGCATAGCGATGTCGTGCAGCGCTTCGTCAACGCTTATGTGCAAGCTTTTGCCGACGTCATCAAGAATCCGAACGAGGCGGTCGACCTCACGATCAAGGACAACCCGGAATATGCAGAAAAGAAAGACGTGCTGATGGGTCAGCTTGAAGCCGACATCAAGCATACCTTCTTCAGCCCCGACACCAAGGCCCACGGCATCGGCTGGATGACCGAGGACACATGGCAGAAGACCATCAACACGTTGGTCGATCACGGCGCCATGAAGACGACCATCGATGCGTCGAAGGCTTTCACCGATAAATATGTCGGCGCCGCCGATCCGCTGAAGCAGTGACGGCGACCATCCACGACAACGGGAGACGTTCATGATCCGCATCCTCGGCCGCCAGACCTCGGGCAACGTGCAGAAGGTCCTGTTTCTGTTGGAGGAGATCGGCCTCAAATATGTCCGCGAGGATTACGGCCGTCAGTTCAACAACACCAACACGGACGCCTATCGCAAACTCAACCCGAACATGAAGGTGCCGACGCTCGTCGACGGCGATCTGGTGGTTTGGGAATCGCACACCATCCTGCGCTACCTCGCCGCGCTGCATGCGCCGCAACTGACCGGCGGAACGCCGGCAGAACGCACCTATGTCGGGCGCTGGATGGATTGGCTGCTCGCCTCGCTCAATACGCCCTACGTCGCCGTGTTCAAGGACGCCAAGAAGCCGCCGGCCGAGCGCGGCGCCGATTTTGCCGCGCAAAGCGCCGATCTCATCGCGCAGCTCAGAATCCTGGACGGTCACATCGCCGGAAAATCGTGGTTTGCGCTCGATCGCCTGACGTTGGCCGATATCGCGCTCGGGCCGATCGTTGCGCGTTGCCTCGACTTCCCGATCGAGAAGCCGGCTTTCGCGGAACTGTCGCGTTGGCAAAAGGCGATCGCCGCGCGGCCGGCCTTCGGCGTTGCCACCGGCGCCAAGCCGAGCGCGCTCAACGCGGCGTGATGGCGCAAGCGGCCAAAAGCTTCGATTACGTCATCATCGGCGCCGGCTCGGCCGGCTGCACGCTGGCCTATCGGCTGTCCGCCGATGCCGCCGTGCGCGTGCTGCTGCTGGAAGCGGGCGGTTGGGACCGCAATCCGTTCGTCAAGCTGCCGCTCGGCTGGGGCAAGGTGCTGCTCGATCGCATCTATGACTGGGGTTACGACGGCGAGCCGCAGGAGACGATGGCGGGCCGCCGCATCGAATGCGCGCGCGGCAAGGTGATCGGCGGATCGTCGACCATCAACGCCATGGCCTATGTGCGCGGCAACCGCGGCGATTATGCCCGCTGGGCGTCCTACGGACTGCGCGGCTGGTCTTACGACGAGGTGCTGCCGTATTTCCGCCGCCAAGAGAGCTGGCAAGACGGCGCGACGCCCTATCGCGGCGGTGACGGTCCGATGGCGACGCGCAAATCGCGCTATCAGGATCCGCTGGTCGACGCCTATCTGGAAACCGCCGCCGCCTGCGGACACAAGCTCAACGATGATTACAACGGTGCGCAGCAGGACGGCTTTGCGCGGATGCAGATGACCATCCGCAATGGCCGGCGCGAAAGCGCAGCGACCGCCTATCTGCATCCGGTCTTGGCGCGCAAAAATCTCACCGTCATGGTGCAGGCGCAGGTGACGCGCGTCGTCTTCGACGGCACCCGCGCCGTCGGCGTCGAATACGTCAAGGCCGGACAACGCCTGGTGGTCGGTGCCGAACGCGAGGTGATCGTATCGGCGGGCTCGATCAATTCGCCACAGCTCTTGATGCTGTCGGGCATCGGCGAGCCGCAGGCCTTGGCTGCCCACGGCATCAAGGTAACGGCGGCGCTGCCCGGCGTCGGACAGAATCTTCAAGACCATACCGCGGCGTTGCTGATTTATGGGCGCGGCGACCAAAGCCCGCTGGTGCGCAACATGCGCGCCGATCGGCTGGCGCTCGGCGTCGCGGAAGCGTTTGCGTTGGGCCGCGGCTTCATGACCGACCTGCCGGGCGGCATCACCGGCTTCGTCAGAACCGATCCGTCGAAGCCGATGCCGGACATCCAGCTGTTGTTCATTGCCGGCTCGCTGGCGGCGGCGCCGTATCTGCCGCCGTTTCGCAACGCGTTCGCCGACAGCTTTGCCTGCCGCGTCGTTCTGCTGCGGCCTGAAAGCCGCGGCAGCATCACGCTTGCCTCGGCGGATCCGCTGGCGCATCCGCACATCCGGCACCGGTTGCTGTCGACGGCGAACGACTGGAAGCAACTGCGCGACGGCATCGTCATGTTCCGCGAACTGGCGCACCGGCCGGAGCTCAAGCCGTTTGTCGCGCGCGAGATCAATCCCGGCGCCGACGTGACCGACGATGCGCGGCTGGAGGCGTACACGCGGCAAACCGCCGTCACCGCGCACCACCCGGCCGGAACCTGCAAGATGGGAGCGGACGCGGACCCGATGGCGGTGGTCGACGACGGCTTGCGCGTGCGCGGCGTTGAGCGGCTGCGCGTGGTCGACGCATCGGTGTTTCCCGACCTGGTCGGCGGCAACATCAACGCGCCCGTCATCATGATCGCCGAGCGCGCCGCTGACCTGATCCGGCGGCAAGCCGCTTAAAACCCTCACGTGCTCGCGGCGAGCACGCGATCGACCTCGGCCAGCGCGTCGGCCTTTGCGGTCGCCGTCATCAGCGAAGTCCCGATGCCGTTGCGAACGATCGCCGCGATCTCCTCGCGCGTCAGCCGCAGCGCGTCCGTCACGGCGCGGTAATTGTCGTTCACATAGCCGCCGAAATAGGCTGGATCGTCGGAATTGACGGTGACGACGAGGCCTTGATCCATCATCCGGCGCAAGGGGTGACGCTTGAGATCGTCGATCACGCGCAAGCGCAGATTGGAGAGCGGGCACACGGTGAGCGCCATGCGCTCGCGGGCGAGCCGGCCGACCAGCGCCGGGTCCTCGAGCGCGCGATTGCCGTGATCGATGCGCTCAACGCCGAGCACGTCGAGCGCTTCCCAGACATAACTCGGCGGGCCTTCCTCGCCGGCATGCGCCGTCACAAAAAGTCCGGCCTCGCGCGCACGCATGAACACGCGCTTGAACTTGCTCGGCGGATGTCCGGTTTCCGATGAATCAAGCCCGACGCCGATGATCTTGTCGCCAAACGGCAGGGCGCTGTCCAACGTCCGCTCGGCGTCGGCCTCGTCGAGATGGCGGAGAAAGCACATGATCAGGCTTGCCTCGACGCCCAAGTCCCGCTTGGCGTCGGCGATGGCGCGGTGCAGGCCGTTGACCACGGTGGCGAACGCTATGCCGCGGGCGGTGTGGCCTTGCGGGTCGAAGAACATCTCGACGTGACGGACATTGTCGGCGCGGGCGCGGCGCAGATAGGCGAAGGCGAGATCGTAGAAATCCTGCTCGGCGATCAGCACCGACATGCCTTGATAGTAGAGGTCGAGAAAATCCTGCAGGCTGCCGAAGCGGTAGGCTTGGCGCACCGCGTCGACCGATTCATAAGGCAGCCGCACGGCGTTGCGCCGCGCCAACGCAAACATCAGCTCCGGCTCCAGGCTACCTTCGATGTGGATGTGCAGTTCGCACTTGGGCAGGCGCTGGATCAACGTGTTGGCGGCATGCATCGCGGTGGTTTACCGCACGGTCGAACCAACAGTCCAATGGACTTTCGCGCGTACCTTGGGCTTCCAAGCCAAGTGCTTTAGGTTTAAAATTGTTGCCGCGACGCAAACTTCGCCGAAAATGATGGCGCGGACCGCTGAACATGACCGCTGAACTCGACGCCGCGCAGGTCAAGCGACGCGCCAAGCAATTGGGCGCCGATCTCGTCGGCATCGCCAGCGCCGCAACGCTCAACGCGTTTCCGCCCGATCCGCGATGGCCGCAGACGCCGGAACGCATTTCGCCGTATTGCAAGAGCGTTATCGTGCTGGTGCAGCGCATCCCCGCCGGCGCGTTCCGCTGCAAGAGCAACGTGCCGGTGCAGTACATCGACATGCTGGTGCTCAGGAAGATGGACAAAGCGGCCTACCGGCTGGCCGAAGAGCTGGAAGACGCCGGCCACCCGAGTTTCGTTACCGCGGCGCAGGAAACCGACTGGAGCTATAAGCGCGCCAGCTACGGCCGGCTGTCGACGCGGCATCTCGGCGTCGAAGCGGGGCTCGGCACGCTCGGTCTCGAAGTCAACATCCTGACGCCGCAATTCGGGCCGCGCGTCTATCTCACCGGCATTCTCACCGAGCTTGAACTCGAAGCGGATCAGCCGCTGACCGAACAGGTCTGCATCGGCGAATCCTGCAGCCGCTGTTTGCATGCTTGTCCGGCCGATGCGGTGCTGCATTTCAACATCGACAAGCGCGCCTGCGCCACCGAGGCGCAGGAGTTCGGTTTCTCCACCATCCTGCAGTTCTTCGAGCGCTTCATCGACGCGCCGCCGGGCGACAAGGAGCGCATGGCGCGTTCGCGCGACGTCTACGGCTTCTGGCAGGGTCTGTTACGCGTGGTCGGCTCGTTCGGCGACTGTCCACGCTGCCTCGCCGTATGCCCGGTGGGCAACGATTATCACGCCCACCTTGCCGACGCGCAGAAGGCCATCCCGGAAAAGACGCCGGAAAAGGTCGCGCTCGGCAAGAGCTATCGCGACCACCGCGCGCAGGGCGGCGACATCACCGGCCTCAACGAATGGAACCGACGCTGGGTCGGCCCGGACGGTTACAAGGGCATGGTGGCGCGGCAGCTGCAGGAGTTCAAAAAGGCGCAACAACGGCGAACCGAAGCCGCTTTGGCGACCGCGGGCGAAAGCGGGCGAGAGTAGAGCAATGGTCGCCGCGTTCAAGCAAGCGCTCACCGCGGCGCAGATCAAGGCCAAGGCCCGCGCGCTCGGCGCTGATCTTGTCGGCATCGCCGACGGCGCGACGTTGGACCACAACCCGCCCGACCCGCGCCATCCTCGGCGTCCGTCCGATATCACCGATCTGGACGCGGGCCGCGTCATCGTTCTGGCCAAGCGCGTGAGCCGCGGCGCCGCGCGCATCGCCGCCTGGAACGATCGTCACAAGTACTATAACGACGAACTGGCGCTCTCCCGCCTGGAAGAGGCCTCACTCGAACTCGTCTATTGGCTCGAAGACAACGGTTATCCCGCGATCATCGTGCCGCCGACGCATGTCGACCCTTGGACTTACGACGGCGATCCGCAGCAGCACCTGACGACGCTGTTGTCGCTGCCGCATGCCGCGGTGGAGGCGGGACTCGGCACGCTCGGGCTTAATCTGCAATTGCTCACGCCGGAGTTCGGCCCGCGCGTGCTGCTCACCGCGATCCTGTGTTCGGTCGACGTCGCGTGCGACAGCAAGATGGAGACCGCGCTCTGCCTCGGGCCGAGCTGCGGGCGCTGCCTCAAGACCTGCCCGGCCGATGCCGTCGGGCATTGGACGCGCGATTGGCCGGCGTGCGACCGCTTCCGCTCCCCGCACGGTTTCGCGCAATTAAGCGAACACGTCACGCGCATCATCGCGGAGCCGGACGCGGCGCGGCAGAAGGAGCTGGTTCGCTCCGAGGAAAGCTTCTATCTGTGGCAGAGCATTCTGCGCGGCGCCGGCGTCATTACCGGCTGCCGCCGCTGTGCCGACGTCTGTCCGGTCGGCGCCGACTACGCGGCCATGCTCGGCGATGCGCTTGACGACATTGCGGAGAATACGCCGGGCAAAGAGGCGCGCGCCGCCGGCATGGCCGCACACGAAGCGGCCGGGCTCTTACCCAAGGGCTATGCGGACCAGCAGCGCTGGATCGGCATGTTACCGCCGCGCGACCCGTCGACGCCATGACGCCGCTTGTCGATCTGCCGAAAACGCGCGCCGGCATCGAGCGCATCCAATCGCAGGGCAAGAAGCGGGCGGTCGCGCAAGCGCGCCGCGCGCCGTTCTACAACCGCAGGCTCGATGACGTGGACGTGGATCGGCTCGACGATCCCGACGAGTGGCGCAAAATTCCGATCCTGGACAAGGAGACGCTGCGCACACTCGACCATCGCGAATTTTATGAGAACTTCTGCGTCGCGCCGGCGGACGGTATTGCCGAATACTGGCGCTCCGGCGGCGCCACCGGGACGCCGCTGTTTTATCCGCGCAGCTACGACGACATCGAAGCGGCGATGGTCGGGTTCGCGCGCATCTACGATTGCACGCGCTGCTGGCGCGGCGGCCGCGCCCATGTATCGTTTCCGCTCGGCATTCATCCGGTCGGCCAGATGCTGGCGCGGGCGGCATCGACCCGCGGCATTGCCGTCAACTGGGCCGGTTCCGGCACCACGACCCCGTCGGCGATGCAAATCGAATTGATCGATCGGCTGCGGCCGACGATCTGGATGGGAATGAGCAGCTATGGCCTGCATCTGGCCAATCTGGCGGAGGCGCGTGGGCTCGATCTCGCCGCCCGTTCGATCGAGACAGTGTTGTGCTCGGCCGAACCCTTGTCGGACGCCAAGCGCGACAAGCTCGCCCGGCAATGGGGCGCGCAGGTGCGCGATACATTTGGCATGACCGAGGCCGGCATGATGGGAGCGGAGGACGCCGCCGGACGCGGCTTTCGCATTTGGACCGATATGTTCTTCATCGAGGTGCTTGATCCGGACACATACGTTGCGGTCAGTGAAGGCACCGTCGGTTGCCTGGTGGTGACGCCGCTATGGACCAACAACGTCACGCCGTTTTTGCGCTGGAATTCCGGCGATCTGGTCACTTGGCAGCGCGGCGACGACGATTCCGGTCCATTCTCGGTGTTTCCCTTGGTCAAGCACGCCCACCGCACCAGCGGCTTTTTCAAGATCCGCGGCGTCAATCTCAATCATTCGGAATTCGAGGATTTCGTCTTCCGCCACGTCGACATCAACGACTTCAAGGCCGAGCTGGTCACCGAGCGCGATCTCGAAGTGTTGCTGCTGTCGGTCGAAGTGCGGCGCGGCGTCGAGGCGGCGAGCGCCGCCGCGGCGCTCAAATCCGCGGTGCACGAGCAGTTCGGGCTGACCCCGCAGATCGCAGTAGTCGAGACCGGCAGCCTGGCGCGGGAATTCGAGGCCAGCGTGAAGATGCCGCGCTTTGCCGATCGGCGGCGTTGAGGCGTGTTGATGGGCTGATACGTCCGCGCCAACCGAAGCGGGCCGCCCGTACCGCGGAGTGACGGCTATTCGGATCAATCAAACCGGGCGGTGACCTCGTCGGGAACGGGGCGCGCGCTGATCTTGTCCGGGTCGTCCTTGTTGCGCACCGCCCAGACCCGGGTTTCGCTGCCCTCGACCGCGATTTCGCCGGCAATCGCGACGCGGTGCTCGACGTTAAAGCTCGAGCGGCGGAACTCGGCGACGCGGGATGAAATCTCGATGGCTTCGCCGGCCCACAACGGCTTGTGGCAGTCGGCGCGCACGTCGACCAAAGGCATGATGCCGAACGTGGCGTTGAAATCACGCTGCGGCACGCCGAGCGCCGCCTCGAACAGCATCCAGGTGTTGGTATCGAAGTACTGGAACAGCCGCGTGATGAAAACCATTCCGGCCGGATCGCAATGGCTGAATTCCACGGTCAGCCGCCGGCGAAAAACGAACGACGTCAAAAGGATGTGTCTCCCGTTAGCGCGCAAATTCTACTTCAACCGGCGCCGGATGGTAAATCTGCGCGCGAGTGGAGGACAAGCACGACGATTGTGCTGCCTCGGATGCGCCGCACCAAGCGCACGCGTGCCCTTGAGACACGCTCTCTAGACACGCTCTCTGGACACGATCTGTTGACACGATCTCTTGCGCAATCTCTTGACACGCTTTCTTGAAACGATCTTTGGAAATTGCTTCCGGCCCGGCCATGCCGTAATTTCGTCGTCGGTCATAGCCGCATGACCGTGCAGGCCCAATTCCATTTCGGGTCGTTAATTCGGCGGTATGCGCCAAGGCGAGGAAACATTGGCGAACTTTGTTCTGGTGCATGGCGCCTGGCTCGGCGGTTGGTGTTGGCGGCGCAACGTACAAGCGCTGCGCCGGGCGGGGCACGAGGTCTATGCGCCGACGCTGACGGGGCTGGGCGAGCGCTCCCACCTGATGAGCCCCGGCATCAACCTCGATACCCATATCACCGACATCGTCAACGTGATCGAACGCGAAGAATTGTCGGACGTGGTTCTGGTCGGCCACTCCTACGGCGGAATGGTCATTAGCGGCGTCGCCGATCAGTTGTCCGACAAGGTTGCTTCGTTGGTCTACCTCGACGCATTCGTGCCGGAGAACGGTCAATCGCTCGCGAGCCTGTCACAGCGCGTCGCTCCAGCTGCTGCGGCCGGGGGCGGCTACACGATTCCGTTTTTCGGCGCTGCGGTGTTCGGCGCCAGCCTTGAAGTTGCCGCGTATGTCGATGCCCGCACGTCGCCGCATCCGGCCGCTTGCTTCGTTCAACCGATTAAGCTGACCGGCGGCATCGATCGCGTCAAAAAGAAAACCTACATCTATGCCAACGTTCCAGCGCCGACGACCTTCACGCCGTTTTATGAGAAGCTCAAGGACAATAACGGCTGGGTCGTGCATACTCTGCCCTGCACTCACCTCGTTCAGATCGACTTGCCCAACGAACTGACGAAACTGCTGTTGCAAGCCGTGTAGCAAGTCCTAGACGCGCCCGCTCGGCGCCGGCTCGCCGGCGATGTAGGTCCGGCGCACTGCGCGGTCGTCGCCGAGCGTCATCAGCACGAACAACTCCTCTTCGAGGTCGCGGATCGTCTCCATGCGATGCGCCATGGCCGGCGTCGCTCGCGCATCGAGCACGACGAGATCGGCGAACGCGCCGGGCGCGATCGTGCCAATCTCGTCGTCGAGGCCGAGCGCGGCGGCATTGCCGCGCGTCATCAGATCGAAGGCGGCGAGCGCAGGCAGGTTCTGGCCTTGCAACTGCAATACCTTGTAGGCCTCGGCGGCGGTGCGCAGCATGGAATAGGAGGTGCCGCCGCCGACGTCGGTCGCGAGCGCGATACGCACGCCCGCCGCCTTGAGCCGCGCATAGTCGAACAGCCCGGAGCCGATGAACAGGTTCGATGTCGGGCAGAATACGGCGACCGATTGCGCGTCGCGCAACAGCGCCACTTCGGCGTCTTCGAGATGGATGCAGTGGCCCATGAGCGAGCGCGGGCCGAGCAGCCCGAAGCGGGCGTAAACGGCGGTGTAGCTCGGGTCGCCGGGAAACAGCTTCCTGATGGCGGCGATCTCGTCGCGGTTCTCATCGAGGTGGGTTTGCATCAGCACGGTAGGAAATTCTTCGAGCAGCTCGCCCAACGCCGCCAGCTGCTCGTCGGTCGAAGTGATGGCAAAGCGCGGCGTTACGGCGTAGCGCTGCCGTCCGGTGCCGTGCCAGCGGCGGATCAGATCGCGGCTGTCGGCGATGGCGGTGGCCGCGGGCGCCAGCAGTCCGGGCGGGCCGTTGCGGTTCATCACCGCGTTGCCGGCGATCATGCCGGCGTTGCGCTTATGCGCGGCGGCAAACAGCGCCTCGGCGGAAACCGGATGGGCGGTGCAATAGGCGACGGCGGTGGTGGTGCCGTTGCGCGCCAGTTCGTCGAGGAAGAACTCGGCGTTGCGCGCGGCGTGCGTCGGATCGGCGAATTTCTGCTCCTCGACGAAAGTATATTTCTCCAGCCATCCGAGCAGTTGCGCGCCGTAGGACGCGATCACCTGGGTCTGCGGAAAATGGATATGCGGATCGATGAAACCCGGCATGATCAGCGCGCCGGCGTGATGCTCGACCGGCGTATCCGAAGGCAGCGCTGTTGCGAGCTCGGCGGCCGGCCCGACCGCTTCGATGCGGCCGTCCTTTATGCGGATGATGCCGTCGTCGAGGTAGCGATAGCTTTGCGCGTCGCCGGCGCCAAGGGGAGCGCGCAAGAAACTCAACAACCGCCCGCGGATCGCACGCAAGCTGAATCCCGGCATGGCGACGTCACTTCGCGGGAGCGCCGGCTGCGATCCACGACGCAATCGTCAAGCGTTCTTTATCGGTCATTTCCGTGATGTTGCCCGGCGGCATGAAATTCGAGCGCACGGCGACGAGGTCGATCAGCGGCGCATGAACGCGGATCTGCGCGTCGGTGTCGAGCAACACGCCTTTCGGCGCCGCCGGGATGCCGTCCCAGACCGGCTCGACGGCGTGGCACATGCTGCAGCGGGACATGACGATATTGCTGACCTCGGCGAATTTCGGCGTCGGCGGCAACGCGCCGACCGTCGCCGCGCGCGGCCCGGCCGCCGACAGCCAAGCGACCGCCGCCATGCCGGCCGCCGCCACGGCCCAGGTCCACCACGGGCTGCCTTTGCCTTCGTGGCGCGAGTTGAAGAAGTGCCTGATGACCGGACCGATGGCGAGCACGATGGCGACGATCACCCAGTTGAACCGGGTGGCGAAAAACAACGGATAGTGATTGCTCAGCATCAGAAAGACGACCGGCAGCGTCAGATAATTGTTATGCACCGAGCGCTGCTTGCCGAGCTGGCCCCATATCGGGTCGGGCTCCTTGCCGGCGAGCATCGCGGCGACGGTCTTCTTCTGGTACGGGATGATGATAATGAAGACGTTGGCGACCATGATGGTGCCGATGATCGCGCCGATCTGGTTGAAGGCGCCGCGCCCGCTGAAGACGTGCGTGAAGCCGTAAGTGAGCGCGACAAGAAAGACATAGCCGACGAGCGCCAGCGCCACGTCGTAGCGGCCGAGCGGCGAACGGCAAAGACCCTCGTAAATGAGCCAGGCGACGACCAGGCTGACGAAGGCGATGCCCGCGGCCTGCGCGACGGTGAGGTCGAGCACCGACTTGTCGATCAGGAAAAGATCGGCGCCGACGTAATAGACCAGCACCAGAAGTGCGAATCCCGAAAGCCAGGTGGTGTAGGCTTCCCACTTGAACCAGGTCAGGCTGTCCGGCATTTGCGCCGGTGCGACCAGGTATTTCATCATGTGGTAGAAGCCGCCGCCATGGACCTGCCACTCGTCGCCCTTGACGCCTGCGGGTAGCCCGGGACGCGGTTTCAAGCTCAGGTCGAGGTGAATGAAGTAAAACGAACTGCCGATCCACGCGATGCCGGCGACGACATGCAGCCAGCGCAGAATGGCGGCTGCGGATTCCGCAAGGATAAGCTCCACGGTGTCGGGTTCCCCCTCATTGATCCCGGCAAAGTCAACATGACAGAAGCGGCCTAAGTTGCGCAAGCTGACGGTCCGGCTCAGACGCCTGGTGCCGAAGCGCCAGTCCTGGTGGCGTCGTTTTGGGCAGCAGCCGCGAAATTGCCTGCTTTTGTCGCCGGTGATTTTGTGGATGATAGAGGGCTAGGGGGAAGCCGGCGACCGCCGCAATGGAACGATCCTTGCAGTGACTGTGACCAAGCGGTTCCCGAGACGCTTGAAAAGAAGCGTGAAAAGAAGCCAGAAAAACAGGGTATGCACGCCGATTCACATGCTTGATCCGTCGCCACAAGCCGCTCCCGCGCGGTCCGGGCCGCTCTTGAGTGCCGTTTCGATCAGCAAGCGGTATGGCGATTTTCTCGCCAACGACGAGATCGACATCGATTTGTTCCCCGCTGAAATCCACGCGCTGCTTGGCGAGAACGGTGCCGGCAAGTCGACACTCGTCAAGGTGATGTACGGGCTCATTCAGCCGAGCGGCGGCGAGCTGCGCTGGCTGGGGCAAAAGGTGGTGCTAAGCGGTCCGTCCGAAGCGCGCACGCTCGGCATCGGCATGGTGTTCCAGCATTTCACGCTGTTCGAGAATCTCACCGTGGCGGAGAATGTCGCGCTCGGCCTGCCGCCGACCGAATCGTTTGCCGCCATCTCGGAACGGCTCGCCGAGACCGCGCGGGTCTATGGCTTGCCGCTCGACCCCAAGCGCGAGGTCTGGCGGCTGTCGGTCGGCGAGCGGCAGCGCATCGAGATCGTGCGCGCGCTGATGCAAAATCCCA
>Ga0335073_10001911_pt1 | contig 28293 bp, 20 predicted proteins | sample Lox_Sample_22_FD_207093 | JGI IMG/M metagenome (GOLD analysis project Ga0335073, IMG submission 207093) | Soil microbial communities from Loxahatchee National Wildlife Refuge, Florida, United States - Lox_Sample_2.2 | ecosystem: Environmental > Terrestrial > Soil > Wetlands | place: USA...
ACCTTCACCGCTTCGGCCGCCTGGGCCAGCGCCTCGCAGACGAACTCGCCTTATCTGGTCGACAATAACCCCGCCAGCGTGAATTTCGGCAAGACCATCACCTCGATTCCGAACCCGTACGGACCGCTCGGCAGCCCGACTTCCTACTCGCCCCCGTTCAGTGCCAACGCACGCATTCGCTATGAATGGACGTTCAACGATTACAATGCCTTCGTGCAGGTCGGCGGCACGCATCAAGCGCACATGATCACGGCCACCGGCTACGTTCCGGCCTACGACATACCGGCCTATTCGAGCTACGACGCCTCGGCCGGTGTCTCGAGGGACCAGTGGGCCGTGCAGTTCTTCGGCCAGAACCTGACCAACGTGAACTCGAGCCTGTCGACCAACAGCGGCCAGTTCATTCTGACCGAGGTGCCGCAGCGGCCGCGCGTTCTCGGGGTCAGGTTCAGCTTCAAATTCGGCGGGAAATAGCCGGCCCATCGGCCGCGAGCGGATGCGCTCGCGGCCGATCTCAGCGGGTGGACTCGCCCATCTGGAGCTGGACCGGCAGCAGCACCTTGCGCCTGGAGAATGCGCCGATGCGCAGCCGCTCGATGAGCAGCTCGCCGGCGATACGCCCCATCTCGAAAGCCGGCGAAACGACCGTGGTGATCGTGGGCGAGGTCTGGCGGCACGCGTCGAAAGCGTTGAATCCGGCGACCACGAGATCCCGCGGTACGCGCAATGCGGAGAGCTCGCAAGCCTTCAGCGCGGCGGCAGCCATCGAATCGGTGGCGGCGACGATCGCATCGGGCGTGCGCTTGGCGAGATGATCCTTCACGACCCGCAGCACATCCTCGAATCGTTCCGACGCCGAGGTCAACGTGGTAATTTCGGCGGCCGGCGCTTTGCTCGCCATGACGCTGCGCAGGCCGGTCTCACGCTGCTCGACCGCGCACCAGTCGAGAGCCGGGCGAAGGAATACCACCGAGCGCGGGCGCTGCTTCAGCAAATGCTCAGCCAGCTGCTTCCCGCCGGACAGATCGTCCTGCCCGACGATCGCGACATGCGGCGATGGGGATCGAAATACCTCGCGAAATACCACGGTGGGTTGCCCGAGGCGGTCGAGGTAGGCGAAGTGGCGCTTTCTCAAGGCCTTGGGGCCGCACAGGATCGCACAGAGCGCATCGTTCCCCGCTTTCTTCAAGATGGTCGCGCTCTCGAAGCGCTCCGGCGTGACGCCCTGGACATCGAGGGTGTAGTCGAGGCTGCTCAGGTAGTTGCTCAAGCCGCTGACCAGACGCGAGATGAAGGGATCGTCGAGGTATTCCGGATCGCTGTCCGCGATCACGATGCCGACGGAAGAGGCGGCGGAAAGCCGCAGGCTGCGCGCGCTGACGTTCGGGCGGTAGTTGAGCCGGGCGAGCGCTTTCTCGACGAGCTTGCGCGTCTTGAGCCTCACCGGCTTCGCATGCACGAAATTCGAGACGGTCATGACCGACACGCCCGCCGCGCGCGCCACGTCGCTCAACGTCGCCCGCGCCGCCTTTCTGCGCGACGGACCGGATTCGCGCTGCCCCTTCATCGACGATTCCCTTCAGCTCCCTTTCGCGAGCTCCCTTCACCTTCCCGCTGCGTCAATTTCCCCCGCACCGGCAATTTACACTCCACGTATTTGATTTGCACGGCACTAATGGGCGTGTTATTTATTTCCGGCACTCCGGTTTGCGAACTCCCGAGGATCACTCCGTTGTCTCTGATGCGCAGCGCATGAACAAAGGCCCAGCGTGAGCGCGGCCGTGGACGGGCCCGCCACGGAAGGCGTCGTCAGGGCCGAGGGGCTCCAGCGCGGAATCGATTGGACCGGTGCATTCTGGGTGGCGAGCGGAGTGCCGCCGCTCGTGCTGTTCTCGATCGGCGCGGTGGCGGCCACGGTCGGCAAGCTCTCCTGGGTCATCTGGACCGCGTCGATCGCGCTGGGCTTCATCCAGTCCTTCACGTACGCCGAGATCGCCGGATTGTTCCCGAACAAGTCCGGCGGCACTTCCGTGTACGGTGCGATTGCCTGGGTCAGGTACAGCAAGATCATTGCCCCCATCTCCGTGTGGTGCAACTGGTTCGCCTGGTCGCCGGTGCAGGCCACCGGCTCCTCGCTCGCGGCCGGATATATCCTGACCGGCCTGTTCGCACCGGACTCGGTGGTGAACACCTGGCAGCTCACGTTGCTCGATCTCGGCTTCTTGAAGAGCGGCTTGAGCTTGCGCATCAATGGAGTGTTCCTGCTCGGCGCCGTGATCCTGTTTGCGGTCAAGGCGATCCAGGATGGCGGCATCCTGCGCTCGGCCAATACGACGAAGGTCCTCGGCATCTCGGCGATGATTCCGCTGATCCTGATCGGCGTCGTGCCGATTCTGACGGGCGATATGGTCAAGGCGAGCTTCTTCCCGCTGCTGCCTCTCGCCCACGACGGCGCGGGCAAGGTGATCGACGGCACCTGGAACATGGCCGGCGTGACGGTGCTCGCGGGCGGCATGTTCCTCGCGGCCTGGTCCACCTACGCCTTCGAGACTTCCGTGTGCTACACCTCGGAGCTCAAGAATCCCAGGACCGATACCTTCAAAGCGATCTTCTACTCCGGATTGCTTTGCGTCGTCGTCTACAGCCTGGTGCCGTTCGCTTTCCAGGGATTTCTGGGTCTCACGGGCATGCTCTCCCCGGACATCTACAGCGGCATGGGCGTGGCCTCCGTCATGTCGAAGATGGTTCATGCCGGGCGTCTGGTCGGCGCGATCGTCGTGGTGATGCTGGTTCTTGCGCTGGTGCTGTCGCTGATCACCTCCATGGCGGGATCCTCGCGCACCCTCTATCAGGCCTCGGTCGACGGCTGGCTGCCCCGCTACCTCTCCAAGGTCAACCGCCATCACGCGCCGTCGAATGCCATGATGACGGATCTGTGCTTCAACCTGATTCTCCTGCTCATGTCCGATTCGGTGTTCGTGATCGGCGCCTCGAACGTCGGCTACATGATTTTCAATTTCCTCAACTTGAATGCCGGCTGGATGCACCGCCTCGACCGCCCGACCCAGGAGCGCCCGTGGCGCGCACCCACCTGGATTCTGGCGGTGGGAGCCTGCCTGTCGTTCGTGAATCTCGCCTTCATGGGGTTGGGCGCGAACGTTTACGGCGCCGGGACGCTCGGCATCGCGCTCCTGTTCTGCTCCTTGATCATTCCGGTCTTCATCTACCGGCACTACATTCAGGACAAGGGCCGCTTCCCCTCGGTCATGGCCGCGGATCTCGACTATGCCGAGGGGCAGGTGAAACGCGCCGGCATCTGGCCGTTCGTGGTTCTGGCCGCGGGGGTGGCGGTGGTCGCCATCACGCATCGGCTCGCGGTGTATTGACGCAGCGATCGATAGATAGACAAGCGATGCTCCCGGGCGCAGCTCTTCAGGAAGAAAAACGGGTCCCCAGCGTGCGCCCGATGGCGGCGAATACGCTCTCCAATTGCCCGGAGGTTGGCGATCCGTAGCGGGTGTAGACGCACACGATGATGGGAGAGTCGGGATTCGGCCAGACCACGGCAATGTCTCCGGCCGCGTCGTTGCCGTTGTTGCCGGTCTTGTCTCCGACCCGCCATTCCTTCGGTAGCCCGGCGCGCAGCCGGTTGCCGCCGGTCTGGCACCCGATCAGCCATTCGGTCAACGTGCTTCGCGATGTCTCGGACAAGGCCGACTCGAGCACCAGACGGCGCAGGATGAAGGCCATGGAGGCCGGCGTGGTGGTGTTGCGGACACCGCCCGGCGGTGTCCTGTTCAAATACGGTTCCGGCTCGTCGAGGCGCGTCGTCCGGTCTCCGAGCGTGCGCCAGAAGCGGGTCAAAGCTCCCGGGCCGCCGATCCTCGATAAGAGGAGATTCGCGCAGGTATTGTCGCTCAGCTCGACGGCGGCTTTGCACATCGCCCCGACCGACAAGACGCCCTTGGCCAGATTCGCCTGCGCAACGGGAGCGTAATCCTGCATGTCGGAGGCGCGGTACGAGACGAGCGAGTCGAGATGCTCCTGGCCAGCGTCGACCCTTGAAAGAACGCAGGCGGCGAGAGACGCCTTGAATGTGCTGCACATGACGAAGCGCTCGTGGGCTCGCCAGGCGAGCTTCACGCCGCTTCGCACATGCTCTGCATGGACGCCGACGCGGCCCCCGCTGGCACTTTCGTAGTCGCGAATTGCGGCGCTGGGCGCCGCTTCGCCCCGGGAGGCCGCCTCGCCGCCCAGGGAGGGCGCGGCCAGGAACGCAGAGCCCGACCACAAGAACTCTCGCCTGTTCACGGGTGTCGGTCGCCGGGTATCGCCATCGACTCGGTGGCCGGCATGGCCGGACCCGACGCGTAGAAGCGAGCCGCGGGCGTCTGCCTGAGAAACTGGTACGCAACCGCTCCGTAGGGAATATCCGGACGCGCGTCGGCCTCCTGCTGCCACGGTAACACCTTGCGGAAGGCGCTCCAGGCGGCCGTCGGCACCGCTCCAAAGTCGCGCTTGGGATTCTCGGCCTTGCGCACGTCGAGCCAGTAGGTCGCGGTCAGCAGGTCATAAGCGAGGAGTTGCGTGCTGAGATCCACCACCTCGCGCGCGTGCACCGCCTTGAGGCGTGTGAAGGCCTCGATGTCGGCGACACCGAAATCCGCCGCATTGCCTTCCGGGGTCACCGCATGAGCGTCGCTCTGAATCTCGGCCCACACGTCCATGAACGCGAAGTAGGGCTCGGTCTCGATCGGCGACAAGCGCAGCTGTTCCGGCGTCAGCACGTCCTTCGGAAAAATGCCGGTGAAGAACGGCGTCGGTCCGCGGTCGTTGAAACGCTCGATGCGCTGCGCGATCGCGGCGTCCATGTTGGCGATCGCGATGGTGAAGGCTTCGATCTCGTTCGCGAGCGGGTACGGATCCCAGTTGGCGCACGAGAGCACATAGCCGTGGCGGCCATGGCTCAAGGGTCCGCCCTTCACGTAATACTTCATGAACTGCGGCGTCGACAGCTCCCAGGAGTCGCTCGGCGATGCATCGAGCAGCACCACGGGATTCTGCTCGCCGGAATTGATCTGCACCTGCACGTTGTCGCGCAGCGCCGCCCAGGCCTGCCAGGCCGAGCCTTGCCGGATGTAGGAGGCGCGCATGCTCTCCGGGTCCTGGATGATGCGCTTGGGATCGTCCTCGAAGAGATAGCTGCCCCTCAGCATGTCCATCAATCGCGCGGCGTCCCACGCGACCCATTTGAAGGGCCGCTTTTCCTGAACGGGCTGCGCCATCGGCGTCACGCTCGAATTCATGCCGAGCTTGTCGAGCGCGTGGATGAGATCGGCCCATTCCAGCATCGTGCGCGCATCGGCGACCAGGAGCGCCGCCAGCGCATCGGCATAGGCATTGCTGGTGCCGCCGCCGATGCGCGTCGTGAGCGGCTTGAGCCCTGCCTTCTTGAGCGCGGCGGCCGCGCTCATCCGCACCCCTTGGTAGTAGGCATCGCCGCGCCCCACCATGGTCGCGAGGAAATTGCTGGTCAGGAACAGGTCGCCCTCGCCCAGCGTGCCGCGCGAGTACATGACCGGCGTCACGCGCTTGTTCAAGAGATCCGTAAGCAGCTGCATGAACTCCGGTCCGGACGCCTCGAACGGCACGGAGTTCGCGCGGATCACCAGGAAGGCGCGCACCAGATCCTCATCCGCCACCTCGGGCAGGACGCCTTCCTTGGCGCCCTCACGGGCCATCGACAACTGCGTGAACTCGTCGCGCTTGACGGCCACCTCGCGCATCGCGCCGGCGCCGCGGTTGAGCCCGTAGACCGGAATGTCCTCCGCGCCGGCCTCCGCACGCAGCGCATCGCCATCGGCGGCCCGCTGGATCGCCTCCGGGCTGTATTGGACCTTGGCTCCGTGGCGCGCGACCTTGAGCACGTCCTCGATGGTCAAATCGTGACCGGTGAGCGTGACCACCTGATCGCCGGCATCGGCAATGATGGGATGATAGTCGGCGGCGGCGGCCGACGGGACCCTGAACATCGCGCCCGCCATGGCAAGGATGGCGAGGATCTGTCGAATCGACATGGGACCTCCGGTGACGTTTCGCGGTATCGTTGGGACATGAGCGGACAACCGGGAACATGAGCTGAGAGCTGCGAGACATGACCCGCCAATCCGATAATGTCGTGCTCACCCAGCCGGCGGCCGAGGCGCTGTGCCGCGAATTCATCGGCTGGCAATGCCGGCTCAGGCAGCTCGCGGCGCGTCAGTACGGCGGGCGGCCCCTGGCGGGTATGCGTCCGCGCGTGCTCGATGCCGCGGGGCGCAACGAATTGTCGCCGGGCATCATCGTGCTCATCATCGAAGCCGAGCCCGAGAACAGCACCGAGCTGTTTCGCTACGAGTACTTGAAGACGCAAGATCCCAACGAGCGCTGCGACCGGATGGTCGAGGCACTTCAGGGCAGCTATTTTCAGGAGCCGGCGCGTTTCGCGGACCTAATGACGGCGCTTTTCGGACCGCGCTCGAGCCTCGCAGCGCTGCTCCGCGAGGAGCAACGCTGCATTCTCGAGTTCGAGCAGTACAGCCAGGGCTACCGCATTCCGTGCAGCATCGCGAAGCTCGCCGAGCGCAGCCCCTGCTATCAGGCGACTTACTGGCACAACCGGATGTTCAATCCCAAGCAGCCGGCGGGCGTCGAGATACTCTCGTTCCGCCCGGATTGGCGGCACGCCGCGGGCTATCGAAGCGACCCCGGCTGACACCACCAACGCTCCCTCCCGCCGACTCGAGCCTCAGAACTTGCGATACGCCTTGTTGAGATCGACCATCGGATGGCGCGGCGACATCTGGAACTTGATCAACAGCTCGCGCGCCAGCATGTCGCGGTCCTGCTGGTTGTCCGGCAGCTTGAGATCCTCGGGCACGGTGACCCAGCCGTTGATGTTGCGGTCGAATACGGCCGCCTTGCCCTCCTCGTAGCCCAGGTGCACGTCCTCGAGCCAGTTCAAGTCCGTCCAGCCCATGATCTCCATGTACTTCTTCAGGAACGGCGTGATCCGGTTGTAGTCGGGGACGAGATTCACGTCGTAGCGATAGCCGATGTGCTGGCCGATCTCCTTCTCGCGCCGCGTGTCGAGGCCCTGAGTCTTGATGAAGTGGTCGATGTCCTTGGCGCCGTTCGACTTGGCGGCGGACTTGCCCGCGCCCTTGGAGGCCGCCTTGGGTTTTGCCGCCGCCTTCTTCGCCTGCGCATACTTGCTGAGCTTGACTACCTTCGCCATGGGTCTGTCCTTCTCTTGATCTCTTTAATAGCGAGTCATGTCGGGCCTGCCGACGGTGTGCTGCGAGCCGGCGAGCGGCACCATCGCGAGCGCCGAGGCCTCCATGGTCAGGGCCGCAAGGTCCTCGGGCTCCAGGCTGTGCACGTTGGTCTTGCCGCAGGCGCGCGCCATCATCTGGCATTCGATCGCGAGCGTATGCAGGAAGTTGTAGACGCGCTCCGCGGCGCCATCCGGATCGAGGCGCTTGCGCAGGAGCGGGTCCTGCGTGGTCACGCCGACCGGGCAGCGGCCGGTGTGGCAGTGATAGCAATGCCCGGCCTCGACGCCGACCTCCTTCTCGTAGTCGGCTTCCGGAATGTCCTTGTTGCAGTTGAGCGCCATCAGCGCCGAGTGGCCGATCGCGACCGCGTCGGCGCCGAGCGCCAGCGCCTTGGCGACATCGCCGCCGTTGCGGATGCCGCCGGCATAGACCAACGATATCTCGCCTGATTTGCCCACGTCGTCGAGCGCCTTGCGCGCCTGGCGGATCGCCGCGATCCCGGGGACGCCGGTCTCCTCGGTCGCGATGTGCGGTCCGGCGCCGGTGCCGCCCTCCATGCCGTCTATGTAGATGCTGTCGGGGCCGGTCTTGGCCGCCATGCGCACATCGTCGTAGACGCGCGCCGCGCCGAGCTTCAGCTGGATCGGGATCTCCCCGTTGGTGGCCTCGCGAACCTCCTGGATCTTGAGCGCGAGGTCGTCGGGTCCGAGCCAGTCGGGATGGCGGGCGGGCGAGCGCTGGTCGATGCCGGCCGGCAGCGAGCGCATCTCCGCGACTTGATCGGTCACCTTCTGCCCCATCAGATGTCCGCCGAGGCCGACCTTGCAGCCCTGGCCGATGAAGAACTCACAGGCATCGGCGAGGCGCAGATGATTCGGATTGAAGCCGTAGCGCGACTGGATGCACTGATAGAACCATTTCGACGAGTAGCGGCGCTCGTCCGGGATCATGCCGCCTTCGCCGGAGCAGGTCGCGGTGCCGGCCATGGTCGCGCCGCGGGCAAGCGCGATCTTCGCCTCGTAGGAGAGCGCGCCGAAGCTCATCCCGGTGATGTAGATCGGAATGTCGAGCACCAGCGGGCGCTTGGCGCGCGGGCCGATGACCGTCCTGGTCTCGCATTTCTCGCGATAGCCTTCGATGACGAAGCGAGTCAGCGTGCCGGGCAGGAAGGTCAGATCGTCCCAGCTCGGGATCTTCTTGAACAGCGAGAAGCCGCGCATGCGATAGCGGCCGAGCTGAGCCTTGATGTGGATGTCGTCGATGACGTGCGGCGGGAAGATGAAGCTCTCGCCGAGCACGCTGGTGTTGCGGCTGAGCTTCTTCTTCGGGGCCGGGGCCGGGGCGGGCGCCTTCTTTACCTTCGCCATATCTTCGGTTCCTTTGTCGAAAACGTCTTAGAGGATGAGCTTCTTCTCGGCGGGCTCGAGGTTGTCGTAATTCCAGAGCTGCCGCCCCGCGCAGATCTTCTGCATGTTCTTGGCGCCCTTGGGAGCCTCGAGGCCGTACTTCTTGAGCTTGCGCTCGAGCCACTGCACGTCGAGATCGGTCATCTCGGCCGGTACCGCATCGACGCCGAGCCCGTCGATCTTGCCGCCGACGTAGATGGTGCCGTCGTACATCGAATCGCCGAGGTTCTTGCCGGCGTTGCCGAGGATCACCATGCGTCCGCGCTGCATCATGAAGCCGCAAAAGGCGCCGGCGCGCCCGCCCACGATGATGGTGCCGCCCTTCTGGTCGATGCCCATGCGCGCGCCGACATCGCCCTTGCAGACCAGGTCGCCGCCGCGCAGCGCCGCGCCGAAGGTCGAGCCCGCGTTCTTGTCGATCACCACCGTGCCGGCGAGCATGTTCTCGGCGCACGACCATCCGACCCGGCCCTTGATGTGGACGTTCGGCCCGTCGAGCAAGCCGCAGCCGAAATAGCCGAGGCTGCCCTCGATCGTCAGGTTGAGGCGGTTGAGGATTCCGACCGCCACGGAATGCTTGGCGCCGGGATTCTTCATGACGATGGAGCCGTAGCCCTGGCTCATCAGCTCGCGCAGCTTCAAGTTGATTTCGCTGATGCTCAAGGGGCCCGCGTCGAACTGAGCTTTCTTCTTGAAATCAACCTCGAAGGACTGCGGATAGGTGAAGCGCTCTTCCTCCTCGGGGCGGAAGAAGCGTTGCTGGGAACGCCCGGCGAGCTGCTCGGTATGCATTCCAAATTCGGTCGCTTTGGTCGTGACTGCCATGATTGCTCTCGTTGATGGGTTTCAGCTCTTCCACACGCGCACTTCGCCCTCGTACGGGTCGAAGGTGTTGATCTCGTGCGGGAAGACGCTGCGGATCGCCACTTCCTCGGATGCCAGCGCGATGAAGCGGTCGCTCTCGTAGAGCACCATGGGCTTCGCCGCCATCACGTCCTTGGCCATGCCGAGGCTGTCGGAAGTCGCCACGAGGTAGGTGAAGACGCCATCCAGCTCCTCGATCGAGGCCTTCATCGCATCCTCGAGCGTGGCGCCTTGCGCCATCCGGTCCGCGAGATACACCGCGATCAGCTCGGAGTCGCAGTTCGACACGAAGCGGTGGCCGCGCCGCTCGAGCGCGCGGCGCCCGTTCCAGTAGCTCGTGAGCTGGCCGTTGTGCACCACGGAGACGTCGGCAAACGGATAGGCCCAGTAAGGATGCGCCGAGCGGATGTCGACGTCCGATTCGGTCGCCATGCGCGTATGGCCGATGGCATGCGTGCCGACGAAGTCGTTCAACGCGTACTGGCCGGCGACCTGATCGGCATCGCCCAGATCCTTGATCAGCTCGAGCCCATGGCCGATGGAGAGGATCTCCGCGCCCTCGACGTCCTCGATGAAGTTCGCGAGGCGGCGCAGATCGCCGTCGAATTCGATGCGCAGGCGGTAGGCATACTCGGTCGCCTCGGCATCATCGATGATCCTCGCGTCCATCTCCTCGAGACGGCGCCGCACCTCGTTGTGGCGATCCTTCACCTGTTGATGAATCTTGAATCCCTTCGACATCTCGTCCTGCTCCGCGACCTTGAAGCGTATGACCAGCTCCTTGCCATGCGGCTTGCCGTAGAGCGCGTAGCCGGTCGAGTCCGGTCCGCGGTGCTTCAGGGACTTGAGCATCGCGGTCATCTCCCGGCCCACGTCTCCGGTCTTGCCACGATGAATCAGTCCTGCGATTCCACACATGTTTGCTCTCCTGTCGCTTGAACTTACGGCGCCGCCGTCAGGGCAGATAATCCCAGTACTGCTTGAGGTCCCAGTCGGTCACGGTGGCCATGAACTTCTCCCACTCGTCACGCTTGTAGTGCGTGAATACGCGGTACATCTCGTGCGGCATGGCCGACTTGATGGTCTCGTCCTTGTCGAGCTCGGCCAAGGCCTCGCCGAGCGACATGGGCAGCTTCTTCACCTTCTTGCCGGCCGCCATGGCGACGTAGATATTGCGCTCCTCGGGCTCGCCCGGATCGAGCTTGCTGTTGATGCCGTCGTCGAACGCGCGCAGCAGCGCAGCCGCCATCAAGTACGGGTTGACCGTCGAATCGACCGAACGGTACTCGAAGCGCCCGGGCGCGGAGATGCGCAGCGCGCAGGTGCGATTCTGATAGCCCCAGTCGGCGTAGACCGGCGCCCAGAAACCCGTGTCCCAGAGGCGTCGGTACGAGTTGACCGTCGATGACCCGATCGCGGTGAGCGCCCCGACGTGCTTGATGAGGCCGCCGATGCAGTTCAATCCGATGGGACCCGGTTTCGGGTCGCCCTTGACCGGCAGAAAGGTGTTCTCCCCGCCTTTGAGATAGGTGAAGTTGTCCTCGAGCCCCGGCAGGCTGTCCAGCCCGAGCTTGTTGAGCTTGTGCTCGCCGCCGCGCCACAGGGACAGGTTGTGATGGCAACCGGACGCCGAGACGCCCATGAACGGCTTCGACATGAAGCAGGCGATCAGATCGAACTCGCGCGCCACCTGCGCGCAGATCTGGCGGTAGGTCGTGAGCCGGTCCGAGGTGCGCAGGCAGTCGTCGTACATCCAGTTGAGCTCGAGCTGTCCGGGCGCATCTTCGTGATCGCCCTGGATCATGTCGAGCCCCATGGCGCGCGCATACTCGATCACGCGCATGAACACCGGACGCAGCGACTCGAACTGGTCGATGTGGTAGCAGTTGGGCTTGGAGAATCCGCCGTTGGGCAATCCGTCCGGACCCTTCTTGAGCCACATCATCTCCGGCTCGCAGCCGTGGCGCAGGTGCAGCCCCTTGTGCGCCTTCTTGAACTCCTCGTGGATGATGCGCAGGTTCCCGCGGCAATCGGAAGTCAGGTGTCCGCCGGGATTCTCCTTCTCCTCGCGGTTGCGAAAGCAGGTGCAGAACACCCGTGCGATCCGCTTGTCCCAGGGCAGCTGCACGAAGGTCTCGGGGTCCGGAATGCCGATGAGCTCCGAGGCCTCGGCGCCGTAGCCGATGTAGTTCTTGTGGCGATCGACGTAGAGATTGGCGGTCGAGCCGTACACCAGCTGAAAGCCGCGCTCGGCCACCCCCTCCCAGTGATCGGCCGGAATGCCCTTGCCGACGATGCGCCCGGTCACCGAGACGAACTGGCAATAGATGTACTGGATGCCCAGCTGGTTGATCTTTTCCCGCACGCGCTTGACGAGCTCGCTGCGGCCCGCTGCGTTTACATGGGCTTCCAAATCAGTCATTGAGATCCCCTCTTAAAGCCTTGCCGCCATGAATCGAAAATGCGCCGCCGTCGGCGCAGCCGCCCGCCGCAACGATCTCGCCACCTAGCTCCACGGAAACGGACTGTTGGAGGTCGGATGCAGCTTGCCCTCGGCGAAACGCGAGAAGCGGAACGGCTCCAGGAGCTCGCTCGCCTTGCCGCAGATTTCGCCGGCCACGAGCTGGCCGACGCCGATCATCTTGTAGCCGTGGTTCGAGTCGGCAATCACGAAGACATTGCCGCAGAAGCGGTCGAAGACGGGAAAATTGTCGGCCGTGAAGGAGCCGATGCCGCCCGAGGGCTCCTTCTTGAATTTCGGATACGTCCCCTCGAAGCGCTTCTGACAGAAGGCGAGCGCCGAGCACCACATGCGCGCAAAATCCTCTCCGACCACGAAGTCGGGCGACTCCGGTCCGTAGGGGTCGATCTTCACCTTCGCGGGATCGGCCTTCACCTTGAAGGGCATGGCGCCGCCCTGCACGCCGCCGAAGCTGAAATCCGGCTTGTAGTAGATCCCCCAGATGCGCTCGGTGATCACCGAGCGGTCGATGTCCGAATAAAGGGTCGCATCCGTGTCGACGTGAATCACCGGCGGAAGCTTGCCGTCGTTCGTACGCTGCAGCATCGGGTCGACCCCGAGCGTTCCTTCCTGCAGCGACCAGAACGTCCACATGGGCACGTTGTCGTGCATCTTGCCGTCGCGGCCCTTGATGCTGATCGCAGCGGGCAGCTCCAGCAGGTCCCAGATCTGCTTGATCCAGGGCCCGGCGCCGACGACGACGGCCTCGCAACGGATGTCGCCCTTGTCGGTGATGACCGTCTGCACCGCGCCGCTCGCATCCTTCTTGAACCCGGTGACCTTCACACCGGTGAGAATCGTCACGCCCTCCTGCTCGGCCTTCTTCGCGAGCCCTTGGATCGAGGCGAGGTTGTTGGCGTAGCCTCCGCGCTTCTCGTGCAGCACCGAGGTGATGCCCTTGGCCTGCCAATCGTGGAACAGGCCTTTCATGTAGTCGGCCGATTCCTTGGCGCCCTCGATGAAGACCGACTCGTAGCCGATCTCCTTCTGCTGCTTGGCGATGCTCGCCACCTGCTCGTGCATGACCTCGGGGCTGATCTGCATGTAGCCGACGGGGTGGTAGCTGAAGGCGGCCGGATCGCTGTCCCACACCGAAACGCTGTGCGCCATCAAGCGGCGCATGGCGGGTTGATAATAGTTGTTGCGGATCACTCCGCAGGCAATTCCAGAGGCTCCGGCGGCGATCCGCGACTTGTCGACGACCAGGATATCCTTGCCGCTGCCCTTGCCGCTGCGACGCAGCATCTCGGCCAGGTGCCACGCGGTGCTGAGCCCATGAATCCCGGCGCCGATGACGAGGTACTTGGTACTCGCGGGAAATGCCATCGTAAACACTCCATCGCCGGCGCTTCGCGCGGCTTCGATGTCCAGGGGGGCTTGACTCGGCGCGGCGACAGTGTCACATAGGCCTGTGCCGATTTCAAACCAAAATTGCGCCAATCTTTATCCAGGGGGTTGCAGTGGCTGAAATTGGTGAGACCACCGAGACCACTCCACGCACCGAGGCCGTCATCACCGATCCCGTGGCTGGATCCTGGTGGATCACGGCGCAGCTGCGACAAGCGATCCTCGGTGGGCGCTATGCGCACGGGGAGAAGCTCCCGGCGGAGCGCCAGTTCGCATCCGCGTTCGGCGCATCGCGCGCCACGATCCGCACCGCCCTCAATCGGCTCGAGGCCGAACGGCTCGTGACTCGGCGATTGGGGGCGGGCACTTTCGTGAACTTTCGCGGTCCGGGCGACAGCGAGGGCATCGCCGAGCTCACGAGCCCGCTCGAGCTCATCGAGGTGCGCCTGGGGATCGAGCCCAAGATGGTGCACCTCGCGGTGCTCAACGCCAGCGGCCAGGACATTGCGCGCCTGGACAACGCGATCGCGCGCATGGAGGCCTCGAGCAGCGACAGCGAGAGCTTCACCTTGTGGGACGAGGAATTTCATCAGCTGATCTCCGAGGCGACCCGAAATCCCCTCATGGTCTGGGTCTACCGACAGATCAACGCCGTGCGCACCCACAGCCAGTGGACCGCCATGAAAGACAAGGTGCTCACGCCGCAGCGCATCGCCGAATACAATCAGCAGCACCTGGCGCTCTACGAAGCCATCCGCACGCGCGACACCGAGACGGCGGTGGCGATCGTCACCAGTCATTTGCACTACGCGCGGCGTCAGCTGATGGGTGTCAATCCGGGCGACCGAGAATGAGCGCCGCGGGCGCGTGAGGAGGCCGGGCAAACCGCTCGACGCGGCCAGACGATCGCTCGGGGACGTCGAGAATGCCCTGCTCGATGAGCTTCTCGCAGGAGCGATCGATCGCCGTACTTTTCTGAGGCATGCGACCCGCCTCGGCATCGGCTGGCCGCTATTGCGCGCGCTCGGTTTGGCCGCGGGGTCGGGAATCGGCACGGCCGACGCGGTGGCCCAGGGCGCATCGAGCGGTACCGTGAGGGCCGGCGTGGCGATGCCGCACGGCGCGATCGATCCCATCCTCGTCAACGACAGCGGCAGCTATCAGCTGATCTTCCAGGCCGCCGAGTTCCTCTGCGTCACGCAGCCCGATCTCACCCTGAAGCCCGTACTGGCGGAGAGCTGGTCGCACAACGCCGACGGCAGCGTCTGGACCTTCAAGCTGCGCCGGGGCGTCAAGTTTCACGACGGCCAGGTGATGCGCGCCGACGATGTGGTGGCAACCTTCGATCGGCTGTCCGATCCTGCCGGCGCGTCGAACGCGCTGTCGGTGTTCAAGGGGCTGTTATCGAAGGGCGGCACGCGCAAGGTCGATGATTACACCGTGGCCTTTCATCTCGACACGCCCAACGGAAATTTCCCCTACACGGTGTCGATCGACAACTACAACGCCGTGATCCTGCCGGCGCATTATCACGGTGCCTACGAGAGCGACTTCGCGGGAACCGGGCCCTTCCGGCTCGAGCACTACCGGCCCCGGGACGGCGCGACCTTCATCCGCAATCCCGACTACTGGGGCCCGAAAGCGCTGCCGGATCGCATCGAATTCAAGTTCTACTCGGACATCCAGCCGCGCCTGCTGGCGTTGCAGAGCGGGGAGGTCGACATTCTCGACGCCGTACCGGTGGTGATGAGCCCGGCGCTCAAGGCGAATCCCGACATCGAGGTGCTCGAGGTTCGATCGGCGAGCCACCGCCAGCTGCACATGCGCTGCGATGCCGCCCCGTTCGAGGACAAGCGCGTGCGGCAGGCGCTCGCGCTCAGCCTCGATCGCAAGAAGCTGGTCGGAGGGTTGTGCCGCGGCATGGCCGCGATGGGCAACGACAGCCCGTTCGCGCCCCTGTACCCATCGACGGACCCCACCGTCGCGCAGCGCGATCTGGATCTCGCCAAGGCCCGGCAGTTGATGGCGGCCGCGGGCGCGGCGGCAGGCTTCGACGTCACCCTGACGACCGAGCGCTACACCGACATCGCCGAGTACGCGCAGCTCGTGCAGAACTTCGCGAGGCCCATCGGCGTCCGCATCGGCCTCAAGATCGAATCGCAGGCGCTGTACTACGGGAAATCGATACCCGGGCAGTCCGACTGGCTCGACAGTACGCTCGGCATCACGGACTACGCGCATCGCGGCGCGCCGAATACCGTGCTCGGCAATCCGCTGATGAGCCACGGACCCTGGAACGCCGCGCATTTCTCCAGCGCCGCGTACGATGCACTGGTGCCGCGCTACGTGAAGGCGCTCGACATCCAGGCCCAGCGCAGCGCGGCCCGCGCCATTCAAGAGCTCTTGCTCGATGAGACGCCGTTGATCATCAGCTATTTTCCCCACCTGTTGGTGCCGGTGCGCAAGGGCGTCACCGGCCTCGCCCCCATCGCGGCCGGTCTCCTGCTCGACCGCGTCAGCCGGAGTTGACACCGATGCGCAAGCCTCATCTGCGCGGCCGCGGCCCGCATTTCCCGATCCTCGACCGCGTCCAGCAATATCCGTCCGAGCCGGGCTACGTGGTCTTCATGATGCCCTCGCCCAAGCGGCTGCGGGTCAAGGTCGGGGACATCGTCCTCGCCGACACGGTCGAGGGCCTGGTGATGCAGGAGTCCGACCATCTTCCGGTCTACTATTTCCCGATCAAGGACGTGCGCGAAGAGTTCCTGATGGCGAGCGCCACGCGCACGGAATCGCCGTTCAAGGGCATCGCCACGCACTACTCGGTGAATACCGGAATCACCCTGGTCGAGGATGCCGGCTGGCGCTATCTCGAGCCCATCGAGGGCTGCCCGCCGATTGCCGGCCACATGGCGTTCTACTGGAACAAGATGAACCAGTGGTACGAGGAGGACGAGGAAGTCTTCGTGCACGCACGCGATCCGTTTCGACGCATCGATTGCCTGCCCTCCTCGCGGCACGTGCAAGTCGTCATCGACGGTGAGATCGTCGCCGATTCGCGCCGCGGCACGTTTCTGTTCGAGACCGGCATGCCCACCCGCTACTATCTGCCCATTGCCGACACCCGCCTCGATCTCTTGAGCCCGAGCCGCTACATCTCGCGCTGCCCCTACAAGGGCATCGCCAACTACTATCACCTGACGATCAAGGGGCGGCGCCACGAGAACCTGGTGTGGTACTACCCGGACCCGGTGCACGAGGCGAAGCGGATTCAATCGCTGGTGTGCTTCTACAATGAATTCGTCGAGCGCATTCTGGTCGACGACGTGGTGCAGCCGAGGCCCGTGACCGCCTCGTCCCACGGCTATTATTGAAGCCGCGGCGACGGCTGCATCCCATGACCATCGGCGCAACTCTGGCCAGGCGCGCGGCGCTCTCGCTGATCACCCTGTGGCTCTTGAGCGCGCTGGTGTTCGCCGCCGGCCAGCTGCTCCCGGGCGATGTCGCGCGCGCCATTCTGGGGCCGCTCGCGGACGCTCGAGCGGTCGCCAATCTCGATCACCAGCTGGGGCTCGACCGGCCGCTGCTCATCCAGTACCGGGACTGGGTCGCTCATCTCGCGCGCGGCGACATGGGCGAGTCCTATGCTTACCGCGCGCCGGTCGCGCCTTTCGTGCGCACCGCGCTCGAGCATTCCTTGAAGCTCGGCGCCGTTGCCTTCGCGCTCGTGGTACCGCTCGCCATCGGCGGCGGAGTCTGGTCGGCGTTGCGCGCGGGACGCCCTGTCGACCGCATCATCAACCTGATCGGAGCGTCGGCGACGGTGCTGCCGGAATTCGTCACCGGCATCGTGCTGATCATGATCTTCGGCGTCTGGTTGAGAGTATTGCCGATCACCGCGAACTGGCCGCCGGGCGCGGCGCTCGCGACGCAGATCCGTTACTTGCTGCTGCCCTCGTTTCCGCTGGTGCTGGTGCTGTTCGGCTATCTCGCGCGCATGGCGCGCGCGGGCACGCTGCAGGCGCTCGCGGCGGACTATACGCGAACCGCCGTGCTCAAAGGACTCAAGGCACGCACCGTGCTCTGGCGCCATGTCTTGAGGAACGCCCTCACGCCGACGATCACGGTGACGGCCACGCAGCTGGGCTACCTCATGGGCGGACTGGTCGTCGTCGAGACCTTGTTCCGCTATCCCGGCATCGGGGGCCTGATCTACGCGGCCGCGCGCGATCGGGACTTTCCGATGCTCGAGGCCGGCGTGTTGACGGTCGGGCTCATCTACATCCTGGCGGGGCTGATGGCGGACATCTCGCATGCGCTGCTCGATCCGCGTCTGCGTCTGGGCGAGGCCGAATGACCCTGCTGCCTCGCATGCCGCTGCGCTCGGCCGGTTTCATGATCGGATTGCTGATCCTCACATTCTGGTCGCTGTGCGCGCTCGCCGGCCGGCGCGTCGTCCCCTTCGATCCGTTCGAAGCCGACATTCTGAATGCGCTCGCGGCGCCCTCCCCCACGCATTGGTTCGGCACCGATCAGCTCGGCCGCGACGTGCTCTCGCGGGTCGTCGTCGGCGCGCGCGACATCCTCCTGGTCGCTCCGCTGGCGACCGCGCTCGGCGTCGCCTTGGGCGTGGTGCTCGGCCTCGTGAGCGGCTATTTCCGCGGCATCATCGACGACGTCGTCGGGCGTCTGATCGACGCACTGCTCGCACTGCCGCTGGTGATCATCGCGCTCTTGGCCTTGACGGCCATCGGACCTTCGCGCTTGACCGTCATCGTGGTGATCGGAGTCGTATTCGCTCCGCTGGTGGCGCGCACCGTGCGCGCCGCGGTGCTCACCGAGCGCAACCTCGACTACGTGGCCGCGGCGCGACTGCGCAACGAGCACGCGGCGTACATCCTGTTTGCGGAGATCCTGCCGAACATCCTGCCGCCGATCGCGGTCGAGGCGAGCGTGCGGCTGGGCTATGCCATCTTCACCGTGGCCACCTTGAGCTTCATCGGATTCGGCATTCAGCCGCCCTCGCCGGACTGGGGGCTCGCGGTCGCGGAAAGCTACGGCCTCATCAATGGCGGCATCTGGTGGCCGGTGCTGTTCAATACGCTGGCCGTCGCCTCGCTGGTGATCGGCGTCAACCTCGCCTCCGACGGCATCCAAGCCGCGTTCGACGCATGACCCCCCACGCCCTGGTCATCGAGAACCTCGCCATTGCGTACCGCGTGCGTGGGCGCGATCTCGAGGTGCTGCGCGACCTCAGCTTGCATGTCGCCGCGGGAGAAGCTTACGGGCTGGTCGGCGAGTCCGGATGCGGCAAGTCGACGCTGGCGCTGGGGATCGTGCGCTACCTGCCGCGCAACGGCCGCGTCACGCGGGGAGGGATCTTCGTCGCGGGACACGACCTGTATTCTCTCGGCGAGGAGCCCTTGCGCAAGCTGCGCGCCACGACGCTGTCGATGGTCTACCAGGATGCGGCTCGAGCCCTCAATCCCTCGCTCAAGGTCGGCGAACAGATCGCCGAGATCTTCCGGCTGCGAAGCCTCGCCGCCGCGGAGGCGAAAGCAAGCGCCCTCGAGATGCTGGCGCGCGTGCGCATCCCGGACGGTGCATCGGTGTACGAGCGCTATCCGCATCAGCTGTCCGGCGGCATGCAACAGCGCGTATCCATCGCGATGGCCCTCGCCATCGCGCCGAAGCTGCTCATTCTCGATGAGCCCACGACCGGCCTCGATGCCACGGTGGAGGCCGAGATACTCGATCTCATCGGGCAGCTGCGCACGGAGATCGGGACCGCAGTTCTGTTCATCAGTCACAATCTTGCCGTCATTTCCCGGATGTGCGACCGGATCGGCGTGCTCTACGCGGGCGCCCTCATCGAAGAGGGCCCGACGGGCGGGATCTTCGCAGATCCTCGCCATCCCTACACGGTCGGACTGCTGCGCTGTCTGCCGCGGTCCGGGCGTCGCAAGGATCAGGGCCGGCTCGACAGCATTCCCGGCAGTCCACCGGCGCCGGGCGAGAAGCTCGACGGATGTCTGTTCGCTGCGCGCTGCGGACTCGCGCAGGACCTGTGCCGGCGCCTCGCGCCGCCGCTTCTCGATCTGGGCGATCGCGGCAGCCGCTGCCATTTTCATGCGCGAGCGCAGGCGCTTGCGCGCACGGCGCCGGATGATCAGCCGGCGGCGAGCCCGGTCGATCGCAGCCTCGCACCGATGCTCGAGGCGACCCGTGTGAGCAAGTCGTTCGGCGGCGGCCGCCATCCGGTGCGCGCGCTGCATGCGGTCTCGCTCAAGCTCTGGCCGGGCGAGACGCTTGGACTGGTCGGCGAGACCGGCAGCGGCAAGACCACCCTCGCACGTATCCTGCTCGGCCTGGTCGGTCCCGATCCCGGCGCGGCCATCCAATTGGAGGGAGCGGCGCTCGCCGGCGAGGCGGGTGCACGCCGCGCCGCGGAGCGCCGGTCACTGCAGATCGTGTTTCAGAATCCGGATTCGGCCTTGAACCGCGCGCACACGCTGCGCCGCCTCATCGGACGCGTTCTCAAGCGACTCGGGCGCGTTGCGAGAGCGCAGCGCCCGACGCGGCTGCTCGAGCTGACTCGATCGGTGCGTCTGCCCGACCACACCCTCGATCTGCGTCCGCGCGAGCTGTCGGGAGGAATGAAGCAGCGGGCGGCGATCGCGCGCGCCTTTGCCGGTGAGCCCCGGATCGTGGTATGCGACGAGCCGACCTCGGCGCTCGACGTCTCGGTGCAGGCGGCGATTCTCAACCTTCTGGCCGACCTTCAGGCGAGGCATCGGGTCAGCTACCTCTTCATCTCGCACGACCTCGCCACGGTACGCTATCTCTCGGACCGGATCGCGGTGCTCTATCTCGGCCGCCTGATGGAGATCGGGCCGGCCGAGCGCGTGTTCTCGGGGCCACATCACCCGTATACGGCGGCGCTGCTATCCGCCGTGCCGAGCCTCGATGGGCGGGCAGGTCCGCGCATCCGCCTCGAGGGCGAGACCGCGAGCGCGATTCGCGTGCCGCGCGGATGCGTCTTCCACACCCGCTGTCCGCGCAAGATCGGCGCGCTGTGCGAGGCTGAAGAACCGCCGCTCCAGCCCGGCGCGGAACCGGGACACGAGATCCGCTGCCATATTCCGCTGCGAGACCTCGGCCCCGGGCACGGCCCGGACGCTGCGTTCGCCGATGCACGGGGGAGCAATGCGGCATAAGATTCCGATCGGGGCTGGCGCGCTGGACGCCGGGGGGACCCATGTGGATCGTTAGTCTGGCGCTCAGGCGCCCGTATACCTTCATCGTGCTCGCGCTGTTGATCGCGCTGCTCGGCGTGTTCACCATCGTGCGCACGCCGACCGACATATTCCCCGCCATCAAGATCCCGGTGGTGGCGACGGTGTGGCGCTACAACGGCCTCTCGCCGGAGGAGATGGCGACGCGGCTGGTGCTGGGCTCCGAGCGCGGCTCGCTGATCACCGTCAACGACATCGAGCACACCGAATCGCAGTCCTTGAGCGGCATCGGCGTGGTGAAGTTCTTCTTCCAGCCGAACGCGAGCGAGGAGCTCTCCTACGGCCAGATCGCGGCCTTCGCTCAGACCGGTCTCGGGTTCGCGCCTCCCGGCACGCAGCCCCCTTACGTTCTCGCCTACAACGCTTCGACCGTGCCGGTCATGCAGCTCGCGATGTCGAGCGATGAGCTGTCCGAGGCCAGGATCTTCGACCTCGGCCAGAACGTGCTGCGCGTCGCGCTCGCCACGGTTCCGGGCGCCACGATGCCCTGGCCGTACGGCGGACTGCAGCGCCAGGTGCAGGTCGACCTCGATCCCGACGCGCTGCGCGCGCACGGGCTCTCTGGAAACGACGTCACCGATGCGATCGCCGCGCAGAATCTCATACTGCCTTCCGGCGTGCAGAAGATCGGCGACCTCGAGTACTTCGTCGAGGTCAATGCGAATCCCAAGCAGATCGACGACCTCAACAGCATCCCGATCGCCACTCGCAACGGCAGCGTGATCTACGTGCGCGACGTCGCGCACGTGCGCGACGGCTATCCGCCGCAAACCAACATCGCGCGCCGCGACGGCCATCGCGCCGTGCTGCAGAGCATCTTGAAGACCGGCAACACCTCGACGCTCGACATCATCCGCGGCATCAAGGAGCGGCTGCCGCAGATCCGCGAGCAGCTTCCGCCGTCGATCAAGATCGATGCGATCGGCGACCAATCCATCTTCGTGCGCGGCGCCATCACCGGGGTGGTGCGCGAGGCGGTGATCGCCGCCGCGCTGACCGCGCTCATGGTTCTCCTGTTCCTGGGCAGCTGGCGCAGCACGATCATCATCACCATCTCCATCCCGCTGTCGATCCTCGCCTCGCTCACCTGTCTGTCGTTCCTCGGCGAGACCATCAACATCATGACGCTCGGCGGCCTCGCGCTCGCCGTCGGCATCCTGGTCGACGATGCGACCGTGACCATCGAGAACATGAACTGGCACCTCGAGCGCGGCGAGGATGTGGAGGCCGCCATCCTGAGCGGCGCGCACGAGATCGCGCTGCCGGCGCTGGTGTCGACGCTCGCGATCTGCATCGTGTTCGTGCCGATGTTCATGCTGGCGGGCATCGCGCGCTACCTGTTCGTGCCGCTGGCCGAAGCGGTGGTGTTCGCGATGCTGGCCTCCTACCTGCTGTCGCGCACCCTGGTACCGACGCTCGCGAAGTACTGGCTCAAGCGGCCCGACCCGGATGCGCCCGGCCGCGCACGCGGCCTGCTCGCCCGCCTGCAGGTGCGCTTCGAGCACGCCTTCCTGCGGGTGCGCGATAGCTATCGCGCGCTGCTCGAGCGCGCACTCCTGAGCCGCGGGCGCTTCGCCGCGCCGTTCCTCGCGGTCATGGCGGCGTCGGCGATCCTGGCGTTTCCCATGGGCCGCTATCTTCCGGGCCTGGGACAGGACTTCTTCCCGAGCGTGGATGGCGGACAGATCCGCATGCACTTGCGCGCACGCACCGGCTTGCGCATCGACCAGACTGCGGCGCTGTGCGACAAGGTCGAGGACACGATCCGCCGCATCATCCCGCCGAACGAGCTCACCACCATCGCCGACAACATCGGCGTGCCCTACAGCGGGATCAATCTGACCTATTCGACCTCCGCACCGATCGGCCCGAGCGATGCGGATATCTACGTGAGCCTCGCCCAGGATCACCGCCCGACCGATGATTACGTGCGAACGCTGCGCGCGCAGCTTCCGCAGATCTATCCATCGACGCTGTTCACGTTTCCGCCCGCGGACATCGTCAGCCAGATTCTCAACTTCGGCCTGCCCGCACCGATCGACATCCAGGTGACCGGCTTCAACCTCGAGGGCAACCGGCAATACGCGAACCGGCTGCTCGAGCGCATGCGCACCGTGCCGGGCGCAGTGGACCTGCGCATCCATCAGGTCTTCGATCACCCGCAGGTCGATGTCGACGTCGATCGGATCAAGGCATCGCTTCTCGGCGTGACCGAGCGCGACGTGGCGGCGAACCTGCTCACTTCCCTGTCGGGAAGCTTTCAGACGACCCCTTCCTTCTGGATCGAGCCGAAGACCGGCAACCAATACACCGTCACCGCGCAGACGCCGCAGTACAAGCTCTCCTCCCTGCAGGATCTCGAGGCGACACCGCTGAGCGCCCGCGCGGGCGGCACGCCACAGCTGCTGGCCAACCTGGCGACGTTCCATCGCAGCGTCGCTCCGGGAGTCGTGAGTCACTATGATTCCGTGCCGGTGATCGACATCTTTGGAGCCGTGCAGGACACCGATCTCGGCTTCGTCTCCTCGCAGATCGACCGCTTGCTCGCCGAGACCAAGCCCGACCTGCCGCGCGGCTCGCGCATCATCGTGCGCGGCCAGGTCAAGACCATGAACGACTCGTTTCACGGGTTGCTCGAGGGCCTGGCCGGCGCGGTGGTGCTGATCTATCTCCTGATCGTGGTCAACTTTCAGTCCTGGCGCGACCCGTTCATCATCATCACGGCGCTGCCCGCGGCGCTCGCCGGCATCGTCTGGATGCTGTTCTTGACACACACGCACGTGAGCGTTCCGGCACTCATGGGCGCCATCACCTGCATGGGCGTGGCCACCGCCAACAGCGTGCTCGTGATCAGCTTTGCCCGCGAGCGCATGAAGGCCGGCGACCCCGCGCTGCAGGCGGCCCTCGCCGCCGGCTTCACACGCTTCCGTCCAGTGATCATGACGGCGCTCGCGATGATCATCGGCATGGTGCCGATGGCCTTGGGTGTAGGCGAGGGAGCGGAACAGAACGCGCCGCTCGGGCGCGCCGTGATCGGCGGCCTCGTCTTTGCCACGGTCGCGACGCTGTTCTTCGTGCCCACCGTGTTCGTGATGATTCACGGCCGCAAGACCGGCGGCGCGTCCCCTTCCGGAGTGCTTACATGAGCGATCCGCTGACTTCATCCCCGCTGCCGATCTCCGATGCGCGCCTGCGCCGCTACGCATGGATCGCGCTCGCCCTCGCGCTCGCGCTCGCCGTCTGGGGCATCGTCAGCCGCGTGAGTGCCCGCAGCGCGCTCAGCAAGGCGACCGCCGCCGCGGCCGCCACGACCGTGGTTACCGTGAAGGCGACGCTGGCACCGGGCGCGGAGGCGCTCATCTTGCCGGGCAGCGTGCAGGCTTACTACGAGGCGCCCATCTACGCTCGTACCAATGGCTACCTGCGCGCCTGGCATACGGACATCGGCACGCCGGTCAAGAAAGGGCAGCTGCTCGCCGAGATCGACACTCCGGAGGTCGATCAACAGCTCGATCAGGCCGAGGCGGACCTCGCCACCGCCCAGGCGAACTATCAGCTCGCGAAGACCACCGACGTGCGCTGGCAAGGGTTGCTCGCGAGCGAGTCGGTGTCGAAGCAGGACGCCGACCAGCGGGCGGGCGACGCGGCGGCCAAGAAGGCCGCGGTCGAATCGGCGGCCGCGAACGTCGCGCGCTTGCGCGAGATGGAGTCCTTCAAGCGGGTCGTGGCCCCCTTCGACGGGGTGGTCACCCAGCGCAATACCGATATCGGCGCGCTCATCAACGCGGGCCAGAATCCGGGAGCCGCACTGTTTCGAGTCGCCGACACGCACAAGCTGCGCATCTACGTATCCGTGCCGCAAGCCTATGCGGCGAGCGTGCATCCCGGGATGAGTGCCGACCTCGTGTTCGCCGAGCATCCGGGCCAGCGCTTCCCCGCCGCGGTGGCCTTCACCGCCGAGGCGCTCGACCCCGCTTCTCGGACGTTGCAAGTGGAGCTGCAGGTGGACAACCCGCAGCATGTGCTGTTTCCGGGAGCCTACGTGTCGGTGCATTTCAACCTGGCGGGCGCGGGACCCTCGTTGCGGCTGCCGGCGAACGCGATTCTGTTCCGCAAGCAGGGCTTGCTGGTCGCGGCGGTCGGCTCCGATCGTCGCGTTCACCTGAAGCCCATCGTCGAGGGGCGCGACTTCGGGTCCTCGGTGGAAGTCCTCAACGGGATCGGCACCGCGGACGACATCGTCGTCAATCCGCCCGATTCGATCACCGACGGCGCGCTGGTGCGGGTGGTCCCGCCGCCCGAGCAGCCGCGCACGGAGCGGGCGGGTTTGTGATGCGCGCGCGCGTCGTCGCCCGCTCGCGCCTCGCTCGGAGCACCGCGGCCGGCCTGCTGCTCGCTGCGGCGGGTGCATGCTCGCTCGCGCCCCGCTACCAGCGGCCCTCGAGTCCCGCACCCGCCCCCACCTATCAGGAGCTCGAAGGCTGGAAACTCGCCGCGCCGGCAGACCGGCAGCCGAGGGGACGCTGGTGGATCATCTATCAGGATCCGGCGCTCGACGCGCTGGAAGGGCAGCTGACCGACGCCAATCAGGACCTCAAGGGAGCCCTGGCGCGGCTCGAGCAAGCGCGCGCCGAGACCCGCATCGCGCGCGCCGCCTATTTCCCCGCGCTCACCGCGGAGGCCAGCGCGACGCGCACCCGCACTTCGGTCAATTCACCGGTCTACTTCGCCGGCGAGCCGACCACGCTCAACGACTTCATCGTGGGTGGGCAGCTGTCGTACGAGATCGATCTGTTCGGCCGCGTCCGCAACAGCGTTGCCGCGGCCAGAGCGAGCGAGCAGGCCTCGACGGGCGATGTCGCAGCGCTCGAGCTGAGTCTGCGGGCGGAGCTCGCGAGCGACTATTTCATGCTGCGTGGACTCGATGCGCAGCAGGAGCTGCTCGATCATACCGTCACCGATTACGCCAAGGCGCTCAAGCTCACCGACAACCTTTATCACGGCGGTGCCGCCGCGCTGTCCGACGTGCAGCAGGCACGGGCGCAGCTCGAGACTGCGCGCACCCAGGCCGAAGACACCCGCCTGCGCCGCGCGCAGACCGAGCATGCCATCGCGGTGCTGGTGGGGCGCTCGGCCACCGGCTTCAGGATCGCGGCGGAGCCGCTCGATGCCGCCGTGACGCCGCCCGCCATCGACCCCGGCCTGCCCTCGCAGCTTCTCGAGCGCCGCCCGGACGTGGCGGCCGCCGAGCGCAGGGTGGCCTCGGCCAACGCGGCCATCGGCATCGCGCGCGCGGCGTACTTCCCGCAATTCAGCCTCACCGGCACGCTCGGACTCGAGAGCCTCGCCACGGCGAGCTGGATCGAGGCGCCGAGCCGCTTCTGGTCGCTGGGCCCGCAGGGCGCGCTCACGCTGTTCGACGCGGGCTTGCATCGCGCCCAGAACGCGGCCGCTCGCGCCGCATACGACGGGCAGGTGGCGAGCTATCGCGCCGCGGTACTGACCGCCTATCAGGACGCCGAGGACAACCTGGCGGCTCTGCGCCAGCTCGAGCGCGAGAGCGTGACCGAGGCGGCCGCCGTCGAGGCAACCAAGGGCGCGTTCGAGCAGGCCGTCCTGCGCTACAAGGGCGGCCTGGTCACGTATCTGGAGGTCGTGTCCACGGAAAACGCGGCGCTGGCGGCACGGCTCTCCGCCGTGGACATCCAGACGCGGCGCATCACGGCGAGCATCCTGCTGGTGAAAGCGCTCGGTGGCGACTGGCACCCGACGGCGCGTTGATTCACTTTTTCTTTGCCTTCGCACCCGCGGCCTTCGCGCCCCCGGCCTTCGCGCCCGCGGCGTTCGCGGCAGCGGCCTCCGGCTCGGTCAACGGGAAGAAATTCCAGGCGGGATTGGTCCTCAGGAAGGTGAGCGTGGTGATTCCGATGGCGCCCGGTGACGGCGGTGGCACGGACGGATCGGGCTGCAGCGGCATCACCTTGCGGAACGCCGTCCAGGCCGCGGTCGGCCCGGGCCCGAACTCGCGCGTCGCATCCTGCTTCTTGCGCACGTCCAGCCAGCGCGTGCCGGTGACGAGATCGGTCGCCAGCAGGCGGAAGGTGTCATCGACCGCGGTCTGCGCCCGGATGGCCTTGAGGAGCGATTGAGCCTCGAGCTCCTCGACGCCCGAGCTGCCGCCGTAGCCTTCGGGAGGCACGGGCACGATCTGCGCCTGAACGTGCTGCCAGGTCTCGTGATTGCCGAAGCCGCCGAAGAAGAATCCTACCCCCAGGCTCGCGAGGATTTTCTGCGAGCCCTCGCCGGTGAAGAATTCGCTGCCGAATCGCTCCGCTCGTAGCATGATCGCGATATCCATGTTGGCGAGTGCGATCGTGAAAGCCTCGAGATCGTTGGACAAAGGGTACGGATCCCAGTTGGCGTTCGAGAAGATGAAGCCGTGCTTGCCGTTGCTGTTCTTCCCGCCCTTGACGTAATACTTGAGCATCTCCGGGGTGTTGAGGTCCCAGGAATCCTGCGGCGAGATGTCGACGCGGATCGCCGGGTTGTGATCCGAGGAGTTGAGCTGCGTCACGACGTCGTCGCGCAGCATCGCCCACATGGCCCAGGCGGAGGCTTGGCGGATCGAGGAGGCGCGCAGGCTCTCCGGGTCCTGGATGATGCGGCCCTTGTCATCGCCGAACAGGTAGCTTCCCTTGATCATCTCCTTGACCCGGTTGGCGTCCCAGTTGAGCCACTTGAACGGCCGGTCGGTTTGCACCTCGTAGTTCAAGGGCGTGACCGAGCTGTTCATGGCATTCAAATCGATCGCATAGGTCAAGTCCGCCCAGGCGAGCGCCTGCTTCGCGTCCGCCACGACGAACACGGCACGCGCGGTCGCATAGGCGTTGCTCGAGGTGAGCGCATTGTCGTCCGCGGCGAAGGGCTGGAGCGGTGTCAGGCCCGCCGCCTTCAACGCCTCGGCCGCCGACATGCGCGTCCCCCGGTAATAGGCGTCGCCGGCTCCGACCATGGTCGCGCCGATATTGTTGAGCACCGACAGATCGCCTTCGCCGACGGTGCCGCGCGACTGCATCACCGGCGTCACGCGTCTATTCAATAGATCGATGAGCATCTGCGAGAGCTGCGGGCTGGGTGCGTTGAACGTCATGGCATTCGCACGCACCACCATGACGGCGCGCACCAGCGCCTCGTCGCCGATCTCGGGGCCTTCCATCGGGTTGGCGACCCCGCGCCGAAAGTTGGCCAGCATCTTCTTCTCGAGATAGGCCTTGTTCTGCGGCGACAGGGGATCGCCCTCGAACTGCCTGACCTCGCGGCCGGCGCCGGCGCCGCGCGTGAACCAGTAAACCGACACGCCTTCGGCCGGCGCCTCGAGCAGCAGGCCGTAATTGTCGAGCTCGCGCTGCTTCGCCTCTGGGCTCAACTGGACCATGGCGCCGCCGCGAGCGACCTCGATCACCTGCTCGATGGTAAGGTCGTGTCCCGTCAGTGTGATGGTCCTGCCCGACTCGGTCGGATCGATCGGGTGATAGCCGAGGTCG
>Ga0335073_10001912_pt1 | contig 28286 bp, 16 predicted proteins | sample Lox_Sample_22_FD_207093 | JGI IMG/M metagenome (GOLD analysis project Ga0335073, IMG submission 207093) | Soil microbial communities from Loxahatchee National Wildlife Refuge, Florida, United States - Lox_Sample_2.2 | ecosystem: Environmental > Terrestrial > Soil > Wetlands | place: USA...
AAGCTGCTCTTGCCGGGAAGGCTCGTGCAGACCGGGATCGCGAGGTGCTCGGCAAGCTCGGCGAGCTCCCCATACGCCTCCGCCCAGTGCACGCCCTGGCCCGCGTAGATGATCGGCCGTTGGGCCGCGATCAAGAGGTCGGCCACCTTCGCGACATCCTCCGGATCGGGTCCGGAGCGAGTCGTCATGACCGGGGTGTACTCGAGCGGCTCGGGAACCTCGTCCGCGAAGGCATCGTGCGGGATCTCGACCACCACGGGCTGCGGCCGGCCGTTACGCAGCTGCGTGAAGGCGCGCCGGAAGATGTTCGGCACCTCCGCGCCGATCGTCACCGGCTCGACGTGCTTGGCGACCCCCGCCATCTGCACGGTCGAATTGAAATTGTGCGGCACGTACGCGAGCCGCCGCGCGTAGCCCTGCGGCAGCACCAGCACCGGCACCGACTCTCCGTACGCCTGTGCCACCCCGCCGTAGGCGTTCTCGGCGCCCGGTCCGTGCTGCATGCAAAACACGCCCATGCGCCGGCCGCGGGTGAGGCGCGAGACGGCATCGGCCATGTGCAGCCCGGTGCGCTCCTGGCGCACGATGACGGGGCGGATGTCCGCGATCGCGGCCGCCTCGAGCAGGCGGTTGCGCGGGTAGCCGAACAGGACGTGAACGCCTTCGCGACGGAGGATCTCCGCAATGGCGGCATCGGTCTTCAATTTCGCTTGCTCCCGGGCACTGCGGCACCGTCGTTGAACTCCTCTGCGCGCAGCTCCTTGAATGCGGGCACAGTCAGAAACTCCTCGAAGTCCGCCGCCGTGGACAGCCGCTGGAACAACTGCACCGCCTCGGCAAACCGGCCGCGGTCGTACGCCTCCGCGCCGACCTCGCCGCGCACGCGGGCCATCTCCTCGCCGATCAGCCGCTCGAGCAGGGCAGGGGTTGCGCGGGTGCCGTCGGCGAGCGCGATGCCGTAATGCACCCACTGCCACACCTGCGCGCGGCTGATCTCGGCCGTGGCGGCATCCTCCATCAGATTGTAGAGGGGCACCGCGCCCTTGCCGCGCAGCCACGCCTCGATGTACTGGATGCCGACGCGGATGTTGAGGCGCAGTCCGTCCTCGGTGCGCGTTCCGGCGTGCACCTCGAGCAGCTCGTGCTGGCCGACGCTCACATCCTCGCGTAGCCGCGCGAGCTGATTGGCTTGAGGCATCAGCCGGTCGAAGACCTCTTGGGCGACGGGAACCAGGTCCGGATGCGCGACCCAGGTGCCGTCGTGTCCGTCGGTCGCCTCGCGCTCCTTGTCGGCCCGCACCCGCTCGAGCGCCGCGGCATTCGCCTGCGGGTCGCGCCGATTGGGAATCTGCGCGGCCATGCCGCCCATCGCGAAGGCGCCACGGCGATGGCAGGTCTTGATCAGGAGCAGCGAGTACGCGCGCAGGAACGCCTTGCCCATCACGACCTGGGAACGATCGGGCAGCACGTACGCCGGATTCGCGCGCAGCTTCTTGATGAACGAGAACATGTAGTCCCAGCGCCCACAGTTGAGCCCGACGATGTGCTCGCGCAGCTCGTAGAGGATCTCGTCCATCTCGAAGGCGGCCGGAAGGGTCTCGATGAGCACGGTGGCCTTGATCGTGCCGGCGGGGAGCCCGAGCCGCTCCTCGCTGAAGCGAAACACGCTCTCCCACAGCCGCGCTTCCTGGTGACTCTCGAGCTTCGGCAGATAAAAATACGGGCCGGTGCCGCGCGCGAGCTGGGCGCGCACGTTGTGGAAGAAATAGAGCCCGAAATCGAACAGGCTTCCCGAAAGCGGCGCACCGTCGACCGTCACGCCGGGCTCCGGCAGATGCCAGCCCCGCGGGCGCACCAGCAGCACCGCGGGCTTCGGACCGAGCGCATACGGCTTGCCGCTTCCGGGGTCGCGGTACTCGAGCGTCGCGTGCCAGCGGTCGAGGAGATTCACCTGGCCTTCGAGGTTGTTGGCCCAGGTGGGCGAGTTCGCATCCTCGAAGTCCGCCATGAAGACCTTGGCGCCCGAATTGAGCGCATTGATGATCATCTTGCGGTCGACGGGACCGGTGATCTCCACGCGCCGATCGAGCAGATCCGCCGGGATGCTGCCGATACGCCAATCTCCCGCGCGCACCTCGCGCGTCTCGCGCAGGAAGTCGGGCAACTCGCCGGCGTCGTAGCGTGCCTGGCGCGCGCTGCGCGCGTGCAGCAGCTGCGAGCGCCGTGGCTCGAAGCGCCGATGCAGGGCGGCCACGAACTCGAGCGCCGCGGGAGTGAGAATCTCCTCGTGGCGCGGACCGAGCGGGTAGCGCAGCGCCACTCCGGCGGGGATGTGCGGTGGTGTCAAGTTACCGGCTGGAACGGTGGACATGAGCTCCCTCCATTTCCGATCCATCAATAATCCACATGAACTATGCCTTGCAACGTCACAAACGGACAGCTGTATGAAGACACAGCATCTTCAGTGCGCTGGAAAAGATGCCTGCTCGAGTGAATCCGGGGCGGCGGCTCGCTCGAGAATGCGACCCTCATGCCGCTTGATGAACAGCATGGCGATGAGCGTCACGAGGGCGCAGCCGAGCATGAAGTAGGCCGGTCCGGCGGCGGATCCGGTTGCCGCGACCAGCACGGTCGCGATGAGGGGCGCCGTGCCGCTGAATAAGGAAAATGCGAGATTGAAGGAGACGGCGACGCCGGTGAAGCGAATCCGCGTGGGAAAGAGGTCGGCCACGATGCCCGCCATGGGCCCATTGCAGAGCGAGGCGGCGAGGCCCGCGCCGATGAACAGCGGAATGAGCCGCACGGTGTGAGCCGCTGCGGCATCGAAAAAAGGGATGCAGAGGACCGCGAGCAGCAGCGATCCGGTGCCGAGGATCCAGCGTCGGGGGATCCGATCGCTCAGCCACGCGCAGCCGAGGAGCCCGAAGGACAGCACGAGGAGCCCGATGTTCTGCGCCTCGATGCCCTCGAGGTAGCTGTGATGCATCACGCGCTGCATGAACGTCGGCATCGCAAACAGCAGCCCATTGAAGCCCGCGGTCGCGACCATCGCGCCGACCGCGAACACGGTTGCCGCAGGCGCCGTTCGCACGAGCTCCAGAAAGGGGTGCTTCGAGGTCGTGTGGCGCAGGCGCTTGAACTCCTCCGTCTCCGACAGCGACAGCCGCAGCCAGAAGCTCATGAGGCCGAGGAGGCCGCCCAGGATGAAGCCGATGCGCCATCCCCAGTGGGCGACCTGCGCAGGCTCGAGCAGCTTCACCACAGCGAAGCCGACGGCCGAGGCTAATGCGACGCCGGTGTTCACGCAGAAGAAAATGAAGCCCGCGGAGAAGCCCGCCCGCTGAGGCGCGGTCTCGACGACGTAGGTGATCGCCCCGGGAAGCTCCCCGCCGAGCGAGAATCCCTGGATGAGCCTCAGGGCCACGACGGCCGCGGTGGCCGCGCTCCCCCATTGCGCGTAACCGGGGAGCAGTCCGAGCGCAAGCGTGGCCGAGGACATGATCAGGATCGAGAAGATGAAAACCCGGCGCCGTCCGTACTTGTCGCCGAAATGGCTGAAAATGACACCGCCCACGAGCCGCGGCACGTAACCGAGCGCGAATACCGAATACGACAGCATCAGGCCGATGAGGGGACTCTTGGCCGGCGCGAAGAACGCATCGCCGATGTACTGCGCAAAGGTGCTGTAGATGACGAAATCGTAGAATTCGAGCGCCCCGCCCAAGCTCGAGAGCACGATGACGCGCCATTGCGAGCGCGCGATGCCCGTGCCGCTCCCGGCGGTTGGCTGGCCCGTCATCCGTTCGATCCCCTGTGCGCTCGATGCGCGCCGCTGTCGAAGCGAGCGGCGCATGTTAGCGGAAGACGCCGCGCGAGGGAGCCCCGCCGCGACGGGAGCGAGTGTCCCATGACATATGCCGCGCCGCGAGGCGGCACGATCGCCGTGGCGCCGGGAATGCACTTGAGAGTGCAAGCTTGGCCACTCACAACGGCCGCGTTGACCGGGTGGAGCGCATATGCTACCCGTGACCATCGAACCGCCTGAAAAGTGAGCCGTTATCGGCTCAGGCGGGCAAGAGGGGCGATGTCGGGCCGCAGGCACTTCCTGAAGACTCTCGTTGGCGGAGCCGCGGGCGCGGTGGTGCCGTATCTGCTTGCGGGCGAGGCGCGCGCCCGGCCGTCACCGCCTGCGCTTGGCGTCGAGCGCCTGAGCGACAACCTGTTCGTGATCCGCGGCGCCGGCGGCAACGTGGTCGCGCTCACCGCACCCGGTGGCGTGCTCTTGGTCGACAGCGGATCGCAGCCGCGCACGCGCGCGCTACTGCGCACGGTGGCCGCGCTCCCCGGCGCAGGTCCGCTCCACACGGTCTTCAACACCCATTGGCACTGGGATCACACGGGCGGCAACGAGCTCGTGCGCAGGGCGGGCGCGACCGTGATCGCGCACGAGAACACGCGCCTGTGGCTCGGGGAGACGATCTGGGAGGAGTGGCAGAACCGCACCTACCCGCCCCGTCCGCGCGAGGCTTGGCCCACCCAGACGTTCTACACCTCCGGCACGATGACCTTCGGGGGTGAGCCGATCGAGTACGGGTACCTTCCGCAGGCGCACACCGACGGTGACCTGTACGTGTACTTCCGCCGCCAGAACGTGCTCGCCGCCGGCTGCATCGTCTCCGTCGGCCGCTATCCGGTCCTCGACTACTGCACCGGTGGATGGATCGGCGGCATGGCGGATGCGACCGAGAAGCTGGTCGCGATGAGCGATGAGAAGACGCGCATCGTGCCCGGCCTGGGGCCGGTCCAGACGCGCAGCGACGTGGCCGCCGAGCAGGCGATGCTCGCAACACTCAAGGACGATCTCTGGCAGCTCATGCGCAAGGGCTACGGTGCCGACGACATGCTCGCGGCCGGCGCGACGCGCACGTTCGATCCGCAGTGGGGCGATCCGACGCAGTTCGTGCAGAGCGTGTACCGCGGCCTTTACGCCCACGTCCGCGAGATGCGGGGGGTCGTTTAGTGACTCGCCATCCGGTCCTGATCCTCGCCGCCGCGCTTCTCGCCTTTGGCACGGGCAGCTCCGCGGCTCGCGCGGGCGTCTCCAGCGGGGCGGGCTCCTCCGTGCCGAGCCCAGCGGTCGTCCAGCCGCTGCCGGCCGGTGCCGCAACCGATGCCGGCGCCAAGAAGTACTGGGGCATGCTCGGGCACTACTGCGAGAAATGCCACAACGTGACCGACTGGATGGGCGGGGTCGCCTTCGAGACCATGCACCCCGAAGACATCCCGAGCGACGCCAAGGTTTGGGAGGAAGCCGTGCGCAAGCTGGGCGGGCGCATGATGCCGCCGCCCGGACAGAAACAGCCGCCGCAGGCGACCATCGATGCATTCGTCTCGTGGATGGAGGGTCACCTCGATGCGGCGGCGGCGGCGCACCCGGACCCGGGCTACGTCACGCTGCACCGGCTCAATCGCACCGAGTACGCACGCTCGGTGCACGAGCTGCTCGGGGTGGACGTGGATGTCTCGACGCTCCTGCCCAAGGAGACCAAGAGCGACGATTTCGACAACATCGCCGATGTGCTCAAGGTCTCCCCGACTTTCCTCGATCAGTACATCTCGGCGGCGCGCACCGTGGCCGATCTCGCCGTCGGCAATCCACACGCGGGGAAGGCCATCGTCATCTACCGCGCGGGCAAGCAGGACCAGGCCTTCCACATCGAGGGGCTGCCGCTCGGTACGCGCGGCGGCATGGTGGTCGAGCACGACTTTCCCGCTGACGGCGAGTACGACTTCGACATCAACGTCTTCACGGGCGTGGGCTACATCGTCGGTCTCGATCAGCCGCACCGCGTCGTGCTCACCATCGACGATCAAAAAGTCTTCGAGCGCTCGGTGGGCGGCGCGAAGGACCTCAAGGAGGCCGATCAGCAGCCCATCGAGTCGACCAAGGATCTGCGATCGCGCTTTCAGCACATCCGCGTCCACGTTCCCGCAGGCGTGCACACGATCGCGGCGACGTTCGTGGCGCGCACCTACGCGGAATCCGACGAGGACCTCTTCCCCTTCGACGTGCGCGGCGGCGAGGACCGCATCCCGCGCATCGGCGGCCTGCAGATCACGGGGCCCTACAACCCAAGCGGCATCGGGGAGACGGCGAGCCGGCAGAAGATCTTCATCTGCTATCCCTCGACCGCGAGCGAGGAGCTGCCGTGCGCGCGGCGCATCGTGGCGAAGCTTGCGCGCGAGGCCTACCGCCGCCCCGTGACGGACGCCGATCTGGCCGCGCCGCTGCGCTTCTTTGCGGTCGGGCGCGAGGGCAAGACCTTCGATGCGGGCATCGAGAACGCGATCGTCGCGATCCTGTGCAGCCCGAAATTCCTCTTCCGCTCGGAGTTCGACTCGCCGCTCCTCAAGGCGGGCGGCATCTACCGCGTGAGCGATCTCGATCTCGCCTCGCGGCTGTCGTTCTTTCTCTGGAGCGAGGGTCCGGATGACGAGCTCATCACACTCGCCGCGCACAACGAGCTCCACGACCGCGCGGTGCTCGAGCGCGAGGTGCGGCGCATGCTCGCGGACCCGCGCGCCGAGTCGCTCGTCACGAACTTCGCCTTCCAGTGGCTCGAAGTCGACAGCATGGACAAGATCGAGGCGGATCCGTTCGAGTATCCCTCGTTCGACGAGGACCTGCGCTCCGCCTACCGCGAGGAGATGCGACTGTTCCTGGGGAGCGTCCTCCTCAAGGACCTCGACGTGCGCAAGCTCATGACGGCCGATTGGACGTATGTGAACGAGCGCCTCGCGCTCGAGTACGGTATCCCGAACGTCCGCGGCGCGCAGTTCCGGCGCGTGGCACTCAGCGACTCGCGTCGCTGGGGCCTGCTTGGCAAGGGCGCGATCCTGATGGGCACCTCCTACGCCAACCGCACGGCGCCGGTGCTGCGTGGCGCATGGGTGCTCGATGTCGTCACCGGGACGCCGCCGCATGCCCCGCCGCCCGCCGTTCCCGCGCTCAAGGAAAACGTTCCCGGCGCGCGGCAGCTCACGATCCGCGAGCGCATGGTCATGCACCGGCAGCAGCCGTCCTGTAACGCTTGCCACGGCATTATGGATCCGATCGGCCTGTCGCTCGAGAACTTCGATGCCATGGGCGGCTGGCAGATGAAGGATCGCGATGCGGGTCTGCCGATCGATGCGTCTGGCAACATGGCCGACGGCACCAAAGTCGACGGCCCGGACGATCTGCGCCGGGCGCTCATGCGCAATCCCGACCGCTTTCTCGAAACGATCACCGAGAAGCTCATGACGTACGCGCTCGGCCGCCGTCTCGACTACCACGACTACCCGACGGTGCGCGAGATCGTGCACAGCGCCGCGCAGGACGACGACCGCTTCTCCGCGTTCGTCCTCGGCATCGTCGAGAGCCCGCAGTTCGAGGAGAAGCACATTCCCGGCGGCACCGGCCAGGGCGAGCCGGGCCTGATGACCACTCAGGCCACGAATCTGCACTGAGGCTCGTGCGCGAGAGAGTTTAAGGAGCGCCGCGATGTTCATCACGAAGAAGTATCTTTCGCGCCGGACGGTGCTGCGTGGGGTGGGTGCCTCGGTCGGCCTCCCGCTTCTCGATGCGATGATTCCGGCGGGCACCGCGCTTGCCAAGACCGCCGCGGCGCCGAAGATGAAACTCGCGTTCATCTACTTTCCGCACGGGGCGATCATGCTGCCGGGGAACGATCAGTGGACGCCGAACGGCCTCGGCCGCGAGTTCGAGCTCTCCCCGATCTTGAAGCCGCTCGAGGCCTACAAGAAGAATCTGATCGTCATCAGCAACCTCGGTAACAAGCCGGCCGAGAGCGCCGCGGTCCATGCCATCGTTCCGGGCACCTGGCTCTCCTGCGTGCACCCGCGCGAGAGCCAGGATCCGTACGGCGGCGTCACGATCGATCAGATTGCGGCTCAGCACATCGGCCAGGACACCCCGCTCCCCTCGCTCGAGGTGAAGACCGAAGGCTCCGGCGGCGGCGGCTCCTGCGACCGCGCCTACGGCTGCAGCTATTCGGGCACGATCGCGTTCCGCACACCGACGATGCCGCTGCCGATGGAATACAACCCACGCACGCTCTTCCAGCGGCTCTTCGGCCGCGGCGACACGCCCGAGGAGCGCAAGGCGCTGCAGACCCAGTACGACAGCATTCTCGACATGGTCTCGGACGATGCCGCAACGCTGCGCGCCGAGCTCGGGCCGGCGGATCGCACGGTGCTGAGCGATTACATGGAGAGCGTGCGCGAGATCGAGCGGCGCACGCAGAAGATGGAAAAGCAGGACTTCTCGAAGCTCAAGCTCCCGCCGGTGCCGATCGGCATTCCCGATCGCTTTCCGGAGGAGCAGGGCCTGATCTTCGACATGATCGCGCTCTCGTTCCAGGCGAACCTCACCCGCATTGCGACGATGATGATGGCGGCGGAGGTGAGCAACATGACCTATCCGTTCATCGGAGTTCCGGACGCGTTCCACCCCGTCTCGCACCACCAGGGCGATCCGGTGAAGATCGGCAAGCTCGTGAAGATCCAGACGTATCACTCGCGCAAGCTCGCGGAGTTCCTCAAGCGCCTCGCGAGCACGCCCGACGGTGACGGCTCGATCCTGGATCACGCGATCGTCGTCTACGGCAGCAACATGAGCAACAGCAATGCGCACAATCAGTACCCGCTGCCGACCGCGATCCTGGGCGGGGCTTGCGGCAAGCTGAAGGGCGGACAGCACCTCCAGTACGCCGAGCACACCCCGATCGCGAACGTCTGGCTCACGCTCCTCGACCGCGCCGGCGTTCCGGTCGAGAAGGTCGGGGACAGCAACGCCATGCTGACGGAGATCTGATAGAGATGTTCGCGCACAGCCGTCGGTTCCGCTTCGCCGCGCTCGCGCTTGCGGCCTGCGCAGTCGCGCATGCGGACGGGACGGCACACGGCGGCGCAGTGAGTGTCGCGAGCGGACCGATTCCGGTCGTGCGGCTCGATGCGACGCCCGCGCTCGTGCGCGCGGCCGAGAGCGAGCAGATCGCAGAGGCGCTCAAGCTCATCGCGCAGGGCGCTCCGGTGAACGCGCGCGCGCCGGATGGCAGCACCGCGCTCCTGTGGGCGGTCTACTACGATGAGACCGCCCTCATCGACCGGCTCCTCCGGGCGCACGCGGATGTGCGCATCGCGAATGAGTTTGGCGCGAGCCCGATGTCGCAGGCCGCGCTGATCGCCGACACCGCCGTGATCAAGCAGCTGCTTGCGGCGGGCGCCAACGTCGATTCTCCGAATGCCGATGGGCAAACGGCGCTGATGGTGCTTGCGCGCACGAGCAACACCGATGCGGCCCGGCTCCTCATCCGGCACGGCGCGGACGTGAATGCCCGCGAGCGCTGGCGCGGACAGACGGCGCTCATGTGGGCGGCCGCCCGCAGTGAGCCCGCGATGGTGCGGCTGCTGCTGCGCTACCACGCCGATCCGAACGTGCGCTCGGAGTACGACACCGACCAGCGTCAGGTGACGGCCGAGCCGCGCGTGCAGGCGCGCCCGACGGGCGGCTTCACGCCGCTCATCTACGCGGCGCGCCAAGGCTGCCTCGAATGCGCCAAGGCGCTCGTCGAGGGCGGCGCGCGGATCGACATGACCGATCCGGACGGCGAGACACCGCTTCTCATGGCGACTCAGAACTTCCACTTCGATCTCGCCGCATACCTGCTCAAGAAGGGCGCAAACCCGAACCAGTGGGACTGGTGGGGCCGCACGCCGCTGTGGGCCGCGGTGGACTTGAATACGCTCCCGTACGGCGGGCGCGCGGACCACATCTCGCTCGACGGCACGACGAGCCTCGACATGATCCGTCTGCTCCTCGATGCCGGCGCCAACCCGAATGTGCAGCTCAAGCTGTTCCCGCCCTACCGCTCGCTCGGTGCGGACCGCGGCGGGGATGGCATGCTCACGACCGGTGCGACGCCGCTGCTGCGTGCAGCGCGGGCGGGCGACACGGGAGCCATCCGGCTGCTGCTCGCGCACGGGGCGAACGTGACGCTGCCGAACCGCTTCGGCGCCACCCCGCTCATGGCCGCCGCCGGAATCGGCGCCACGGACGTCGATACCCGCGGCAAGTACAAGACTCAGGCCGAGGCCGTGGCCTCGATCGATCTGCTGCTCGGGGCGGGCGCCGATGTGAATGCGCCCGATATCAGAGGCGACACCGCGCTCCTGGGCGCGGCATCCTGGGGCTGGAACGACGTGGTGCGCGATCTCGTCGCGCATCACGCCGATCTCAACTGGAAGGACGCGCGCGGCAAGACCGCTGTCGATGCGGCGCTCGGCCGGGCTATCATTCACGGGCGCGGGACACCCGCCGTGCACGAGGACACCGCGAGCTTGTTGAAGCAGCTGATGGCGCAGAACCTTCCGCTCGGGAGTCGCGCCCCGGCCTTGGCAAACCGTAACCCCTGATCCATGGAGAGTGAATCGCAGACGGCGACCCCGCCGATCGGGGGAGGGAGCAGCGCGGGCGCGAGCGCCTCCGCATTCGCCGCGGCGCGTGCTGCCGATGAACGGCGACTGGTGTGGGATTTACCGCTGCGCGCCTTTCACTGGCTGTTCGCGGCAAGCATCCTCGCCTCGTGGGCAACGGCGGAAGCCGGCTTCAACTGGATGCAGTGGCACATCCGCTTGGGCTACTGGATGATGGGCCTGCTCGTCTTCCGCATTCTGTGGGGATTCGTCGGGCCGCGCCACGCGCGCTTCGCGAGCTTCCTGGCAGGACCGAAGCGGACGTGGCGCTATGTGCGCGGGCTTGCTGGCGTCGAGGAGGCGGTGCACAGCGTCGGTCACAATCCGCTCGGTGGCCTCATGGTCGTCGTGATGCTGCTGCTCGTCGCATTCCAGGTCTCAACGGGCCTGTTCGCTACCGACGAGATCGCGTGGACCGGCCCATACAACTCGGCCGTGAGCAGTGCCACCGCGAAGCTCCTCACGAGCCTCCATCACAAGAACTTCAATCTCATCTGGGCCGCGATCGCGCTGCACGTCGCCGCCATTACCTATTACGCGTTCATCAAGAAGCAGAATCTCGTGCCGGCGATGCTGACCGGTTGGAAGCCGGCCGAGGCGGTACCGCACGGTGAGGCGATCACGAGCTCCGAGCTGTGGAAGGCGGCGATCGTGATCGCCGTGGCGGGCGGTGTCGTCTACGCGGTGCTGGCCGCCGCACCGCACGTGCCGGTGACCGCGGACCCCTACAACTTTTGAGTGGATGCCCAATGCACACGGGGCGCGCTTCGCCTTGACCGGCAGAGCGCGCCCCGCTGCGATCGATCAGGGCTTAAGGCTATTTCTCGCGGAACTCGTCATGGCATGCGCCGCATGCCTTGCCGACCGCTCCCGCGGCGCGCAGGGTCGCACCCTTGTCGCCCGTCTTCGCCGCCGCCTCGAGATTGACGGCAGCCTCGTGCAGGTCCATCGCCTTCTGCTGGAAGTCCGCCATGTTCGTCCAGATGCCCGCACGCGCCTTCGTCTGCACGTTGAACTTGCTCGTGTCGAACTTGAACACGTCCGGGATCATCGATGCGGTGAACTGCACGCGCTGCGCGGCAAGCGCCGCTGCGGCGGCATCGAATGGGGCGCCCCGCAGCATCGCGCCGACGGGTCCGAACGCAAATGCCTGCACGTCGAACAGGCCCCTTCGGACCTTCACGGCGTTCTCGGCGCGCTGTTCCGCAGTCGGCGGCCCGTTCTGTGCAATACCGACGGAGACCACCGCGACCGAGCAGATCACCGCCGCCAACCCGAACTTGCAAACCCGGTTCATCTTCTTGATCCCCCTGTGAGCTTGGGCAAAGTGTTGCAAGTGTAGCAGAGCCGCTGCGCGCTGCGCGCGGTTCAAGGCCGCGGGCGCCCGTCAGACGGCGCGCGCCTGGCCGTTCAGATGCGTGACGACGTGCGGTGGCGTGAGAATCTCGCGGTCCCAGTACGGGGTCTCGGGACCGAACATGCTCGCCAAGTAGTCGACGAAGGCACGCACCTTGACGGGGACCAGCCTGCGGCCCGAATAGACGGCGTAAATCGCGACATCGGATGCACCGCCGTAGGCGGGCATGACACGCTTCAGGATTCCACGCTTGAGCTCCGAGCTCACATCCCACGTGGAGCGAAAGCCGATCCCGAGCCCGCTCACCACGGCCTCGCGCACCACCTCGCTCGAGTTGGTCTGCAGCACGCTCTGAGGCTTGAAGCTGATCGGACCCTCCGGGCCTTCCAGACGCCAGGTGATCTGGGGCCCGGCGGAGAGCAGGCGGTGGTGCTGCAGCTCGGCCAGATCGTGCGGCTCACCGTGCTGGGCCAGGTATTCCGGGGCGGCGCACAGCACGCGACGGTTCGCTGCCAGGCGCCGCGCGACGAGGCTCGAATCCGGGAGCGTCCCGATGCGCACCGCCAGATCGAAGCTCCCGGCGACCAGGTCGACATACTCGTCGTTCAAGTCCACGAGCAGCCGCAGCTCCGGGTACAGGTCGATGAAGGACTTCAGACGCGGCGCGACGTGCAAGCGGCCGAATGCCGTGGGCAGCGATACCTTGAGCAGGCCGCGCGGCCGCTCGGAGTCGACGGCGGCGAAGTTCTCCGCATCCTCGACGGCCGCGAGCACGTTGAGCACGCGCTCGTAGAAGCTCTGGCCGATATCGGTCGGTGTGACGCGGCGAGTGGTCCGCTGGAGGAGGCGCACGCCGAGCCGATCTTCCAGGCGCGTCACGCGCTTGGAGATCATGGCGGGAGAGGAGTGCATCTCGCGGGCGGCGGCAGAGAGGCTCCCTGCCTTGATCACGCGCGCAAAAATCTCGTAGTCGAGCAGATCGGTGGTCTTTTCCCCCGCATCGCGCATCGCCGGATCGTGAACGCGACGGCGACGGTGCGCACGAGCTTTGTTACGGGTGGCATCCGGGGCGCGATGACCCGCACTTCCCGAGGGCCGAAAGGCGGATTGCGACCGCGGAGCGAACAGGGAAGCTCGAAGGTGACTGCGAAACCTCGTGTGGGCGGCGCGGATTGAGCGTCGACAGTTCTCCACCGCCGTGGGTACGGGCACGGGAACGGCTGAGTGATGTTGCACGAATGTCGCACCCTGGATGGGCCGCAAATGCCGGCGGACCCGGGTTGGACGACGCCGGACGCGAGCGCCCGGCGCGCCATGGCGGGCCCGCGCGCCCGCATGTGCCGGAGCCGTGCAGAGGGCATCCCGCGTCATCACGTGAGCGGTTCGTGGCGCCGAGGACGTCGCATACGCCTTGACAGACGCAATAAACGGACACAACATGTCGCAAAGCAGAATGACAGACCGAGCTCGATAACACCGGAGAGTGTTGCGGGATCGGGACAGGGGGGAAACCGAGATGCTGGCGCCACGGGCCTGTGCGCGTACTCGCGCTGCGAAGTCAAGAATCGCGGCGCGCACCTGCATCCCATCCCACCTGATTGCTTATCGGAACCGGGGTCCCGCGGCCGGCCAAAGCCCACCCGATTCCGACAGAGCGCCAGCACGCGCTCGACGGCCATTGGGGTGTTCTTTGTCGATTTGAGTCTTGTTCGCCAGGGGGAAAAATGTCTAAACAGTCCAGATTGATACAGTACGCTGTCCGCGCTGCTCTTGCGCTCGCCGCAGTCTCGATGACCGCTCTTGCGCCGCAAGCGGTGGCAGGCGACGCCGGCTCATCGGCCGACCAATCGAACGCCGCCGGCCCCGCGGCAAGCGGGCCACCCGCAGCGACGGGTTCGCCGAGCGCAACAGCGGGGGCCACGACCCTCGAAGAGGTGACCGTCACGGGCACCCGCATCCGGCGCAAGGACCTGCAGTCAATCAGCCCCCTCGTCACGATTGACTCCGCGCAGCTCGAATCCAAGGCCGGACTCAATCTCGAGTCCTACCTGAATCAGCTGCCGCAGTACAACCCGGCGGAAACGCCGACGACCGAGAACGAGGACGTGCAGCCCTCCGCCGTCAACACGGTGGGTATCTCCACCATCTCCCTGCGTGGCTTGGGACCGAACCGCAGCCTCGTGCTCATCGACGGCCACCGCACGACTCCGGTCAACGCGCTGATGGTGACCGACATCAACACCATTCCGGAAGCGATGATCGATCACGTGGAGATCATCTCCGGCGGTGCATCGGCGGTGTACGGTGCCGATGCCATGGGGGGTGTCACGAACTTCATCCTCAAGCACAACTTCGAGGGTGCGCAGGTCGATGTCCAGGACGGCATCACCCAGGCCGGTGACGGCAACGAGCTTGACGTCTCGGGCATCATGGGGACCAAGATCGGCGACGGTAAGGGCAACCTGATGATGGGGCTCGAGTACTACGACCGCGACGCCGCGTACCAGAAGAACCGCGACTTCTTCAGCAATGCCTGGTCCGACCCCAACTCGACGCTGGGCAATGCGCTGTTCACCCAAGGCTACAACGCTTACGACACCGGCATCGCGGCCGCACCGAGCACGGCGGCCCTCGCTGCGCTTTTCCCCAACCGCACCGTCGGCCCGGGCGGCTCGGGGGTGTTCGGGTTTGGGAGCGGAGGGGCGATCCAAAATCTTTTCTTCAATAACGACGGCTCGCTCTATACGCAGGGCGGCGCCCTCGGCACCAGCAACTTCAACGGTGCCACCTCGGGCAATGGCTACGGCCTGGTGAATGCCTACGACAGCACCATGCAGAACTCGCCTTCCACCCCGCCGGACGAAGTGACGAACCTGAAGTGGAACAACCCGCTCGCGACGGTGAGCTATCCCCAGACGCGCTACTCGTTCTTCGCGAACGGCACCTACGACATCACGGACGATATCCAGTTCTACACCAACGCACGCTATGCCGAGAGCCTGACCTCGACCATTCTCGACACCCCGACCACGGCCATTTTCGGTTGGGAGGCCGAGGTACCCTACAACGCGACGACGGATAGCCCGATCAATCCGGCGCTGATCACCTCGGCAACGTCGCAGGCCACCCTCAGCACCATTGCTGCGGCGTTCGCGGCGAACCCCAATTGCGCGAGCGTCTCCTGCAACCCGTATTACAACCCGACTTACAAGGGCCCGAACACCGCTGGCGCACAGCACCCGGTGCCTTGGCAGCTCGCTATGGCGCTCGACTCCCGTGGCGCTGCGCCCGGCGGCGTGCCGGGTCTCTCGTTCCTGGGCCCCCTCTTCGGTGGGCCGATCACTTGCCAGCCGCAGATCTCGGCGAGCGAGTGCTCGAGCGCGCCCAGCAGCTGGATGCTGTGGTATCTCCCGAACGCAGCGAGCGCTGAGCAACGCTCGACGGTGGACCAATCCGATGTGTGGCAGATCGAGACGGGCTTTCGCTTCCCGGTCGTCGCCGACTGGACCGGCGATCTGTACTACTCCCGCGGTCAATCGATGGATTACGAGCTCGGCTACGGCAGCGACTCACTGCAGCGCTTCCGGGCCGTGATCGACTCCCCCGACTACGGCGCCGGCCAGTCCTTCCAGGGCAACCAGAACGGCGCCGATGCAGGCTTCGGCACCTCGGTGCCCTCCACGTGCACGAGCGGTTACTACAACTCGATCTTCGCGGGCAACCAGGGCTCCGTCTCGGCCGATTGCCAGAACGCGGTCGGTTCGACGCTGCAGACGAACACCGCGATTCAGCAGGACATCGTGGAGGCGAACTTCCAGGGTTCGCTGTTCAAGCTTCCGGCGGGTGAGGTGAGCGGCGCGTTCGGCTACCAGTACCGCCGTGACGCAGCGCAGTTCATTCCCGACAACCTGCAGGCGACCAACTCGTTCCTCGACCAGACGCTCGGTCTGTACCCGCTGGGGACGGTGAACGAAGAAATCGGCGCCAAGGACACCTACGCGGAGCTGTTCGTGCCGGTGCTGTCCGACCTTAAGTTCCTGCAGAAGCTCGATCTGGACATCGGCGGCCGCTACTCCGACTACGATTACACGGCAAACACGACGACGTTCAAGGTGGACATGGACGCCGCGATCACCAAGTCGTTCCGCCTGCGCGGCGGCTTCAACCGGGCCACGCGTGCTCCGAATCTGGGCGAGCTGTACCTGGGCGAGCAGGAATATTTCGGCGGCGGAGCCCAATATGGCGATCCCTGCTCGGTGCGCTCCCCGGCGCCGTTCGGCGCCGGCGGTGCAGCTGCCGATACGAGCCCGAGCTCGGGCTCCGGTCCGACTTCCATCGCCCCCGGGCAGACAGCGGCAGGGGCGCAGAGCACCTACCTCATCTGTCAGGCACAGATGATTGCAGCAGGAGGAGCGGCCGCGGAGAGCTACTACTACAACACCACCAACCAGTCCACGACTGCCGCTTCCGCGGTGTTTGCCTGGCTCAACGAGGAGGGCAATCCGAACCTCAAATCCGAGCAGGCGAACACCTGGACCGCAGGCTTCGTCTTCAGCAATCTCGGTGACAATCCCTGGATTTCGGGCCTCAATGGTTCGGTCGACTGGTGGCAGATCGACGTGGCTCACGCGATCGAGCTCGACTCGCCCGACTACGCGAATTATCTGTGCTACGGAGCGGTGCAGGTGAGCACTGCCGCCGCGGCCGCGGCTCAGGCCGCATCGCCGGCCTGCCAGAACGTGGCTCGCAACCCCTCTACTGGGGGCGAGGAGACCTCACTGCTCGAGTTCGGCAACGCGGCCACGATTGGCGAAGCCGGCATCGACTTCGCGCTCAACTGGTTTGCGCAGCTCGCGGACCTGGGATTGAAGGGCGTGCCGGGCGGCATTTCCTTCAGCTCTCAGGATTCGATCCTGCAGTACTTCAAGACGAAGCAGTCGGCCGAGGCGTTCGACGTGGACGTGAACTGGAAGGACTCGCTGGGGCCAACGCTCTATGGCACCAATGGGGGCGCCTACGGCTTTCGCCTCTACACGACGGTCGGCTACGTGATGCCGTCCTGGCAAGTGAACCTGCACTGGGAGTTCCTACCGTCGGTCAACAGTGCCAACCACGCCTTCCAGCAGGCGATCATCGCGAACGACGCCAAATCGGGGAACCTCCCGCTCGGCTATATCCCGAACACGGATGTCGCCGCTCCGGCATACAGCCTGTTCAGCCTCTCGGCCAGTTGGACGGTCAACAAGTGGCTCCAGGTCCGCGGCGGCGTCAACAATCTGCTCAACGTGGACCCTGCGATCACGGGGGCGACCGGGGGCTTCCCGGTCGGCACGAACCTCAATGCGGTTTGCGGCGCTCGGGTCGACTGCGAGAACCCGGCCGCTTACAGCCTGCCGAACGATGGAGCTGGCGTGACGAACGCCGGTTTCTACGACGTGTACGGCCGCACCTTCTTCCTCGGCTTCAAAGCCACTTTCTAACGAGGAGGGAGCGCACAACCGGGCGGCGAGCGTCGAGCTCGCCGCCCTTTCTTTACGCTTTTCCGCTGCGGAGCCGTTTCTCCCGACGCCCGCGAGCCATACAGGCTCTTCTCGGCGGCTACCACCAGAAGTAGATCTGCAGCGGGTCCTTGCGCCGCGGCGGAATGTTCGCGAGGACAGCGCGGTGATCGGCAAAATTGGCGGCGCTGCGCTCGAGGAGGTCGTCGATCTCGGCCATGTTGTAGCGCGCTTCGGTTGCATTCGGCGGATGGAGATTCTGCGCGTCCGGGAAGATTCCCATGCCCGCCATGATCGCGTACCACGAGACCACCGGGTACGCCTTGCCGATCTCCTGCTGGCGCACACCGGCAGCGAAGTTCCGCCCTCTCGTCCAGGTGAAGTAGAGCTGCTTCAGCGCGTCCGAGATCCGCTCGTTGGCGGCGTTCTCGCGCCAATATTCGGTGTCGCTGCGGGTGTTGGTTTTGTAATGCGTGACCACGTAGTCGCGTATGCCTTCGAAGAGCTCGTTGATCTGTCGATTGAATCGATCGTGCGCCTCGACTCCGAGATCACCCTTGTCCAGGACCTCGGCAAAGAGCGTTGCCGTGCGCTGGATGAACATGAGTGCCGTCGCTTCCAGCGGCTCGATGAAGCCCTGTGACAGGCCGTTGGCGAGGCAATTCTTGTTCCAGTGGTGGGTGACGCGGCCGACTCTCATCTTGAGGTGTCGCGCGGGCGTGTCGGAGCCAAGAAGCCCGAGGTGCTCGCGTAGCTCGCGCTCGGCGTCGTCGGCCGAGCAGAACCGGCTGCTGTATACATAGCCGTTGCCATAGCGGTTCGTGAGTGGAATCTTCCAGGCCCAGCCGTTGCGCAGCGCAGTGGACACGGTCTCGCTCGGGATCGCTCCGTCGATCGGTGTAGGCAGGGCAACGGCCGCATCGTTAAACAGGGTGTCGGCAAAGCTGACATAGGGCGTCTTGAGCGCTTGCTCAATCAGCAGGCCCGCAAAACCGCTGCAGTCGATATACACGTCCGCGCGGATCGTCTCGCCCTCGCGCGTGGCGATCGCGGCGATCGCGCCTTTCTCATCGAGCGTGGCATGGGTCACGTGACACGGGTGGTAGCGCACGCCACGCTCCAACGCCTTTCTGTGCAAGAACTGGCCGAGGAGCGTCGCATCGAAGTGGTATCCGTGCCAGACGTCGAACGGGAAGCTGTCGGCTGGTTTCGGGGCGAGTCGCCGTTCCGCGATTCGCGAGGCGAGGAAGAATCGGTCGGGGTGCGCATGCACTTGCGCTCCTCTCACGCGTGCATCGGCGTTGTGGACGAACTGAGTCATCGTCAAGTTGTCCAGCATCGAGACGAACGGGTGGAAGTAGTGCCCAAACCCCGGCTTTGTGGACCAGCCATGGAAGCTGATGCCGCACTTGTAGGTCGCGTGACACTCGGGCATCCATTCCGCTTCCTCGATCCCGAGATTCTTGAAGAACCCCCGCAGCCACGGCGTCGAGCCCTCGCCGACACCGATCGTAGGGACCGTCGGGGACTCGAGTACCGTGATTTCCACACCGCGCGGAATCAAGACTCGCGCAAGAATCAGCGCAGTCATCCAACCGCCCGTGCCGCCGCCTACGATCACGATGCTGCGCACTGCCGCGGGATTGACCGAGCGCGGAGACGGCGCTTCCGAATCCGCGCTCGAGGAATAGTTGATAGTGAGCGAGGCGGTCATGAATAGCGCCTACTTTACACCCACGAGGTGGGAATTAGTGCCCGCGCAGCAGCCTCTGCGCTACTGGACCCGGTTCACGAGCACGCGGTTCTTCGCCCCGAGCGCATCGGCCGACATGTGATAGGAGCCGAGAAACCCGCGCTCGATGCTCACGCGGTATCCCACGCGAAAGAGCCGCATGATCTCGGCCCCGCTCTGCAGCCAGACTTGGCCGTTCGCGAGTGAGATGACGTAGAGATTCGGCCGCACCTCGCTCAGCGCCGTGATGGTCGAGTGCAGCACCTCTTCCCTGGGAGGCGCAGCGGGTCGCGCGGCGAGGGGCAGCTGCTCGGCGCCGAATTGCGCCGTGAGCGACTGGGACGGCGCCGCAGACGGCGCCGAAGAAGCGCTGCGCGGGGACTGCGCCGTCCGGGCCGCAGTGACGGGAGCGGGCGCGGCGGCCGGCGCGGACACGCTGCCGGGTGCCGTGGCTGCCGTCGCTGCGGCGGGTGCCGCAGTCGCTGGGTTTGCAGCCTGCGGCCGATTCATCGCCGCGATCCGCGTGTCGTAGCAGCGGACGCGCTCGTCCGGGTCGGTAAGCTTTCCGCAGGCGAGGAGATCGGCGGGCAGCTGCGGCGGGCTCGCAGTTCGGCACGCGGCGACGACACAGGAAGCCAGAGCGACCATGGGGAGTGCGTACTTCATGACTCTCCGCTCACGATGGAGCCAACCGCTGCGACGATGCGCGACAGTGTAGCGCGGAGGGGCCGGCTGGCACCCACGAAAAGGAAAAGGCCGCACCCCCTTGAGGGGTGCGGCCCAGGAGCGGAATCGGCTCGTTCCGTGAGCCGCGGCGCAGCGCTAGAAGTTGAGCCGGAATCCCACGCGGTAGGCGAGCCCGAGGACGTCGAAGAAGATCGGGTTCGTGCCACCGTAGGAGTTGGCCGGACCGAACTCGCTCTCGCCGCCGGTGAAGGGCGGAGTCTTGTTGAACAGGTTGTTCACCTGCACGAACAGTTGCAGCCCCTTGGCGGGTCCCGTGTCCGAGAACGTGTACGTGCCGTTCAAGCCGAAGAGGAAGTAGCTCGGCACATAGTTGTAGGGCATCGGGTGGAAACCGTATGGCTGCAGGGCCGCGGGAAGCGTCCCGTTCAGGACCGCCTGATAGAACGCGCCCTGCGCCGGCGTCACACCGAGGTAGTCCATGATGCCGTGGCTCACGAACGTCATGTTGGGCGTGATGCTGACCGGACCCTGCGCCCAGGTGACGAGAAGGCTGCCGCGCCACCTGGCATCGGGCGTGTAATCGTTCAGGAATCCATTGCCCGTGCCCGTCTGCCCGAGGATGCTCAGGATGGGGCCGCCCGGATAGGACTGAAAGTCCTGCTCGCCCATCCACGTGGTGAGGAGGCGGGTGTTGAGGGTTCCGAAGGCGCCCAGGTCGGCGAGATAGTTGAGCGAGAAGTCGATGCCCTTCACCTCGTAGAACGCACCGTTGTAGGAAGTGGGCGCAATCTCGGCGAGGTTGTAGCAGCCCGCCGCGAAGGCCGCCTGACCCTCGAGCCCTCCTCCGCAAGTCGCACCGGCCGCCGTCACCGGGTTGTCGTTGAAGGTGACCGCCGAGCAGGCTGCCGCGCTCTCCTTGCACTGCTCCTCGAGCAGCGTCGGATTCGCCTGCTCGATGGCATTGTTGATCCGGATGTGGAACCAATCCGCGGAGAACTGGAACCCGGGCAGCACTTCCTTCGGGGTGAGGACGATACCGAGCGTCGTGGTATCCGAGCTCTCCGGCTTCAGATCCGGATTACCGAGGAGGTTCCACGTGCACGGATCGACCGTGGTGCCAAAGGGTCCGCACTGACCGAAGAGTCCGCCGGCGCCGATGACCTGGTTGTAGTAGAGCTCGCGGAAGTTCGGTGCGCGCTCATCGCGGGATTGGCTCGCGCGGAAGCGGAACCAGTCGACCGGCTCGTAGATGCCGGAGGCCTTCCACGTGGGAAAGGTGTGGCTGAACGTGGTTCCCGGGGGCGCATTGAACAGCGGGCAACCGTCCACACCGGGCGTGCTGCACACGTCGATTCCGTAGAGCGCCGAGTTCTGGTACTGCGACTCGCGCGCCGCGAGGTCGAACTCGAGCAGGTGAGCGAAGGGCTCGTCCTTGAGGAGCGGAATGTCGGTCTCGAGGTACCCTTCGTTCACGCTCATCAGGCCGCCAAAGGAGGAGCCGTACTGGGTCTCGTAGTCGTCCGCGAGATAGGCCGGCTGCCCGGGCTGGTCGATGTTGTCGCCGCGCTCTTGCCGCCACTCGTAGCCCACGGCCAACTTCCACGGGCCGGCGCCGATGCCGCTGAAGTAGTTACCCGAGGCATTGAGGTTGGCATCCGTCTGCTCGTAGCGCAGATTTTCCTCCAGGTTGCCGAAGGAGTAATCCAGTGCGGATTGCGACAGCGGCTGGTTGCCGAACGGATCGATCGGGACGCAGCCCTGCGCGAGGAGCGGGTTGGCGTCGGCGTATGGACTGAACGGACCACCGCTGGCCGCAACGGCGGCCGCAAAGCCGTCCGCCGTCACCCGGCACTCCGGCCCGCTCGGCGTCATCACCGAGTCGAGCGCCATGTCGATGCGGTAGAGACTGAGGTTGTCCTGCACCAGCTGGTCGTGATGGGTGAGCCCGTATTCGAAGTTCGCATCCCACGTCCAGGAGGAGTCCCACATCTTGCCGTCGAGCCCGAAGGTGAAGCGCGTCACGTTGGTCGTGAACCGCGTCAGTGCCGGAACCTGCTCGCTCCAGTTCTTGTCCAGGAACGAGTCGCCTCCGTTGATCGCCGTCGCGAGCGAGGGCGAAGCGTCGTTGACGCACGCGAGGCCGCCCGCCGCCGTGTCCGGACAGGCGTAGGCGTTCACCGGGGAGATGCCTTCGGCAAGCGTCGAGCCCGCGCCGTCGTAGTCGGTGGTCACCGACCGTGCGAGCAGGAAGCTCGTTTTGAAGTTGAGGTAGTCGTTGATCTCGCCGTTCAGCAGGAACATGCCGACGCCGCGGTTCACCGGCGCCTGCAGGTTCGCGTACTGGTAGGCCGGGACACCGTCGCCACCCTGCACATCATCGGCGAACGAGACTTGCGGGGATCCGAGATTGTACGGCATCGTCGCGGTGCCGTCCGGCGTGACGGTGACCGGCGGCGGACCGCCATGGTAGCCGCCGAAGGAGTTGAAGCCGAAGAGAACGCTGTTGTAATTGGTGAGGTTGGCGCGCACGTTCGAGCCGTAGCCCAAAACATCTGCGGCACCGCTCGACGGTGCCGTGCTTCCTGGGGGAATCACGTACTCACCGTTGTTGACCGCGCACCAGTTGCGGGCGTTCTCGCACCCGAGCTCATCCTGATTCTCGTATTCACCGCCGATCACGAAGTGCAGGCGGTTGTCGAACAGTCCGTGGCCGTAGGCGGCGCCGATGTTGCGGTCGCGCGCATCGCTGTGGCTCGTCTGAAAGAGACTGCCGTCGATCTTGCCGCCCTCGAGCTTGCTGTCGAGGATCACGTTCTCGACGCCCGCGATCGCGCCAGACCCGTAGGCCGCCGAGGCACCCCCTGTGACCGTGTCGATGCGCTCAACGAGGATCTGCGGGAGCAGGTTGAAGTCGTAGCTGTCGCCCTGGTCGCTGTTGACGATGCGCTGACCGTCGATCAGCGTGAGCGTGCGACTGCCGAAGTAGGGGTTGAGCCCGCGCAGGTCGGGGATGTACTCACCGGTGAAGAAGTTGGCATTGCCGGTGTTGGCTGGAGTGAACGTCGAGACGTTCGCCGGCGCGATCATGGCTGCCGCACCGACGTTCACGATGCCGAGACTCTCCATGGTCGCCGTGTCGATCACGGTGGTCGGCGTGGGCGTGTTGAAATCGGTCGTGCGCTTGATGCGCGAGCCGGTAACGGTCACCTCCTCGAGCGGCGCCGCTTGTCCGTTCGCTGAGCCCGCCGAGCTGGTTGAGCTGCTGCTTGCCGGCGGAGCCTGCTGAGCGAGTGCGACGCCGCTGAAGCCCAGCACCGTCAACGCCGCGGCGCAAGTCAGGCGCAAGCGGTAACGAGGTGTCGCGGAATCGGGCGGAAGAGATCGTCGGGCTGCCGCGGCGAGTGCCGAGGCGACCGCATCACGAACGGTGGTCATGGATTCCCCCCCTCGAGGGTCGAGACGTGAGTTTGAGAGCTGGTCCCGTTGTGCCGCGTGATCCCTGATCGTGGCCGCGTTGGCACGCGCGCAACTCTAGTGAAACGTGTGCATCTTCGCAACAGTATTGCGTGCACCACAACAGCACGCGTTTCGTACGGTCGTTGTCTGTGGACCACAAAATGCGCCCTGTGGTGCGGAAACGGATAATGTATGGAAACAAATAGTTACGCTCATGACGCAATTGGCCGTAAAGCTCGAGCTCATGGATGCGATTTGATTGACTCTAGCTCAGCTATTAACTGGAGCTCGACTGTAGCCGGACAACCACACAATGGAACGCAACGCACAAGACCGCAAACTTCATGTGCGGACGTGGAAAGAGCGCCGACCGCTCTCGGTCACCCGACTTTTAGGGGCGGCTGAAGCTACCGATCGAGGAGTGGGGCGTGCGCGAAGCGCTCGCGAAGCAGCGGCACGACGTGCTCGGCAAACAGTCCGAGGAAGCGCGCCTGATCGGGTCCCGGTGCGTGGAACACCAGATGATCGAAGCCGAGCGCGACGTACGGAGCGATGCGCTCGAGGATCTCCTCGGGATCGCTCGAGACGATCCAGCGCGAGGCGGCGCGCTCGAGCGGCAGCCGATCCGCGAGCCGCTCGAGCTCGAGCGCATCCTGCGCGTTGACCTTCTCTTCCGGCGATAGCGCGAGCGCGCTCCAGTAGCGGGTATCCTCGAGCGCGCGCTGCGCGTCGGTGTCGAACGACACCTTCATCTCGATCATGCGCGCGATCGAGCGCGCGGCGCGCTGCGCGTGGGCGAGCCCCGCGGCGACGGCGGGGAGGAGTGTGTCGCGATAGAGCGCCGGATCCTTGCCGCTCGTGCAGATGAAGCCAGCGGCGCGCTCGCCCGCGAATCGCGCGACCACCGGGCCCGCGGCTGCGATGTAGATGGGCACCGGTTCGAGCGGGCGATCGTAAATCGTCGCCCGGTCGGTGCGGTAGTACTCACCCGGGAAGGTGACACGCTCCTCGCGCCACAGCCGCTCGATGAGATCGATCGCCTCGCGCAGGCGCCGCGTGCGCTCGCGCGGCTCGGGCCAGCGAAGACCCGTCGCCGGCGTCTCGTTGAGCGCCTCGCCGCTGCCGAGGCCGAGCACGATTCGCCGCGGAAAGAGCGCGCCGAGCGTGGCGAAGGCCTGCGCGACGACGGCCGGGTGGTAGCGGAACGTGGGCGTGAGCACACTCGTGCCGAGTGTGATTCGCGAGGTGGAGGCGCCGGCGGCGCCGAGCCAAGCGAGGGAGAACGGTGCGTGCCCGCCGTGATGGCGCCAGGGTTGAAAATGATCGCTCACGAACACCGAGTCGTAACCCAGCTCCTCGGCGAGGCGCGCAAGATCGAGGAGCTCCCGCGGTCCGAATTGCTCGGCAGATGCCTTGTAGCCGATCGTGAGCATCGCGGCTCCGTGGAAAAGCTTACGGCGCCCAGACCGACGGTCCGGGCGCCGTGAGGATGGTAGCGCGGATGTGCACCGCGCGGGAGCGGTCAGTCGCTCGGCATCGTTCCCGTGTAGTAGAAGACCACGTACGCGCGCAGCGTCCCATCCGGCTGCGGTACCCCGTACACCTTCGTGGGCACGCCGACCGCGAGATTCGTGGTAAAGGTGCTGAGGCCGCCCGCGGTTGTGATATCGATCGGACTCACGGTGAGCACGCCGTTCGAGCGGTCGATTTGATAGACGAGCGTGGCGGAGCCGCTGCTCGCGCTCACATCGACGGTGTAGGCGGTGCCGCCCGAGTCCGTGGCGATCGTGAACTGATCGTTGGCCGACAGGCCCGCCGTCACCGAGGAGAGGGGCACCGGCGAGGGCAAGAGGCCGACCCACGGCGCAAACCAGCCGCTCGTCGTCGCCTGATCGCCCCAGTTGGCGCCGGTGAAACCGTATGCCTGCAGCGGACCGGTGGTCGCTGCGACGAAATCAGTCACGGCGCCTGATCCCAAGGTGAGCTCGGTCGGGTACGCGAAGGGCCAGTATTTGAAACCGGTGATCGCGTTGCCGCTGCCGTCGGTGCCGTTCGCCGTCTGCGCCGAGATGTAGGGCAGGTTCTGCTGATAATCGTCCGAGGCCCGCACGAAATCGTGCGTGTAGGTGAATCCGCTCGTGTCGGCCGCGGAGATCGCTCCGGAGAACTCGGCGGTCTCGATGTCCACATCCTGAGCGACGAGCGGGTTCGCAAGCGGATCGACCACGGCAACGTGAACCTTGAAGCCACGCACGAGATTGGCGAGGAAGCCGGGACCCGTGCCGATCGCCGTGGTGCCGCCGTGGAACGTGAAGTCGGTGGCGGAGTTCACGTCCACGACGACCGGCAGCCCGGCCTCGTCGGTGACCGTGATGCTGCTCGCATCGACGTCGCGCACATGGCCCTCGGGGCTCACCCACACGTTGTTGAAGCTGCTGCTCGCCCACACGCGCGTTGCGACGAGCGTGCCGTCTTCCTGGTAGCGCGCCTGGATGCGCAGATACGCCCCGTTCGCAAGCCCGGTGAGACTCGCGAAACTCGTCACCTTGGTCGGTCCGCTCTGGTCATCGACATCGTAGAAGAGCGTACCGTTGGTGGAATCTACGTCGATGGTGAGCGCCTGGGAGCTCTGCACCGCGGTCTCGGGCGATACGAGCGGCAAGGTCGGATAATCCTTCTCCACCGTGACCGAGCTGCCGTCGCTTGCGATGCCGGTGACCGTGCCGTAGAGCTGCCGCAGCACGAGCTTGGTGAGGTCGTGCACCGGGTGGTGACGCACGGGCCCGTCGAAGTTCACGGCCCACAGGAGCGTCCCGCCCGGGGGCTGGTGCGCGACGATGAAGGCCGGGTGCGACAGGTCGAATTCCAGATCGAGCGCGTTGCTCGAGCTCGTGGTGACGACGAGCGGAGAGTCGAGGGTGAGGGTGATGGGCACCGTGAGCGTGCCGCTCGCGCCCTGCGTGTGTTGAATCTGAATGGCGGAGGAGGCGAGGGTGGTGCTCGCCGCGCCGGCGAAGCCAGAGTCCGGATCCGAGGAGGTCGTGAGAATCACATCGCCCGGATTGCCGCCGACCGTGATCACCACGCCCGTGTAGGTGCCGACCGGGACGGCGACGTTGCCGAGGATCTCGCTCAGCTGATCGAGCTCAACCAGATTGACATAAGGTGCCGAGGCCTCATCGACCGAGTAGACCGTCACGTTGGCCCCGCCGGCCTGCGGCACGAGCGCGATGCTCAGAACTCTGACGCCGATGGTGGCCCAGTCATCCGTCGGCGCATCGCTCAACATGAGCGGGACGTAGCCGCTCTGCGCCGTCGATCCGCCGGAGCCAGAGTCCATGTTTGATCCGCTCGACCCGGTGCCGCCGCATGCGGCGAGACTCGCGAGCAGCGCGCCGCATGCAAGCGGCCGAAGCCATTTGAAGCTCATGACAACCACCTCGGGATGTGACGTGACGCGATTGAATACGAGACCCAGCGCGTGAGCGCTGCGAGCGGCCGACGCTCGCGTGCCCATCGCAGTTTCCTGGCGCTAGGAGCGCTCGAGGCCGTCTTTGGTTGACAGCCGCGGCTTGCGCACGTGACGTATGCGTTTGGCGACAGAATGCAGCCGCATGGACCGCGCCGGCCGGCGGGGCGCGCCACGACAGGCCGCGTGCGAAGCGCTAGATTGAGCGCGCCCTCGCAGCGTTGCTGAGCCTCGGAGTGCCTGATCCCGTGATGCCATCCTTGAGTTTCACCGCCCTTCCGGGCTTGCCCGAGATCGAGCCCGGCGCCGATCTCGCTCAGGAGATCCTCGCTGCGCTCGGGCGCTGCGGCCTCGTCCTCTTCGCGCGCGATGTGGTGATCGTCGCGCAGAAGATCATCTCCAAGGCCGAAGGTCGCACGGTGGAGCTCGGCTCCGTGGTGCCATCGCACGAGGCCCTGCGGCTCGCGGCGGTCACGGGCAAGGATCCGCGGCTCATCGAGGTGATTCTCGGGGAGTCGGAGGAGGTGGTCCGCGCGGCGAGCCACGTGCTCATCGTGCGGCATCGCTTGGGCTTCGTCATGGCAAACGCCGGAGTCGATCGCTCCAACGTGCCGCACTCCGCCGCGGACGGCGCGCGCTCTGAGCGGCTGCTGCTGCTGCCGCGCGATCCGGACGCTTCCGCCGCGCGGTTGCAGCGCGCGCTTGCGGACCGCTCGGGAGTGGCGCTCGGCGTGATCGTGAGCGACAGCTTCGGTCGCCCGTGGCGCCGCGGCGTACTCAACGTCGCACTCGGCAGCGCAGGGATTCCCGCGCTCATCGATCGGCGCGGCGAGCGCGACCGCGAGGGGCGTGTCCTCGAGGTGACCGAAGTCGCCTACGCCGATGCGCTCGCGGCCGGCGCCGCGCTCGTGATGGGTGAGGCGGCCGAGGGTACCCCGGTGGTGATCGCGCGGGGGCATCACTCGAGCGCGCCCGAGCGCTCGGCGCGTGCGCTGCTGCGGCCGAAGGAGGAAGATCTCTTCCGCTAGCATCCGGAGCAGGCGTTGTCCGTGCATATCGTGATTCCGCTCAAGGATCCCGCGAGCGGCAAGAGCCGGCTCGCGCGCTCGCTCGCCGAGCCGCAGCGAGTGCGGCTCATCCTCACCATGCTGGAGCACGTCTCATCCGTCGCACGGCGGAGCCGTGGAGTCGAGGAGGTGGGCATCCTCACCCCGAGCGCTGCGCACATGCCTGCAGGGTGCACGCACCTCCTCGATCGGGGCGGGGATCTCAATACCGCCCTCGGCGCAGCCGCGCGTGAGCTTCGGGCGCGGGGCGCACGCTGCATGCTGGTGCTCGCCGCCGATCTACCCTTCGTAACGAGCGCGGAGATCGAGACGGTCATCGATTGCGCTCCCCGCGAGATGCTGGTCGCGGCACCCGACTGGCGCAAAGTCGGCACCAACGCGCTGCGGCTGCCGCTCGCACGGATGCTCGCGACGCACTTCGGGGGCGCGAGTCTCGCGGCACACGCCGCGGCCGCGCGCGCGGCGCACGTCGCCTTCGAGGTGA
>Ga0335073_10001913_pt1 | contig 28284 bp, 25 predicted proteins | sample Lox_Sample_22_FD_207093 | JGI IMG/M metagenome (GOLD analysis project Ga0335073, IMG submission 207093) | Soil microbial communities from Loxahatchee National Wildlife Refuge, Florida, United States - Lox_Sample_2.2 | ecosystem: Environmental > Terrestrial > Soil > Wetlands | place: USA...
CGCAGGCGGCGATTCGGGTGGCGCGCGCCGGCTATTATCCGACCCTCAGCGGCGGCACCTCGGTGCTGGGCGAAGGAACGTCGGGCAAGGTCGGCGCTTTCGCCAACAGCGCCGGGGCGCAGCAGTACGCGGTGGTGGCCCTGCCGTCGATCAGCGCGAGCTGGGCGCCGGACCTGTTCGGCAGTATCCGGCGGTCGGTGGAAGCCGATGTCGACCTGGCGCAGGCCAGCGCGGGCGATCTTGAAAACACGCGCCTGCTGCTCCAATCCGAGCTGGCCTCCGATTATTTCATCATCCGCGGGCTCGATACGGAGAAACGGCTTCTCGATGACACCGTGGTGGCCTACCAGCACGCGCTGGATCTGACCGTGAACCGGTTTCGGCAGGGGGTGGCTTCGCAGGTGGACGTAGCGCAGGCTCAGACGCAGCTCGCACAAACCCAGGCGCAGGCCACCGATACCCTGGTGCAGCGCCAGCAGAGCGAGCATGCCATCGCCATTCTGCTCGGAAGGCCGCCGTCCGAGGTGACGATTCCGGTGGCGATTTCGCGTGCCGTGCCGCCGGCGATTCCCGGGGTGATTCCGTCCGAGCTGTTGCAGCGCCGGCCGGACATCGCCGCCAATGAGCGGAGGGTGGCCGCGGCCAACGCGCAGATCGGCGTCGCCATCGCGGCATTTTATCCCACGCTTTCGCTCACCGCCGGCGGCGGTCTCGAAAGCAGCAGCCTGCTCAGCCTGTTCACCTGGCCCAGCCGGTTCTGGTCGCTGGGTCCCTCGTTTTCCGAACTGTTTTTCGACGCCGGGCGCCGCCGCGGCATCACCGAAGAGGCGCAGGCCAACTACGACAACACGGTTGCGGTTTATCGGGAGAACGTGTTGACCGCGTTTCAGAACGTCGAAGACAATCTGACCGCGCTGCGCGTGCTGGAACAGGAAGCGGCGCAGCAGGCCGAAGCGGTGCAGTACGCCGACAAATCACTCGATCTGGCCAACGCCCAATATCAGGGCGGAATCACCACGTATCTGCAAGTGATCTCCGCGCAGGAGATCGCGCTGTCGAATCAGGTAACCCAGGTGCAGCTTCAGACCAAGCGCATGACCGCGGCGGTGTCGCTGATCCAGGCGCTTGGCGGCGGATGGGAGGCTTCCGAGCTGCCGACGCCGAAGGAAGTGACGCCGCAGAAGGTGCGCAAGGTGACGGCAGCGGCGGCGACGCGGTAAGAAAGAGAATCGGGTCTCATTTGGCCTCCTCGAATTCCATCACCAGCCGCCCCGCCGGGCCTTTATAGATAACCGTCAAGTCGCGCGGCCGGATCTTTCCATCGATCGGGAAATACAGCAGCCCCCCGATCGGATCTTTGGTTTCCTTGTCGGGGAGAGCCTTGGCCTTAAGCGCTTCGAGCAGAGGATTTCTCTCTTTTCCGCCTGGGCCGGGTCGCATTTCCGTACCGCTGTTGGGCGCGGAGCTGCGCGGCGTTACGCCCGACCACATCGGACCGTTCAGCGTAGTCCCCGGACTCCATGATTTTTCCGGCGCTTCCTTCACCACCAGCACGCCCGATCCGGCGATCTCGCCCGGCTCCAGCGCCTCCGACCGCTGCCCGTCCTTGTGGCTGACAATGGTGAAATCGGCCGGACCGATCGCCAGCGGCTTGTTCATCTTTGGCGTGACCTGCATCTTCACGACGACATAACCGGGCCCCGGATCGGCGCCGATGGCCTGCTTGATCTCGTCGCGATCGAGGACCAGGTTGCCCACCAGCTCGATATTGTCGTTGCCGGCCTGGCCGGGCAAAGGTTTTCTTTCGCGGCCGATAAGGGCCAGCGGCAGAACGGTCAGGATGAGCGCGCGTTTCATCTTCGCTCCTTGTGCCCCCGCCATCACTGGCGGGCCGGACACGTAATCAGTATTTCAGATCGCCCGGCCGCTGGCGGATTTCCAGGCACCCGCGTCCGGTTGGCAGCACCTTCCCTGGATTCAGACGGCATTCCGGATCGAACAGTTTCTTGAAACGGGCAATTAACTCCAGCGAATCGGGCGGAAACTGCCGCTCCATCATCTCCATCTTTTCCATGCCGACGCCGTGCTCACCGGTAATCGATCCGCCCACCGAAATGCAATATTGCAGGATCTCATCGCTCGCGTGGATCGCCCGTTCCTTTTCGCCGGGATTCCGGGGATCGAACATCAGCAGCGGGTGCAGATTGCCGTCGCCAGCGTGAAAAATATTGCTGATCGCGACGTTGTGACGTTTCCCCAAATCCTCGATGAAGGCCAGCGTGCGCGCGATTTGCGTGCGCGGCACCACGCCATCCTGCACATAGTAGGCGGGACTGAAACGGCCCACCGCGCCGAACGCGTTCTTGCGGCCTTTCCACAGCAGATCGCGCTCCTCGGCCGAGCGGGCCACGCGAAACTCGCGCGCGCGGCACTCGTTGCAGGCTTCCCGAATCTCCGCGATCTGCTCCTCCACGGTTTCCTTCAATCCTTCGAGCTCGATCAGCAGCACCGCGGCGGCGTCGCGCGGATAGCCCGCGCCCACCGAATCCTCCACCATGCGCAGCAGCGGACCATCCAGCATTTCGATGGCGACCGGCGTAATCGCCCGCGCGGTGATTCGGGCCACGGTTTCGCCGGCGTCCTCGGGCGAATCATAAATGGCCAGAATTGTTTTGACCAGCTCCGGCTTGCGCATCAGCCGCACGATGATTTTGGTCACCAGCACCATGGTTCCTTCCGAACCGACCAGCAGCCCGGTCAGATCGTATCCGGCCAGGTCATAGCCCGATCCGGTTTCGATCACCGACCCGTCCGGCAGCACGGCTTCGAGCCCCAGCACGTGATTCGTCGTCACGCCATAAGCCAGCGTGTGCGGACCGCCGGAATTTTCGCTTACATTTCCGCCGATGGTGCAGGCGCGCTGGCTGGAGGGATCGGGCGCGTAGAAATAACCGTCGGCGTCGACCGCGTTCGAAATATCGATATTCACCACGCCCGGCTCGACCACCGCGCGCTCATTCGCCAGGTCGATCTCCACAATCCGGTTCATGCGCGCGAAAGAAACGACGATGCCGCCGGCGCGCGGGATGGCCCCGCCGCTTAATCCCGTTCCCGCGCCGCGGCCGACGATGGGGACAGCGTGCTCGCGCGCCAGCTTGACGATGCGGACGACGTCGTCGCGGGACTCCGGAAAAACCACCAGTTCGGGCCGCGCTTTATCGATGCCCCCGTCGTATTCGTACAGCGTCAGATCCTCGGGTTTGTGCAGGTACCCGCGGGGTCCGAAGATTTTTTCGACTTCCGCGGCGAGCGGGGTCATAGCATTTTTCGGATGCGCGCCAGAAATTCCGGATCCATCCAGTTCTGGTCGCTGATCACCTTTTCGAGCACCTTGCCGTTGCGATCGATAATATACGTTTCCGGAATCTGGAACGTCCCGTAGCTGGCGCTGATGTCGGCCGACGGATCCATCGCGGTTTCAAAGCTGATGCCGTAGCGCTTGATGAACTGATGGTAACGATCCGCGTTGGTATCGCTGCTGACGCCGACCACCACCACGCCCTGCGGCGCGAATTCCTTGGCGAATTGCTCGAGCGAAGGCGTTTCGGCCACGCACGGCGGGCACCACGACGCCCAGAAATTCAGCACCAGCAATTTGCCGCCGAAATCGGAGCGGGTGATCGTCTTGCCGTCGTCGGCGAGCACTTTGAAATTGGGCGCGGTATCGCCGGCGTTGGTAATTTTCGGTTGGAGGGTGCCGCCGACCACCCAAACCAAAGCTGCGCCGAGCAGCACGATGGAGCCTAACAGCAGCCAGTCCGTTGTTTTTTTCACGTCAACCCCTTCACGCTATTATTTTAAAGGATCTTCGGATCGTATCGTTGCATCAAAGCTTATGATTATGCTTCTAACCCGCCGGGCCGAGTTTTCGGCGTCGCATGTTTGCGCCAATTCGTCGCTCAGCGACCAGGAAAATCAGGCGATTTACGGCCATGCCGCCAACCCCAACGGCCACGGCCACAATTATATCGTCGAGGTGACGGTGGAAGGCGAAACCGATCCGGTGACCGGCATGGTTTTCGACCTGCGCGAGCTGAAACAGATTTTGAATGATCAGGTGATCGAGCCGATGGACCATCGTTTTCTGAATCGCGAAGTCGCGCCGTTCGACCGGGTGGTGCCGACGACGGAAAATATCGCGGCCGAAATCTGGCGGCGGTTGAGGCCGCGGATCGATCGCCCGGGCGTGCATCTGCGCAACGTGCGATTGTACGAAACCGGCGATTTGTACGTCGATTACGGAGGCGAGCCGTAGTGGTGGAGATTTTCAGCTTGAGCCCCCGCCATGACTGGCGGGGCTGTGCCGCGCTTGACCGCGATGATGCCGTCCGCAACTCTCTATCGCTGTGGGCCGCCTGCGATCTTCGCGCGAAGGCGGACAGGCCACAAAATGCGGGCTGGTCCGGAGGTGAATCGTGCAGTTGACGCGACGCTATCGTTTTTCCGCCTCGCACCGCCTCGACGTCGCTTCACTCACGCCCGAGGAGAATCGAAGACTCTTCGGGAAATGCAACAACCCGTACGGTCACGGGCACAATTACGTTGTCGATGTGACGCTGGAAGGCTCGCGCGACGTATCGGGACAACTCGCCGGCCGGCAGGAACTCGATTCCTACGTCACTCAAAAAATCCTGGCCCGGCTCGATCACAAAAATCTGAACGCGGACGTCGCGGAGCTCGCCTCCGTGACGCCGACCACGGAAAATCTGGCGCTCGCCATTTGCGCCATGCTGAAAAAAGAATGGCCGTTTCGCGCGGATCTGAAGCGGGTGCGGATCGCCGAAACCGAACGCAATATTTTTGAACTGGAAGCGAAATGAAGCACACATCCACCAAAAGGAGCGCCGTCGTCAAAATGCCGCCTCCTAAGGCCATTGGTCAGCCGACCATCGCGGAACATACCGAGCAGGTGCTGGAACTTTTGGGCGAAGATCCCTCCCGCGAAGGATTGATCAAAACGCCGGCGCGCTATGAAAACGCGCTGCGCTTCATCACCAGCGGATATCACAAGAATCTGAGCGAAATCGTGAACGGCGCGATTTTCCATGTCCATTGCGACGAAATGGTGGTGATCCGCGACGTCGAATTTTTCAGCACCTGCGAGCATCACCTGTTGCCCTTTTTCGGAAAGATGCACGTCGCGTATTTACCCAAGGACAAAGTGATCGGCCTGAGCAAAGTTCCGCGCATCGTCGATATGTTCGCGCGGCGACTGCAATTGCAGGAGCGCTTGACCCAGCAGGTGGCCGAAGCGATCGAGGAAGTGATTTCCCCGCGCGGCGTCGGTGTGCTGTGCGAGGCGCGGCATTTCTGCATGATGATGCGCGGCGTCGAAAAACAGGAATCGAGCACGGTGACCAGCACCATGCTGGGGTCCTTCCGCAACAGCAAGGCCACACGCGACGAATTTTTGTCGCTGGTTCGCGGCCTGAAATAGCTTGACTCGCCATCGCGCGAATTCTGCCACAACCGCCGCGCCGCCGGGAGCCGAAAGGTGAAAGCTTCGTTAATATGGTTTGGACATGCAACCTGCTCCCCGGCAAAGTCCGACGCACGCCCGTTACTGGGTGATCGTCTTCGCGGTCACGCTCGCGGTTTTGTCGTACATCGATCGCGTGGCGATTTCCCAGGCCGCCGAGCCGATGTCGCATGACCTGCACCTGAGCAAATCGGCCATGGGGCTGATCTTCGGGGCGTTCGCGCTTTCTTATTCGCTGTTCGAAATTCCCGGCGGATTATTGGGCGACCGCATTGGACCGCGGCGCGTACTGGTGCGGATTGTGCTGGCGTGGTCGGCATTCACGGCGCTGACCGGAGCGGCGTGGAGTTTCGCTTCGCTGTGGACCATCCGCTTCTGCTTCGGCGCGGGCGAAGCGGGCTGCTTTCCGAATCTGACCAAAGCGTTCAGCCTGTGGATTCCGCCGCGGGAGCGGGCTCGCGCGCAGGGCATCATGTGGGCGTTCGCGCGCTGGGGCGGAGCGTTCACGCCGCCGCTGGTGATTTTCGCGTTCGAGTTCATGAACTGGCGCGCGGCGTTCTCCGCGTTTGCCTGCATCGGCCTGGTGTGGTGCGTTTTGTTTTACCGCTGGTTCCGCGATCGCCCGGCCGATCATAAATCGGTGAACGCGGCGGAGCTGGCCATGATCGGCACCGCGCCGATGATCGCGCACGTTTCGCCGCCGTGGGGCAAACTGATCCTGCACCGCACCATGTGGATGCTGTGGATTCAATATTTCTGTGTGTCGTTCGGCTGGTATTTTTACATCACCTGGCTGCCGACCTACCTTCAGGAATTTCGCAAACTGGACGCGGCGACCGCTGCCCGGCTGGCGATTTTTCCGCTGCTGTTCGGAGGTTTCGGATCGCTCGCTTCGGGCGCGGTCTCGGCGAAAGCGCCGAAAATGCGCCGGCCGATCGCGGTGCTGGGGATGGTGGGAGCGGCGGTGCTGATTTGCGTGTTCACCAGAATCACTCCCGCACTGCCGGCGATGCTGGTGCTCGGGATGGCGAGCTTCGCCAACGATCTCGCCGTGCCGGCGGCGTGGCATGCGTGCATGGACATTGGCGGAAAATATTCGGGGACGGTTTCCGGATCGATGAATATGATGGGCAATCTCGCCGGATTCACGGCGCCGGTGTTTGGAGGATTTTTGCTCGATCATACGCACGGGAATTGGAATCTGCTGCTGTATGTAATGGCGGTGGTTTACGTGGTGGGGGCGATGTGCTGGCCGTTCATCGACGCGGAGACTCCGATTGCGCTATAGCAGTACAGTCTCGCCGCGGTCGGATTTGCGAAGGAGTCAATTCAGGCTGTCCCCTTCGGCGATGAATATGATGGGCAATCTCGCCGGATTCACGGCGCCGGTGTTTGGAGGGTTCCTGCTCGATCATACGCACGGGAATTGGAATCTGCTGCTGTATGTGATGGCGGTGGTTTACGTGGTCGGGGCGATATGCTGGCCGTTCATCGACGCGGAGACTCCGATTGCTCTGTAGTCGCGCTATCTTCCCGTGGCCGGATTTGCGAAGGAGTCAATTCAGGCTGTCCCCTTCGGACCCCCTGAATTGATTCCTTCGGAACGGGTGTTTAGTTGCAATATTCGACGTCGAAACATTCCGGGCCCGCGCCCTGACGGGCACGGCTCGAACGGGACATTGCCGATTCGAGCCGCTTCCGTCAGGAAGCGGGCAGGGTCCGGACGCGCGCTGGATCTCGCGTGGTTTGAATTGGTTCGTGCGTAAGCCGCCAGGCTTGCGCTTTTCCCCTCCGGAGCACAAGCCTGACGGCTCATGCTACTTGTGCTGATAAGATATGCGTTATGCATCGCAGAAAATTTCTGGCCACGTCATTCGCCACCGGACTCGCGGGCATCGCCGCCGCGCAGCAGCAGAATGTTTCTCCCACGCCTACGCCGCGGAATTACGCGAATCCGCAACCGATCCAGTATCCCGATCCGGACATCATTGCGCTGGACCGGCGATTTCAGAGATACATCGTCGGCAATACCCCGATCCAGCGGCTGTACTTCGGGACGTTCTGGTCGGAGGGTCCGGCGTGGAGCGGCGTGGGTCGATTTCTGGTCTGGAGCGATGTTCCGAATAACCGGCAGATGCGGTTTCTCGAAGAAGATTCGCACGTCAGCGAGTTTCGCAAGCCAACCGGCAACAGCAACGGCAACACCTTCGATTACGAAGGCCGCCAGCTTTCCTGCGAGCACATCGGACGGCGCGTCGCGCGTTATGAGCTGAACGGCACGGTGACCACCATCGCCGAACATTTCCAAGGTAAGCGCCTCAATTCGCCCAACGACATCGTGGTGCATCCCGACGGAAGCATCTGGTTTACCGACCCCACCTACGGCATCGTGGGAAATTACGAAGGCAACAAAGCCGCCAGCGAGATCAAGCCGATGGCATATCGCGTGGACGGAAAAAGCGGGCAGATGACGGTGATCACCGACGAGCTCGATCAGCCGAACGGCATCTGTTTTTCTCCGGATTATAAAAAGGTCTACATTTGCGACACCGGAGCTCCCCACAATATTCGCGTGTGGGACCTCGATGGATCGAAAGTGCGCAACGGCAAACAATATGCCCAGTTCGATATTCCGGGCACCAATGAGGCGACCATCGCCGACGGCATTCGCTGCGACGTCGACGGCAATTTGTGGTGCGGCGCGCGGCCTGGCGTGCAGATCTGGACGCCGAACGCCGAGCGCATCGGCATGATCCGCCTGCCGGAAACCTGCGCCAACGTGTGCTTCGGCGGCGACAAGCGCAACCGGCTGTTCATGGCGGCGAGCGAATCGTTGTACTCGGTGTACGTGGGGACCAGCGGCGCGCACATCGCCTGACCTTCAGCCTGTGGTGGATTTTCTAGCAGGGTGCTGAAAAAGGGGACAGACTACTCTGTCCACGGCCATGGTCGCACGCGGCATGAACAACTTAGAGGCGGGGACAGAGTAGTCTGTCCCCTTTTTCAGTACCCTGCCAGAGCCAGAGTTGGTGCTGCGGCGTCGAAAATAGAAATCCCGGCTACTGTACAATCACAGTCATGCGGCGACTTTCCATTTTGCTCGCTCTTGTTCTGTCCCTAAGTGTTTTCGCCCGCCAACCGGTGCGCGCCAAACATGCCATGGTGGTGGCGCAGGAACCGCTGGCGGCCGACGCCGGCGTGGCGGTTTTAAAACACGGCGGCAATGCGATTGACGCGGCGGTCGCGGTGGGATTCGCACTGGCGGTGACGCATCCGAGCGCGGGAAATCTGGGCGGCGGAGGGTTCATGCTGATTCGCCTCGCCGACGGGCGCACCACCTTCATCGATTTTCGCGAGCGCGCGCCGGAAAAATCGTCGCACGATATGTACCTGGACGCCAACGGCAAACCCACGCGCGATTCCATCGACGGCTGGCGAGCGTCGGGCGTTCCGGGAACGGTGCGCGGCCTCGAATACGCGCAGCAGAAATATGGCCGCGAAAAATGGGCCGAGGATCTCGCGCCGGCGATCGCGCTCGCCAAGGATCATCCGTTGAGCTACGCCGAGGCCGAATCGATGAAGAACGCTCGCAATCTGGCGAAATATCCAGAGTCACGGCGGATTTTTCAGCGCGACGGAAAATTCTATGAGCCGGACGAAGATTTTTCGCAGCCGGAACTGGCGCGCACGCTGGAGCTGATCGCCAAAGGCGGCGCGAAGGTTTTCTATGAAGGCGAGATCGCCAGGAAAATCGCGCAGGCGGAGGCAGAAAACGGCGGGCTGATTACGCTTGACGATCTGAAAAAGATGACTGCGGTCGAGCGCACGCCGATCACGGGCCAATATAAAGGTTACGACGTGATCACTTCGCCGCCGCCGAGCTCGGGCGGCATCGGAATTTTGCAGATCATGGGAATGCTCGACGGCACCGGTTACGAAAAAACCGGCGCGGGATCGGCCGCGGCGATTCACTGGGCCGCCGAAGCCGAGCGCCGCTATTATGCCGACCGCAACACCTATCTGGGCGATCCTGATTTCATCAAGAATCCGATCGCGGGCTTGCTTGATCCGGCGTATCTCAAAAAGCGCATGGCGAGCTTCGATCCGAACCGCGCCACGCCGAGCGATCAGGTGAATCCCGGGCATCCCAAGGGCGCGGAGAGCACGGAAACGACGCACTTCGACGTGGTCGACGCTGACGGCAACGCGGTCGCGGTGACCTACACGCTGAACGGCGGCTTCGGCTGCGGCGCGACGATTCCGGGCGCGGGTTTTCTGATGAACAACGAAATGGACGATTTCGCGTCGAAACCGGGCACGCCGAATATGTTCGGGCTGGTGCAGGGCGAAGCCAACGCGATTCAGCCGATGAAGCGGCCGCTTTCGTCGATGATGCCGACCATGCTGCTGCGCAACGGAAAATTGTTCATGGTGGTGGGCGCGCCGGGCGGATCGCGGATTATCACGGGTGTGACCGAGGTGGTGCTGAACGTGGTCGACTTCGGAATGAACGCGCAGGACGCGGTGGATTTTCCGCGCTTTCATCATCAGTGGAAGCCCGATCGGCTTGAACTGGAAAAAGGGATTTCGCCGGACACGGCGGCCATTTTGCGAAACATGGGCTATGACGTCGATCAATCGGCGCGCGTTTCGGTGGCGCGGGTGGAAGCGATCGTGCTGAAAGATGGCTGGCTCGAAGGCGGAACGGACCCGCGCGGCTCGGGCAAGGTCGCGGGATATTAAATGACCCGGGCGCTTTCGACGCACCTGTTCGCCAACCATCGTTTGACCACCATCTGGTTGGAGCGAATCTGGAACGCGGGAATTCCGCTGGTCGAGATTTTCTGCGCGCGCCAGCACCTGGATTATCGCGATAAGGCGCAGATCGCCGAATTGGGCCACTGGTTCCGCGATTCGGAATTGAAGCTGCATTCGCTGCATTCACCGATGTATTCGGATGAGTTCTGGGGGCGGTCGGGCCCGGATACGGTGCTGAATATCGCGGAACCGGAGCGGATGAAGCGCATCCACACGGTGGATGAAATCAAGCGCGCGCTGGAGATCGCCGAGACGGTGCCGTTTCGTTACTTGATCCAGCACCTGGGCGTCGGCGGCGAGGAGTGGGAGCAGCGCAAGATCGACACGGCTTTTTCTTCGCTCGAAGAAATCAGCGTGTTTGCGCGGCAGCGTGGGGTGGAGGTGCTGCTCGAAAACACGCCCAACCAGCTTTCGAGCGCGGAACGCCTGCTGATGTTTTTAGAAATGACGCACCTGGATCTGAACGTCTGTTTCGACCTCGGCCACGCCAACATGAACGAAGGCGTGGAGCCGGCGTTCCGTGCGCTTTCAAGCCACATCCGCTCGACGCACGTGCATGACAATAATGGAAGTGAGGACTCGCACCTGTTTCCGCTGGTTGCGGAAGGCGGAACGATCGACTGGGCGCGCGCGATGACGCTGCTGCGATCGCTCGGCGGGGCCCCATCGGGTCAATGTCCGCTGCTGCTGGAGTTGCGCGAGGTGCCGGAATGGGCGCATCCGCTGGATCAGGTTCGCGAGTCGTTCGAGCGGTTGGAGAATGTCAAGTCAAGTGACGAGTCCTGAAACCACGCGCCCACGCGTGACCATTGCGGAAGTGGGCCGGCACGCCGGCGAATCGGTGGAGATCGCGGGCTGGCTGTACAATCTGCGGCGCGGCGGAAAAATCTGTTTCCCGCAGGTGCGCGACGGCACGGGCATCCTGCAATGCGTCGCCGTCAAGAGCGAACTGCCCGAAGAATTGTTTGAAACATTAAAGAATCTGACGCAGGAATCCTCGCTGATCGTGCGTGGAAAAATACGCGCGGAGCCGCGCGCGCATGGCGGATATGAAATGGACATCGAGGACGCGCAGATCGTGCAGCGCGTTCCCGAATCCGATCCGTATCCGATCACGCCGAAAGAGCATGGCATCGATTTTCTGATGGACCATCGCCATCTGTGGCTGCGCAGCCGGCGTCAGCACGCCGCGCTCGCGGTGCGGCATGAGGTGATCAAGGGAATCCGCGATTATTTCGATTCGCACGGTTTTGTTCTGGTCGATACGCCGATTTTTACGCCGGCCGCGTGCGAAGGAACGTCGACGCTGTTCGAGGTGAATTATTTCGACGAAGAAAAAGTTTATCTGACGCAATCGGGCCAGCTTTATAACGAAGCGACGTGCGTCGCGTTCGGCAAAACGTACTGCTTCGGCCCGACATTTCGCGCGGAGCGGTCGAAGACGCGCCGGCACCTGACCGAATTCTGGATGGTCGAGCCGGAGATGGCCTACGCGACGCTCGAAGATGTAAAGCGTGTCGGCGAAGAGCTGATCTGTTTCGTGATCGGCCGCGTGCTGGAGCATCGCCGCGAGGAGCTGAAAGTTTTGGAGCGCGATGTATCGAAGCTCGAAGCGGTGAAGGCTCCGTTCCATCGCATGAGCTACGACGATGCAGTGAAAAAACTGCAATCGAAGGGCAGCGAAATTCAATGGGGCGGCGATTTCGGCAACACCGATGAAACGCTGCTGACCGACGACGTCGATCGTCCCATCATGGTCGATCGCTACCCGACGGAAGTGAAGGCGTTCTATTTTCAGCCCGACGCCGACCGTCCCGAGCTCGCCTTAGGCGTAGATTTCATCGCCCCGGAGGGCTACGGCGAAATCATCGGCGGCGGCCAGCGCATTCACGATCTGGATTTATTGTTGAAGCGCCTGGACGAGCACAAACTGCCGCGTGAGGCGTTCGACTGGTACATCGATTTGCGAAAATTCGGCTCGGTGCCGCACGGCGGATTTGGCATGGGCGTCGAAAGATTCGTCGCGTGGATGTGCGGGCTGGAGCATATTCGGGAGACCATCGCGTTTCCGCGAATGTTATATCGCACACGTCCATGATCTGGCTGGCGCTGTTGCTGTTTGCTTCCAGCCTGTGGGCGCAACGAGTCGTCGAGCGCGGAAATCACGTGATCTATGCTGATTCGTCGGGACGGGAGACGGACGCCGGCATCGGCTTCAGCCCAGTGCTCATACGGGACGGAAAAGTCGCGCTGCTTCGCGGCCGCAAATTCGGCTACGGTGACGACTTTAATTGTGCGCATCGCGAAACAAAGAACCGGGTCGCCGTATTCGACCCGCGAACCCGTTCGGACTAGGTCCTTTTCGATCGCGCCCTTCCTTTCGGGTTCACCGACGGCGTGCAGTATTGCATTTTCGATCGTATGCAGCTTTCACCCGACGAGTCGATCTTGTACCTGGTGAGCCCGGTATATGCGACATCGGGAAGTCTGGCGATCGTTCGGTTCAGGAACGGCGCTGTGAACTATGTCCCGGGGGTAATGGACGTCTTCGTAATCGAGTCCGGCCCACACGCGGGAGACCTGATCTACATGCAGCGGCAGGACCCGACGGAGCCGGGCTTGGGGCATCCTTACCCGTGGGTTCACGCTCGCGCAGACGGCACTCCTATCCGGGTGCTTGCGGAGGAACCGCTGCGACTGGTTGGAATTCCGCATCCCGACGCGCCGAAGTTGAAAGCGTATCTTCAGAGGATCGGTGGAACGATCATCATCAACGGGCGTCCGTTTCCGTGATTGTGTGTATAATGTGTGTATAGCATGAGTAAGCGGATCAATATCGTGCTTTCCGAAAAGACGGTCCGGCGTCTAGACCGCGTCACCAAAGCCGGCGAACGCAGCCGATTCATCGATGCCGCGGTCTGCCACTACATCGATCATCAAAGCACGGATGCTGTACGCGCCCGGCTGGAGAGCGCGGCAATTCGGGATCGCGATCTGGACCACGAAATCGCCCAGGACTGGTTTGCCGTGGATCAGGAAGAATGGAAAAAACTCGACGAGCCCGGCCGCGGCGCGGCGAAATCTACCTCGCGACGCTCGATCCGACGGTAGGCCGGGAAATTCGAAAGACAAGACCGGCTTTGATCATCCAGAACAACGTATTCAACCGGCTCACGCCGATGACCATCGTCGCGCCGATTACCTCCACCGTGCGTTTCCCGCTCAGCCCGGTCCATGTTTTGCTGCCCGCCGGAACAACAGGTCTGGCTGTAACCTCGGTAGCCGTGCTGAGCCAGATTCGCGCGATCGACAACCGCCGCTTGATCAAACGGCTTGGTTCCGTCGATGATGAAATTATGAGCCGTGTTGACGAGGCGATCCAAATCAGCCTCGGCCTGATCCGGCTCGATTAAGCAATGATTCAACTCTCCGGCGCCGGGAAACGTTTCGGCCAAAAACTTCTCTTTGAAAATTGCGACTGGCTCATCACGCCCAAGGAGCGTACCGGGCTCGTCGGCGCCAACGGCACCGGAAAAACCACGCTGCTCAAGATTCTTGCCGGAATCGAGTCGCTCGATTACGGAACGCTCACCTCCATGAAGGGGATCACCCAGGGGTATCTTCCACAGGACGGCCTTTCGCTCTCCGGGCGTTCGATTTTCGAAGAATGCATGAGCGTTTTTGCCGACCTGCACGATATGGAACGCGAACTGGAATCGCTGCACAACGCGATCGGCGAGCTCGATCCCGCCGGCGACGAATACGCCGCCGCGGCCGACCGTCTTCATCACATCGACACCGAATTTCGCAATCGCGACGGCTACGCGATTGAAGCGCAGGTGGGCACCGTGCTCGACGGCCTCGGGTTTCGCAAGGAAGACTGGACGCGGCGCACCGAACATTTTTCCGGCGGCTGGCAGATGCGCATTGCGCTGGCGAAATTGCTGCTCGAAAAACCGAACATGCTGCTGCTCGATGAGCCCACCAATCACCTGGATCTTGAAGCTCGCAACTGGCTGGAGCAGTATCTCACAAATTATCCTTTCGCCTACGTGTTAATTTCGCACGACCGCTATTTTCTGGACATAACCGTCAACAAAACGGTCGAAATCTGGAACAAGCAGATTCATTTTTATTCGGGAAATTACGACAAGTATCTGCTTCAGAAAGAGGAACGGCGCAGCCAGCTCGAAGCGGCGTACCGTAACCAGCGCGAGCGGATTGAGCAGCTGGAAGCCTTCATCAATCGTTTCCGCTATCAGGCGACGAAGGCGAAACAAGTGCAGTCGCGCATCAAGGAACTGGAAAAAATCGAGCGCATCGAAATCCCGCCCGACGAGCAGACGATTCATTTCTCCTTTCCGCAACCGAAGCCGAGCGGGCGCATTGTGGCGGAGTTTAAAGACGTCGCGAAAAGCTACGGCGAAAAACTGGTTTTCAGCGGCGCGAATTTCATCATCGAGCGCGGCGACCGCATTGCTCTGGTCGGCATCAACGGCGCCGGAAAATCGACCATGATCAAGCTGCTCGCCGGCACCGAGGCGCTGACCAGCGGCTCCTACACGCTGGGCCACAATGCCCTGCCCGATTATTTCGCGCAGGACCAATACAAAGAGCTGGACCCGAACGCGCGCATGATCGACGATCTGGGCAGCGCGTCGCGATCGGCGACCAACACCGAACTGCGCACGCTGCTCGGATGTTTTCTGTTCAGCGACGATGATGTGTTCAAGCGCATCGGCGTGCTCAGCGGCGGCGAACGCAATCGCTACGCGCTGGCGAAGATCCTGCTGGCGCCATCGAATTTTCTGCTGTTAGACGAGCCCACCAATCACCTGGATATGCGCGCCAAAGACGTGCTGCTCGAAGCCTTGAGCAAGTATTCGGGCACGGTGGTGTTCGTTTCGCACGACCGCTATTTCATCGACAAGCTGGCCACGCGGATTATCGAGATTGAAGACGGCCACGTCGATGTTTATCCCGGCAACTACGAAGATTATTTGTGGCGCAAGCAGGGCGGCCAATCCCCTGTCGTTTCGGAGCCCGAGCCGGAACCCGTTCCCGTCGCCGCGCCCGCGGAAAGCAAAAAACGCGTCAATCCGATGAGAGTGAGAAAGCTTCGCGACCGCCTGCGCGAAGTGGAGCGGCAGGTAGCCTCGCTCGAATCGGACATCGCGCGCCACGAAGGGGAGCTGGCCGATTTCAAAACGGTGGAAGAGACGCTGCGGCTCACCGATCTGGTGGCGGCGCGGCGCGGCGAGCTGGAAACGCGCGTGGCCGAGTGGGAAGAATTGTCGGCCGAGCTCGAAGCCATCGCGTAACCTAAGCCGTCAGGCTTGCGATGGCGGTCCTGTAACGCGCGGCCCTAAAATAGAATCACGTGGTCATTTATGGCATCTATTACGGCGCGGCGCTGGCTGCGCTGGGCGGAATTGCGGCCTGGCTGCTCGCATGGCCGGCCGGGGTGCCATTTTACATTCTGGCCGCGTTTTGTCTGTACTTCTTTCGCGATCCCGAACGGCAGATTCCCGCGGGCGCGGTCGCCGTGGCGCCGGCCGACGGAAAAATCGTAGCCATCCTGCCGGACGCCGGGGGCGTGAATCGCGTCAGCATTTTCCTGAATATTTTCGACGTTCACGTGAACCGCACGCCCATCGCCGGGAAAATCGCCTGTATCAAATATCAAAAAGGCCGGTTCCTGGTGGCGAGCAAAGAAGAGGCCAGCCATTCGAACGAACAGAACATCCTGACCGTGCAGGGCGACGGAACGCGCGTGGTGTTCAAGCAGATCGCGGGACTGATCGCGCGGCGCATCGTCTGTTACAAAAAAGTCGGCGATATCGTCGACACGGGCGAGCGCATCGGACTGATCAAATTCGGCTCGCGGGTCGATGTTTTTTTGGGGCCCGAATGGGAGATCGCCGTGCGCGCGGGCGAGCGTGTCGCCGCCGGCTCATCGATCATCGCCCGGAGGAGAAGCGCATGAGTTTTCGAGACCATTGGATCGATCCGCGCTCGCCGGACCGGCGCCCGCGACGCGCCGCTTACGCATTGCCGACGCTGTTCACCGCGGCCAACGTCTTCCTGGGATTTTACGCGCTGCTCGCCGTATTTCAAGGCTCCGTACTGTTCACCCAGGACCCGGCCGCTGCGGCGCTGCAATTCCGCTTTGCGGCGATGGCCATCGGTGCGGCGGTGTTTTTTGACGGACTCGACGGACGCATCGCCCGCATGACCAATACCACCAGCGATTTCGGGCGCGAGATGGACTCGCTCGCCGACGTGATCACCTTCGGCATCGCGCCGGCGGCGCTGGCCTTCGCCTGGGGAGTTTATTTCGTCGCGCCGGCGGCGGGCATGGCGCTCGAACCGCTTCGCCGCGCCGGATATTTTCTGTCGTTCCTTTTTCTGTTATGCGGAGCCGCGCGGCTGGCGCGCTTCAACATTCAAAAAAATCCGGTGCCCAAGAACCCCGGCCGGCCGGATCGAAAATATTTTGTCGGGCTGCCGATTCCGGCCGCGGCCGGAATGCTGGCGAGCATCGTCTACGCCGTCGACGGGCAGCCCTTGACCTGGTGGATTTTTTCGGCGGCTTGGCTGGCCCTGCTGGGGCTGCTTTCGTTCCTGATGGTGAGCACGTGGCGCTATCCCAGCTTCAAGGATCTGAGCCTGATGCGTCCTCGCTCGCCGTTGATTTTTGTTCTGCTCGGCGCGGTGATTTACGTCATCTGGAATTTTTCACAGCCGGCGCTGCTGCTGATGGCGTCGTTTTATGTGGGCTGCGGGATCGCGATCCGCATCGGCGGCACCATCCGGCGGCGATTCAAACCAGCGCCGCCGCGGGAGCCGGAGCATCAGGTCGGCAGTGTATAAAGAGGGTATTTGTGTCTGCGAAGAATCAAGATTTCGTTGTGCTGATCGGCGGTGATACTCTGCTGGCTCGCGAAATTCGCGACCTGCTCAGTGAGACCCATCCGCGGCCGCGCGTGCAGATGATCTCGGCGGCCGCCGATAACGTGTCCGTGCTGTCGGCCGAGGGTGAAGAAGCGGTGGTGATGACGCCGCTTTCCGCGGAAAATCTGGAAGGCGCGCGGATCGCGTTTCTCGCTGGATCGCCCGCCTCGAGCCGGCGTGCGCTGAAACTGAATCCGCCCGATGGGCCGATTCTGATCGACGCCACCGCCGCGCTCGAGGAACAACCCGAAGCCCGTTTACGCGCGCCGTCGGCCGAAGCCGAGCGACCCGGGCCATCGCGCATTCAAGTGATCGCGCATCCGGCGGCGATCGCGCTGGCGATGCTATTTTCCCGCCTGTCGAAGCTGGCGCCGATCGAGCGTTCCCTCGTGCACGTGTTCGAGCCGGCCAGCGAACGCGGCCAGCGCGGTCTCGACGAGCTGCAAAAACAAACCGTCGCCATTTTGTCATTTCAGAAATTGCCCCAGGACGTTTTCGACGCGCAGCTCGGCTTCAACCTGCTGGCGCGTTACGGCGAAGAGGCGCTGGAAGCGCTGGAATTAATCGAGCAGCGTCTCGAACGTCACCTGGCTTCGCTGCTCGCGCCCTATTCGGGAATTCCGATGCCGTCGCTGCGCCTGATTCAGGCGCCGGTGTTTCATGGGCACAGCTTTTCGGTGTGGGTGGAATTTGCGGAAAATCCCGGCGTGGAGGCGATTTCGAGCGCGCTCGATCGCTCGGGAATCGACCTGCGCGCGGATGAGCCGCCCAATAACGCGGGCGTCGCCGGCGCCAGCGGGCTGAGCGTGGGCGCCATTGCCGCCGATCACAATTCGCCGCGCGCCTGCTGGCTATGGATGGTCGCGGACAATCTCAAGCTCGTGGCGGAAAACGCCGTCGCGGTGGCGCAGGAGGTGGCGTGAAAACGGCCGCGCTCCTGTTGAGTCTGGCCGCGGCGTCCTGCGGATACCACGTCGCCGGGCATTCCAACATCCTGCCGAAAACCGCGCAGACCATCTGCATTCCCGCGTTCAGCAACGGCACAATTCATTACAACCTTACCGATCGTCTGTCGGAAGCGATCTCCAAAGAGTTTATCGCGCGCACCAGGTACCAGATCGTTCCCGATCCCAACACCGCGGACCTGGTGCTGCGCGGCAGCGTGCTCAACTATATCGCGGGCGTGGCCGTGGTCGATCCTGTCACCGGCCGCGCAACCGCCACGGACCTGCACGTCTATCTCAAAATCGAACTGATCGAGCGCGCCACGGGAAAGGTTCTGTATTCGCGGCCGGTGATGGACGCGCGCGAACGCTATGAGGTCAGCGAAAACGAACAGCAGTATTTCGATGAAAGCGGTCCGGCGGTGGATCGCGTGGCCAGGTTCGTGGCGGAGCAGGTGGTGAGCGGCATTCTTTCCAGCTTCTGATGACCCCCGAACAATTTCTCGATCGTTTGAAAAAGCACGGCCCCACGCCGGCCTATCTTTTCCTGGGCAATGAACCCTTTCAGCGGGAACGCGCGCGCCGGGCTTTGCTCGATGTGGCGCTCGATGCGGCGCTTCCAAAGGAGGAGCGCGCATCGGGATTCACGCATCACGACCTGGACGAGGAGACACTGGCCGCCGCGCTGGACGATGCGCGATCGCTTTCGCTGTTTGCGGCGCGCCGTGTGGTGTGGATCGCGAGTGCCGAAGCCGCCTTGCCGCGCGGCGACGCGGAAGCGGACTCGACCGGGCTGGCCGAATATCTGCGCGAGCCGTCGCCGGGAACCGTCGTCGTGATCGAGTGCAGCCGCTACGATTTCGAAGGCGACGACAAACCCAAAATGGAGCGCGTCCAGAAATTCTATTCGGCCGTGCCGGCGCCGGTGGAATTTCGCCAATATTCGCCCGAAGCCGCGCGAGCCGAAGCCCAAAAACTGGCGCGGGAGGCCGGCTTGCAGCTCGGATTGGCGGAATTGGCGTTGCTGCTCGAAGCGACCTCGGGCGACATTGCCCGGATCGCGATCGAAATCGAAAAATTGCGATTGTTTGCCGGAACGCGAAAAATCACCGCGCAGGACATCGCGGAATTGGTCGCCGAAGCGCAATCGTCCACCATTTTCGCGCTGGTCGCCGCGCTTGGCCGCGGCGATCGCCGGCGCGCGCTCGAAATTTTGGAAATGCTGTCGCGCGAAGGCGAGTACATGCCGCTGGCGCTGACGTTCCTGGCCACGCAATTTCGCATGGCGCTGGTGGCGCGCGAAGCGGGATTGCGCAACGCTTCGCAAATCCAGTCGCATTTTTCGAATTTAGGAGCCCGCATGTGGCCGCAGCGCGCGCGCGAAATCGAGCAGACCGTGCAGGCATTTCCCAAATCCCGGCTGGAACGCGCAGTGACGAAATTGTTTGAAGTCGACTGTGCCCTGCGCGACGCGCGTCCGGACGATCGGGTGATTATGGAGGAAATGATTCTGTCGCTGACCGCGGGCTAGCCGGGCTAGAGCGTCCGCATACCCTCGCTCCTCGCCACGCAGGTGGTGTCCGCAGCAGGAGGTGATAACGTACGTCATATAATAACGTCGTATAACGTGTTCCGGCGGGAGAGATATTCTCATCGCCGGCCAACGCACTCCGTTACCGTCGCGCCTCGGCGGACAGCTTTGAGACGCTGACTTCGGAGGATGTTGATCGCAGAAAGGAGCGGTCTTCCATGAAAATCGAAAAAGTTTTGTTGATCGCCGCGATCGCCGGCGCCGTCGCGTTCGCGCAGGGCCGCGGACAATTCCAGCAGCCCGCGGGCGAACCGGGTCCCGTCAATCAGGTCCGCCACGGACCTCCGCCCGAGGAAAAAACTTCGGTGACCCATCATAAAGCCCGCGTCGGCGGCCAGGAGATCAGCTACACCGCGACGGCGGCGAACTACATCATCAAGGACGACGCCGGCGAGCCGAAAGCATCCATCTTTTTCGTCGCCTATACCAAGGACGACGTCTCCGATGCTGCCAGGCGCCCCGTCGCGTTCATCTATAACGGCGGCCCGGGATCGGGTTCGCTATTCACCATGATGGGACTCGGTCCGCGCCGCATTCTGCTCACCGACGACGGCCACGGCATGCCCGCGCCGTATCAGGTGGTCGACAACAACGATTCGTTTCTGGATGCGACCGACATGGTGTTCATTGACGCGGTCTCGACCGGCTACAGCCGGGCGTATCCCGGGCAGAATCCCACGCAGTTTTACGGCGTGGTGAACGACGCGACCATTTTCTCCGATTTTATTTATCAGTACCTGGTGCGCAACGGGCGCTGGGCTTCGCCGAAATTTCTGATTGGAGAAAGCTACGGCACCACGCGATCCGCGCAGCTTTCGGAAATTCTCCAGCATCGCCACGAAGTTTATCTGAACGGCGTCGCGCTGGTTTCCTCCGTCGCGTTCGCCAATTGGGGCGCCGACGATCGCACCCGCTTCTTCCTTCCGAGCATGATCTGCGCCGCCTGGTATCATCACCTGCTGCCGCCCGATCTGCAAAGGTTGACGGTAGCGCAGGTGGCCGAGAAAGCGCGCGTGTTCGCGCACGGCGAATACGCGCAGGCGCTCGAAAAGGGCGACCAGATTTCGCCCGAAGAGTATAAAAAAGTGGTGGCCGATCTGGCGCATTACACCGGCCTTTCGCCGCAGTACATCGAAGAAAGCAATCTGCGCATCAGTCCGCAGCGCTGGTTCAAGGAGCTGTTGCGCGACAAGCGTGAAACCGTCGGCCGCCTGGACGCGCGCTTCACCGGCCGCGACCGCGACGCCGCGGGCGAGCGCGACGAATACGATCCGAGCGAAGCTTCCTATGAAGGCGCTTTCGTCGCCGAGTTCCAGGATTACGTCCGCCGCGAGCTGAACTGGCACACCGACATGTATTACACGGTAACCGCGAACGTGCGTCCGTGGGACAACGGGCAGCCGGGGATGGTCGCCGAAGCGCTGCGCTCGGCCATGACGCAGGAGCAGCACCTAAAGCTTCTGGTAGTGTGCGGCTACTACGATTTCGCCACGCCGTTCAACGGAATCGAGGAGACCGTTTCGCACATGATGCTCGAACCGGAAATCCGCAAGAACGTGACGTTCGACTATTACGAAGCGGGCCACATGCTGTACATCGACAAGAAAGCTCGGGAAAAGCTGCACGACGACATGGATCGCTTTATCAATACCAGCTATCCGCAGGAAGGAATGCCGTCGACCAGCGCCGGCCAGAATAATTAGCGCCGTAGTAAGAGTCGACAATTGGTGAAAGCCCCGGCAGTCATGCCGGGGGTTGTTCCCGTGTCTCCACCCAGACCAGATGGCATCTGCGCTCACCGAGACTTGACCTGGTGGCTCTGTCCGGGGTCGAACCGGAACACCCTTTCGAGTACCAGATCCTAAGTCTGGCGCGTCTGCCAATTCCGCCACAGAGCCGTTCACTTCAGCGTAGCGTAAGCCGCCAGCCGGATTCCGGACGTGGCAAGAAAGCGCCACAACCATTTTCCCGTCAGATTGCTCTTCAGTGCCTCGATAAACTGCGCCGGCGTGAGCATTTTGACCAACTCCAGCCGGTCGTCCCATTTTCGATCGTCCCAGCGCGCGATCCGCTGATTGATGCGATGGGCCAGGCGCAGATTGGCGCCGTAGCGGTCGCTCCAGGCGGTCTCAAAGCGCGCCAGCGAGGCTCGGGAAACGTCGCCGCGATCGAGCGCGTCGGCGGCGATTTCCCCGGCCATCCGCCCGGCGTGCATGGCCCAGCGGATTCCTTCGCCGAGCAGGCTGGACGCGTGGCCGGCGGCGTCGCCGACGCCTAAAATCCCGTCGCCCGCGAACGCCGCCGCGAACGGCTCCGAGGGAATCAGCCCGGTGTGAAACTCCACCGGCTGCGCCTTTTCGAGCGAAGGCGCGGAGGCGACAAAACGGTCCAGATAATCGGCCGGATCGGCCGCCGAATCCGGATGAATGATCCCCACTCCGGCGCGCACGCGATGGCGTCCCCAGGGAAAAATCCAGGCGTAGCCTGAAGGCGCGACCTGATCGCCCACCGCGAGAATCACTTCGCTTTGGTCGCAGCGCGGCGCATACAGATCGTACTCCGCGCCCACTCCGAACCGGCGGAATCCCGGAGCGAGGCCGGCCTTTTTGAGCAGCGCCGAGCGGTAGCCCGTCGCGTCCATCAAAACGCGGCAGCGAATTTCGCCGTCGCGCGTGCGCACGCCGCGGACGACGCCGTCTTCTATCATGGGCTCGGCCGCGGCCGTCGCCAATTGAATCGATGCGCCCGCGGCGATCGCGCGCTCCGCCAAAAATTGAAAAACGCCGCGGACGTCCATCACGCACAGCGCGGGGTTAGAGAACTCAAATCGAGCCTGATTCGCCTGCGAACGAAAGATCACGCGCGAAATCGGGTGATACAGATGCTCCGGAATCCCCAACGCGGAAAGCTCGTCGATAAAGCTGCCGCCGCTAGTACGTATGGGAGAACCAATTTCGTGGTTCTGTTCCAGCACAACGACGGAACGGCCGCGGCGGGCCAGCGCTTCCGCCGCCGAGAGTCCCGCCGGGCCGGCGCCCGCAACCACGGCATCGGGGTGGGTCATAAACGTGACGTTTCATGGTAGCAGACCGATGTGCTATCCTGAAGGTTCCGAACAGGTTGGGTAGCTTCAGGGGTCGCTCGCGCGGGGTACCGGCGAGTGGCTTCTGATTCTGATTCTTATTACGCCGGCACGGGGCTGAGCATGTCATCCCATGTCTTTCAAATTGTGCAGCTAGGGTGACCTTAGTCACGAATTAAGATAAGTATCCTCAGCAATTGTAAGGGCCGCCTCGATTGTTCAAAGTACTAGAACCGCTTATGATCGGGACGGAGTATGGAACGGGAGCTTATGACAACTATGGCGGTACCCATCAATGGCAGCACGGAAGGTGCGGAGAAGAAAAAATCGACCGTGCGAATCTTAATCGCCGACGACCACCCGATTGTCCGCGACGGCCTCAAGAAACTGCTCCTTTTGGAAGACGATTTCGAAGTGGTTGGCGAAGCTTCCGACGGGCGTGAGGTTCTGGATAAAGTCCAGGAGCTCGATCCGGACGTGCTGCTGCTCGACCTGCGCATGCCCAACCTGGACGGTCTTTCGGCGTTGCAGGCGCTGCAACAGGCCAACCGCCGTACCCGCGTGATCGTCTTGACCGCGTCGGAGGACAAGAACGAGTTCGTGCAGGCGATGAAGCTCGGCTGTAGCGGCATCGTGTTGAAACAGACCGCGCCGGACCTGATCGTGAAGAGCATCCGCAAGGTTCACGCCGGCGAAATCTGGCTCGATTCGCACACCACGGCGGCGGTGATGCGCCAATTCCAGACCGGCACCGGCGAGCCCGGCAACGCCTCCGGCGGCGGGAAGGGCCGCGAGCGCAGCCCGTTGAGCGCCCGCGAGCGCGAAATCGTCGCCCTGGTGGCGCAGGGTTACAAGAACAAGGAAATGGCCGAGAAAATGTTCATCAGCGAACAGACGGTGAAGAACCATCTGCACAACATTTTCGACAAGCTCGGCGTATCGGATCGGCTGGAACTGGCGCTCTACGCGATCCACAAGGGATTGCATCTGGCGGGCGAACCGTCGGCGCGGTAGGGCAGTCATTTCTCGCACCCGACCGCTCGCGGCCTTCCTCGCGGCCGCGGCCTCCTTCAGCGCCAGCCCGGCATCGTCATGCCGAGCCAGCCGTCATGCGCCTCCGCGTATACGATAAACTTTTGGTAAGCTCCTCAAGGAGAGTATCGTGTCCGCACGCCTCGGCAAACATTTTTTCCTGTTCACTTTCGCAGTCGCCGCTTTCGCTCAGACCCGCATGGATTTTCCCGTGGTCGCCTCCGACCACGGCCACGCCGCCCTGGGACTCGCTCTGCGCAAGCTGGCCGTCTCGGGAACCTTCATGCAGACCGCCGCTCATCCCGACGACGAGCACAACGCTCTGTTCGCCCTGTTCACCCACGGCATGGGCCTGCGCTCCCTCTCCGTGCAAACCACACGCGGCGACGGCGGCCAGAACGAAATCGGACCGGAGCTGTTTCACGACATCGCCGTCCTGCGCACCTCCGAGCTTCTCGCCGCGCATCGCCTGGATGGCGCCGAGCAGTATTTCACCCGCGCCATCGATTACGGCTACTCCTTCGATCCGCAGGAAGTGATCGATAAATGGGGGCGCGAGGAAATCGTCGGCGATTTCGTTCGCCTGATTCGGACCTTTCGTCCGGAGGTCGTTTTGACCATGAATATCCAGGGACGCGGCGGCGATCGCGCCCATGAAGCGACCACCATTCTGACTCGCGAAGCCTGGGAATCCGCAGGCGACCCCAACAAATTCCCCGAACAGATCCGCGAAGGGCTGCGTCCCTGGCAGCCGGAAAAACTGTATTTCACCGCCTTCACCGGCGGCGGACGCGGAGGCCGAGGCGGACGCGGCGACGGTCCGCTGCCGGTTCCGCCGGGAACCAGGCTGGTCCATGAGGCGACCAACAACTTCGATCCGCTGCTCGGCCGCACCTACGCGCAGATCGGAGCCGACGCGCGCACCAGCCATAAATGTCAGGGCATGACCGGACTGCCTCCGCTGCCCGGCGCCACCAACGGACGCGGCGGCGGATTCGGCGCGGCGTATCAACTGATGGAAACCACCATCCCTGGCGAAAAGGAGAAGACCGAAGCGTCGATGTTTGATGGCATCGACACGCGCCTCGCCGCGCTCGCCGATTTCGCCGGGCCCAATCCTCCCGCCGCGCTGGTCAGCGCTCTGGCGTCGATCACCGAAGACGTCGCTCGCGCCCAGCATGTCTTCGATTCCGGCGACGACAACGCGGTCGGCGAGCCGGTCGAAGCCGGACTCAACGCTGTCCGCGCCCTGCGCGCCAATCTCGCCACAATGGGCCTCAGCGATTCGGCGCGCTACGAAATCGATTTCCGCCTGAAGACCAAAGAACGCGACTGGGAAGACGCCGTGATCGCCGCGCACGGCTTGATTTTCGACGCGGTCGCCGATGACGGCCTGATCGTCGCCGGCCAGCCGGTCAAGCTGACGATTCTCGCCGTGAATCGCGGCGGTTCGCCGGTCGATGTCACCAGCGTCGCCATCTCCGGCTTCGATTCGCCCGCCGGGTGCAAACCTGAATCGCTGAAAAAAGACGCGGTGTTCACCTGTACCTCGCCAGCGCACGTTCCCCAGGACGCCCGCCTGACCGAGCCGGCGTTTCATGACGATTATTGGAAGCATCCCTCCAATCCCGCGATCAACGTCTTCGACCCCGACGTCGAATTCGGCGCGCCCTTCCGTCCATCGCCCTTCCGCGTGACTTTTCACATCAAAGCCGGCGAAACCGAAATCACCCGTGACCTTCCCGTCGAATTCCGCTACGTTCGCGACATTTACAACGGCGACAAGCGGATGGAGCTGAACGTCGTCCCCGCGTTCTCGGTGCAGGTCACGCCGCCGCTCGCGGTTTTTCCCGTTTCCACGAAACCGGTGCAGCGCGAAATTCACGTGTCGGTCACCAATGGCCGGAAAACCGGCTCGCAGGCGACCATCACCTTGCAGCTTCCGCCCGGCTGGAAAACCATCCCCGCCAGCGCCGCGCTGACCTTCATGCATGAGGACGAATCGCTTTCGGCGCGCTTCGAAGTCACCGCGCCCGCGCAGGTGCGCCCCGGCGCCTACACCTTGCGCGCGCAGGTCACTTCGCCCTCCACCAGCGCGCAGGTTTTCTCGGAAGGTTATCAAGACATCGAATATCCACACGTCGAGCGCCGCCAGGTGATCAAGCCCGCCGAAGCGTCGCTGAAAGTGATCGACGTGAAGACCATCTCCAATCTGAGCGTCGGCTATATCGATGGCGTAGGCGACCAGGTGCCGCCGGCGATCGAGCAGCTCGGCGCCAAAGTCACCTTCATCGATCAGGACCAGCTGGCCTGGGGCGACCTGTCGCATTACGATACGATTGTCACCGGCGTCCGCGCCTATGAGCGCCGCGCCGATCTGCGCGCCTACAATCATCGCCTGCTCGATTTCGCCGCGCACGGCGGAACGGTTATCGTGCAGTACAACAAAATGGAGTTCAACCAGGCGCAATACGGCCCTTATCCGGCGAAAGTCAGCGGCAATCGCGTCGCGGACGAAACGGTTCCGGTAAAAATCCTGGTTCCCAATGACCCGGTATTCAATTTCCCCAACAAAATCGGCCCCGCGGCCTGGGCCAACTGGGTGCAGGAGCGCGGCCTTTATTTCCTGGGCGAAAAAGATCCGCATTACATCGACCTGGTCGCCATGACCGATTCCTACAAGGACAATCCTGGAGAAAAACTCGGGTCGCTGGTCGAAGCGCGATACGGCCGAGGCCGCTGGATCTACGTGGGCCTCGGTTTATGGCGTCAACTGCCCGCCGGCACGGACGGCGCGTATCAGCTTCTGGAGAACCTGATCAGCCTGCCGAAAGCCAACGGGGAATCGACGGGCAAAAAGATCCCGACCGCGGCGAGGTAACGCAAGCCGTCAGGCTTGCGATTGCCGGCGACCCGAATGAGCGCCTAAAACATCGCAAGCCTGACGGCTACCGTCTCGATCGCGAATTGAAAAATCATCTCGACCTCGAAGCTGAAGAGCAGGGCGACCGCGACGCCCTGGGCGCAAGCCGCGCACGGCTTTTCATTCTGGTCTTCGAAGAATCCGAAATTCTCGCGACCATCGGCGCCGCGCTCGGAATCGCCAACGTCCGCTATTTCCGCGACCCTCTGCGGACTCATTCCCGCCTGGCGTCTCTCCCGCATCCCTCCGCTCGAATCGCTCAAATCGGCCACCGGAACTGAGACGCGAAAGCGCCTGCGTCTTCGCGAAGCGATGGTTGGCCTGGAGGTCGGGTTCAGCACCGTCCTGCTGATCACCGCGCAACTTTACAGCGTCGCCCCGCGCGCCGCGCGACGAAAATCGATCCCATGATCGCGTTGCGATTCGAATAATACGCCGGCGTCGGTTCAAGGTGGAACCGGCCAATCAAAACCTTACCGCGTCGCCGACCAATAACCGGAACGGTACCGCACCACCAGATCCTTGCGGTCCAGCTTCACCGCCAGCTTATGAAATTTGCCGTCGCGCGCTTCCGCCGGAGGCGTGAAGCCGAGCACATACAAATTCCGCAACTCCGATTCAATCTGCGAAAAAACCTGTTCCGTTTTTCGACCCGGATTGGAAAAAGTCAAACCGCCGGTTTCCCGCGATAATTTTTCGAGCCCGCGCGCCGCGGCCTGCATGATGGTCGCACCCAGCGAGAGAAAGCGCATCGGATTTTCGTACTTTATCGCGTACACCACCGTTTCGGCCGATTGTACCTGCTCGATCAGATCGCTCATCGAAACATCGCTGCCGGTGTCCATGCCGTCGGACAGCACTACGATCGCTTTCCGGCCCCGCACCGGTTTCAGCCGTTGCGCGGTGTAGTACAGACCATGCCACAAGGCAGTGCCGCCGCAGTTGTGCGGAAAATGTTCGTTGCGGCACGGCGGACCGAGCAGCTCCCGCGGTTCGCCGCGGCGTCCGATTTTTTCGACCGCGGACTGCAATTCGTCCAACGATCCGGTGAGCGGCGAATCAAGCCAGGCCTGCGGGCCGATTTCGGCAATCATCGCCTGGTCGCGCGGCCCGATCACCTGCCGCAAAAACTGCGCGATCGCCTGGCGATGGCTGTGCACAAAGCCGAGCTGGCTGCCGCTCACATCGGCCACCAGCGCCACCGTCAGCGGCAGATCCGATTCTTGCCAGAAATCGCTGATCTGGCGCGGCTCGCCGTTGTCGGTGACGATAAAATCGTCGCGTTTCAGGTTGCGCGCCGGCGCACCGCCGCGATCCGTCACCGGGCACGCCACCGTGACCAGGTCGACATCCACCCGCAAGTCCGCGGTCTGCGCATTTAATAAGATAGCCGCGAAAAAA